>ERZ772917.474-NODE-474-length-28542-cov-3.361077_pt1 | contig 28542 bp, 28 predicted proteins | sample MGYA00511187_ERZ772917 | MGnify/ENA primary metagenome ERZ772917 (study PRJEB29015, sample SAMEA2737925) | human oral metagenome | biome: human oral; feature: human-associated habitat; material: dental | place: China | collected 2012 ...
GAACTGGGCGGCATAGAGGCGGCGGACGTCGTCGGCGGTTCGCGCCTGATGACGGGCGGTGGCTACCAGTGTGGCTTCGGCGGCGGCGGTGCCGATGGCGTTACTGGCGGTATTCCACCCGGCATAGGCGGATAAAGCGTGGAGGGGTGTACCGTTTTTGGCAAGGAAAGAAAGTAGGGTTTCCTCGGCTAAAAAATGTTCCGCGAGATCGACGAGGGCTACGGCGCGGCCTTCGGCAACGAGTGTTTTGATCTCGTCGGCAGCGGTGCGGCGACGCCCTAAGACAGCCGTATCGTGGGCGGAAAGGTAAAGGATGAAGTCTGCTTCTGCTGGATTCGAAACTTCTTGGCCCCCTAAGAGGCGGATTTTTTCTTGGGCGGTGGTCTCCATGTCAGCGGCCATATAGGGAAGCCGCCGCCACGGCGTGGCAGGATCGTTATAGCAAAGGCAGATGCGGGGAGAGAAGTCGGCGCGTTTTGCTTCCGCGGAAGCTAAGAGCGTTTGGGCGATCTCGTCGGCCCCATGGGTAAAGAGAACGCGGTCATCTCCGATCCGTTGCTGACGAAGGGTTTCTAAAAGCTGCCGCCGTTCCCGGTTGGGAATCCCGTAACGCTCGCCGTCGTCCTGCCCAATGACGAGTCGGGCGAGGGTGCCATCGGCAGCGAGATTGATAAGCTGCCGATTGAGGCGGGCGTTATCCTTAAAAAGAGCTTCGTAGCGGCGCAGGCTATCGGTGGGAATCGCGGCCCGCAGCTCTTCTTGTTCGGCGATATCTTCGGTGGCGGGGATCGTTTGCAGGTCGATTTGATCCGTTAAGCGGGAATAGCGCATGAGGGCTTTTCGCTCTTCCCGGCCGTTTATGCTGTCCGGAGGTGTGAGCCGGGGCAAAATGTGGAAAGCGTAGAGAGGAATATCCGGATGGGCGGCATGAAGCGCTCGGAGAAAGGTGATAAGGGCTTCGGTGTCGGCTGGCGTCTTTTGATTCTCCCGAGAAGCCAGGAGACCGCCGTGGAGAAGCTGATCCACCGAGAGGATGGCATAGTCGCAGCCGGCGATGTTTTCCTGTGCCCAGCGTTGGAGGGCGGCGGTGTCGCCGGGTTTTGTATAGTAGTCTAGGATATCCTCCGGCGGTGCGATAATTTTGATCCCGGCAATGCGCCCTAAAGCGGCGACGAAGTCAAGACAGGGCGGGCGGCTGTCTAAAGGCAGTAAGAGAACACGGCGCTCTGTTTTTAGGGGCGCAGTGAGAGGAATGCCCCGGGGACGCACGGCGAAGGACGCGATGAAGAGGCTTATGGCGGCGGCCATGAGCAGCAGGATGAGGCTAAAGCGGGAAAAGGGGCGCACGGGGATCCCTCCTTTCGTTTTCGTCCAGTATATCAATTTTCTTTACAGAGGGGAAATTTTTTACGGCGTGGGTGCTTTTTCGGAATTAACTTTTTTTCGTTTATTACGATATAAAGAGTGAGGATAAGGACATCCTTACCGATTTTTTCGTTTTGGTATTTAAGGAGGAAAATCACATGGATGTAGCATCATTGGCAAGAACAGCGGTCGGGATCAACGACTATACGAAAGCGGCAGCAAAAGAAAAACTGTCCGCTGTGCGTTCGACGGATAAGGGTGAGGCACCGGGACAAGGGGGCAGCGCCTATGATCTTCAGCTGTCTTCGGCGGGCCGGGAGGCGGCGAAAAAGGGGGAGACCGCCGCGCCGCAGACGGAAAAAACGAAAGGACTGAGCGCGGATCAGGTCCAGGCCTTGAAGACGCAGCAGGAGCAGAGCTATCAGCTCATGATAGAGACTATGACGGCGCAGAATGCTAAACTGCAGGCTTGGCAGGATAAAGGCGTCGGTACGCTGCGGTTTGCGAACAGCGCCACCGTCGACACGTGGAAATTCGCGCTGCCGCCGGTAGCGACGACACCGGAAGAAGCGGCGAAGGCCGTGGCGGATGGCGGCGATTGGTCGGTTGATGCGGTGGCGGGGCGGATCTTCGATATGGTAACGGCCATCGCCGGGGATAATCCCGATATCTTGCGGCAGATGCAGGCAGCGGTGGAGGCAGGATTCCAACAGGCGGGCATCGCATTCAAAAAGGCGACCGGCGAAAAGGATATGCCGGCCATTACTGGCCGGACGCATGATGAAATCACCCGTCGTTTTGAGGCGCTGTATAAGAAATTAGCAAAGCAGTCGGCGGAGAAAAAGGCCGAGGCCGCAGGGGAAGAACCTACGGCACAGGCATAAGGGAAAGTGCGGGGGCGGCGGATAGGGGTCGCCTCTTCTTTTTGTACAGGAGGCGCGAGATATGCGGGCCGTGGTAACCCGGGTGAAAGAGGCGTCGGTGACCATCGACGGTGTGGTGCGGGGATGTATCGGGAAAGGCTTTTTAGTTCTCTTGGGCGTGGGACCGGAGGATACGGAGGCGGAGGCCCTGTATTTAGCAGATCGGGTGGCTGGAGTGCGGGTTTTTGCCGATGAGGCGGGAAAGATGAACCTCAGTTTAGCGGCGGCGGGCGGCGCCCTTTTAGTCGTATCGCAGTTTACCCTCTATGCGGATTTAAAAAGCCGGCGGCCGGGCTTTACCAAGGCAGCCAAGCCGGAGATTGCCAAGCCTCTTTATGAAGCCTTCATCGCCGAGTGCCGCCGCCGGGGTTTTACTGTCGCCGAGGGCGAGTTCGGGGCGGACATGGCGGTGGCCTCCGTCAACGACGGCCCGGTAACGCTGCTCTTTGACACGGCGGAACGGTGACGCTCCAGTCCCACCCGGCGAGTGGCTGATCGAAGGTGCTGCGTTTTGGGAGATCCCCCTGATGAAAGTGCGTTTCCACGATTAAAGAAAAAGCTGCCGCAGGTTTACTGCGGCAGCTTTTTTGACGCGTTTATTTCGTTTCGTCTTTTTCCACTTGGTCCTTCCAGCGGCCGCGGTTTTCATCCTGACCATCCACCGCTTCTTCCATGTAGTCGGCAATGGCGTTGTAATTGGCGCGGACGCCGGTGGGGGTGTTGCTGTAGGTCACCGCTTTTTCTTTCGCTACACCTATGGTCTCAGCTTCTTTTTCCGCGTCAATGTTGGCGCCGAGGTAGATGAAGTCCCAGCCGTCCTTTTCCTGCCGGTCAGAGATCATCTTCTTGACCTGGGCTGTAGTAAATTCTTCGCTGGTGTTTTCCAGTCCGCCGGGGATGATATGGATAAAAAAGCTCCGGCTGAGACCGGAGCTTTTTTACTGCGTATGCCGAATTATTCAGCGGCTTGGGCCGCTTCATTGAGGCCCTTCATCAGCGCGTCAACGTCGATGCCGTGTGCCATCGCGCCCTGCTCGATATTCTCAAAATGCGACGCGGCACAGCCAAGGCAGCCCATGCCGGCGCTCATGAAAACTTCCACGGTGTCTGGGTATTTCTGGACGACCTCCATGATGCTCATGTCTTTGGTAATGGTCATTGGAATTCCTCCCCTCTGAAAATATCTGCTCATCGCAGTTCTATTCACGTTCATTATATCATACTTGTCAACGAGGAAATGATCATTTTTCTTCCGGTTCTTCCCCGTTTGCCCCTTCTTTGGCGATAGGTTCCGGCGGCGGGAGACCGGCGGCTTTTTCCCATGCGGCTTCCACTACGCTGCCGGGGGGAATGAGTTGGAATTTCGCCGTCGCCACGGGAACGTCTTTTTCGTCTAACAATTCCATTTTCTCACCGAAGATTTTCGTATGGACGATGGCGTAAGTGTTGGCGTCCCGGTGGAAGGCCAGGGTTTCCTCCAAATGGAAAGTGGGGGCAGCGTCGGACGAAGGGGCGTATTTCTCCTTAAGTTTTTCCTGAAGCTGTGGGTTTAGCTGGGAGATCCGCAGGTTTACAGAGATGAGATCGCTGCCGGGTGTTTCCTTGACGATGCTGCTCTCTTCATAGTCGTAAGTGCCGATGTCGTTTTTGAGAAGAGGCGTCCAGCGGCGTTCTTCCTGCTCTTCCGGAGACAGGCGCTCTTCGGGAATCATGCGGATGCGCCATTCGCCGGGAGCGTCGATGCCGGTGGTGTCCTCGGGAGCGGCGGCCAGCGTCGGAGATGCCGCGAGCACGGCCAGCGTCAGACTGAGGATGGCGGTGTGTTTCATATTCATGGATCATACCTCCTGTCGTTTGGATCAATAATAACCAATTTTATACATCTTATTTTCGCGGGTGGGGATGAAAATTGGCTGACGGTTTAGTGAAAAATTTATCCCGGGAGCGGCTTTGCCGAAGAGCTGCTAAGGGCGGCGGGGAAAAGAAAAGCCTCCGAATCATAAACGGACGTTGCTCATTTCGCCTTTTTGGGATAGTCTTGCAATCGGTGAATGAGAACTCTATAATGAAAATTAGATTTTTCGAAAAGGGAGTCAAAGAGGGGAGGCGGCCGTCGGGGGATGGCAGAAAAGGCATGGAAACGATCGTGTTGACCGTCAGCGGTCTGCCGGTATATCTCTTCGGCTGTATCGTGACGGGAGGGATTCTGACGGGGCTTTTGGCGGCACGCTGGGGCGCGCGGCTTTATAAGGAGCCGTTTGCAGTGGTGGTGGATATCCTGTTGGCAGCCCTCCCCCTAGGATTGATAGGGGCGCGGGTGGGATATATCCTCCTTCATTGGGGCGATTTTGCCGGAGATGTGGGGCGGATCGCCCGATTCTGGGAGGGGGGATATTCCCTCTACGGCGCAGGGCTGGGGCTTCTTTTAGCAGTCTCTTGGGTAGCGCGGCGGGCGTTGGTTTCACCGTGGCGGTGGCTGGATATTCTGACTCCGGCGCTTACGCTTCTGTTGACGATCTATGCTTTTAGCACTTTTTGTTTGCAGATCGTAGTGGGGGCACCGCTTCCCGTAGACCTTCCCAATGATCGTACGCTGGCAGAATATGTGGAGTTTGGCTACCGCCCTTCGGGATTTGAAGGTTACGGATATTTTAAACCCGTAGCCCTATATCAAACAGGGCTTTACGGGCTGCTTTTTGCAGGAGCGGTGAGGGCGTCGATTTTGGCAGCGCACACGCCTCAGCGTCGGCCGGGCAGAATTTTTCTCCTGACCGTTTTCGGTGCGGCAATCATTCGTTTTGTCAGTGGATTTTTCTATCTGTCCACGGTGCCGGGGCTGCATCGGGGGCAGATTTTAGCGCTTGCCGTGGCCGTGGCTTCTCTCGCTGTTTTTTGGCAGCGGGGACAGCGATTCCCTGTTGGCAGCCGTGAGGAGGGATCGGGAGATGGAAAGTAAGAAACGAAGCGTGTACTGGGGAAAGTGCCTCCTCTTGGTGCTCTTGCTGTCGCTGTTGCCCTTTTTCTTGTCATCGCCTCGCAGTCTGACAGCTCGGCAAGGATTTGACAGCGTGAATGGCCCGAAGATCATCGTGCTGAATTACCATAAGGTAGATAATATGCACATCTCTCTTTCTGTCCGGCCGGAGGATTTCGAACGGCAGATGAAGTATCTGGTGGAGCATAATTTCCACGCGATTACACCGCAGGAGATGTACGCGGCTCTTGTCGAGGGAGCGGAACTACCGGAAAATCCGGTACTCATCACCTTTGACGACGGGTATTTGGATAACTATACCAACGCCTACCCCATCCTGAAAAAATATGGCCTAAAGGCGACGATGTTTGTCATTACCGGCTTTATGGATCGGGGGCAGCCCGGTTACTTTACTTGGGGGCAGGCGGCGGAGATGGAAGCCAGTGGGCTGATCAATATCGAGTCTCACACGGTGACGCATTCTTCCCTGACGGCACTGAGCGAGGAACAGCTGCAGCGGGAGATCAAACTTTCCAAGGCCGATATTGAACGACGGTTGGGAAAACAAGTGGAATTCCTGGCTTATCCAACCGGGACTTATAACCTGCATATCGCTGCGCTGGTAAAGGAAGCCGGGTATAAAGGCGCTTTCACCGTGAAGTACGGAAATGTGGATCAAGCTAGTAATCTCTTTGCTTTGGAGCGGGTTCCCATCTTTCATACCGAGAACACGCACCGTTCTTTTCTGGAAAGGCTGCAATACATTCCTATTTTTGAGCGATTGGGTTGGATCAAGAGCTAAAAAGCGTAAAAATAGAAAAATGAATCAATAGTCCTTGTGGCGCTTCGGGAAAACTCCCGAGGCGTCATTTTATTTTTCTTCTTTGTTCAGTTTATGACAGAATATAAAACAGGATATGGTAGATGAGAAAAAATAAAATGGAATATCTTGTGTTATGGACGAAATATTTTATTAGAACTTATGTTCTTCGCTGAGAAGCCTTTGTTAAGAAAGATTGCCCATAAAAACCGCTAAAAGCTTATTTTAGAATAAATGTTCGCCTAAAAACGGCAATTTATGGCAGGATTTCCGGGGTTGGCGAGGAATAAAATTAACATAAAAGTGGGGATTTGTGGTAGAATGTGGTGGAAAAGATCGCAAAGGTGGTGATGATGAGATGCTGATGGGAGAACACGCGCATACAGTGGACGCCAAAGGGCGCGTTATTCTGCCTTCGGAATTCCGGGAGGAGTTGGGAGAGCGTTTCGTCATCACCCGCGGCTTGGAGACCTGCCTTTGGGTTTTCGGCGAGTCGGAATGGGATACGCTGTCGCGAAAATTGGCGGCGCTTCCCGTGTCAAAAAAAGAAGTGCGCGATGTCACCCGGTTCTTTTTGGCGGGGGCACGCATGCTGGAATGCGATCGGCAGGGGCGGTTTCTTATCCCCGCCAATTTGCGTGAATACGCTCGACTCAGCAAAGATGCGGTGCTAAACGGCATGATCAATCGGGTTGAGGTCTGGAGCAAGGCGGAATGGGAGACGTACAGCGCTGGGATTCAGCCCAGTGTTACGAACATGGCCGAAGCGTTGTCCGATTTGGGGATTTAAGCATGACCGAGGCATTTTGTCACGTCAGCGTGTTGCCGGAGGAGACGGTGGCCGGGCTTCTCACCGATCCCGACGGCGTTTATGTAGACTGCACCTTGGGCGGCGGGGGGCATGCTTCTCGGTTGGCCGCCCGGCTCTCCGCGGCGGGGCGTATCATCGGTATCGATCAGGATGCGGCGGCCGTTGCCGCGGCGTCAGAACGGCTGGCCGGCACCCTTTGCCGGATAAATATTGTCCGGGATAACTTTCGCCATTTGGCGTCGATCCTCGATGCCTTGGAAATTACAGAAGCGCAGGGGTTCCTGTTCGATTTAGGGGTTTCTTCCCCCCAGCTTGACAACGCGGCGCGGGGTTTTTCCTACATGCAGGACGCGTCGCTGGACATGCGGATGGACGACCGGGCCGTTTTATCCGCTTATGACGTGGTGAACGATTGGCCGGAGGAGGAGCTGGCGCGTATCTTTAAGGAATACGGTGAGGAACGATGGGCCGGCCGCATCGCGCAGTTCATCGCCGCCGCCCGGCAGGAAGAGCCGATACGGACAACAGGGGAGCTGGTGGACATCATCCGCCGGGCCATTCCAGCGGCGGTACGAAAAGCGGCTGCCGGGCATCCGGCGAAGCGGGTGTTCCAGGCGATCCGCATTGCCGTGAACGATGAATTGGCCATTTTAAATGATGCTTTTCATACGGCGGTACATTATCTCAGGCCAGGCGGTCGAATCGCCGTCATTACCTTTCATTCATTAGAGGACAGGATTACCAAGAACGTTTTTCGAGAAATGGCGCGCGGCTGCATCTGTCCGCCGGAACTTCCGGTGTGCGTCTGCCATCACCAGCCGGAAATCCGGCTTTTAAGCAAAGTTATTCGGCCTCGTGCCGAGGAAGTGGCTCATAATCCTCGCGCTAAAAGTGCGAAACTGAGAATTGCCGAAAAATTACCGAGGACGTTGCAAGCGGGCGAAGCCCCAAAAGGAGGAGTTTAACGATGCTGGCCAGAGAGTGGCGGGAAGAAGAATTTTACATTGAAGAGGTCGACGCGGCACGTCCTTCGGAGCGGCACCCTCATCCGGCGGCCCGCCCGCACATCAATGCCCACCTGCGCAGCCGGGCGGCCATTTTGGCCCTCGTGGTGACAGTGGCGGCGTCGGTGATTACGGTGCGCAGCGGGCTGAGTGCAACGCGAGGCTACGAACTGGTGCAGATGCAGCGGGCGGCGGCCCAACTGGAACGGGAAAATCAGCAGTTGGAACTCGATATCGCCCATCTCAAAGCGCCGCAGCGGATTCGGGATATAGCGACGAATGACCTCGGTATGATCGTGCCCAAGGATGTTTACTTCGCCGCCGGAAAGCAGTAAGCAAAAGGGTGTTGCCGCGGCAACACCCTTTTGCGCTTTTGAACGGGGTTTTTGATCCTGCAAAGAGCCGGCGAATTCTGTGGGAAAGAAAGAAGAAAAGCGGCGTCCAGGAGACGATCCGGGGAAGAACTTTTCCAATTTAAGTAATGCGGCCCGTTGCGGCGGGACAGGGGGCTAAGGGATGAGAAAGAGACTGAAGGATTTAGCGGCGCTGGTGGAGGGAGCAGAGATCGCCGGCGATCCCCAGACGGTGATTACTGATATTGTACAGGATTCCCGACAGGTGAGCCGGGGCGCAATGTTTGTGGCACTGGCTGGGGCTCATGTCGACGGACATACCTTTATCTCCGCGGCAGCGGCGAAGGGGGCGGCAGCTGTTCTGACGGAAACCGAGACGACGGTGCCGCCGGGGATGGCGGTTTTGCGGGTCCCCTGTATGGAGACAGCGCTGTCCATTATCGTTCCGGCTTTTTGGGACTATCCGGGTCATGCCCTGCGCCTGATCGGCATCACCGGGACCAACGGCAAGACAACCACCAGTTATCTCATTCGCGCCATCCTGCGCCAGGCGGGCAAGAAGACGGGGCTTATCGGCACCATTCAGAACCTGATCGAAGAGGAGAAGATTCCCGTGCATAATACCACACCGAACGTGGTGGATCTTCAGCGCCTTTTGGCGCGCATGGTGGCTGAGGGAATGGAATACGCGGTGATGGAAGTATCTTCCCATGCGCTGGATCAGAATCGGGTGGCGGGCTGCGAATTTGATACCGCGGTGTTTACGAACCTGACGCAGGATCATTTGGATTATCACGGAACCATGGAAAATTATCGTGCCGCGAAAGGCAAACTTTTCCAATCCCTGGCGGTAGGAGAAAAGCCGGGAAAGACGGCGGTGGTGAACGTAGATGATCCGGCAGGTGCTTTCATGCTGCAATGCGCCATGGCGGATCACATCACCTACGCCGTACAGGCGGGAGAAGCCGATCTTCGGGCTGTGGAAGTACGGGTACACGCCAGTGGGGCAGATTTTGCGGTACAGGGAGGCTTCGGACGGCTGAAGCTGCGCCTTAAAATCACCGGCCTCTTTAATGTCTATAACGTGCTGGGGGCAGTGGGGGCGGCGCTGGCGGAAAATATGCCTCTGACGGCCATCGCAAAGGCGCTGACGGAATTTCCCGGCGTGCCGGGACGTTTTGAATTGGTGGACTGCGGGCAGCCCTTCGCCGTGGTGGTAGATTACGCGCACACGCCAGACGGATTGGAAAATATCCTCAAAACGGCGCGGCAGATCACACCGCACCATATTATTACTGTCTTCGGCTGCGGCGGCGACCGGGATAAGACGAAACGTCCCATCATGGGGCGCATAGCGGCTGAGATGTCGGATGCGGTCATTGTCACTTCGGACAATCCGCGGAGTGAAGATCCGGCGGCGATCGTAGGCGAGGTGATGACCGGGGTACGGGAAAAAATCGGCGTCAAGGCTGTGGAAGCCATCCCCGACCGGCGGCAGGCCATCTTTGTGGCCATCGCCATGGCTCAGCCGGGGGATACGGTGGTCATTGCCGGGAAGGGCCATGAGGATTACCAGATTCTAAAGAATGAAACCATCCATTTCGATGATCGGGAGGTCGCCCGGGAAGCCTTGGGAGGAATAGCTTAATGGCGGATTTTACGCTGGATGAGGTGATTCGGGCGACGGACGCGGCGGTGGAAAATGCTGCGCCGGTGCGGTTCACTGACGTCGTGACCGATACGCGGCGCATCCTTCCCCAGGCGCTCTTTGTGGCGCTTCGCGGCGAGCGGTTTAACGGCGAAGATTTTGCCGCCGAGGCAGTGGCCAAGGGAGCCGCGGGAATTTTGGTGAGCCAAAGTGCGGCGGCGGAAAAATTTGCCACGCTTTCGGTGCCTATCCTGCGCGTTTGCGATTCACTGACTGCTTATCAGGCGTTAGCCCACGCTTGGCGGATGAAATTTCGCTTGCCGGTGGTGGCCGTTACCGGTTCCAACGGCAAGACCACTACGAAGGATCTGACAGCGTCGGTTTTGGGGACGGCGTGGCCAGTGTTCAAGACAGAGGCCAATTTCAACAACGAGGTGGGGCTGCCCCTGACACTGCTGCAACTGACATCAGAACACCGGGCGGCGGTGGTGGAGATCGGGATGCGCGGGCTGGGGCAGATCGCCGCGCTGGCGCCCTTGGCCGCACCCTCCGTCGGCGTGGTGACGAACGTGGGGGAGACGCACATAGAACTTTTGGGCTCTATGGAGAATATCGCCCGCGCGAAAAGCGAATTGGCGGAAGCGATCTCTCCTGGCGGCACGGTGATTTTGAACGCTGACGATCCCCGGGTGGCGGCGATGGCGGGAAAATGCCGCCCGGGTGTTCGGGTGGTAACCTTCGGCATCGAGGAAGCAGCCACGGTGCGGGGGCTGGAAATCGTCGCGGAGGGGAGTGCTTCTCGCTTTTCGGTCTCTTTTGACGGCCGCGAAACAGAGGCCTTTACGCTTCCCTTGTTGGGACGTCATAACGTTTACAACGCGCTGGCAGCCCTCGCCGTCGGTTGGACTCTGGGACTATCGCCTGCCGCTATGCGGGAGGGTCTGGCCCAGCCGCGTTTAACGGGGCAGAGATTCGAATGTTATGAAAAAAACGGCTATATCATTATCAATGATGCTTATAACGCCAGCCCCGCCTCGATGGCGGCGGCGCTGACGACGCTCTCCGAAACCGCGCCCGGCCGTCGGGTGGCGGTGTTGGGGGATATGCTGGAATTAGGGAAAATCGCCCGGCCGGCGCATCAACGAGTAGGGCAAGAGGCGGCGGTGGCAGGGGTAGAGCTCTTGCTCACCCGTGGAACGTTGGGGGAAGAGATCGCGAAGGCAGCGAAAGAGGCCGGGGTGAAAGAAGTCCATATCTGTGCCTCTCACGAAGAGGCTGGAGCGATTCTCCGCCGGCAGTTACGACCGGGAGATACGGTTCTCTTCAAGGGTTCCCATGGAATGCGGATGGATAAAATCATTGATTCCCTCTGACGGGAAGGTATATAATACACATTTGTGATATTCGTATGAGGATTTTGCAAACGAGGGGGCAGGGCGATGACTTCGATAGGATTGGCGGCGGCCATCGCGGCGGCGGTTGTGCTGATTTTCGGCCCTTTTCTCATTCCGGTACTCGTCAAGCTCCACTGTGGACAAAGCATTCGCGGAGAAGGTCCAGCCAGCCATCAAAAAAAAAGTGGAACGCCTACCATGGGCGGCCTCATGCTGCTCTTGGCCATCACGTTGGGGACGCTGGCCGCCGTCGGCCCGGAACCCTCGGTTCTCCTGGCACTCTTTGTTACGTTGGGGCACGGGGCCATCGGTTTTTTGGATGACTATATAAAGGTAGTAAAAAAACGCAACTTAGGGTTGCGGGCGCGGGAAAAGTTAGCGGGGCAGATCTTTATGGCGGCGCTGGTGGCCTTCCTCGGCAACCGTTTCCTGGGTTTGACCACGGCGCTCTGGGTTCCCTTCGCGGCGACACCCGTGGATTTAGGCGTGTTTTATTATATATTGGTCTTTTTTGTTTTCGTCGGCACGACGAACGCGGTGAACTTGACCGACGGTTTGGACGGCCTGGCGACAGGGACTGTGGCCGTCGCAATGGGAACTTATGCGTTGGTGTGCCTCTCTTTGGGGAAGGCGGCTCTGGCTGCTTTCTGCGCGGCCACGGCGGCGGCCGCTGTCGCCTTTTTGCGATTCAATGCGCATCCGGCGCGGATATTCATGGGCGACACCGGCTCGCTGGCCCTGGGCGGCGCTTTGGCCGCGGTGGCCGTTTTAACAAAAACGGAACTACTGTTGATTTTAATCGGCGGTGTTTTCGTGGCCGAGGCGCTGTCTGTCATCATACAGGTCGTCTCTTTTCAGACGACGGGACGGCGGGTGTTTCGCATGAGCCCCCTTCATCATCATTTTGAGATGGGGGGCTGGCCGGAAACAAAAGTTGTCTATGTTTTTTGGCTGGCGGGGGCGATGTGCAGCCTGCTGGCTCTCTGGATCGGGAAAGTAGGATAGAACATGGCGCGTGGAGCGTGGGAAAAAGAAAATGTACTGGTAGTGGGGGCCGGGATCAGCGGGATCGCGGCGTCCCGACTGGCGCGTTCTTTTGGTGCGGCGGTGACCTTGAGCGATGCGAAGGAGCGAGGGGATATCCCTTTCGATTTCACTGATGTGGAACAGCAGGGCATTTGCCTGCGCTTCGGGTCTCAGTCCGAGTCGCTCTTAGACGGCGTGACGCGAGTCATCGTATCCCCGGCGGTGCCGGTGCGCGTACCGCTCATCGCAGCGGCTTACCGGCGCGGTATTCGCGTGGAGAGCGAGATCGAGTTTGCCTATCATTTGGCAAAGTCTCCCATCTTCGCCGTGACGGGAACGAACGGCAAGACGACCACCACGACGCTCCTGGGACGGCTGTTAGCAACCCGCTTTCCCGTCGTGGGGGTGGGGGGCAATATCGGTGTCGCCCTTTCGGAGGAGGCGGTGCGGGTAGGTGCAGGGGGCGCCATCGCGGCGGAGATATCCAGCTATCAATTAGAAGCTACCGGGGATTTTCGTCCAAAAGTCGCCGCCGTTCTTAATTTGACTCCCGACCATGTGGTGCGCCACGGCTCTCTCGAAGTTTACCGGCAGATGAAGGAGAAAATTTTCGCTTGGCAGGGCTCGGAGGATTTCTTAGTGCTGAATCATGACGATCCCATTACGCGCGCCATGGCGGATCGGGCCGCGTCCACAGTATGTTTTTTTAGTCGAAGCGACAGGCTGTCGGCGGGGGCGTTCATCGAGGACGGGGAAATCGTCCTGCGTTGGCAGGGGAAAATCCATCGGATTCTGCCGGTAGGGGCGCTTCGCATTCGGGGTGCCCACAATGTAGAAAATGCACTGGCCGCCTGTGCCATGGCGTTTTTAGGCGGGGCAGAGCCAACGAAGATGGCGGCGGTGCTGCGGGAGTTCCCGGGCATTGAGCATCGCATCGAGCCGGTGGCGGAGATCGGCGGTGTTCGTTACTATAACGATTCCAAGGCGACGAATACGGATTCTGCTATCAAGGCGTTGGAAAGTTTTCCCGGGGAATCGGTGATCCTCATCGCCGGCGGCGAGGATAAAATGACCGACTTGACGGCGTTTATGACGTTGGCCAAGGCGCACTGCCCGGCGCTTGTCTTAGTGGGGGACGCGGCGGAACGCTTTCGGGCGGCGGCGCTGGCGGCGGGTTTTTTGCCCGAGGAGATTCACGACGCGGGCCATTCGCTGGCGAAAGCGGTGGACATCGCTCGTCGTTTAGCCCGCCCGTCGGAGGTGGTACTGCTCTCTCCGGCTTGTGCCAGTTTTGACATGTTTCCCGGGTATGAGGCGCGGGGGCGGGCCTTTAAGGCGCTGGTGAAAGCGCTGCCCGGTGCGGGAGAGACGCCCCCCGTTTTCTCGGGCGAAGCGCCCAGCGAAAGATAGGAGAGTTCCCATGCGAATTATCATTTCGGGCGGTGGGACGGGCGGGCACATATATCCCGCCATCACATTGATCCGCGCGATACAGGAAAAAATTTCGGCGGTGGAATTCCTTTACGTGGGCACACGGCGCGGGCTGGAAGCGGACATCGTGCCCAAGGAAGGGATCCCCTTTCGCGTGGTGGACATTCGCGGCTTTAAGCGCAGCTTGTCATTAGCAAATTTAGGCCGGGCTGCCGCCGCTTTAGCCGGTGTCGTGAAGGCCATGGAACTGGTACGTTCCTTTCGGCCGGATGCGGCCATCGGCACGGGGGGCTATGTTTGCGGTCCAACGCTTTTAGCGGCGAGCCTCTTGGGGGTGCCAACCCTCATTCAGGAACAAAACGTCGTGCCCGGGATCACCAATCGTCTGCTGGCGAAGTTCGTGACCCGCGTCGCCGTGGGAACTCCTGAAGCCGCGGTTCACTTTCCGCGCGATAAAGTCGTCGTCACCGGCAATCCCATTCGCCGGGAAGTGATGTCGGCTTCGCGGGAGGAGGCCTTAGCCAGCTTCCATTTTGATCCGGCGAAAAAAACGGTGCTGGTATCCGGCGGCAGCCAGGGGGCACGGAGTATCAATCGGGCCATGATCGGTGTGATCGCGCATTACGTTGCTCATCCCGAGGTGCAGATCCTGCACGTTACGGGGCGCGGCGATTATGAGAAAACTTTGGGAGAGATACGGGTGGCGGGCATCGATCTGGCGGCGGCGGGCAATATCGTGGTGCGCCCTTACTTATACGATATGCCCCAGGCTTTGGCCGCGGCGGATTTGGCGGTATTTCGTGCCGGAGCCTTAGGGATTGCGGAGCTTACCGCCCGCGGGGTGCCGGCCGTTTTAGTGCCGTACCCTTACGCCGCCGCCAATCATCAGGAACAAAACGCCCGGGCCATGGCCCGGGCGGGGGCGGCGCAGATGATTTTAGACAAAGATTTGACGGCGGAGCGTCTGCTGTCGGTATTGGCAGAGCTTTTACACGAGGAATCCAGGCTAAAGCGCATGGGGGAGAACAGTCGGGCCTTGGGGCGCCCGCAGGCGGCGGAGGAAATCGCCGCTCTCGTTTTGGCCATGACGGAAGGGAGGAAAGCGTAATGCTTTCGGGAATCCATAAAATCCATTTCATCGGAATCGGCGGGGCGGGCATGAGTGCTTTGGCGCGTATCCTTTTAGATAAAGGCTATCAGGTCTCAGGTTCGGACATCGCGTCTTCCCCGCTGACAGAGCAGCTTCGCACCCATGGCGCGAAAATCGTGATCGGCCATAGGGCGGAAAATATTACCGGGACGGAAGCCATTGTGGTATCTTCCGCCATTCCGGAAAACAATCCCGAAGTGGTGGCCGCCAAAGCGCTGGGTATTCCGCGCCTTCATCGTTCCGACGTGAACGCGGCCCTGGTAAATGCGACGAAGGGGATCGCGGTAGCCGGGGCCCACGGAAAGACCACGACGACCTCCATGATCGGCCTGGTGCTTGAACACGGAGGCCTTGATCCTACCATCATCATCGGCGGCGAAGTGGATTATTTAAGCGGCAATGCCCGGCTGGGCCAAGGTCCTTACCTGGTATCGGAGGCTGACGAGAGCGATGGTTCCTTTTTGAAATTGAAGCCGCATATCGCCGTGGTGACCAACGTGGAGGACGATCACCTTGATCATTACGGATCGCGGGAAAATATCCGGCGGGCTTTTCGGCAGTTTATCGAGAACGTCGATAAGGAAACGGGCCGGGCTGTCCTCTGCTTTGATAATGATACGGTACGGGAGATCGCCAAGGAGGCGGATCGACCTGTTGTGTCCTACGCTGTGGGGCAAAAGGCGGATTACCAAGCGGTACATGTAACGCCGTCAGGGATTGGCACCGCTTTCGATGTGGCCCATGAAGGTACGATCTTAGGTCATGTGACCCTCGGCATCCCGGGCCGCCACAATGTCTCTGACGCACTGGCGGCCATTGTCACCGGACGCCTCTGCGGACTGACGGTGGAAGAGGCGGCGGCAGGCCTGGCGGAGTTTCACGGAGCGAAGCGGCGCTTTGAGACGAAGGCCCGGGTGAAAGATGTTTGGATTATTGATGATTACGCCCACCACCCCACGGAGATCGCTACGACACTGGCCGCGGCTCGCCAAACGCAGCCCCGCCGTCTCGTCTGCGCTTTTCAGCCGCACCGTTACAGTCGGACAAAACTTTTGGCGAAGGAGTTCGGAACGGCGTTTCGGGAGGCGGACGTGCTGGTGCTTACGGGTGTTTATTCGGCGGGAGAGCAGCCGATTCCCGGTATCGATGGGACGACGATCTTAGCGGCGGTGACGGAGGGAACCGGACAGCCGGTTACTTATATAGAAGCACGGAAGAATGTCGCCGCTTATTTGGAAACGGTGGTGCGCCCCGGGGATCTTGTGATCACCATGGGAGCCGGAGATATCTGGCGTACCGGTGAAGAATTGGCCCGTCGTCTGCAAGCACAGTGAGGGAGATGGACATGGAGGAAAAAAAGATCGTCGTGGTCATGGGAGGCCCTTCATCCGAGGCGGCGATTTCGCGGCAAACCGGTACGGCTGTAATCAAAGCTTTGCAGTCCAAGGGCTATGCAGTCATGGGCTTGGAATTTGATCCCCGCGGTTTTGTCCGCGAGATGGAAGCGATGCGTCCCGCTATGGTGTTTAACGCCATGCACGGGGCCTTTGGTGAGGATGGCCGGTTGGCGGCGGTGTTGGAACTTTTGGGGATCCCCTACACCGGATCGGGGGTTTTAGCGGCTGCGCTGACCCTCGACAAGGCCGCTGCCAAGCGCGTCCTGATGGGGGCGGGGATTCCTACGCCGCGCGCCTCTATGTACCGTGCCTTCGAGCGGCAGCGGGATTTGGCGGGAGAGATTGCCGCCGCGTTTTCTCTGCCGGTAGTGGTCAAGGCGGCTTCACAGGGTTCTTCTCTGGGCGTCGTCATTGCTTCTCGGGCGGAGGATCTCTCAGGGGCGTTAGAGGAAGCTTTTCGCTACGATGACGAGGCGGTGGTGGAAGAGTTCATCGACGGCCCTGAGATCACCGTAGCTGTCTGGGGCGACGGTGTGAAAAATGAAACGTTTCCCATCATTGAGATCACGACGGCTTCCGGCCGCTACGATTACGAGAGCAAATATACCAAGGGGGCGTCCCAGCACATTATCCCGGCTCGCTTGACCCCGAAAACGGCAGAAAAGGCGCGGGCTATCGCTCTTTCCACCTTCGAAGTCTGTGGCTGTCGGGGCGTGGCGCGGGTGGATATGATGGTATCGGCCGAAGGGCAACCCTATGTCATCGATATCAATACCATGCCGGGGATGACGGAAACTTCGCTGGTCCCTGACGCGGCCCGGGCGATGGGGATAGATTTCCCTGCTCTGTGCGAGCGCCTTTTGGCGCTGGCCGGTTTTTTCAACCTTTGATGCTGTGAGAAAAGCTGCTTTTGGCAGTGCACCGCGACCGTTTTACACCGGGATACCGGTGGTGCGAAGGATGAGGAGGTGATAACGGTGGATGAAAATGAGAGGATTATGGAAGACAAAGCGCCGCCGGCGGCATCACATCATAAATGGCACTGGTTTTTGCAGGCGCTTCTGTTTTTGCTCGCGGTGGCGGCCTTAGCGGCCGCGGTGTTCTATTTACCTTTTTTTAAGGTGCAGTCCATTTCCGTTGTGGGGAACAGCTATGTCCCCACGGCGGATATCTGCCGCATCGCGGGAATCTACCGGGGGCAGCATCTGCTGCAAGTGGAAACAGACACCGCCGCTCGGACTCTGATGAAGGATCTGCGTATTGAGCAGGCCAGCGTGCGGCGGGTATTTCCCAACGGTATCATGATCGAGGTGGAGGAACGGCGCCCGGTGGCCGCCATCGCCTGTGAATACGGATTTCTTGATCTTGACCGGCAGGGGATGGTGCTGAACGCGCATAAACAGCGGGGAAATGCCAGTATTCCGCTGCTCACCGGCGTTACCGCACAGGATCGCTACATCGGCGATCGCGTGGAAGAGGGAACGGTGCCGGCGGCCCTCAGGTATCTTTCCGGTCTTGACGAAGGAGAATTAGGACAGATCGTGGAACTTCGCCTCTCAGACCCTGAGAAGGTAGTGGGCTGTACCGTCAATGCGGTGGAAATTCGCATCGGCCGTTTGGATCGTTTGGATGAGAAGATCAAGACGACGAAGGCTTTTTTGCAGGATCTGAGGACGAACCTGCAGCCTATCGAGTTTATCAATATGGAATACGCACAGCCTTTCGTGCGTTTCCGCTGAGGCAGACGGGAAGGGAAGAGTATGATATCACTGAAACATGGCCATATTTCCGTCGTATTTGTCTGCACGGTCTTGGGCTTTATGCTGGCCACGCAATTTCGCATTGCGATGGATCAGCGCTCGTCGCTGCCTTATCAACGCCAGGAGGAGCTGGCGGCCCGTCTCCTGGCAACGGAAAAGGAACGAGATGCGCTGCAGGAAAAATTAGCCGGCTTGGAAGATTCGGCGACGCGGGCGGCGGCAGACGCGGCGGAAAAGCAGGCAATTTACGAGCTGCGGCTGCGTGCCGGGCAGCTTCCTCTTACGGGGCCGGGAGTCATCGTGACCATTGACGACAGCAAGACAGCTTCCAAGGCGGGGGATAATCAAAACCTTTATATCATTCACGACGACGATCTCTTAAAGGTGGTCAATGAGCTGCGGGCCGCCGGAGCAGAGGCCATATCGATTAACGGGCAGCGGCTTGTGAGCACTTCGGAGATTCGCTGTGCGGGCCCGACGCTTTCGGTGAATAACGTTCGCTCGGCCCCGCCTTATGAGATACGCGCCATTGGCGATATCGAAACGCTGGAGAAGGCACTTCGCATGCGGGGCGGCGTAGCGGATACCTTACAGGTCTGGGGGATCCAGATCGACATCAAGACGGCGGATCACGTGACGATTCCCGCTTATAAGGGCATGGGGTCGATGCAGTACGCCCGTCCGCAAGAGGAGGCGTCATCATGATTTTAGCGGTGGTCGGCCTCTTTTTGGGCATTCTTTTGGGATCGATCTGCCCTCTTTCCATTCCCGTGGCCTACGCGAAACTTTTTTCGGTGGCGCTGCTGGCTTCCATAGACTCCGTGTTTGGCGGATATCGGGCGGTATTGGAAGAGAAGTTTGATAATACCATTTTCATCTCCGGATTTTTTATCAATGCGCTTTTAGCAGCTTTTTTGGTCTATGTGGGAGATCATCTGGGCATCGATCTCTACTATGTGGCACTCTTGGCGTTTGGGCTGAGGATCTTCCAGAACCTGGCCATCATCCGGCGCTATTTCTTCAAAAAATATTGAGGGACAGCGTTTTCTCATGGGGCTCTCATGGGTTTCCCCGAGGATTTTCATATTTTTGTGGCTAAAATAAACGAGAAATGGTAAAATAATAGAGATCATGTAGAAATTGCATGGGAATATGACGCGAAGCCTATATTGACGCTGAAATACGCTTAGGGTGGAGGGGTAATCGTGATTGAATTGGACGATACGGCAATGGAAGATTTTGCCCGCATAAAGGTGGTGGGCGTCGGCGGAGGCGGCAGCAATGCCATCAATCGGATGATCTCGTCCGGCCTGAAAGGGGTCGAGTTCATCGCGGTGAATACGGACGCTCAGGCGCTGCTCCATTCCATGGCTCCCAAACGCATCCAGATCGGTCAGAAGCTGACCCGAGGCCTTGGCGCGGGGGCACGCCCCGAAGTTGGCGGCAAGGCCGCGGAGGAAAGCCGGGACGAATTGGCCGATGCGCTCGCCGGAGCGGATATGGTGTTCATCACCGCCGGTATGGGCGGCGGAACCGGTACCGGAGCCGCGCCGGTAGTGGCGGCCTGCGCGCAGGAATCGGGGGCTCTGACCGTGGCCGTGGTGACGAAGCCTTTTAAGTTTGAGGGGCGTAAACGCATGGTCAACGCCGAGGGCGGCATTTTGACGTTGCGTCCTCACGTAGATACCATCATCACGATTCCCAACGACCGTTTGCTGGGACTGGTAGATAAGAAGACGCCGATGATGGAAGCCTTTCGCATTGCGGATAACGTACTTTATCAGGGCGTACAGGGCATCGCTGAACTGATTTCTTCTCCGGGCATCGTCAATCTTGATTTCGCCGACGTGAAGACCATTATGTCCGACGGCGGCTCGGCCCTCATGGGGATCGGGGAAGCGGCCGGGGAGAATGCGGCGATGGTAGCGGCCAAGATGGCCGTGGCGTCGCCGCTTTTGGAGAATTCCATCCAGGGCGCTCGGGGTGTTCTTCTGAATTTTACCGGCTCCGAGGAGATTTTGAGTATTTACGATGTCAATGAGGCGGCTACCATGATTCAGGAGATGGTGCACGCCGACGCCGAGCTTATTTTCGGTACAGTACTGGATGAAGCCCTCGGCGATACGGTGCGAGTGACGGTAGTGGCCACTCGCTTTGCCGATGAGGATGGCGTGGTAGGGGTTGCTCCGCCGCCGGGCGCTGCCGCTGTGCCGCCTCCCCCAAAGGGGGCGGCCCCCACGTTCACGGCGAGTGGGCAGCGACCGGGGGCAGCGCCGGGGTCAGGTGCTTCGCTGTCTCCGATTGATATTCCCACGTGGTTGCGCCATAGCGAATAAAGGCTTCGGGGATCCGGGGCAAGGAGAGACGGGCCGTGCTGGCCCGTTTCCTGTTTGATAGGAGCATGAGATCATGAAACGATATACGTGGCTGTTCTTGACAGCGTTTTTATGTGTCTTGGCAGCCTTGGTGGGGTCGGTGTGGCTGGAAGGCCATGCAGATCACCCTGAGAAAGCGGTAGAGGCAGTAACGGTCTATACCACCCTGCCCGCGGAGCAGGCAAGCCTCTTGGCGTCTTCTTATGAGATAGCGACTCAGGCACGGGTGGATTTCATTCCTTTGCCGCCGAAAGAGCTGATTGAGCGCCTTCACACGGAGAAGGAAAAACCTCACGCCGATATGGTACTGGCCGACAGTCGGGTCTTGCGGCAAGCCGCTCAAGAGGGGGCGTTTGTTCCTTATTTCTCGGAGCAAACAGATTCTGTTCCCGATGAATTTAAGGACGAGGAGGGAGCGTGGACCGGCGTATGGTACGATCCGATGATCTTCTGTGCCAACAGCGATTATCTGCGGACGCTGCCCCGCATCCCCCAGACCTGGGAAGAATTGGCACATTATCCCGACGTTCGCATCGGGATGACGGATCTCTTGGCGGCGGATGCGGCCGCGAATCTTTATTTTTCCCTGCTGGCAGCTTACGGTGAGCAGGCGGGCTTTCGCCTGATGGCTGACCTGCACCCCAAGGTAGTACAGTATGTGAAGTTTCTCTCCACCCCCGTCCGCATGGCCGGAATGGGCGAGGTGGATGTGGCCTTGGCCGTGCAGAGCGAAACGCTTCGCTACATGAATAACGGTTATCCGCTGCGGATCATTTATCCGACGGACGGTACGGCCTATATGCTTACCGGCGTGGCGATGCTCCGGGACAATTGTGAGCCGGCCTGGACTTTCGCTGATTGGCTTCTGGGAGATGAAGCCCAGATCACCTTGCAGGGGGCCGGCGTCTTTTTCGTTCCTGCGAATCCGGGGACATTGACGTATAAGATGTTGGCGGGAAAAAATATTGTGCTTTTTGATGCGCCGCCCCTTTACACGGCCGCGGAACGTCGGGCGCTTTTAGATCACTGGCTGCGGGATATACGGTTCAAATGAGCGGAGGTTTTTTTGTTATAGGGTCCAAAGGGGGGACATAGATGAAAGCCGGTATTATCAGTTTGGGATGCGCGAAAAATTTAGTGGATACGGAAGTCATGCTGGGAATTTTACAGGAGGGCGGGATTGAACTCACGACCGATCCGGGGGAAGCGGATATCTTAGTGGTAAACACTTGTGCTTTCATCGAGTCGGCAAAGGAGGAATCCATTACCACCGTGCTCAATATGGCGGAGTATAAAAAGTCCGGCCGATGTCGATCGCTGATCATCGCCGGCTGCCTGGGGCAGCGGTACGCGGCGCAGCTTTTGGACGAGCTGCCAGAAGCGGATGCCATCGTCGGCACAGGGGCGTGGCATAGGATTCTCGAGGCCGTGAGGGAGACGGGGCAGGGGCATCGGGTGATTTTGGCGGGGGCGTCCGAGATCATCTATGATGCGCGGACGCCTCGGATCATGACTACCCCCGCCTATACGGCCTATGTGAAGATCGCCGAAGGTTGCGACCATCGCTGCGCTTTTTGTGCCATTCCCCTTATTCGCGGGCGTTACCGCAGCCGCACCCTGGAAGATATTCGGGCGGAAGTGGAGCGGCTGGCAGCGGCGGGCGTGAAGGAGATCAACCTCATCGCACAGGACAGTACGAATTACGGGCGCGATCTCTACGGGGCCCCCACGCTCTCCCGGCTGCTTCGGATGCTCTGCCAGGTGGAAGGGGTGCGTTGGCTGCGGATTCTCTATGCGTATCCCCGCTTTTTTACCGATGAGCTCATCGAAACCATCGCGGCGGAGCCGAAGATCTGCAAATACATTGATCTCCCCCTGCAACACGCCCATGACGCGGTGTTGCGCAGTATGCGCCGGGCAGACGACCGGGCTATGATTGAGGCGCTTTTGGACAAAATTCGCGTCCGTATTCCCGAGGCGGTCATTCGTTCCACTTTTATTGTGGGTTTCCCCGGAGAGACAGACGCCCAGTATCAGACCCTGCGGCGCTTTTTGGAAAAGCAGCGCTTCGATCAGGTGGGGGTATTCACCTATTCCCAAGAAGAAGGAACGCCTGCCGCCGCTATGGGCGGACAAGTGGCCGAGGACGTCATGCAGGAGCGCTATCATGATCTCATGAGCCTTCAGAGCAAGATTTCCGAAGAAACCAATCATTCCTTGGAGGGGCGCGTGTTAGAGGTATTAGTAGAGGGCCGGGACGAGGAGCAGGAAAATATCGCTTACGGCCGATCATACCGGGAAGCGCCGGAAGTGGACGGGCAGATCTATATCGAAGGAGACACGGGGAGCCGCCCGGGGGATATGGTCAAAGTACGGATATTGCAGGGTTTTGCCTATGATATCGTAGGCGAGCGGGTGGAAGGCTGACGGAGAAGGCGGACGATGAATACGGGAATCATGAGCGAACAGCCGGAGGTGCGGGTGGGCCGCCTGCTCACGGCGGCACATCTTACCATCGCTGCGGCGGAATCCTGTACGGGTGGTCTTTTGACCAGCCGCTTGACAGATGTGGCGGGAAGTTCCGCCTACGTCAAGGGATCGGTGGTCTCCTATACCAACGAGGTCAAAGCTGCGCTGCTGGGTGTCGAAGAAGAACTGCTGAAAACGCGGGGGGCGGTATCGGAGCCGGTGGCCCGAGCGATGGCGGAGGGGGTTCGGCGGCGTATGAGAACGGATATTGGCGTCGGCATTACCGGGCTGGCCGGGCCGGGCGGCGGTACGCCGGAGAAGCCGGTGGGCCTTGTTTTTGTTTCCGTGGCTGGGGCCCAGGGCACTGATGTCCGGCGTTTCCTTTTTTCCGGTGATCGCCGTGCCGTCAAAGGGCAGGCGGCCGAGGCAGCCCTTACCATGATGGAGGAGTATCTGATGAAAGAGCCTTCTCACGGGACTGTTTCCCGGTGATTTTCCCAAGCGGTCAGACTTCACCCGCTTTTCAGGAAACCTTGTTAGCATACGTCGTATTCTACGATCAACATACGAGATTATAAAAACACCGCAGGGAGGTTTTTTCATGGATTGGAAAAAGACGTTGACGATGACCATCGCCGCAGGAACGGCAGCTTTTTCACTGGGCGTTTCGTCCGCTGCGGCGCCGCCGGAAGAGGCCGCTGCCGAAACGACCGCGGAGGAAGCGTCGATGACCACCGGCGAAGAGACGACGCCAGAAGCCGCGCCTGCCGCCGTATCGGAACCGTCGTCGGTGGAAGAGCCTGTAACAGCAGAGTCGTCGCCCGCCACGGCGCAGGGAGAGACCCGGCAGCTTTCTCCGGAAGAGGCGTTGGAACTCTATCGGGACCATGGCGTTAAATATACCAGTCAGCGTTACGGCTACAGCATCATTTGCCCGAAAAAGCCCAATGTCATCCCCGCCAGCCTATTGGTGGAGGGGGCAAAGGGGGATGTGCTGATCTTTGAAAACGACGGCTACGATATTAAGAATGCTTGGGTCGTTTTAACGGATGCTTTTGACGACGCGGAGCTGCCCTCGGATATAGGGCAGAAATCGGAATCCGAACAAAAGGCGTACATCGACCATCTCATGAACACAGCGGGTTATGAATTTGTGCGTCTGACCCAGGTGGCCGGTTCTACCGGCGTTTACGCTGTCACCGCTAAAGAGATCGACGTGGACACCAATGGGGACGGGCAGACGGACGACACAATGGTCGCGGAAAATCAGGGGATAAAAACCTTCTTCCGCGGCCAGTTCGGCGGCCGGTTCTCCGTTCAGCTCATCGACAATCCGGAACTCTCGCAGGCCGGGATCAGCCTGTATCAGCTGGGGCTTTTAACTTTTCAAGAGTGGCCCAGCGCCGTGCAGGACGGACAAAACGTTGCCAAGGATAAGGATGGAAAGACGGCAGGGGATAAGAAAGAGAAGAAGGACAAAACAAAGCAGAAATGAGATGACGAAAAAAACGGCCGCGGTCAACAGGACAAAAGCATAGCTTATTTGAGCAAGAAAACGGCAAAGAAAAATCCTCGAAATCCCTTGATATAAGGGGCCTCGAGGATTTTCTTTATATTGTGTCTGCGGCCGGTTTGTATTTACGCTGTGGCCGGTGCTTAGAAGCGCACCCGGTAGCCTAAGGTGAAATTGGTGGCTAAGGCGACATATCGGGATAAGACGTGGGAGGTGATGTCGGATCGGTTGAAGAGATTGTCCACGTTCAGATAGACCTCGTGATCGGCACGGGGGCGGTAAGAAAGATTAAGGCCAGTGATAAAGAGCGGACGTACGCCTTCCTGATAGCTTTCTAACACGCGGTCGTAGAGGTAGCTGCCGCTTAATGCGCAGCTCCATTTATCTTTTTGATACTGCACGCCGCCGGTCAGTTGGACGCGTCCGTAGCTTCTCTGCCAGCCTTTTTTAGGATAGCGGGCATCATAAAACTGCGGATTGCTGTAGGATATGCCCCAATTTGCACTCCAGCCGTTTTTACCGGCGATATCGCAGGTCAGCTCCACCCCTAAGTTGCGGGTGTCTTCGTTCATGGCAATATCTTCGTCGACGCCGCCGATTTTGACCGTCTGCAGGCGGATGAAATCCTTCACGTCGCTTTTGAACAGCGCCAATTTCCATTGGTGGCCGCCGGAAATATGCTTGACCCCTGTCTCGTAATGCCAGCCGATTTCCGGACGTATGCCGGGATTGGCAATGGTGGATCCCTTGCCGTACATGTCGCCCATGGTGGGCAGGGTGAAGGATTTGCTCACGCTTGCATACAGGCTGGTGGTGCCATTCATTTTATAGAGATACTGGATCTGGGGCGTGAACTCGCTGTACTCCGTCCCGTCCGGCGTGCCGCTGGTCCAAGTTTCCCGGGCGCTCAGGATCGTCGAATGATGGTCGTCAAAGGGATGGGTCCAAGAAGCGAAAAACGACGACACGTTGCGGGCGTAATCGACATGTTTGGGAGATTCATAATTCAAGAACTTGCCGGTCGGATTATTTCTCGGAGTGCCGAAGTTGGGTTTGTTCGTTTCGGAATGGTCATAGGACTCGCGGTACGCATTTAATCCCACGAGGTATGTATCGTGCCCTGCGTGGAACTCCTTCTGGACGTCGAACCCGAAAACCTTATCGGTGGATTCGTAAACGTAGGTTCTATCCAATATGCCCAGCAAAACGGAAGAGTTCCACGCCGCATAGTTCCAATAGGTGTAGTCGGTGGTGCCGTGGGCCTTATGATAAAACAGGTTCGCCTGCCAGCCGCCCTTCGCGTAATGGAGGCGGAGCTTATACTCGTCGTCGGTATTTTCACGAAAATCGTAAATGGCCGGCGTGGGCTTATACGCGTAATGATAGCTCCGTTTATAGTCGTGCCGGGCGTAGTCCGCTTGGAATTTCCAAGCGTCGTCGAATTTATAGGTAAGGGAAAAGATCTCCTTGTGGCCGCCCTCGAAATTGAAATATTTGGAACTGTACCGATTTTTTGCGACGCTGGGCAGGCTCACATGAGAACGAGCCCCCATTTTCTCGTAGGCCGCCCCAATGCCAAATTTGCCTTCCTGTAAAGACAGCGAGTGTTTCTGCTGGCCGAAATTGCCAAAGGCGACGGTGGCGGTATTGGCTTTTTTCTCCCGGGTGATGATGTTGATTACGCCGCCGGTGGTGTCGCTGCCGTATAAAACAGCGCCGCCTCCCCGGATGACTTCGATCCGATCGACATCGTTCAGTGAGATGTTGTCTAAATCATAATAGCCGGTGCGGACGTTTAGCGGAACGCCGTCCACCATGACCAAGGTGCCGCGGCGTTTGCCGCGGATCAAAAACTCTCCGCCGCCGGAACCGACGGTTTCTGCTTTATAGATGATGCCCGTGGCGTAGCGCAGGGCACCTTCCACGGTGGTGGCGCCCGTAGCCTCTAACTGCTTGTGGCTGTAAACGCTGGTGGTCGCCGGAACGTCTAAATCTTTTTTCTCATAGCGCGCCGCCGTGACGACGATGGGATCCAGCGTATAAAGCAGATCGGGTTCCTCTGCCGTGGATGCGTCAGCGGCACCGGCCATCGGCAGGAAAGAGGAAAGACTTACCAATATGCCGGACAGAATCGCCTTTCGGTTTATCGTTTTCATGTGGATATCGACCACCTTTTTAAAATGAATTTTATGTTGACGTAATCCTATGTTATGTACAAACTTTTGTCAACCTCCCCGGGGGCTTTTTCGCGCTGGTCTAAAATACCTATTTTTTACCGTTGTTCTGCTGCGCCGCTCTTTCTGTGAGAAATAGATTGAAATCCGTCGGGGGCTATGGTATAATTTCTCTCGATGCAAAAAACACACGCGGGTTGCTGTCTGCCCTGTGCTCTTCGGAGTGGTGCGGACGATGAGGCCGGCGGAGGAAAAAACAGGAGGTGCATCCTCATGGGAGTAATTTCCATGAAACAATTATTGGAAGCTGGCGTTCACTTTGGACACCAGACTCGGCGCTGGAATCCGAAAATGGCGAAGTACATTTTTACGGAGCGCAACGGGATTTACATCATCGATTTGCAGAAGACGGTCCGCAAGGTGGATGAAGCGTACAATTTCCTGCGCAGTGTGGGCGAGAGCGGCAAGTCGGTGCTGTTTGTCGGCACGAAGAAGCAGGCGCAGGAAGCCGTCAAGGAAGAGGCGGCAAAGGCCGGTCAATTCTATGTCAACGAGCGTTGGCTCGGCGGGATGCTGACGAACTTCCAGACCATCCAGAAACGCATTAAGCGCTTGAAAGAGCTGGAACAGATGGAAGCGGACGGCACTTTTGACGTCCTGACGAAGAAGGAAGTGCAGTCGCTGCGCCATGAGATGGGGAAGCTCACGAAATATCTGGGCGGCATCAAGGAGATGAACCGCCTGCCGGGGGCGCTCTTCGTAGTCGATCCACGTAAGGAACGCATTGCTGTGGCCGAGGCCAGAAAGCTGCGCATTCCCATCGTGGCCATCGTGGATACGAACTGTGATCCTGACGAGATCGATTACGTTATTCCGGGCAACGACGACGCCATCCGTGCCGTCCGGCTCTTGACGGGCCGCATGGCGGACGCCGTCATGGAAGGCCGTCAGGGACAGGATGATCAGGGCGACGAAAGCGAAACGGAAAAGGCGAAAGAAGCGTAAGATAGAAGAATGGAGCGAAAGGGGTAAGGGAGTTTATCCCTTACCCCTTTCTATACGGAAAGAAGGAAACGATATGGCACAGATTACAGCGGCAATGGTAAAAGAGCTGCGGGAGACCACTGGCGCAGGGATGATGGACTGTAAAAAAGCGCTGATGGAAACGGACGGCGATAAACAGAAAGCTATCGATTATTTGCGGGAGAAAGGGATCGCCAAAGCAGCCAAAAAGGCTGACCGCGTGGCAGCCGAGGGCGCCGTCGGCGCCTTCGTGGACGACGCGGCGAAGGTAGGAGCGCTGGTGGAGGTCAACTGTGAAACGGATTTTGTAGCCAATACGGATAAGTTTCACGCGCTGGTGGATAAAGTGGCAAAGCATATCGCGGCGGAGAATCCGGAGGATATGGAGGCACTGAACGCCAGTATCATAGAGGGAAAACCGGTGGCGGAATTTATTAAGGAGTCTATCGCTGCCATTGGCGAGAAGATCGATATCCGTCGCTTCACGCGCTACGAGACAGCAGGACGCCTTACCAGCTACATCCACATGGGCGGGAAGATCGGCGTTTTAGTGGATCTTTCCGGCGGCACGGCGGAGCTGGGCAAGGATATTGCTATGCAGGTGGCGGCAGCCAATCCTTCCTGCATCGAACGTTCGCAGGTGGATCCTGCGGCGCTGGAGCACGAGCGGGAGGTCCTCAAAAAACAGGCTCTTGAGGAAGGGAAACCGGCGAACATTGTAGAAAAAATGGTAGAGGGCCGTATTGGCGCCTATTACAAGGAGGTCTGCCTCCTGGAGCAGCCTTTCGTCAAGGAACCAAAGCAGTCTGTGGCGAAAGTGCTGGGGGACGTACAGGCGCTGCGGTTCGCCCGCTATCAGCTGGGCGAAGGCATTGAAAAGAAACAGGAAGATTTCGCGGCGGAGGTCATGGCGCAGGTGAAGTGAGCCGGAC
>ERZ772917.475-NODE-475-length-28535-cov-4.816187_pt1 | contig 28535 bp, 25 predicted proteins | sample MGYA00511187_ERZ772917 | MGnify/ENA primary metagenome ERZ772917 (study PRJEB29015, sample SAMEA2737925) | human oral metagenome | biome: human oral; feature: human-associated habitat; material: dental | place: China | collected 2012 ...
AGCCAAAGAGAACCCGAAGGCGTTTAGACCGGAGCTGGCGAACATATTAAACAACTTAGGGGAGAACTACAACGCCCTAAAGGAATATGAAAAGGCGAACACGTACTACCTGCGTACGCTTGAGATACAAGAGCTATTAGCCAAAGAGAACCCTAAGGCTTTTAGACCCGACCTGGCGAACATACTAAACAACTTAGGGAACAACTACAACGCCCTAAAGGAATATCAAAAGGCAAACACGTACTATCTGCGTGCGCTTGAGATACAAGAGCTATTAGCCAAAGAGAATCCTAAGGCGTTTAGAGCTAAGCTGGCTACCACACTAAACAACTTAGGGAATAACTACAACGCCCTAAAGGAATATGAAAAGGCCGAAAGATATCTCCAGCGTGCCCGCGAAGTACGCGAATCTATAAGCAAGTAATTCTCTCTAACCACAGTCCATTATGATTTCCCTTCTACTCATTCTATCAGCCATCCTACCAGCCCTTCTCTTCCTGATCTTCATCTATCGGAAAGACCTCCACAAGGAGCCACGGCGACTCTTGCTCAAGAGTTATCTGATCGGGATGATACTGGTCCTCCCCATCTTGGGGACAGAGATCCTCCTCTCACAGACCCCCCCCAGAGGAGAAATATCAGTACTACTCTATAACGCCTTCATCGTCGCGGCCCTAAGCGAAGAAGGCTGGAAGCTTCTCTTATTGGCACGCACGACATGGCATAGCCCCGAGCTGGATGAGCCCATTGATGGGATTGTCTATGCGGTCTTTGTCGGGCTTGGCTTCGCCACAGTAGAGAACATCTTGTATGTACTTCAACAAGGCTTCTCGACCTCCCTGCTCCGAGCTCTCTTCTCCGTACCAGGGCATGGGCTCTTTGGCGTAGTCATGGGATACTTTTATGCTCAAGCTCGCTTTGCGCCTACACGAGGGAAGCGCATGCAGCAGCTTGCCTTGGCATTACTCCTTCCCATCGCATTCCATGGAAGCTATAACTACCTGATTTTTCAAAGTGCAAGCTTGATCGATGGTGAGGCTTACCTACTTGGTGCTTTGCCTGTCGTCGCTTACCTTGCTCTCTTCGTTGCTCTTTGGCTAGTGGCTCTGCGATTCATACGTCTACATACAAATGTCTCCAAATGATCCCAATGCTCTAACACTTTACATTCATCTAACTATACGTGTATGAAGAAACAACTTTACCCTCTTTCCCTTCTTCTCCTTTTGCTCTGCTTTTCGGCTTGTAGTGATGAGGGGAAACGCTTTCATGCTTTAGATGAGAATGTCACTCTCATCATGAATAATCCGAGTACAACTTCTGCCGAGCAAATACGGTCAAGTATCCTTGAGCTGGATAAATTCCTTTCGGACTATCCTGACTCCAAGCATAAAGGGTATCTCATGCTCCAGCGTAGAGCCCTCTCGATGCAACTGGAACAGGCGACCTTCAATGCTCTCAAAGAGAAATACGAGGCTGCGCTCGCCTACCAATACTCTGATGCTGCAGATGAATATCAGCGAGCTATCGATCTTTTCACTACGAGCGAAGCTATTCAGCTTCAAGATGTACATCCAGAGATTAAAGATTGGCTCCAGAAGCTGAACGATGACAAAGCTCTTATTGACCAGATGAAGGAGATTCTCGAACGAGAATACAGTAGTGTCGAGAATTTCAACGGCGAAGTAAGAGACAATGATTATCGCTTTCGCAATCAAGGAGCCAACATAGCAAAGGTTTGGGAAGCTATGATTGATGTCTATCAATCTAAGGTGGCAAAACAGGTGCTACTCGAGAAGGTGAAGGACTTCGAACGGGAGCTTGCTGAAGATGCTCAGGATATTTGTCTGAATGATTTTCAGGGATTTGAAGTGCAGCGTGTAGAGACAGTCAGCATGGGTACACCCAAGGAACATGATAAGTACATGAGATATGAATGTGAGGGTGTCTTCCGTGTATATCTTGTTGGTGCAATTATTGGCTGGGATAAGGGTAGCGTTAAGCTATCTATTAAGGGGCGCATCTCTGCTCGAGTCGACGACAACAATCGGCTGGTTGGAGTAGCCTACTCTCGCACAGACTATAGCATTCTTGAAAAGAGTGGATTCTAACTAAAATGCTAGTCTTATGAATAGTCATGCTCTTCATTTTGTAGCCTTGGGTATCTTCGCTGCATTCGCCTTGCTATATTATTTCCTTCCTCTGGCTTTTCGGAAGATCTATACACAAATCAAGGAGTATAATAGGAATCAACTATATCAGAAGAAGCGCACTTTGGGCATTAGCCTGATTGCGATCTTCGGAGGTGTGGCATCGCTATGGTCTCTTGCAGCTGGTGTAGCCTTTGGATTCAAGGGGATTAGAGATTGTGAGTTGGATTCGATGGCAGGAGGCTTGAGTCTCCTTGTGGCTGGAATGATAGGGGGATACCTTGTTGGGGGGATTTGGAGGATGAAGCGTTTAGCGGGACGCATTATCTTAGCGCTTGTACTTTCTTGCTTGATTGGCCTGCTCATATTGCTCTTATCAATCATGTTTATTGGCACAATCGGCGCAGATGAAGTGCTAATCATAATATTCACTATAGCCATCTGTTTAATGATAACTCCAGTTGTCTATAGCCTTATCAAGAATCTACCTCGTATGCATTAGTTGCAGATTCAATAGTACCCATATAAGAAGGAGGGAGTTGTTGTTTCTTCTGCCCTGTCCCTTGTTGTGATACAGTCGCAGTCAAGGTAAGCAGTTACCCTTTGGGGGGTATATTGTAGCTTCCCAAATACCATACGTAGATGTGGTGATATCGCATGCTTTGAGAGGATTTTTAGCACCCTGTTCATTGTGTAAATAGCAGGCGAGTCGGGGTGACTTATTGCCCGAATAGTCGTACCTTTGCGCCCGTAAAAACAGACTTATGGCAGTAGCTCCCAATTCATCTCCACTCTTCCCGACGGCGGCCCGTGCAGGCTTGACCTTCGGGCTCGTGCTGGCCGTCATCTATACGGCTCGCCTCTTGAGCTTCAGTGTCCCCCTGCTGCAGTTGATCTACTTCGTCGGGGTCTTGGCTGTGCCTTTCCTCGCCTACCGAGCGGCACGTACCTACCGAGACTTCTACTTCGCTGGCGGAGCCTTCCGCATCGGGCAGGGCTTCAGCTATGTCGTCCTGCTGCATGCCTTCGGTGGTATCTTGGCCTTCGTCCCTCAGTACTTCTACTTCAAGTACGCTGTGCCTTCGACCTTGGAGCTCTGGGGCGAGATGCTCAAGTCTTCACCCCTAGTCAATCAAGCCGATGCCGAGCGGATGATCACGGATCTGCAGATGATCTCTACTTGGCAGTGGCTCTGGACGGACTACTTGCTCACCATCATCATGGGCGCTATCTGGGGGCTCATCGTCGGACTTGCCCTCCGTCGCAACTAATTTCGATCTATGGATATCTCTCTCGTCATCCCCTTATACAACGAAGCCGAATCCCTGCCCGAACTCGAGGCGTGGATCCGACGTGTCATGGAGGAGCACGGCTTCTCCTACGAGATCATCTTCATCAATGACGGCAGCACCGACCAGTCGTGGCAGGTCATCCGTGAACTGCAGGCGAAGAACCCCCACGTCAGGGGCGTGAAGTTCCGTCGCAACTACGGGAAGTCCCCCGGCCTGCAGTGTGGCTTCGCCCGCACCCAAGGCGACGTAGTCATCACGATGGACGCAGACCTGCAGGACAGCCCCGACGAGATCCCCGAACTCTACCGCATGGTCAAGGAGGAGGGCTACGATCTGGTGAGTGGCTGGAAGCAGAAGCGCTACGACCCCGTCTTCAGCAAGAACCTTCCCTCGAAGCTCTTCAATGCCACCGCTCGCAAGCTCTCGGGCATCGACAACCTGCACGACTTCAACTGCGGGCTCAAGGCTTACCGCTCCGAAGTGGTCAAGAGCATCGAGATCTACAACGACATGCACCGCTACATCCCTTACATGGCTAAGGTGGCGGGCTTCTCTCGCATCGGGGAGAAGGTCGTCCATCATCAGGCGCGTAAGTACGGGGAAAGTAAGTTCGGACTCAACCGCTTCGTCAACGGCTATCTGGATCTGATCACGCTGTGGTTCACTTCTACCTTCGGGCGCAAGCCCATGCACTTCTTCGGTCTGGGCGGGAGCCTCATGTTCATCGTCGGCTTCCTAGCGCTGGCGGTAGTCCTTATCACGAAGCTCTTCCATATCTGGACGAATACCCCTGCTCCGCTGGTGACGGACCGCCCGTATTTCTTCATCGCCTTGACGGGGATGATCCTCGGCACCCAGCTCTTCCTCGTGGGCTTCCTCGCCGAGCTCCTTGCCCGCCAGTCACAGGACCGCAACGACTACAAGATCGAGGAGGAGCTCTAAGGGCTCTTCCCTTCTCATTCCCCAAGAATATGCACTCTCATACTTCTCTCTCTCCCCTGCTTCGGGCAGGGAAGCTATGCGCCTTAGCAGCCGTCGCTGCTGGGGCGCTTTTTGCTTGCTCCTCGGGCAAGACCGTGAGTGACTATACCCGCCTCTCGGGCGAAGTCTTCACGACGACCTTCTCCATTCAGTACGACCTGCCTACGGACTATTCGCTGGCGGTCGACTCGACCTTCCATGCCTTCAGCCATTCGCTTAACCCGTTCGATTCGACGAGCCTTATCTCGGCGATTAACCGCAACGAGTCCCAGCAAGCCGACTCGATGCTCCGTGAAGTCTTCCTGCAGTCGGTGGAGATCTCTCGCCAGACACAGGGGAGCTACGACGTGACTTGCTCGCCCTTCATCAACCTTTGGGGCTTTGGCTTCGAGAAGAAGGACAGCATCAGCCAGCACACCATTGACAGCATCCGTGCCTTCGTGGGCTACGAGAAGGTTACCTTCGACGGCCTCCGCATGATCAAGGCCGATCCACGGATGAAGATGGACTTCTCCTCCATATCTAAGGGCTATTGCTCTGACCTTGTCGCCCGAATGCTCCTCCAGAAGGGGGTGAAGAACTACCTCGTCGAGCTCGGCGGGGAGATTGCCTACCAAGGGGTCAATCCTCAGGGGAAGCCTTGGGTCATCGGTATCGATAAGCCCGTCGAAGGTGCTTCGGCCGGCTCGGAGCAGTTCCAGGTGCGCATCCAGCTTCCCACGAAGGCAGGGGGCGTAGCTACCTCGGGCAACTACCGCAACTTCAAGCTCGTGGACGGCAAGAAGGTCGCCCATACGATCGATCCCCGCACGGGCTATCCCATCCAGACGGACATCCTGAGCGTCACGATCCTTGCCCCTAGCTGTATGCTGGCGGACGGCCTTGCTACGGCCTGCATGACCCGCCGTGCCGAAGAAGTTCCCGCCCTCGTGAAGCACTTCCCTGGTGTCGAGTACATGCTGATCCTCGGCGACGGGAAGGACGGCTTCCGCACCCTGATGTCGCCCGGCTTCGAGCGCCTCGTCCTCCCCGAGTAATTTATTACTCTTCCAGAGACAGCACATAGATGAGCTCGCCCGTGGACTCCACTCAAGGAATCCACGGGCGAGCTCATCGTTGTAGTCTGCAAACACAGGAGGATATGAGTAAAGGAACTTTTGTATGCCTTGCCCCCTCTCTGATTGAAGAAGTTCAAGTCCTTTGGTGCATCTGTATTTCTTGAAGCGACTCTGGGAGAACTCTTCGATTAGTGACTTTCCCTTGTCTTGGATACTTCATGATTCGGCCTCGTCTTGGGAATAGCACCTCTGTCCTTCTTGTAAAGTCTTATCAGCAAGCTCGATTGTTTTCTTTAGGCTTGCGAGTCTTGTCGCTAGATCGAGATATGAATCTACTGGTGTGCTTCTTTCAGAGAAAGAAGGTGAAGTAGTCCTTGTAGAACTATTTCGCTCCAATGATTCTATATTCGTTAGTCTGCGTTCGATTGCATTAAGTCGATCAATGATGACTTTCTGTGCATCATTCTCTGTGACAACCTTCTTTAATTCAAAGTTTTCTTGAGCTCGATATATAGGGTTATCTGGATCATTTTCTTCGAGAGAGGCTTTTATCGTTCGTCTTAGTGAGGCTTTTAGTCCTTCGACTCCAGCCATGTCATCATTATAGAAGATCGTCCTTTCGGAGGCTATATCGAAAGGGAGCTCAGTTCCTCGCTCTGCAATACATATTACTGGTAGTTTAGTGGCATGCCTCACAGCTAATTCATACATGACATTTGGGTTGAGGGTAGTTAAATTAGCTATGACTAATTCATCGTGAAGTAGATGTTCGATTACCTGTATTGTAATAGAGCCTGGCTTATCGATTTCATGTGGAGGGATGACTTCATACTCGAACTCTTCTAAAATAGGTTTGAGAACGGCCTGAATAACACCATCTGCTTTTCGTCTTATCTCGGAACCATCCATCCCTAGGGGAGTGACGATAAAGCATTGTTTGAGTGTACTGGTCTCTGCGGTGCTGGTTTCCTTTTGGGGCATGATGAATATGAATTAAATAAGAGATCGTTCTACTATCTCGGTGTGACAGGTGCTAGTCAAGGAGGTATGTGGTCTAGTTCGCCCTGCTTCTACCTCGGAGGAATACACACTATATCTTAGAATAAGCTCGTTTGACTCTCAACTCGGGTTTGAAAAGTCTTTTAACTACGCCTCAAAGTTAGCGAATTTTCTCTCTGAGTTTTAGCCTATGCGTATCCCTATGTGATCAGCCCAATAGAACTGGTTTGAAGGAGGTAATTCCCCCCGGTAGATTCCGATCCTTGGACCGGGGATGAATGGACTTCTCCTCGGGGCTTCTTTGGAGGGATGCGCAGGGGGGCAAAAAACGACCTACGGTGGGTCGCAAGAAAAACCTACTGTGGGTCGGTCGACCGACCTACCGTGGGTCGCCAAGACGACCTACAGTAGGTTTTATTTTGGGGGTACCCGAAGGCTCTGTCTAGACGGGCTGGAGAGCGGGTCAGAAGACGGGGTTGCATTCCCCTCGAAGTGTAGGGATTTCTTGGGCGGAGAGAGTGTGTGGCTGGCTTCTCTTTTTAAAGGGGGCGGATCGCTTCTTCGTCCCTTTGAGCGTGGGGCTTTAGGTCGGCCGTTGAGGCTGCGGAGAGCAGGGGAAATTGGGACAAAGCTCGTAGAGGTGTTGGTGGATTGAGAAACTATTATTACCTTTGCAGTGCTCAAGCGGAAAGCAGAGCAGTACATGGTGGTTGTAGCTCAGTTGGTTAGAGCACTGGATTGTGGTTCCAGGTGTCGTGGGTTCGAATCCCATCTTCCACCCTCGCTCACGAGTGACTAGTTAGTCTCCCACGAGTAATCCCAACGAAGAGTGCCTGACTGTCTCACAGTTAGGCACTCTTCTTTTGTATTCACCCTAGTCCTTCTTCGCTCGATGCCTCGTTTGCAGCATCTCTATCTCTTCGGTCGGCACGCCGAGTCGCTCGTTCGGGGGCTTCGTCAGTTCCTCACGGAAGCACTTGGCTTGTCTGAGGCTCAGCTACTCTGCCGAGCGGACGAGGCTGGGCTGTGGCTGAGTTGGGAAGGCTTGGGGGGAAAAGCTCAGCGAGTAGGGGAGCTGAGGGAAGGTGAGGAGGAAGCACTCCGAAAGAAACTCCTTGGGGGGCTCATCCCTTGGGTGCGGGAAGCGAAGACCTCACTTTACTTCCCTTCGAGCGATGCCCTTCAGCCGATCACGCATGTGGCCTTCGACCTCGATGGGACGCTCACGACGGCCGAACTTCTACCCGAACTAGCCCGCAGGCTGGGACGCTCCGACGAGATGGCTCGGCTGACCGATCAGGCGATGCGGGGGCTGGTGCCCTTCACCGAAAGCTTCCTTCACCGCACACGGCTCCTCGAAGGGCTGGAGCGGGAAGCCTTCGACGAAGTCATACGTTCGATCCCCATCCCAGAGGAGAGCGTGCGCCTGCTACATGAGCTGAGCCTTCCCCGAGCGATCGTCACGGGTGCTTACCTGCCCTTCGTCACGGCTTCAGCCGAGCGTCTGGGAGTCACGGACTATATAGGTAGTCCCGTGCTGTGGACCGAGGCGGGGCGCTTCGCTGGGCTCTTGCCCGAAGCAATCGTAAGCGCCGAGGGGAAGCGTGCCTTCCTCACGGAGTGGACGGGCGGTGCCCTTCGCTCCACCCTCTATGTAGGCGACGGGGCGAACGACATCCCTGCCCTCGCTGCTGCGGGACATGCCCTCCTCTACCAAGCCACCGAATCGGCAGAGGGTACGACTCCGAGCCTTCGCACGTTAGTACTACGGATCCTCCGAGGTAGCGAGGCTCCGACACCTTCCTAATCTCCGAATATGAACATACGCCTCGACGAAAGCTGGCGTAGAGCCTTAGCCCCCGAGTTCGATAAGCTCTACTTCGGAATCCTCACGGACAAGATACGTAGCGAATACCGCTCCGGCTGGCCGATCTACCCACCTGGGGGGATGATCTTCCGTGCGCTGGATCTCTGCCCTCTGCCCGAGGTGCGGGTGGTGATCCTCGGGCAAGACCCTTATCATGGCGCAGGGCAAGCGGAAGGGCTTTCCTTCTCCGTACCCACAGGTGTTGCCATCCCTCCGAGCCTTCAGAATATCAAGCAGGAGATCGCCTCCGACCTAGGGCATCCCTCCAGCATCCCCGACGGAAGTCTTCTGGGCTGGGCAGAGCAAGGAGTCCTGCTCCTCAATGCTACGCTCACCGTCCGAGCAGGCCAAGCAGGTTCGCACCAAGGCCTTGGCTGGGAGACCTTCACGGACGCGATCATCGAAGCCGTCAATCGAGAGCAGGAGCATGTGGTCTTCCTACTCTGGGGAAGTCCTGCCAGACGCAAGGGGGCGATGATCGACCGATCGAAGCACTTAGTCCTCGAAGCTCCTCATCCTTCGCCCCTCTCGGCTTACCGAGGCTTCTTCGGTTGCCGTCACTTCAGCAAGGCCAATGCCTACCTAGAGCACTGGGGGAAGGCTCCCATCCGCTGGTAGCGCTCTTCCTATTGAAAGGATCAATATCCCCATATATTCCACAGCCCTGCATCAGGCAAAATAATACTACCTTTATGTCGAATTAAAGACTAGAGTTGCTCCGATTGCTTTGATTTATGAGCAGTCTCTATACCTTCCTTTTACAAGAATTAAGATATGGACGTACTCCAGATACAGAAGGACCTGATCGGTATGCAGGACTATATGAAGAACTTCGCCCGTACCCTCACCAAGGATGAGGCCGATGCGGAGGATCTGACGCAGGACACTACCCTCAGAGTACTCAATAACTACGACAAGTTCGTCGATAATGTCAATTTCAAAGGGTGGGTGCTGAAGATCATGCGCAATATCTTCATCAACAACTACCACAAGCTCGTGCGTACCCAGAGCTTCATCGATCCGAACGTGGATGCCTACAATGTCCCGCTCCTCAGCGAGGGCGGAGACAACACGCCCGAGGGCTCGATGGACATCAAGGAGATCACGGGGGCGATCGCTTCGCTCCAGCCTTCCCTCAAGGAACCTTTCTCCATGTTCGTCTCGGGCTATAAGTATAATGAGATCGCAGAAACCTTAGGGATCCCGCTGGGCACGGTCAAGAGCCGCATCTTCTTCGCTCGTCAGGAGCTGCAGAAGAAGCTCCGTGACATGCGCTAGCTCCATCCCATCCTCACTCTATCACCATTCACATAGACTACCATCATGAGTAGAGAACATCGCCGCTGCCTCATCATTGGCTCTGGCCCTGCTGGCTATACGGCCGCCATCTACGCCTCGCGCGCTAACCTCTCCCCCCTGCTCTACGAAGGGCTTCAGCCCGGTGGACAGCTCACCCAGACCACAGATGTGGAGAACTTCCCCGGCTATCCCGAGGGGATCACGGGCCCCCAGTTGATGCAGGATCTTCGTGCGCAAGCTTCCCGCTTTGGGGCAGAGATCCGTTCGGGTCTAGCTACTAAGGCGGATCTGTCGAAGGCACCCTATGTCGTGACCTTCAGCGACGGTGCTGAGGTCGAAGCTGACACCGTGATCATCTCTACGGGCGCATCGGCCAAGTACCTTGGGCTCCCCGACGAAGAGAAGTACGCTGGTCTGGGGGTATCTGCCTGCGCCACCTGTGACGGGTTCTTCTATCGTGGTAAGAAGGTCGCTGTCGTCGGCGGCGGTGACACGGCCTGCGAAGAAGCGCTCTATCTGGCGAGCCTCGCTTCGCATGTCTACATGATCGTGCGCAAGGACTACCTGCGAGCTTCGGACATTATGCGTCAGCGTGTCGCCTCTAATGAGAAGATCACCGTCCTCTTCGAGCACAACACCCTGGGGCTCTATGGGGAAGATGGGGTCGAAGGCGCACATCTGGTCAAGCGCCTAGGTCAGCCCGACGAAGAGCGTGTAGATCTCCCCATTGATGGCTTCTTCCTCGCTATCGGTCACCACCCCAACTCCGAACTCTTCTCTGACTACGTCGAAGTCGATGAGGTCGGTTACATCAAGACCGAAGGAGCTACGCCCCGCACCTGCGTCCCTGGAGTCTATGCTGCTGGCGACGTAGCCGATCCGCTCTACCGCCAAGCTGTGACGGCTGCGGCTTCGGGCTGTAAGGCGGCCATCGAAGCTGAGCGCTACCTCGGCGAGCACGGCCTCTAAGCCCGCCCCACTCTACAATACACGATCGCCCGTGGACTCCCTAGAGAGTCCACGGGCGATTGCTTTTTTAGTTCCCTTCGTAGCGAGGGGAGGGATTCGGCTTGATTATTTGGAGCTGGTCTTGATGTGTGCTTTGATCTTTTTCATCGCCCAGTCGTAATGGCTGGCTGTGGCAGAGACGGCATAAGCACCAAGCGTAGATGTGCCCGTCCAATCGAATACTCCCTTGGCAAAGAGCTCATCATTGGAGAAAGTCTCTAGCAAGGTCATCACCGCTTGATGACTCTCCTTCAGCATGCTTTTCGCTTGGTCGAGTGGTGTCGCTTGGTGCTTCTTCCAGAGTTCGACATTCATCGCTGAGTAGGTCTTCCAATTGTAAGGCTCTGGGAGAAAGGGCTTGCGCTCACCGCCTTGATTGGCCTGAATCCAATGCAGTAGCAACTGATGCCACTCATAGAGATGTACGAGCACATCACGCAGGTTCTTGTCCCTTGCCCAGTGGGCCTCCTTGCCCATCGTTGCCATCTCTGCGGCGAAGAGTGCATGCTGAATTCCCTCATCCATCCCATCGATGAGTCGCCACATCTTGTCGAATTGTTCGTTGGCGGACGCTAGGAGGTCTGTCTTCGTTGTTGCTCTTGGCATAGTTGGCTTTTGTGTGTAAAGGAAAATGCTGCGATTCCCCTTAGGAGGCGATCGCTCCTTAAAGTTAGCCAAATCCCTTCGACTCGTATCCTCACTAAGTCCTTCCCTAGGCGGCTTGCAGCTCCCTTCATCGGGGTAGTCGCTCGGTACAACAAGCAAGGGGCAAAAGAAACCCACGGTAGGTCGGCGTACCGACCCACCGTGGGTCGGTGAGACGACCTACAGTAGGTTTTTCTGGCGACCTACCGTAGGTTTGTTTTAGAGGTGGGCGTAGAGCTCGGAAAGGGGCTACTGATGGGACTCCCTTTTTGCCTGGTTTTGAGCTTTATATCCGAGTGAATAGAAAGGACTTTAGCCGTGGGGAAAGGGAGGGAAGGAGGTGTGGTCTTCAAGTCTAAATAGGTAGCCCGATTTTCAAGCTTTCTATTAGGAGGATTGGTGAGGTGGGGAGAGGAGCTAGTATCAAGCAAAAGTCCCGAAGCTACTTGGGGTAGCTTCGGGACTTTGCCTTTGTTTTGGAGCGCAATAGTAGCTCCAAGCGATGGGTGGTCTAGAAAGTCACAAATGACTTGGCTTATCTATTACAGTATGGGGAGGATGAACCTTTCTCCATCCTTCAGTGACCATTGGACCTGATAGGTGCGCCCAGTGACCTTATCCAGCAAGATGAAGGTGTACATATTCTGGGTAGGACACAAAGTGAAGCGTCCGGCCTTCTCGTCTTCTGGGATAACCAAAGCTCTATCGTTCAAGATCAACTCTCCTCGATAAGAGTCTGAGTCAAGCGAAAAGTGCACTTGGGTCATCTTGCCATTTCGGGTATCGAGCTTAATCAAAACCCAAATGTTTTTCGTCTCAAACAGCTGGTAGTTAGAAGGCTGTTGTTCCACTCTTTCTTGATTGATCCCAGGTGTTTCTTTCTTCTGAGCTGAGATGCAGCTAGCAGCCAGCACGAGTGTAAGAAGGAGATAGGTAAACTTTCTCATAATCTTAATTCTTCTTAGATATTTGTTTTGTAGACTTTATTTGCTCCTTACAAGGCGAATGTCATACTTGCTTTAGAGCCTCCTGTCCTCGAAAAAGTAGTAGGCAAACTAGGTGCATATCTCGTATCGGGTCGAGAGCTTATTTGAGACTCTATCGACTGCTATAAAGATGATGCTGAGATCACACCAGGAGCTTCGGAAGTAGATCGTAATATACTCCTTTTAAATCCCCTCAATATTCATACTGGACATGCCAAATGATCGTCAGCACAAAGGTAACGAACATCCCTCATAAATGCTCCTTTAGTACAGCATCACAAAGAATAAGTATTCATGTTAGAAGAGCATAAACCTATATACTAAGTAAGATATACTTCAATAGGGTAACGAGCTTAACCGATTTAGCATAAGAAGCTAAGGGTATTTTAGTGGATCAGCTGGGATGATCGGGTAGTCTGGGAGAGCCGACCGATACGGGTGTAAAAGGAAACCCACGGTAGGTCGCAAGTGCGACCTACCGTGGGTCGGTCGACCGACCTACAGTAGGTTTTTTCGGCGACCTACCGTAGGGTTGTTTTGGGGTGCTCCGAGCCCACTGTTTATGCGGGCTGGAGGAGGACAAGGAAATTCGGTGAGAGAAAGGGTGTGGGAGGCGGGGCACTACATGCGGGAGCGGAGCTCTTGGGCACTCTTACGCTCTGACTTGCCTTCGATCGAGGCACCGAAGGAGTACGTCAGGCGAAGAGTGCAGGTAGGCACACGATTCTCATTGACGACGTGCATCCGATAGTCGGGGATCTCGATGTCCATAAGATTCTTATTGCACAGGAGGTTATAGGCGTTCATAGCGATGCGTAGCTTCCCCTGAAGGAGCGTGTAGGCAAGGCCGGCTCCGCCCGAGATGCTATGTCCGTTGCGTATCCCCCATGCGTAGCTTGGGGTCTCGTAGTAGAAGTAGCATGTGCCTTGGAAGGTCTTACTTCGGTTGAAGAAGAATGTATTGTTGAGATCGACACTGTAGCCGAAGCTCGAGCCTCCGTACGTAGGAGTTGCTTCGGTATTGACCTTGGAGTCGGCGTACCAGAGACGCTGGGAGATGTAGGTCTGGAAGAAGCTAACCCGATTGAAGAAGAAGCTATTCTCGAGGCTGAAGGTCAGGGTTTTCTCGGCATTGTCGTGCGTATAGCTCCCCTCGTTCGTCTTGGGATCCAGGCGTATGACTTGTATGATGCCATCCCAGAGATAGCGACCGCCGAGCTGGAAGTTCAGCGCCCCGAGGAAGGTGTAGCCGAGGGTGAGCTGAGCCTGCTTCCCCGCACGCAGGTCTTCCTTCCCCCGCATGATGGTGTATTGATTCTCATAGCTAGCGAAGGGCGAGAGCTGGCCGAAGTGAGGGCGATTGAGGCGCACGGTGCCGTTGAGGCTGAAGGCGTGGCGGTCGCTGGGGTTGTAGCCCAAGAAGAGCGTGGGGAAGATATTGAGGTAGCTGCGAAGATGCTTCAGCTGGCGACCGTTGTTTTCCCCTGCGGTGTGGGTGTACTCCATACGAAGGCCCGTGCGGAGATTCCATTTGTCGGCGAGGGGCTGACTCAGGTCGGCGTACAGAGCGTAGACGTGTTCGTCGAAGATGATCTTGTCGTGGCGTTCGCCCATGGAGCTCTTGGCATCGTAGTCACTTCGGTTGGTGGTGCGGGTCCAAGTGCCCTTAGCTCCGAAGCCCAGAGTCCCCTTACCCAAAGGAGTGAGGTAGTCTAGACTAGTGATGTAGGAGTCAGTATGCTGATCGGTCAGGGCATCAAAGTGGAAGTCTGTCCCTGGAATGGGTGCGCCCTGAGGTGTCAAGCCTCGGGAGGTGAAGTTGCGCCCCTCCTGACTTCGGTAGCCTACATAGTCGGCATCCCACGAGAGACGACGCTGGGGAGCGGACTTGAAGGTCTTCTCAAGGTGAACGTTCGCCGTAGTATAGCGGCTCTTGTCCGTCTCGTCGGCAACGCCAGGGAGCAGGCGTAGGAGTTCATGAGCCCCACTGGAGAGGACGCGCCAGTCTCGGCTATCGTTCTCTCGTCGAGTATTGTCCTCCTCCGGAGCATAGGATACATTGAATCCCATCGAGAGCTCAGGGGTGAAGGCATAGTCTAGCCCTGCTCGTAGGTTGAGGTAGGGATCCTTCCCCTTGTAGTAGGTCTGGCTGGAGTAATAGCTGCTCTGCTTGGGATAGTAGCGGTAGGTATCCATGTGCCCATCGTAGTCGGTCTTCCCTCCCCCGAGCTGGAGGGAAGCGGTGACTTTGTCCTTCTTGTAGTTGAGGCTGGTATTGAGTCCGTATCGTAGGAGGTCCCTTCTTACACCTACGCTGGGGGAGAGGCTTCCTCCGAAGAAATCATTCTTGACCTTCTTCATGACGAGGTTCAGCACACCGGCATTTCCCTCGGCTTCGTACTTAGCGGGCGGAGTGGTGAGTATCTGGATCTCCTCGAGGTCGGACTGTGAGTAGGAGCGGAGGAGGCTGATCAGAGCGGCTCCCGAGAGGCGGATGCGCTTTTCGTTGATGAGGACGATCACCCCGCCCTTACCGATGAGGCTGATGCCGTCGTCGGAGACGTTCACCCCTGGGGTCTGGCGCAGGACATCGAGGATGGAGCTTGCTGCGGGAGCGATCTGCGTGGCATCGAAGACCATGCGGTCGGCCTTGCGGAGCATGATCGGCCGACGCCCTGTGACTTGGACAGCGGAGAGCTCCTTGGCCTCCTCGGTGAGGAGCAGTTCTCCGAGGTCAAGAGCACCCGTGACCGTCAGGGTTTTGCGGAAGGGCTTGTAGCCCAGAGCATGGATCTCTAGGAGGAAAGTCCCTTGGGGAGCCTCGAGGCGAAAAGCCCCGAGTTCGTCACTTGTCGTCCCTACGACGAGGGTACTATCTGCGGGCTTTCGGAGCAGGACATTAGCGAAGTCTACGGGAGTGCGGTCGGTGGTCTTCTTCAAAAAGCCCTGTAGGGGGAAGGTCGTCTGCGCTAGAAGGCTACCTGAAGAGAGCGCAAGGGCGACACAGAGCATGTGAGCGTGTTTCATAAGTGGGATACGTGTGCTAGAATACCCACCTAAAGGTAGTGCTTTTGATGGTATCCCTTCGCCCTTCGAGGTGGGGACTACGGGGGAGGCGAAAAAGGGACCCACGGTAGGTCGCAAGTGCGACCTACCGTGGGTCGGTGAGGCGACCTACAGTAGGTTTTTTCGGCGACCTACCGTAGGTCGTTTTTGGGGTGCTCCGAGCCTGCTGTTTATGCGGGCTGGAGGAAGGGGGTAAAAGAAGGAGGGGAAGGTAGCCCAAGAAATGGCGGGCGAGAGGGGGAAGCTACTTCGCTTCGCTGGGGGTAATTGCTCTCCTCTAGCTAAGGGCGGATCAGCGGGCGGGGATGTCCGTCGGTACGAGACCTGCTTGCTGAGCCTTAGCCTCGAGTTCGTGCCAGAGACGCTCGTCGGGAACGGGTGCCGTCAGGGAGAGAGGTAGCTTGCTCACGGGATGCGTCAGCGAGATGTGCCGAGAGAGTAGGCTGATGCTTCCGCCGGGATTACTTCGGGGTGCGCCGTACTTGAGATCCCCCTTGATCGGGCAACCAAGAGCCGAGAGCTGGCAACGGATCTGATGGTGCCGCCCCGTATGCAGCTCGACCTCCACAAGGTGATAGCGGTCGCCCGAAGCCAGAAGACGATAGGAGAGACGGGCAAGCTTTGCCCCTGGGGTGTCGGCTCCTCGGGCAGCGACGTAGCTCTTGTTCTGCTGCTCGTTGCGCACGAGCCACTGCTCGAGCGTGTCGGAGAGCTTGGGGGGACGTGCGGTGACGATCGCCCAATAGCGCTTGGAGACATCGCCCGTGCGGAAGAGTTCGTTCATACGGCTCAGCGCCTTCGAAGTCTTGGCGAAGATCACGAGCCCACCGACGGGACGGTCTAGGCGATGGATGACACCTAGATAGACATTGCCAGGCTTCTGGTACTTCTCTTTGAGCCAAGCCTTAAGGGCTTCGCTCATGGGCTCATCACCCGTCTTGTCGCCTTGGACGATCTCGCCAGGGCGCTTAGATACACAGAGGAGGTGATTGTCCTCGTAGATGACTATCGGGCTGTACATACGTAGGCTAAAGAAGGAAAGGGATAGGGATGGGGGCGCTTAGTCCCCGATGAAGGTGCCGTTGAGTACCTCGCGGTAATTGTTGAAGATCGCACTCTTGCTGATGAAGCCGAGGTAGTGCCCTTCTTCGTCGACGACGGGCATCTTCCATGCCTTCGTCTCATCGAAGAGGCGCATGACTTCGGTCATGGGCATAGAGGAAGAGATCTTGACCTCGGGGGTCACCATGATCTTACGCACCTTGTAGCGATCATAGAGCTCTGGGCGGAACATGATGTTGCGCACATTGTCCAGCTCCACGATCCCGACGAGCATCCCCCGATCGTCGACCACGGGGAAGGAATTGCGGTGGCTCACCGAGATCACACCGACCATCTCCCCAAGGCTCATCTCGGGGCGTACGACCTCGAAGTCTCGCTCCAGCACGCTCTCTAGGTTCATCAACGTGAGCACGGCGGTATCCTTCTGGTGCGTCAGGAGCTTCCCTTGCTCTGCTAGGCGAAGCGAGTAGATGCTGTGAGGCATGAAGATGCGGATCGTGGCGAAGGAGGTCAGTGAGACGAGCATCAGAGGAAGGAAGAGATTGTACCCACCCGACAGCTCAGCGATGAGGAAGACCCCCGTCAGCGGTGCGTGCATCACCCCAGCCATTAGCCCCGCCATCCCTAGCAGGATGTAGTTCTTCGGAGAGATGAAGACATTGAGCGAACTGAAGTAGTTCACCAGATAGGAGAAGATGAATCCCGTCAGCCCACCCATGAAGAGCGTAGGAGCGAAGAGTCCTCCACAGCCACCGCCCGAATTTGTGGAGACAGAGGCAAAGACCTTGAAGAGGACGGTCAGGAGAAAGAAGGCAAAGACCACCCAATACGAGCTAGAGAAGGCCTCGAAGATACTGCCGTCGAGGAGCTGGGTGTACTGCCCGTCTAGGAGGATGTTCACCGCATCATAGCCTTCCCCGTAGAGTGGGGGGAAGAGGAAGATCAGCAGGGAGAGGATCACGGCCGATATGAGGTAGCGCACTCGGTAGTTCGCTATACGGCGGAGCTCCCCTTCGAAGCGGAACATCGTCTTAGAGAAGTAGAGCGACATCAGGCCGCATACGACTCCCAGCAGGATCATCAGGGGGATACGCTCGATATGGTAGGGGTCGGTCTGGATGAACTGGAAGAGGATCTCCTTCCCCGAGATGATGTAGGCTACCGAGGCAGCCGACACAGAGCTGACTAGGAGAGGTAGGACGGAGGCCATCGTCAGGTCCAGCAGGAGCACCTCGATGACGAAGACAAGTCCCGAGATAGGCGCCTTGAAGACTCCGCCGATAGCGCCCGCTACACCACAGCCGATGAGGAGCATGAGATTGCGCTGCTCGAGGCGGAAGAGTCGACCGAAGTTCGATCCAACGGCTGCTCCCGTCAGCACGATCGGACTCTCGGCACCCACCGATCCCCCGAAGCCGATAGTGATGGCACTTGCCAGGATCGAAGACCAGGTATTGTGGGGCTTGATCCTACTCTTGCGCTGGGAGATCGCACTGAGCACCTTCGTCACCCCGTGACTGATGTCATCCCGTACGATGTAGCGCACGAAGAGGAGGGAGAGCAGGATACCTACGGCGGGGAAGATCAGGTAGAGGTAGCTATGATCCTCAATATGCTGGAGGATGAAGCTCTCGATATGATGGATGATGAACTTCAGGAATCCCGCCACCAGAGCCATCGTCACCCCGATAAGGAGACTGAGGATGAGGATGAAGTAGCGCTCACTGATGTGTCGCTCTCTCCAGTAGATGAGGCGATCCAGCAGGGGGGTAAGGGCTTGGCTGAGTACAGGCATCCGACGGGGGGCTCTAGTGTGAGGGGAAGGGGTGGGGATTTAGGGACGGAGGACTTCGACTTCGCCCGTAGGTCCGAGCTTGATGATCTGCGAGGGTTCGCGGGGCGTCTCATCCTCTCGGCGGTAGCGGACTACGTAGTCGACACCCGAGACGATCTCGGGGCTGATGCCAGAGAAGAAGAGCGGCGTAGGCTCGCCACTGATATTAGCTGAGGTGGAGACGATCGGGCGACGTAGGCGCTTGCAGAGCGCTGAGGAGAAGAGCTCCTCTGTCCGTCGGATGCCCAGCGAACTACCTTCGCCCAGAAGGCTTGGGGCTACTCCTGAGGCACCCGAATAGATGATGGTGATGGGGCGGACGGCTAGCTCCATGAGGTCGAAGGCCACCTCGGGGACTTCCTGGACGAGGCGCTCCACTTGGTAGGTGTCACTCACTAGGACGAGCATACTCTTGCTGTCCTCACGGCGCTTGAGGTCGTAGATACGACGGACGGCTTCCTCGTTGGTCGCATCACATCCGATCCCCCAGATGGTGTCGGTGGGGTAGAGGATGATCCCGCCTCGACGCAGGGTCTCTACGGCTTCATCTAGGTCAGCCTTATCATAGGGCTCTTGCATGATCTTCTCTTTGGGTTCGTGTTGGGTCGCTATCGCTATGCTCCTATTATAATAGGGCTGGAGAGCCAGCCCGAGAGCGAGCTTTACAAAGGTAGTTCTTTTCGTGGGAGTAAGGACGGATTTGAGGGTCGTAACGCTCCTTCTTTCTCTCGGGAGGTGGGGGAAGGCTTGGGGGTAGACGGAGCGAACGAAGAGCTCGCCCTCCGAGGGTCAAATGAGAGGGCTCAAGAAGGGGCGAAAGAAAACCTACTGTAGGTCGGTCGACCGACCCACGGTAGGTCGTCGAGGCGACCTACAGTAGGTTTTTAGAGCGACCTACCGTAGGTCGTATTTCCCTCCCTCTAGAGCCCCACCTTCTCTAGGAGAGAACGGGGTGCTTTTTCTCCGCCCTAGATTTCTGCTTTTCGGGATCGTCTCTTTGCCTTGCGAAGTGGGGTAGAGCGGGGCGATTAAGCACCACTAAAGGTCATCAAGGGACATCACGGTGCGAAATGCTCCGCTTCGGACTTCGCCCCTCAGAGGGCGCTCTACCTTTGTGCTGTGAACGAGAGGATAACCTCTCACAGTGTATAACTCTAATTTACTATTTGTATCATGGCACTCAAGTTCAAGATCGCCAAGCGTAAGCTTAACCTAGGGAAGCGTCAAGGTAAGACCGTCTACTTCGCTATCCAAGACGAACATCCCCGCACCACTTGGCCACAGGTCGAGCGACGTATCATCCACAGTACGGGTATCAGCCGAGCCGACCTCCGTGCAGCGATCATCGCCCTGCATGACATCGTCGAGGACGAACTGCTGGCAGGCCGTGCCGTCGATCTGGCCGACCTCGGCTCGATCAAGGCGCTGGCTCAGGGGAAGATGATGGATAAGTTCGAGGAGGTCAATGCCGAGACCATCCGTCCCGCTCATGTGCGCTTCTATCCCAAGATGACCCTGCGCTCCGTCACGAAGCAGATCTCCTGCGAAGTCCTCAAGGAAGCCTACCAGCCCCACCCGAAGAAGAAGTCTTCTGAGACGAAGCCTGGGGGCTCTGGCACACCCGTCCCTCCAGGTGGTGGCTCCGAAGGAGGAGGTCACGTCGGGATCTAAGCTCTTCGATCACTCCTAGCCCTTTCAGCCCAGAGCTTCCCCTCGAGGGAGCCTCTGGGCTGGAGGCCTACCACAAGAGGGTGTTTGGGGAGGGCACTTGGGCCTCGGCTGGGCTATGTCGTAGAGTTTTATTACCTTTGCACGCAAAGAGACGAGAAGAGAGGAGGCGACAGAGCTTCCTCTCTTCGCATACATAGACTTACCCCCACGATATATCCATCATGATCGAGAAGAGCTACATAGAGGAGATCACCTCCAGCTATTGCGCCGTAGAGCACCCCGAGTACTACATCGTAGAGGTGGCGGTACACCCCGGGAATAGGATCGTCATCGAGCTAGGTGCCCCCACAGGACTGAGCATCGATGCTTGCGTAGCCCTCTCGAAGCATATCGAGGGTAAGCTCGATCGAGAGACCGAAGACTTCGAGCTCGAAGTCGGCTCAGCAGGCCTTACCTCGGCCTTCAAGGTGCTACGTCAGTACACCGATGCCGTCGGCGAAGAAGTCGAAGTCCTTCGCAAAGGCGGGATCAAGGAGAAGGGCACCCTGCGTGCTGCTTCAGCCGAAGGGATCACACTCGCTGTCCTCCGCAAGGTGCGCCCCGAGGGTCAGAAGCGAAAGATCGAAGTCGAGGAAGAACTATCCATCCCCATGGCTGAGGTCCTACAGACCAAGCGCGTCCTGAAGTTTTGATAAATAGAACCCCTACATATAGTATAGCCCTATGGCAAAGAAAAAAGAGACAACAAGCTTAATCGAAGCGCTCCTCGAGTTTCAGGAGCTCAAGAGCATAGACCGCAGCACCCTCATTTCGGTCTTGGAAGATTCGTTCCGCAACGTCCTATCGAAGATGTTCGGCTCGGATGATACCTTCTCCGTCATTATCAACCTAGATAAGAAGGGCGACTTCGAGATCTGGCGTACCCGCCATGTCGTCTCTGATGAAGATCTCGTCGACGAAGTTCGTGAGGTGCGCCTGAGCGAAGCCCAGGCCGTCGACCCCGATATCTCTGTCGGCGAAGACTTCACTGATGCCGTAGACTTCAATGCCTTCGGCCGTCGTGCGGTGATCAACCTCCGTCAGGCTCTGGCAAGCAAGATCCTAGAGCTCCAGAAGGATAACTTCTACCACAGCTTCGTAGGCCGTGTGGGCGAACTGATTTCCGCCGAGGTCTACCAAGTCTGGAAGCGTGAGGCACTCCTCATCGACGATGAGGGTAATGAGCTCCTCATGCCTAAGAGCGAACAGATCCCAGGTGACTTCTTCCGCAAGGGCGAGACCGTACGTGCTGTCATCGCTCGTGTAGAGAATGAGAACAGCAACCCCAAGGTGATCCTCTCCCGTGTCAGCCCAGAGTTCCTCAAGCGTCTCTTGGAGCTCAACGTGCCTGAGATCGCCGATGGCCTGATCACCATCCGTGCTGCTGCCCGTATCCCTGGTGAGCGTGCTAAGATCGCCGTCGAATCCTATGATGACCGTATCGACCCAGTAGGGGCTTGTGTCGGGGTCAATGGCTCTCGTATCCGTAGCATCGTCCGTGAACTCAAGGGCGAGAATATCGACGTGACCACCTACACGACCAATCCTATGCTCTTCATCCAGCGTGCACTTAGCCCTGGTAAGGCTGTGGCGATCGCCCTGAGCGACGAAGAGGATGGCATCAAGCAGGCCGAGGTCTACATGCGCCCCGATCAGGTGCCCTTGGCTATCGGTAAGAATGCTGCGAACCTCAAGCTCGCCTCTCTGCTGACGGGCTACCGCATCGAGATCTTCCGTGACGAAGAGGGTGCGACGGGTGAAGAAGATATTTACCTCGATGAGTTCTCCGACGAGATCGAAGAATGGATCATCCAGAGCCTCAAGGAAGAAGGCTATACGACCGCTAAGGCTGTCCTGCGTGAGGATCGTGATACCCTCCTCACCAAGACCGAGCTCGAAGAAGACATGCTGGATCATGTCTTAGATGTCCTCAGCGCTGAGTTTACCGACGAAGAAGCTTCTTCCGACGAAGAGGCTGAAGACGAGGAAGCTCCTGCTGAGCCTGCCTCAGAGACAGGAGAAGAAGATTAATTAGTCCCTCCCCCCTCTCTACTCCCCTAGAGCCCTCTCAGCTATAAGAGAGTATATCTGTGGTGGTGATCGAGAGCCTCCAGGCTTGAGTAGAGTAGCGTATAGAGAGAAGGACACAAACCATTCAAAAGAGAAGATACATGCCAAAGGACATCAAGCTCTTTACCTTGGCCAAGGAACTCAACGTAGGGATTGGCTCATTCAAGGATTCATTAGAGAAGAAGAACGTCTTAGACGTTAATAGCATCAACCCCAATACACGCGTCCCTCGCCAGATCGCTGAGCAGCTAATCGCTGAGCACGGCAAGGGGATGGGCAAGGCAGAGATCTCCCAGCTTCTAGACAAGCTGGACGGGTCGGCAGTGGCTCCCAAGCCCGAACCTGCTGCCCCCAAGGCAGAGGCTAAGCCCGAGCCTCGCCCCGCTAAGGAGACGCATATCGAGACGGTGATCCCCGAGGATCGTCGCCCCAGCCTCCATATCAAGGGCTCTATCGCAGACCTCAAGCCCAAGGCAGAAGCTAAGCCTGAGCCCAAGGTAGAGGTCAAGCCCGAACCCAAGCCCGAGCCTAAGGCTGCTCCCGCTCCTAAGCCTCAGCCCGAGGTGAAGGCAGCCCCTCAGCCAGCTCCAGCCAAGGCCGAAGAACCCAAGCCTGCGAAGCCAGAAGTGAAGCCCGCGCCTAAGTCCGAGCCTGCACCTAAGCCCGAAGTAAAGGCGGAGGTAAAGGCCGAAGCTAAGCCACAGTCCGCTCCTGCTCCAGAGGTTAAGCCCGAAGCTAAGACTCCCGAGAAGGAAGAGCCCACTGTCCGTGAGCCCGAGATCTATCGTCCTTCTGCTCCCAGCGCAGGGATCAGCTTCAATGTTGTCGGGAAGATCGACCTCTCTGCCATCAACGACAACACCCGTCCTGCCAAGAAGGCGCATGGCGACAAGAGCGGTCGTAAGCGTACCCGTATTGGTAAGGGTCCCGTAGATGTCAAGGCCGAAGCCGCTAAGGTCACCGACAATGCTCCTAAGAAGCAGGGGCAGCGTACCGGTGGTGCTAATGGTGCAGGTCGCTCTGCTGATCCCAATAGCCGTGGTGCTAACCGCAATGGTCAGTCGGGTGGCGATGCTCAGAAGATGGGCCGTAAGGCTAAGCGTCAGAGCCAGCAGCCTCAGAAGGCAGTTGTCACCGACGAAGATGTACAGCGTCAGGTGAAGGAGACGCTAGCTCGCCTCACGGGTAAGAACCAGCAGGGAGCTAAGTCTGCGAAGTATCGTAAGGATAAGCGTGATGCGGCTCGCTCTGCTGCTCTTGATGCTCAAGAGCGTAGCGAAGCCGAAAGCCGTACGCTCAAGCTCACCGAGTTCGTCACCGTCAGTGACCTAGCGAGCATGATGGATGTACCCGTCACTCAGGTCATCGCTACCTGCATGAGCATCGGGCTGATGGTGTCGATCAACATGCGCCTCGACGCTGAGACCATCGAGATGGTGGCTGAAGAGTTTGGCTACAAGACCGACTTCGTCAGTGCCGAGGTCGTCGAAGCGATCACACAGGAAGAAGAGATCGATGATGAAGCTGATCTCATCAGCCGTCCTCCTATTGTCACCGTCATGGGTCACGTCGACCACGGTAAGACTTCGCTCCTCGACCGCCTGCGCAATACCAACGTCATCGCTGGCGAAGCAGGGGGTATTACCCAGCACATCGGTGCTTACAGCCTGCGCTTCAAGGATGGTAAGCGTATTACCTTCCTTGATACTCCAGGTCACGAAGCCTTCACCGCTATGCGTGCTCGTGGTGCTAAGGTCACGGACATCGCTATCATCATCGTCGCTGCTGACGATGACGTGATGCCTCAGACGAAGGAAGCGATCAACCATGCCGCCGCCGCTGGTGTCCCCATGGTTTTCGCCATCAATAAGATCGATAAGCCTGCGGCTAACCCTGACCGCATCCGTGAGCAGCTTGCTGCGATGAACTACCTCGTCGAAGAATGGGGCGGTAAGTATCAGTGTCAGGAGATCTCTGCGAAGAAGGGGATCAACATCGACGAACTACTCGAGAAGGTCCTCCTCGAAGCTGAACTTCTCGAGCTCAAGGCCAATCCTAAGCGCCGTGCTGTCGGCTCTGTCATCGAGTCTTCGCTTGACAAGGGTCGTGGCTATGTAGCTACTGTCCTCGTGCAGAATGGTACGCTTACGCAAGGGGATATTGTCCTCTCGGGTACGCACTACGGCCGTGTCAAGGCTATGTTCAACGAGCGTAACCAGAAGGTCGAGAAGGCGGGTCCAAGTGAACCCGTTCTGATCCTTGGCTTGGACGGTGCACCTACCGCAGGTGAGACCTTCAATGTCATGGAGACCGAGCAGGAGGCTCGTAGCATCGCTAGCAAGCGTGAGCAACTCAAGCGTGAGCAGGATAACCGCACGAAGAAGGGACTTACCCTCGACGAGCTGGCTCGTCGTCGTGCGCTGGGCAACTTCCAGGAGCTCAACGTCATCATCAAGGGGGACGTGGACGGCTCTATCGAAGCACTCTCCGACTCACTTATCCGCCTCTCTACCGAAGAGATCCAAGTCAATGTCATCCACAAGGGTGTCGGACAGATCTCCGAGAGCGATGTCGTGCTTGCTTCGGCTTCTTCGGCGATTATCCTTGGCTTCCAGGTGCGTCCTAGCCAGGCTGCTCGTCGCCTAGCTGACCGTGAGGGTGTAGAGATCCGTACGTACTCGATCATCTACGATACCATCGAGGATATCAAGTCTGCTATGGAAGGGATGCTTTCGCCCGAAATCAAGGAGAATATCGTGGCTAACCTCGAAGTTCAGCAGACCTTCAAGATCACCAAGGTCGGTACGATCGCCGGCTGTATGGTCGTCGAAGGGAAGATCAAGCGTAACAACAAGATCCGCCTCATCCGTGATGGCATCGTCAAGTACCAGGGTGAACTTGGTTCGCTCAAGCGCTACAAGGACGATGCTAAGGAAGTCGTCATGGGTCAGGATTGCGGTCTGAACATCGATGGCTACAACGACGTAATGGTCGGTGATATCATCGAGGCTTACGAAGAGATCGAGATCAAGAAGACCCTCGACTAAGTCACGATCGACTTCACTCGCGATATACCAATAGGCAATTACGCCCCAGGCTGCTTCGGCAGCCTGGGGCGTAATGCATTTCTGCGAGGGGGCTTTGCGACCAGTACTGCTCGCTGAGTTGACTAGTACTAGTCACAGTGACGACCAATATAGGTGTATAGCTCTTACTTACATAGATTCATATCGCTATCGTGATTCAGACAGAGGCCTTCTATGGGGTAGCTTCCAATTCCTTGCGAGTGGATATGCAGAAGGCGATTCAAGAACTCCGCTGTGGGGCGCAGTTCTCTCTTGGTGTACTGGTTGATATGCCTAGTAAATAGAACTAATGTCCCGACAAGCGCTGTCTGTGTGATCTCTGGAGCAATGCGCTCGTGAGAATCAATGAGCCCCGTGATCTTACAGAGCTCTCCGCAATAGGTGTTGCACACATGTTCAAGTGCATATCCCATCCAGATCCATCCTCGTTCCTTCGCTTCTTTGCCAAAGTACGCCGCTGATTCTTTGTTCTTTACTATGATGAGCTTGGGCTGAATAGCCTCCTCTATCGTGTGCATAGTGAGGTTGAGCTGGTCAACGATGAATCTAATGCCTTCTGGCTGGCTGAGCAGTTTTTCCTTAAGGAAGACCTGTTCCTTTTCTCGGAAATAGAAAATGTCGAGGTAAGCGGTTTGGGTTCGTAAGTCGATGTCTTGGTTATGTAGCATCTTTCTTATCGGAGACCAATAGACATCGTGCCTTGTATCTATCAATAGCTCAGTGGTGTCATGCTGACCTCCTCTTTCTTCTCCTCTAAAGGAAGGATTGATACCCGTGATGAGGAGATCCTTTTTCTCTCCGTTGTTGTAAAATACATACCCACGCTCGATAACTGTTTTGATGTCTGATGGTAGGGCATTCAGATAATCAGCTCTCCAAATTTCCTTGAGTCTCTGCTCAATGTCCATAAGATAAAGTGTTGTGCCCCGCCCCGGGTTGGGGCTTGGGCTGTTCGACTGGTTGTAGGTGCTTGGATTCCCCAAACGCTCATAAAATTAAGGAGAATTGCTCGTGCTTCAATGCTATTTACCTCTGCTGCGATATGGCAGAGGTGCGCTTCTATCTTTGGCGAATTAGTGGGGCTTGGTAATGAGCCAACCTCAAATGTCCCAATAGATTAGATGAAGTATGGATGTCATTCAGTTCTTTAATAACGTAGCTGACTCGGAAGAAGCGCTGTCGAGGATCACGCATAAGCTCTGTCGGAATATCATCCAAGGATTAGATGAAGCTACGCTCAGAGAGCTGCGTAGTCAGGCTAATCTGGATTGGTATCTGCTTAAGGTCGTGGATGCGCGGCTGGAGAAGCAAGTGCCCGCTGATGCCACACAGATCCAGTACAACAAGTCGTGGAGAGCGTATCTAAAGGATGTTCAGCAGCGGAAGCTTGGGCGTATCACCTTAGCAAGAAAGAAGCTACGGGAGGTCTTCCCTCATGTCGAGTGGCAGGCACAGTGCAAGATCCTCTCCTTCTTCCTGCTGGATTCGTCAAAGGATGCGCGGACTTGGGCGCTGCAGACCCTTATGTTTCAGTGGGAGATGTTCGCTGGGCGAGGGGGTAGACTGCAGTCACAGTGGGTGGCGATGGTGCTGGACCTGTGGGAGAAGTACAAGGAGCGAGAGGTAGCTCTCTTTATTATTCGCCATGCCGATGAGGCATGTGTGCTGCGGCTGGAGCAGGAGCTGGCGAAGGTCGTCGGCTACCAGCGGGTGGCATTGAGGTTGGGGGCTAACCCACATTATGAGGTCGATACCTCTCGGCTGTCTCCCCTCGAGTGGCTCTACGTTATGGCTAAGCTCCAGCGCCCAGTAAGTAGGGAGGCGTGCGAAGCCGTCTTAGCTGAGGTGCTGATGGAGGCGATAGCCCGCAGTAGCTGCCCTCCTATGCGGGAGGTAGATACCTTCTCTTTTGCTTTGGATGACGGGGTTAGTTTAGCGCTATGGTGCTTGGGTGAGCTGAGATATCCCGACCTCATTATGGACTTTGCCACCTGTGATAGGCAGCTCCAAGAGGATCTGGCCTATGTGCGAAATCCCTGGATGTCATCAGAGGGATACTGGGAGCGGATGTGTAGGGTAGCGCCCTCGTACTTTCCTTTGCCTCGGATCCGAGAGTACAAGCTTGAGCGCTTGGAAGAGTTCTTGAAGCGCTATCCCATATTTCGAGATCTGGTAGAGAAGTATGGCTTCGGGATCGCATAGTTATGGTAGATACTCCGCGCCAAAGAACAGCGCTCGCTCCCATGCGAACTATCTCTACCTTTGTGTGTGAAGTAGAATAATTAAGTATATGGCAGCAAATATCTTTGGGCGCTACGTCTGGCTGATCGAGCAGTTCCGTCGCTATGGACATCTGACCTACGAGGAGGTGAATAGCCTCTGGCAGAGGAGCGGACTGAGCTATGGTGATGGTGACGATCTGGCTATTCGCACCTTTCACAACCATCGCAAGGCTATCTTCGACATCTTTGAGGTCGATATCGTTTGTGATACCAAGGGAGGCTACAAATACTATATCGACCGTCCCGAGGAGCTGGAGAATGACCATCTGCGCATTTGGCTAATCGACTCCTATACCGCGATGAATCAGATCCAAGCGGATAGGAAGTTGAAGGGTCGTATCCTCTTTGAGAGCGTACCCTCTGGGCATCGATGGCTCCATGCCATCACGGATGCTATGCGTAATAATCAGGTGCTGAGCATCGCTTATCAAGCCTTCGGGAAGCTCGAGCCTTGTCGCTTCGATATTGAGCCCTATTACCTTAAGGTAGTCAAGCGCCGATGGTATGTGCTCGCTCGCAATCCCTATTACTCTGCCCGAGGTGGGCATCAGGAGGGAGATGACCAATCCGAAGATGTCTTTATGGTCTACGCTCTTGACCGCATCTCGGATTGTAACCCGACGGGTGCGACCTTCCGCATGAAGGAGGACTTTGATATTGATGAATACTTCCGTGACTGCTGTGGTATCATGCGTTCGCAGGAGGAGCCTGTTCGTCTCATTATCAAGGCATATTATTCCGCCCCAGACTACCTCCGTACCCTCCCTATTCATGAGTCGCAGCGTGAGCAGGTCGAGATGAAGGATGATGAGGCATCATACTTTGAACTGATCGTGCGTCCTACCTTCGACTTGTATCAGATATTGCTGGCACAAGCGGACCAGATAGAAGTTCTTGAGCCTAAGTCTGTGCGTGAGCAGATGAGCCACTTTGTGAAGAAGCTCATGTCATACTACGGCTGATATCTGACATAGCCATTCAATTAGACTTATTGGGGGCAAAGCAATAGTCGTTTGCATACGAAACGAATAGTCGTTCGAGCCCGAAATGAGTAGTCGTTCGAGTGCAGATCAGCAGTAGGAAAAGTAATGGTCGGTGATATCATCGAGGCTTACGAAGAGATCGAGATCAAGAAGACCC
>ERZ772917.476-NODE-476-length-28512-cov-153.908599_pt1 | contig 28512 bp, 21 predicted proteins | sample MGYA00511187_ERZ772917 | MGnify/ENA primary metagenome ERZ772917 (study PRJEB29015, sample SAMEA2737925) | human oral metagenome | biome: human oral; feature: human-associated habitat; material: dental | place: China | collected 2012 ...
CGGGCCCGGCGGTGCCGCCGACGGCGGAGACGAGGTAGTGCCAGCCGTCGCGCACCAGGTGCTTGGGGCCTTCGAGGGAGTAGGCCTCGACGACCCAGTCCTCGGGGTAGTGCCAGCCGTCGTAGACGTGCTCGATGGGCCCGTCGGTGGCCAGGCCGTCGGCGCTCAGTCGCACCCGGTCCACGCCGTTGAGGAAGAGGTAGCGGACACCGTCGTCCCCGACGGCGTGGCCGGGGTCGATGTAGCCGCGGATGCCAAGGTCGATGGGGCCGTGCCACTCCCCCTCGATGTCGTCGGTCCACATGACGGCGATGGTGGGGGCCTCCAGTGCCGACCAGGAGGTGGGCATGAAGGGGATGTACAGGTAGAAGCGTCCCTCGTGCTCAATGAGGTCCATGGCGAAGACACTGCCCCACGGCTCCTTGAGCGCCGGGCCGACGGGTTCCCAGTCGACCAGGTTCTCGGAGCGCAGCAGGACGATGGCGGGGCTGGACTCGAAGGAGGAGAAGGTCATGTAGTACCGCTCCCCCACTCGCAGGACGGTGGGGTCCGGGTAGTCGCCGCCCATGACGGGGTTGAGGTAGGTGCCGTCGCCGAGGTTGGCGCGGCGCTGGTTCTCGATGCCGCGGCCCCAGGTGGGGGTGGTGCTCATGCCGGTCTCCTTGTCGGGTGCTGCAGGTCGGGGTGTCAGACCATCGTGCCGTCCCCGCCCTCACGGGCGGAGGCGACGACGTCGGTGATGAAGGCGGCGAAGTGGGCGCAGGTGGCCCGCGCTGTCGGCAGGCCGGGCACGGACAGGTGCCCGTGGGTTTCACCGGGGACGGTGTGGCACTCGACGTCGACACCAGCGGCGGCGAGCTGGGAGACGAAGAGGTCTCCGGAGGCGCGCAGCTCGTCGGCCTCGCAGCTCTCGACGTAGGTGCGCGGGTAGCCGGTTAGGCTGACGGCGCTGCCGGGCATGGCGTAGTCGAGGTGGACGGCGCTGGTCATCTGCGGGCCGAGGAGCATCCTCATGATCTGCTCGTTCTGGGCGCGGCTGGCCTCGGGCCCCGCGTAGAGCAGCGGCGGCAGGGTGGCCAGGACGGCGGCGAGCTCGGCGCTGGGCTCCGGCAGGGGGTAGTGCACGAGCGGGTAGGCGAGGAAGACACCGGCGGCGTCCTGGTCGGTGTCGCGGGCGTGCAGGCCGACCGAGGCGGCGAGGCAGGCGCCGGCGCTGCCACCGCCGACGAGCACGAGGCCCGGGTCGGTGGCGGTGCCGTGGCCGCCGGCGCGCACCCACTGGTAGGCGGCGTAGCAGTCGTCGTGGGGGACCGGATGGTGCACACCGTCGACGGCGAGGCGGTAGCCGACGCTGATGACGGGAAGGCCGGTGGCCTGCGCCAACCGTGCGGCCGTGTGGTCGGCCTCAACCATGTCGAGGTCACCGAAGATGAAGGCTCCGCCGTGGATCCACACGACGGCGGGACGTCGGCCGTCGGGGTCCGCCGGGGCGAGCACGCGCGGGGTGTAGACGCGCACGGGCACATCGCCGTGGGGGCCGGGGGCGGTGTCGTCTCGGCGGTCGACCTCGGGCAGGTCGACGGGCTCGACGGGAAGGTCGTAGAGGTCGGCCCGGGCCTGGTGCTCGGCGGTGAAGCCGGGGCCGCGTGGCGGCAGCCCGGCCAGGACGTGGACCCGCTCGGCGTGGACGCCGGTGAGGCGGCCGATTGTCTCGGGGCCGTCGGTGACGACGACGGGGGCACCGCCGCGTGTGGTGCCGTTGGCTCGGGTTCCGGTGCGCATGGGCTCTCCTCTCGGCGTCGGTGGCGCTCAGGGCGTGACGGTCAGGGTCAGGGGCTCGGCCTCGGGGTCGGCTCCGAGACGGATCTCGAAGTCGCCGGGCTCGACGCGCCAGCCGGCGCCGTCGTCGTCCCACAGTGCCAGACGCCGGTGGGCCAGGCGGAAGGTGACCGTGGTGGACGCGCCCGCCGCGAGGCTCACCCGCTGGAAGCCGGCGAGGCGGCGCACGGCGGGGGCGAGGGTGGCGACGACGTCGCGGGTGAAGAGCAGGACGGTGTCCTCGCCGTCGCGCTCACCGGTGTTGGTGACGGTGACGGTGACGTCCACGCCCTCGCCGTCGGCGAGCTCAGCGAGGCTCACGGCCGGGCGCGAGAGGGTGGCTCCGGTGTAGGTGAAGCGCGTGTAGGACAGGCCGTGGCCGAGGCGGAAGCGGGGCCCGAGCGGCAGGTCGCGGTACTTGGAGGTGAAGAACTCCTGGAGGTTGGCGGGCCCGTCGAGCCCCATGTCGAAGGCCGGCTTGATCATCTCGCCGCCGCGGGTGGCGGGACGGCCGGTGTTCTCATGGGCGTCGTAGGTGGCGGGCAGCTGGCCGCTGTGGCGCGGGAAGCCGATGGGCAGACGGCCGGAGGGGTTGACGGCACCGGTGAGGATGTCGGCGATGACCTCGGGGGCGGTGGTGCCCAGGTGCCAGGCCATGAGGACGGCGCCCGGCTCCTCGATCCACTCCTCGGTGACGAGGGGCCGCCCGGCGACGAGCACGACCGCAACGGGGGTGCCGGTGGTGGCGGCAGCGTGCACGAGGGCGGCCTGCCCCCCGGGTAGGTGGAGGTCGGCGCGGGAGGTGGCCTCTCCGGTGAGCTGGCTCGGCTCGTCCAGGGCGAGGATGACGAGGTCGGCCTGGGCGGCGGCCTCGGCGACGGCGGCGACCTCCTCCTCGGTGACGGCGAGCGGGTCCTGACCGCCGAGGACGGTGAGGACGGGGGCCGCCTCTCCGCGGGCGGCGGCCTCACGGTCAAGGGCTGCCGCGAGCGCCGTGTCCAGGCCGTGGGAGGGCGAGGCGGCGAAGTGCTGCACCCAGGCGCCCAGGTGGTCGGTGTGGGTGGCGGCGGGGCCGGCCAGGAGGATGCGCCGGGCGGTGGGGCTGATCGGCAGGGTACCGTCGTTGGTGAGCAGGACGGAGGCCCTCTCGGCGGTGGCGCGGGCCGCAGCCAGATGCTTGTCGGTGGGTGCGGTGATCTCGGCGGCGGCCTCGACGTAGGGCTTGTCGAAGAGCCCGAGGGCCATCTTGAGGGTGAGGAGGCGGCGCACGGCGTCGTCCACGCGGGCGACGAGCTCGGGGCTGGGGCTGGTCAGCAGGGCGGGGGCGTCGGGGCGGGCGGCGGGGTCGTAGAGGTGCCCACCCATTTCGACGTCGAGGCCGGCAAGCAGGGAGGTGGTGGCGGCCTGGGCCAGGTCGGCGGCGACGCCGTGGGGGATGAGGTTCTCGACGCCGCTGGCGTCGCCGACGACGGCACCGGAGAAAACGAGCTCGCCTTGAGCAGGTCGGTGAGCAGACGGCGGTTGGCGTGGACGGGACGGCCGTTGAGGGTGTTGAAGGAGGCCATGACGGAGCCGGCGCCGGCGTGGACGACGTCCTCGAAGGGCGGCAGGTACACGCTGCGCAGGCGCTGGGCAGACATGTCGACGGTGTTGTAGTCGCGTCCGCCCTCGGCGGCGCCGTAGCCGATGTAGTGCTTGGCGGTGGCCACGAGGGTGCCGGGCTCATCGAGGCGCTCGTGCTGGTAGCCCTCGACCATGGCGGCGCCCATGGCGCCGGTGAGCAGCGGGTCCTCGCCGAAGCCCTCGGCGACGCGGCCCCAGCGGGGGTCGCGGGAGACGTCGACCATGGGGGAGAAGGTCCAGGTGACACCGCCGCTGCGGGCCTCGGCGGCGGACACGGCGGCGCAGGTGCGGGCGGCGTCGGGGTCGAAGGTGGCGGCCAGGGCCAGGGGGGCGGGGAAGGTGGTGCGCTGGCCGTGGATGACGTCGAGGCCGATGAGCAGGGGGATGCCGTGGGTGGACTCCTCGACGGCGGCGCGCTGGACGGCGTTGGTGTCGGCGGCGTTGCCGGGCCAGAAGAGGGCGCCGATGCCGGTGCGGGCGGCGTCCAGGCACTCGTCGAGGCTCATTTTGAAGGTGATCTGGGCCTGGTTGAGCTTCTCCTCCCAGGTGAGGCGGGCCAGGAGCCGGTCGATGTGCTCGCGCTGGGCATCGGTGAGCTGGTCGGCGGGGGCGGTGCGGCGGGGTGTCGCGGCGGTGGTCACGGCGGGGCTCCTCGGTGAGCGGGCGGGTCAGTGGGTGGTGGTGGGTGCGAGGGGCCGGGACCCGGGTGCGGGGCCCGGCCCCCACGGTGTGTCTGAGGGTCTCAGACGGAGCGGTCACCGGTGGTGGCGGCGCTCCTGTGCGTGGTCGATGTTCGGGTCGGTGCGGCTCAGGACTCGTGCTCCTCGACGGCGTGCTCGGCGACGGCCTCGGCCTCCTCACGGCTCAGGCCGTGGGCGAGGGCCTCGGCCTGGGCGGCGCGCTTGACCTCAAGCTCGGCGGCGACCTCCTCCATCGTCCTCGTGGACAGCTTCCAGAACAGGAGGGGGATGAAGGCGATGACGGCCATGATCGCGGGCATGAGGTTCGCAGCGACGTTGATGCCGGTGATGGCTTCAGCGGTCTGCTGCTGGGCAGCGCCGTCGTAGCCGAACCAGCCCATGATGTAGAGCGTGATTGCACCACCGATGGCGGAGGCAAACTTGGTGGACAGGGAGACGGCGGCGTAGGAGGTGCCGTCGGCGCGGATACCGGTCTTGAGCTCGTAGTAGTCCACGGCGTCGGGAACCATGGACAGGGCGATGGGGGCGGCGAAGCCGGAGGCGCCGTAGCAGAACTGGAGGACGAGGAGGACGGTGAGGTTGGTCTGCCCGAAGAAGAAGATGAGCAGGAGGAAAAGGGCGCTCGACAGCATCGACACCATCATCATGTTGCGCTTGCCCAGCTTGAGGGCGAAGGGCGGCAGCAGCAGAGTGCCGGCGGTCATGCCGAGGGAGAACGCGGACATGACCCCTGCCATGAGGACCGGGTTGCCCAGAACGTAGATGCAGAAGAAGAACATGACCCCGATTCGGCCGAAGAGGCCGATGAGGTTGACCAGCAGGGTGAAGAAGACGACGAGGAGCTGGCCGTTGGACAGGACCGCCTTGACGGTCTCGCCGAAGGAGACCTGCTGCTGCTCGGGGGTAAGGGTGATGCGCTCGCGGACGTTGAAGCCGGTGATGAGGAAAGCCGGCAGGGCGATGACGGCGTAGACGACCATCGTGAGCAGGTAGGAGCGGGCGTCACCACCCTTCTCCTTGGCCGCTTCCGAGGCGACGAACGCCACCAGCAGGAAGGGCGTGACAACATTCATGATGAGCTGTGCGGCCTGCGAACCGATGTTGCGGATCCAGTTGAGCATGACACGCTCACCGGAGTCGGTGGTCATGACGCCGGCAAGGGAGCCGTAAGACATGTTGGCGACGGTGTAGACGAAGCACAGCAGCACGTAGGTGATTCCGGCCCACGCGACCTTGGCACTGGTGCCGCTGCCGCCGAAGGGCATCCAGAAGGCGAGAATGAGGGAGATGGACAGAACCGGGGCGCCGAAGATGACATAGGGGCGGAAGCGGCCCCAGCGGGACTTGGTGCGCTCGGCGATGTAGCCGAAGGCGAGGTCCTGGATACCGTCGAGGATGCGGGCGACAAGAAGGATGTTGGCGGCGACGACGGCGGGGATGAGGGCGACGTCGGTGTAGAAAGTCAGGAGGTAGGAGCCGACAGTGGTCCAGACGAACTGGGAGCCGAACTCGGCGAAGGCGAAGGAGATCTTCTCCTTGAGGGGGACCATGCCGCCCTTTCGGGCGGGAGCCTCTGACTGGGTGGTCATGACAGGCCTTTCTGTGATGATGCGGACTTCGGGCTGCTCTGCCCGGAACCTCCGGGACCGGACTGCCGTGTCGGGCCCCTCGCGTTCTGGGCCACAGTCAACGCAGCGGCGCTGCGTATGACCATGCAGGGCCACCCCTCTTCTGCACCACCCATGCATAAGACTGTATGCCCCCACGTCTATCTCGCACTCCCGGGACTGAGGGCCTACGTCGGCGGGCGGGGAACTGCACCCCGGGGGTGACTACACTCCACATGTGACCACGACGCACGAGGACGCCCCCGACCGCGCCGCGGGCGACGAGGCCGGTGAGGCCTCCCCCGCGCCGCGTCGTCGGCCTGGTCGCACGCCGTCCTTCGTCCACGTCACCCAGCTCTCCGACCTCATCGCCGAGGCCCGCTCCTACCCGCAGGGCGTGGCGCGCGCCGACCTCGTCGAGTCCCTGTCCATGGGACGCAACGCCGTGGACCGGCGCCTGCGCACCGCTGTCGACATGGGGCTGCTCACTCCCGCCGGTCGCGGCATGTCCACCGGCGGACGCGCCCCCGAGATGTGGCGATTCAACCCGGAGGCGGCCACCGTGCTGACCCTGGCCGTCTCCTACCGCCGGACGACGGCGGCCCTCATGAGCATCGGCGGCGAGGTCCTGGAGCGCATCACCTGGGACACCGGTCTCATCGACGGCCCCGACGAGGTCATCCCCGCCGCCATCGACCACCTCACCGCCCTGCGCACCAGCCGCCCGGAGCGGCCCGAGCCCTGGGGTGTGGGGGTGAGCCTGCCCGTTCCCGTCGACTTCCGCGACGGCACGATCGCGCTCCCGGTGGCGGGCGCCTCCGGCGGCCCCAGCTGGACCGGCTACCCCGTGCGCAGCCGCCTGGCGGGCGCGCTCAGGCTGTCCGTGTGGGTTGACGACGAGGTCAACATGATGGCGCTGGCCGCCGCCTCACGCGTGGGCGCCCCCAAGGACCTGCTCTACATCCGATTCTCCCTCGGCCTGGGCATGGGCATCGTCTCCTCCGGTCAGGTCCACCGCGGCGCGGGCGCCGCCTCCGGCGAGATCGCCCACATCCAGATGTCCGGGGCGGGCGGGGCCGCCTGCCGCTGCGGACGCCACGGCTGCCTGGAGACCGTCGTCTCCGGCGGTGCCATGGAGAGGGACGCCTGCACACCGCAGGCGCTCAACACCTCGCCCTACCTGCGTCAGGTCATGAGCGAGCGGGGCGCGATCCGTGACACCGACGTCTTCCGGGGCGTCGCCCAGGGCGACCGCGTGTGCGTGCGCATCGCGACCGAGGCCGCGGACCGCCTCGCCGTCGTCCTCGCCGTCGTCACGACGACGTACAACCCCGGCGAGGTGGTGCTGGGAGGGGACGCGGCCGCCTCAGGGCCGCTCTTCGAGCAGGTCGTCAGCCAGGCGCTGCGCCGACGCGTGCTGCCCGAGACCTCGGCCCGTCTGCGCATCCGCATGGGCAGCCCCGACGACGCGCTCATCGGGGCCTGCCGCCTTGCCGCCGAACGCCTACTGTCCCCCCACGTCATGCACGTCTGGCTGGCCAACGGCACCCCCGTGGGCGTCGACGAGCTCGTCACCCACAAGCGCCAGGACGCCTGAGGTCACAGGTACCGCTCGCACCATGTCAGCGACACTCCCGCTGGAGCGGATGGCGCTCGCCGAGGCGTGCGGCTCAGGCCGTTCGGCTCGGCGACCGCCGGTTCCTTCGATCCGGCCGCCGGCGACCTCGACCTCCTGGTCGACTTCGGTCAGGATGCGCTCCTCGGGATCTCGCTCATCCCCTGACCCACCACAGTCCTCACAAGCCGGGGGTGCGTCGCTCAGCCGCGGCGCAGCACCCGGATGCGCACGGCGCCCAGGGAGTCCGGAGGCAGGAGGTTGAGGCGCTCGTCCCCGTTGAGGTTGCGTCCCGGGACCCACTGCCCGTCCTCGTAACGGCCCTCCCAGGCGTCGTCGATCTCGACCAGTGAGCCGTCCGTCCCCTCGACCTCCAGCATGAGCCCCTGGCCGATGGCCAGCAGCTCGTCATCACCGAGGTTCACGAGCACGGCCATGGGACGCGTGTCCGCCGGGGAGGCGACGAGCGCGTCGCCCGTGGACTCGCTCGGAGCCTCGGCGGCCTCGGTGCGCACGGCGACCCCCGCGTCGAGGAACATCGCCTTGAGCACGTCCATGCTGCCGCGCAACGTCCACCTCAGCCCGCCGAGCTCGATGACGGCGCTCTCGTCGGCCTCCAGCAGCACCGGACGCACCCGCCCCTCGCGCTGCGCGGCACGGATGACCTCGCCCGCCCCACCGAGGAGGCGGTAGGCGGTGGCGAACTGCCCGTTGGTGCGCACGTCGTCGACGCCAAAGACGTTGAAGGCGACGGCGCCCGAGCCCACCGCCCAGAACAGGTTGCCGACCGCCAGACGCGACTCCGGCACGACCAGCTCGTTGTCTTCCCTGACGTACGGGGCCAGTCCGGTCTTGACGTCATCGACGTAGATGTCCGGACCGATGAAGGCCAACGCAGGGGCCAGCGCCCTCCAGACGTCCACCTGGCCTCCGACGGGGCCGCCGGACGGGTACTGGCCGGGCAGATCCTGGCCGGGCTGCGGGCCGAGCCAGGCGTTGGCGTAGTACGTCACGTTGAGGCGCTCGGCACCAGCGGCGGCGAGCTCTCCGCAGTAGGCGGCGAAGCCTGCGGCCATGAAGGTCTCCTGCGCCCAGACGTCCTCACCGAAGACCTCCTCCCACGTGCCTGCGCAGCGGGACCCATGCTCGCGCCACAGGCGCGCGGCGGTCCCTCGGGCGTCGGTGTGGGCGGCCAGCCAGTCGGTGAGGGCCGACGGGACGAGGCCCGCCCAGGCGGCGTCCGCGACCGCGCTGTGGTCTCGTCCGGCCCCGAGCAGGCCGGTCTCGTTCTCGACCTGGAGCATGACGAGAGGGCCGCCGTCGGCGCTGGCGGCACCGGTGGCCGCCAGGTGCTCCGTCAGGGCCTCAAAGGCGCGGCGGTCGGCGGCGCACAGTTCGGGCGAGAAGACGGACAGGACCGGCATGCCGGGGCGCGAGAAGGCGCCCGGCCCGGTGCTGCTCGCGCCGAGCCCGGCGCGGGGGAAGCGCCTGGTGTCCGCGCGCACCCACCGGGGCGCGTAGGTGGAGGCGGCGTTCTTGTAGGCGCCGAACCACAGCAGGGTGAGGGCGAGGCCCCGCTCGCGCGCCATGTCGACGAGGGCGTCCACGCCGCTGAAGTCGAAGACGCCCTCCTGAGGCTCGACGAGATGCCAGGAGACGGTGGCGGTGACGGCGTTGCCGCCCATGGCGGCCACCGTGTCGTAGGCGGCGCGGGCGCGGGCGAGGTCGGAGGAGGAGGAGTTGTGGAGCTGGCCGCCGAGCAGGAGCCCGGAGGCGGCGGAGGTGCGGGACATGACGTGTTCCTGTCAGGTGCGCGTGAGCCCTGGGCTCTCACGCTGGAACCTGACGAGAGGCCTCGGGTGTCGGCGCGAGAGCCCAGGGCTCGGCGGTGGAGGTCTCAACCGATGGTGACGGTGCGCCTCATCTCGCCCGAGAAGGGCACGGGGATGTAGGCGACACGGGCGGACACGCGCAGCAGGACCTCGTGCTCACCCGGGGCCAAGCCGCCGGGCCTGAGGATGCGCACCGTGGCCTCATCCTCGTACTCCCACCGGAAGGTCGTCACCGTCTCCATCTCGGCGAGCGTCCACCAGTGCTCACCGCCGTCGGCGGTGACACGGATGTCCTCGCGCGGGACCGCGGTGCCGTCGACCTCGACCTCAACGTCGTGGACCATCGACAGGGGGATGCCGCGGTAGTAGGGGATGCGGGTGCGCATCTCGTAGCCGATGACCTCGCCGTCGACCTCGACGTTGGCGAGGGAGCCCTCGGTGAAGATGTAGCCGTCGAACATGCTTCCTTCTCGCTTTCAGCTGAGGCCGTCGTTGAGGTGCGCGCGCATCATGGCCTGGTGCCTGGCCACCTGCTCGATGTCGTGGATGGGCTCACCGGGCAGGGCGAAGCGCTGGCCCTCGTACTCGGAGCAGACGAAGCCGTCCCAGCGGATCCGGTTGAGGCGCTCGAAGACGCGCCCGTAGTCGATGGAGTACTCCTCGCCCTCGTCCGTGACCTCCCAGAACTTGCCGTGGAAGGACTTGATCCAGGGGGCGAACTCGTCGAGGGTGTCGAGGCTCGTGTTCTCGTAACCGGTCGACATCATGCAGTAGAAGCGGTCCTGGAAGTGCCTGAAGTGGCGGGTCAGCTCCTCCGGGAACATGTAGTCGTCCGGGTTGTCCGGGTTGCGGGGGAAGAACTGGCGCGGGTCCGTGCCGGAGGCGAAGATGTCGTCGATGTACGCGACGACGTCGTCGTTGACCCCCAGGGTCTGCTGGAAGTAGCGGGTGGACACGCGCGGGTGCCGCTGGCAGTAGATGCCGAAGTCGACGACGAGGCCCACGAGCGGGTGATCGACGGCCCTCATCTCCTCGATCCAGGCGGCGGTGAGCGGGTGGTCGAAGCTCATGCCGGCGTGGACCTCGACGGCCAGGGCGACGTCGAGCCTCTCCGCCAGCGGCAGGACGCGGCGGATGACGCCGGGGTCCGTCTGGGAGACGATGCGCACGAGGTGGAAGCCGAGGCGGTGGGTCAGTCGCAGGTCCGCGGCCAGCAGCTCGCACTGCTCCTCGAGGGTGAGCCAGCGGTTCTTGTACAGCGAGGAGTTGATGAAGATGTCGTTGGCGACGCGCGTCAGGCCCGAGCGGTCGAGCGAGGCATTGAAGGCGTCGATGGTCTCGTCGGTGGCGCGGGCGGCGCCGCGCACCATCTGGTCGGAGAGGATCTCCACGCCCTGCGTGCCAGTGGCGACGACGGCGTCGAGCACGCCGTCCACCCCGAGGCCTCCGCGGCCGTAGGCGTCCTGGAGCGAGTACAGCGACACGCCCGTCTTGATGGCCATGAACCAGTCCCTTCGTCGGAACTCCCCCGTCCTGGGGGGGGATCGTGCGGCCGGCAGACCCACGGGCAGGATGGCCCGTGCGCGGTGGCCGCGGCTGCCGGGGCGGTGTTCTCACCTCCCCGGCTGCACCGAGGTTATGGCGACGGCGGATGGCCGGGACAGAGCAGACCCACCCACTTCTGCATACCTGGTGCATATGTGCGCGGTGCGCCACGCGCCGAGCCCTGAGCGCTCGCGCTCGGGCCCGACCGGAGTCCTCAGGGTTCAGCGTGAAGGCACAGGGCTCAGCAGTCAGGACACACCCGACCACCACGGCCCTACAATCGAGTCGGCGCTCACTCTTCGCCGCCTACCTCGCACGACTGGCACAGACATGACGCACACGGCCTCCACCCCTGTTCCGGCCCACCCGCTGGAGGGCGTCTCCCGTGACGTCCTGACCGTCACCGACCTCATCCGCACGGGCCGCGCCGTCACCCGGCAGAGCATCGCGGAGGCCACCGGCATGGGACGCAACACGGTCTCCCAGCTCATCAACGACGCCCTCACCGCCGGCCTGCTCGTCCCCGACGGCTCCGCACCCTCCTCGGGCGGGCGCGCCCCCGCCACCTGGCGCTTCCGGGCCGAGGCCGGCATGGCCCTGTCCATCGGCGTGCACACCACGACCCTGCGCCTGGCCGTCGCGGACCTAGCCGGCACGACAATCGTCTCCGAGGTCATCGACTGGCCCATCACCCGCGGTCCCGAGACGACCCTCACGGAGGCCGCCCACCGTCTCATGTCCCTCCAGGACCAGGCCGAGGCCGCGCACCCCGGGCACGGACCCGTGCGCGTCGCCGGCGTGTCCCTCACCGGTCCCGTCGACATGCACACGGGACGCCCCATCGCCCCGCCCATCATGCCCGGCTGGGACGGCTTCGACGTCGTCGGCACCACCCAGGCCCTGCTCGGCATGCCGGTCGTCGTCGACAATGACGTCAACACCATGCTCGCCGGCTTCCTCACCGGCATGAGCGAACGCGGGGAGAGCGCCGAGGACCTGCTGTATGTCCAGGTCGGCACCGGCATCGGCGCGGGCCTGCTCGCCTCCGGCCGCATCCACCACGGGGCCGACGGCGCCGCCGGGGACATCGGGCACGTGCGGATCGCCAGCGGCGACCAGGCCATCTGCCGCTGCGGCCGCACCGGCTGCCTGGAGGCCGTCGCGGGAGGCTGGGCGGTGCTGCGCGACGCGCGCCGCGCCGCCACCGAGGGGGTGAGTCCCTTCCTGCGCGAGCGCCTGGCGATGACCGGCGAGCTGCGCATCAGGGACGTCATCGCGGGGGTCGCCGCCGGGGACACGGAGTGCGTGACGCTCGCAGCCCGTTCGGCGACGGCCGTCGGCGACGCGCTGGCGATGCTCGTGTCCCTGCTCAATCCCGCCCGGGTGGTGCTGGCCGGCCACATGCCGCAGGAGTGCCCGGTCTTCCTGGAGGTGGCGCAGCGGATTGTCGCCGAGCGGGCCCTGGGCCTGGCCACACGCAACCTGACGATCTCCGTCACCGGCGAGGGCCTCGAGGACGAGCGACGCGGCGCCGCCGTCCTGGCCGTCTCAGCGCTGTTCGACACCGCACGCGGCTGAGGGCGCCGGGCGGGCGCGGCTGAGGGCGCAGCGGGCCGACGTCGGACTGCCCACGACGGGCACAAGTAGGTGGTGACGGCCTGCGGGCGGCTCGGCAGCCGTGACAGTCTGCCCGTACACCCCCACCGGGAGCCGGGACGACCGAGGAGTCACCATGAGCATCAGCCTCCAGCTCTACACACTGCGCGACAGCCTTGCCGCCGACCTGCCGGGCACGCTCGCCACCGTGCGCGAGATCGGCCTGAAGCAGGTCGAGGCCTTCGCCTTCGACCAGCGCCCCACCCAGTACCGTGCCGCGCTCGACGCGGCGGGTCTGAGCGCCACCTCCGGTCACGCCCGCATCGTGGACGCCGACAACGTGGCCCGCACGCTCGACGCCGCCGCCGAGGTCGGCATCGGACTGCTCATCGACCCGATGGTGCCCGCCTCCCGCTGGGCCCGGGCCGAGGAGGTGGCGCGCACCGCCGAGCGTCTCAACGAGATCGCCGACCTGGCCGCACCAATGGGCATCACGGTCGGCTACCACAACCACTCGTGGGAGGCCTCGACGATGCTGGCCGGCCACCACGCCCTGGAGGTGCTCGCTGACGCCCTCGCCCCGCAGGTGCGCCTGGAGGTCGACGCGTACTGGGCCAGCGTCGGCGGGGCGGACACGCCCGCGCTGCTACGCCGCCTGGGCAACGCTGTCGCGGCGCTGCACATCAAGAACGGCGTCATCCCGGCCGAGCCGCCCGTGATCCCGGACGCGTTGGAGGAGCTCATGGCGGTCATCGGCCCGATCACACGGGCGCAGCGGCCGGCCGGCGAGGGCGACATCGACCTCGATGCCGCGCTCGAGGCCGCCCCGGCGGACACGATCAAGGTCATCGAGTTCGACGACTACGACGGCGACGTCCTGGATGCCGTCCGGGCCTCCTACGCCTGGCTGAGCGCGCGCGACGCCTGACTGACGCCGCACGGGCCGGGCCGGCGCACTGGGGCCCGGGCCGGACCGCTCAGCGGGTCAGACGACGGTGATGATGACGCGCGCATAGCGGGTGAAGGGCACCCGCCCCGGCGTCGGACGGTCAGTGGCCTCAACGATGAGGTGGATCTGTGTGCCCGGCTCGGCCTCGGCAGGCACAGTGAGCACGCAGGTGCCGCTGCCGTCGTCGGACACCTCGGGGAACACGCCCTCGGGCAGTGGGCGGCGCCCGGCCTCGGGGTAGGGCCACCACCGCAGGTCGACGGCGTCGCCGTCGGGGTCCGTCGCCGTGGCGGTGAGAGCGAGCCTCTCGCCAGGGGCGGCCGTGCGGGTCAGGGAGCCGATGACCTCCACGACCGGCGGGTGGTTGGCGTCCTCGAAGCGCTCGGCGGCCGACCAGGCCAGTCGGCCTGCCAGCTCGTTCTGGATGGCGCGCCAGAAGCGCGACACCATGTACTCGAAAGGCGGCTCGACGCCGGCCCCGGCACCGGGGACGCGGTCCTGCTCGCGCACCGCGGGCACGTGGCCGGGCTCGGGCGCTCCGGTCAGCACCAGGCCGGTGGAGTAGGTGGCGCGGGTGCCGGGGTCGAGGCTCTGGCGCCCGCCCCAGCCGCCGAAGGTCGCGTCCTCCCAGGAGCGCAGGCCGTTGTCGAACAGGAGGGCGGCGTTGGAGGAGTCCCCCTCGGAGATCCAGGCCCCCGGCTCCTCCAGGCTCGAGAAGAGCACGTAACCCTGGGCGCGCAGCTCCTCCTCGCTCACGCCCACCAGGCCGAAGTAGTCCTCGGCGTCGAAGCCCGCAGCCATCTGCTTGCCGTCGCCCCACACGCGGTAGGCCTCCCCCATGGGGCCGACCGTGCTCACGTGCTCACGCATCCAGGCGGGCCCGAGGGTGTCGGCGTCCTCGGGCAGGACGGACAGGCGGGCCGCGTACCCCCAGATCAGTGTGGCGACCTGACGCATCTCAATGTCGGGCCATACCCGGCGGATGTACGTGCGCCAGGTCTCGTCTTGCTCCCCGAAGGCGGTGATGACCAGACGCTCACCCAGGCGGGTGCGCGCCGCCTCGCACTCGCGCACCGGGAGCGAGGACAGGGTGGCGTCCGCATCGAGCAGGGCACGGGCGATGGTGTTGAATCCGCCCCAGGCGGAGACGAAGAGCGGGCGGGCGGCGTCCTCGCCGTCGGCGGCCGCGGCACAGGCCAGCAGGGCGTCAGTGACGAGGCGGGAGCCGGACGTGGCGTCACGCATGTCGCCGATTTCGTCGACGTTGCCCACGGCGGTGATCGAGCGCAGTTACTCGGCGGTGGGGTAGCGGGAGTCGTGCACACGCAGGACGTCCTCGACCTGGGCGTAGGCGTTGATGGCCTGGTCGATGTGGAGGATGTCGCCGGGGGCGGGCCAGCGGTAGGGCGCGAAGCCGCGGGCGGCGCAGCCCTGGTGGTGGGGACCGGAGGCGGAGTAGACGAGGCCGATGAGATCGAGCTCGTTGGCGTGCAGGAGCAGACGCAGCATCGAGTTGAGGTCGTCGAGCTCGGGGTCGGTGGTGACGATGACTCGGGGCGCGTCCTTGCGCGGGTACGGCTGTCGCAGCATCCACCCATGCTGCCGGAGGCCGTCGCAACGCATCCATGGACGCGGACGCCCTTCCGCCCCATCGGCCCAGAAGGGTCGCGGGGCAGCGGCACCGCTTCCCGGGCTCCGTCGCCGGCCGCGCGACCTGCCAACGGCTCGGCCGAGAAGGACCACCGCTTCTGCTTTCATTGCGCAGAAGTTCACGGGAGGAGCCTGGTTCGCAGGCACCCGAGCTGCCTACGGTCACATCATCGCGACTGACCGCCGTCGTCGCCCAGTGACCACGCCAGACTGCGAAGGAGCAGCTCATGCCTCGCAACATCAACCTCTTCACCGGACAGTGGGTGGACCTGCCTTTCGAGCAGGTGTGCACCCTCGCCCAGAACTGGGGCTTCGACGGGCTGGAGGTGCCGGTGGCCGGCGACCACCTCGACGTCTACCGCGCCGCCGAGGATGACGACTACTGCCGCCGGTGGAAGGACAACCTCAAGCGCCACAACCTGGACGTCTACGCCATCTCCAACCACTCCACCGGCCAGGCCGTGTGCGACGACCCCATCGACTTCCGTCACCGCGGCCTGCTGTCCGATCGTGTCTGGGGGGCCGGCGAGTCCGACGCCGAGGGGGTGCGCCAGCGCGCCGCCGAGGAGCTCAAGCTCACTGCCAAGGTCGCCGCCAAGCTCGGCGCCAAGGTCGTCACCGGCTTCACCGGCTCGAAGATCTGGAAGTACGTCGCCATGTACCCGCCCGTCGGGAGCGACGTCATCGCTGACGGCTACGAGGACTTCGCCCGCCGGTTCAACCCCATCATGGACGTCTTCGACTCCGAGGGCATCACCTTCGCCCTTGAGGTCCACCCCAGCGAGATCGCCTACGACTACTGGACCACCAAGGCCACCCTGGAGGCCATCAGCCACCGTCAGGCCTTCGGCCTGAACTGGGACCCCTCCCACATGATCTGGCAGGGCATCGACCCCGCCGTCTTCCTCACCGACTTCGCCGACCGCATCTACCACGTGCACTGCAAGGACACCAAGACCCACTTCGACGGACGCAACGGCCGCCTGTCGAGCCACCTGCCCTGGGACGACCCGCGCCGCGGCTGGACCTTCGTCTCCGCCGGCCTGGGCGACGCCGACCTCGACGGCTACTTCCGCACCCTCAACCAGATCGGCTACACCGGCCCGATCTCCATCGAGTGGGAGGACTCCGGCATGGACCGTCTCACCGGAGCCCCCCTGGCGCTGGAGTACGCCCGCCGCCACGTCTACGACCTGCCCGACGCCGCCTTCGACTCCCACTTCGACAACCGCTGACCCGCGTCCGCCGCCAGGTCAGTCCCCCCACCTCCAACTCCTCGGTTTGCGCTCGAAAGTACGGCAAATCACCGTACGCTCGCGCGCAAACCGAGGAGGTGGGGGCGCGACAATATCCGGATGAAGATCCTCCGCACCCTCGCTCGCAGCATCCGCGAGTACCGGCGGGCCTCGGCCATGGCACCGCTGTACATGGTCGGCGAGGTCGTCCTCGAGTGCCTCCTGCCCTTCGTCATGGCAGCGCTCATCGACTCCCTCACCGGACAGACCATGGGGCCCCTCCTGCGGATCGGCCTGATCCTCGTCCTCATGGCCATGGCCTCCTTCGCCTGCGGCACGCTCAGCGCCGTGCGCGCCGCCACCGCCTCCGCCGGCCTGGCCCGCAACCTGCGCGAGGACCTGTTCACGCGCGTCCAGGAGCTGTCCTTCGCCGACATCGACCACTTCTCGACGTCGTCGCTCGTGACCCGCATGACCACGGACATCACCAACGTCCAGATGGCCTACCAGATGATCATCCGCGTCGCGGTGCGCGTGCCCCTCATGGTCGTCTTCTCCGTCGTCATGACACTGACGATCAACGCGCGCCTGGCCCTCATCTTCCTCGTCATGCTGCCCCTGCTGGGCGCGGTCCTCTTCGGCCTGGTCGCCTACGTGTTCCCGATCTTCCGCAGGATCTTCAAGAAGTACGACGCCCTCAACAACTCGGTCCAGGAGAACGTCGCCGCGATCCGGGTGGTCAAGTCCTTCGTCACCGAGGACCACGAGAGGACGCGCTTCCGCGCCGCCTCCCAGGACGTGCGCGCCGACTTCACCCGCGCGGAGAAGATCATCTCGCTCAACAACCCGGTCATGGTCCTGTTCATCTACACGGCCCTGACGCTGGTGAACTACCTGGGCGCGCGCGTCGTCGTCTCCTCGGGGGCCACCGAGCTGACCACCGGCGAGTTCTCCTCACTCATGACCTACGGCGTGCAGATCCTCGCCGCGATGATGATGCTGGCCTTCATCTTCGTCATCGTGTCGATGTCCACGGAGTCCGCCACCCGTATCGCCGAGGTCCTCAACCACGCCCCGTCGCTGACCTCCCCGGCCGGCGGGCTGAGGCAGGTGCCCGACGGCGAGGTCCGCTTCGAGGGCGTCTCCTTCCGTTACTCCGCCGACGCCGAGTCCGACGCCCTGTCCGGCATCGACCTGACGATCCCCTCGGGCTCCACGCTGGGCATCGTGGGCGGCACCGGCAGCGCGAAGACGACGCTCATCCAGCTCATCTCACGCCTGTACGACGTGACCGAGGGGCGTGTGAGCGTCGGCGGCGTCGACGTGCGCGACTACGACCTGCAGGCCCTGCGCGACCAGGTCGCCGTCGTCCTGCAGAAGAACGTCCTGTTCGCCGGGACCATCAAGGAGAACCTGCGCTGGGGCGACCCCGAGGCCACCGACGACGAGCTCGTGCACGCCTGCCGCCTGGCCCAGGCCGACGAGTTCGTGCGCCAGCTGCCCGACGGCTACGACACCCGCATCGAGCAGGGTGGCACGAACGTCTCCGGCGGGCAGAAGCAGCGCCTGTGCATCGCCCGGGCCCTGCTCAAGCGCCCCAAGGTGCTCATCCTCGACGACTCGACCTCCGCCGTCGACACCCGCACGGACGCCCTCATCCGCCGGGCCATGAGCGAGGAGATCCCGGCAACGACGAAGATCATCATCGCCCAGCGCCTGGCCTCCGTGGAGCACGCCGACCACATCATCGTGCTCGACGACGGCAGGATCCTCGAGCAGGGCACGCACGCCGAGCTCATGGCGCTCGGTGGCGAGTACCAGCAGATCCACGCCTCCCAGAACCGTTCCGACGACGAGGAGGCCGCCTGACCATGGCCCGCTCCACCACCGCTCGCACCGACTCGTCCGCCGAGCAGGCCCCAGCCGTCGACGTGGCCCCCGGCACCGCCGGACGCCTGCTGCGCTACGTCCTGCGCTACTACCGTTGGCGGCTGGCCGTCACCACCGTGTGCGTCGTCATCGCCTCGGTCACCTCGACGGCGGCCGCGGTCTTCATGCAGCGCGTCGTCGACGAGGTCATCACCCCCGGCCTGGCCGCCGGCAGCCTCGCGCCGGTCGCGGGCACCCTCACCTCGATCATCGTCATGATGTGCGTCGTCTTCGCCGTCGGCGTCGTGTGCACCTTCCTCTACTCGCGCATCATGGCGGTGGTGACCCAGGGCACGCTCAAGCACATGCGTGACGACATGTTCGACCGCATGCAATCCCTGCCGATCCGCTACTTCGACACCCACGCCCACGGCTCGATCATGTCGACGTACACGAACGACACCGACGCCGTGCGCCAGCTCATCGGACAGGCGGTGCCCACGCTCATCCAGTCGCTGCTCACCCTCGTGGCGATGCTCGCGATGATGGTCTACTACAGCCTGTGGCTCACGATCCTCGTGGTGGTGGTCACGGCCGTCATGGTGGGTGCGACCCGACGCATCGGCGGCGCCTCCTCGCGCTTCATGGTGGCCCAGCAGGAGTCCGTGGCCACGGTGGAGGGCTTCATCGAGGAGATGATGGACGGGCAGAAGGTCGTGCAGGTCTTCAACCACGAGGAGGCCGCCAAGGCCGACTTCCACGTCCTCAACGAGCGGCTCTTCGAGGACTCCTCGAAGGCGAACGCCTACGGCAACGTCCTGGCCCCCATCATCGGCAACCTCGGCAACCTGCTGTACGTGCTCGTCGCCGTCGTCGGCGGCCTGCTCATCCAGCTGGAGGCCACGAACATCGGCCTGTCCGGCATGGGGACGATGACGGTGGGCATCATCGTGTCCTACCTCGGCATGGTCCGCCAGCTGTCCCAGACGATCGGCAACGCCGCCCAGCAGGTCGCCCTCATCGCCATGGGCCTGGCGGGTGCGGGGCGCGCCTTCGCGCTCATGGACGAGGAGCCCGAGCAGGACGCGGGCTACGTCGGGCTCGTCAACGCGCGGGTCACCGACGACGGCGAGGTCGTCCCCACCCAGGAGCGCACCGAGGTGTGGGCCTGGCGCCACCCGCACCGGGCGGAGGGCACGGTGACCTACGCGCGCCTGCGCGGGGAGATCGTCATGGAGCACGTCGACTTCTCCTACGACGGCGTCACCGAGGTCCTTCACGACATCAGCCTGTACGCGCGCCCGGGCCAGAAGATCGCCTTCGTCGGCGCGACGGGTGCGGGCAAGACGACGATCACGAACCTCATCAACCGCTTCTACGACATCGACGACGGCAAGATCCGCTACGACGGCATCAACATCACGAAGATCGCCAAGGGGGACCTGCGTCGCTCGCTCGGCGTCGTCCTGCAGGACGTCAAGCTCTTCACCGGCACCGTCATGGACAACATCCGCTACGGGCGCCTGGACGCGACCGACGAGGAGTGCGTCGCGGCGGCGAGGCTGGCGAACGCGGACGGCTTCATCCGCCGTCTTCCGCACGGCTACGAGACGGTGCTGGCGGGCAATGGCTCGAGCCTGTCCCAGGGACAGGCCCAGCTGCTGTCGATCGCGCGCGCCGCGGTCGCGGACCCGCCGGTCATGATCCTGGACGAGGCGACGAGCTCCATCGACACGCGTACCGAGGCGCTTGTCCAGGCGGGCATGGACAACCTCATGGCGGGGCGTACGGTCTTCGTCATCGCCCACCGCCTGTCCACGGTGCGTAACGCTGACGCGATCATGGTGCTCGACCACGGGCGCATCATCGAGCGAGGCAGCCACGACGAGCTCATTGCCGCCCAGGGCACGTACTACCAGCTGTACACGGGGGCCTTCGAGCTGGAGTGAGGGCTCGCTGGCCCGCCAGCTCCCTCCCGCCGATGCCAGCCCGCCGCCCTCCCGCCGATGCCAGCCCGCCGCTCTCCCGCCATCGCCCTCCCCGATGTCGAGTTCGGGGGTTATGCGTCGAGTTCGACGGCTAAGGTGCCGAACTCGATACGTAACCCCCGAACTCGCGGAGGAGGGACGGGCGGAGTAGGGGCGGGCGGGAGGAGGGGCGGGCGGAGCTGGGTGCGGGCGCGGGCTGGCGCGCTCAGCTCCCGCCAACCGTCGACTCACGCACGACGAGCTCGGGCGGGTAGACGACGTGCTCCACCCCCGCGCCGTCAGCCAGCAGGAGGTCGGCGGCGGTGCGCCCGATCTCGGCCAGGGGCTGGCGCACGCTGGTCAGCGGCGTGATGAGCTCGGCGGCGACGGAGACGTCGTCGTAGCCCACGATGGCGATGTCCCCCGGGATGCTCATCCCCCGCTCGCGCGCCACCCGCATGGCACCGATGGCCATCTGGTCGTTGGCGCAGAACAGGGCCGACGGCGCCCGCGCGTCGCCCAGCAGCGTGCGCGCCCCGGCCGCACCGGCGGCGGCGTTGTAGCTGGCGCCGTCGGCAACGGCCTCGGTCTCCACGAGGCACTCGCCCGGGTCGAGTCCGGCGGCGGTGAGGGCGGCCAGGACGCCCGCGCGCCGGTCGACAGACTGGCGCACCGTCAGCGGCCCGTTGACGAAGCCGATGCGACGGTGACCGAGAGAGAGCAGGTGCTCGACGGCGCAGCGCGCACCGGCGACGTCGTCGCAGGAGACCGTGGACAGCTCGGCGGAGATGGGCGGGTGGTCCATGAGGACGACGCGGATGCCGCGTCCCGCCAGGACGGCGAGGTTGTCGAGGGTGGAGGCGCAGGGGGTGACGATGACTCCGCGCACGTCCATGGAGGCGAGCAGGGCCATGAGCTCGCGCTCGCGCTGGGGGTCGGAGTCGGTGGAGGAGACCATGGGCAGGCGCCCATCCTGGCGCAGGCGGTCCTCGATGCCGCGGGCGGCCTCGGTGAAGAAGGGGTTGGAGATGTCGTGGACGAGGACGCCGACGAGGGAGGAGCCGCCGTGGCGCAGGCGGCGGGCGGTCTCGGAGCGGACGAAACCGAGCTCGGCGATAGCCTTCTCGACGCGCTCACGGGTGGCGTCGGCGACGCGGTCGGGGTGGTTGAGCACGTGGGAGACCGTGCCGACGCTCACTCCGGCAAGGGCGGCGACGTCGCGCACGGAGGGGCGAGGTGCTGCCGGAGCCACCTTGGGGGCGGTCTGCGCGTCCTTCGCGGGCGTGCCCGCGCTCACGGCGTCCATCATCGGCCTCCTGACCACGGGGCTGTCACAACCGCCATGCTAGGGCCCGCCTTGTCCTCAGGGTTGGCGCCACGAGGGCGGCACAGCCCCCACCACCCTCTTGTGAAACGCTTCAAACCGCCCTACAGTTCCTCTTGAATCGATTGAATCGCGGTCCGCCACCTCCGCCCCTCCGAAGGGAGAGCACCATGTCCATCCCGGCCCTCGCCGATCTCAGCCCCGAGGCCCGCAGCCTCCTCGAGACCCAGTCCATCGAGCTGCCCAGCTGGGCCTTCGGCAACTCCGGCACACGCTTTCGCGTCTTCACCACCGCGGGGGTCCCCCGCGACCCCTTCGAGAAGATCGACGACGTCGCCGAGGTCCACCGCCTCACCGGCGTCACGCCCCGAGTCTCCCTGCACATCCCGTGGGACAAGACGGACGACTACGACCGGCTGCGCCGCCACGCCGAGAACCAGGGCATCAGCATCGGCACGATCAACTCCAACGTCTTCCAGGACGAGGACTACAAGCTCGGCTCCCTGTGCAACCCCGACGAGAGGGTCCGCGCCAAGGCCGTCGCCCACCACCTGGAGTGCATCGACATCATGCGGGCCACCGGCGCCCCCGCCCTCAAGATCTGGCTCGCCGACGGCACGAACTACCCGGGCCAGGACTCCATCCGCGAGCGCCAGGACCGCCTGGCCGACTCCCTCGCACAGATCTACGCCCGTCTGGGCGAGGACCAGCAGCTCGTGCTGGAGTACAAGTTCTTCGAGCCGGCCTTCTACCACACCGACGTGCCGGACTGGGGCACCTCCCTCGTTCACTGCCTGGCGCTGGGCGAGCGCGCCAAGGTGGTCCTGGACACCGGCCACCACGCGCCGGGCACGAATATCGAGTTCATCGTCGCCCAGCTCCTGCGGCTGGGGCGACTGGGGGCCTTCGACTTCAACTCGCGCTTCTACGCCGACGATGACCTCATCGTCGGTGCGGCGGACCCCTACCAGCTCTTCCGCATCATGAACGAGATCGTCTCGGCGGGCGCCCTGGCCCCCGACTCCGGTGTCAGCTTCATGCTCGACCAGTGCCACAACCTGGAGGAGAAGATCCCCGGCGAGATCCGCTCGGCCACGAACGTTCAGGAGGCCACCGCCAAGGCGCTGCTCGTGGACCGCGAGGCCCTCACGGCCGCCCAGACCGCGGGAGACGTCCTGACCGCCAACGACGTGCTGACCTCCGCCTTCAGCACCGACGTGCGCCCGCTGCTCGCCGAGCTTCGCGAGTCCCAGGGCCTGCCCGTGGACCCGATGCGGGCCTTCCTCGCCTCCGGCTACCTGGAGCGGGTGCGCGCCGAACGCGTGGGTGGCGACGCCGCCGGCTGGGGCGCCTGACCGGTCCGGGGCGCAGCCCGACGGCGACCGCGGCACCCCGCCCGGCAACCGCCGTCCGCCTCACCCCGCCTCGGCTCCCAGCAGCCACCGCCACCCTCCTCACCGTCCCGGCCCACCAGCAGACAGGACCCCTCATGACCGCCCCCGTCCACGTCGCCGCCGTCGACCTCGGTGCGTCCTCCGGCCGCGTCATGGTCGGCACGCTCGACGTCGGCCGCATCACCCTCACCGAGACGCGCCGCTTCACCAACGGCGCCATCTCGCTGCCCACCAGCCAGGGTGAGCGCCTGTACTGGGACGTGCTGCACCTGTGGAACGAGATCCGCGAGGGGCTGCTCGCCGCCGTGCGCGACGTCGGGCCGCTGTCCGCCGTCGGGGTGGACACCTGGGCCGTCGACTACGGCCTCGTGCGCGACTCGGGCGTGCTCGCCGGGCAGGTGGCCGCCTACCGCTCCGCGCGCACCGCCGGCGTGCCCGAGGAGGTCTTCGCGCGTATCCCCGCCGCGGAGGTGTACGCCGTCAACGGCCTGCAGGTGCAGGACTTCAACACCGTGTTCCAGCTGGTCGCCGAGTCACGCGACGGGGGCCTGCCCAACGGCGCCACCGACCGCCGTCTGCTCCTGCTGCCCGACCTCATCTGCTCCTGGCTCACGGGACGCCAGGTCGCCGAGGTCACCAACGCCTCGACGACGGGCCTGCTCGACGCACGCACCCGCACCTGGTCCCAGACCCTCATCTCCCGGCTGCGCGAGGAGATGGGGGTCGACGTCGCCGGGATCCTGCCCCCTCTCATCGAGCCGGGTGCGCTCATCGGCACGGTGCGCCGCGAGGTGCTTGACGTCTTCGGCCCGGACGGCAGGCCGACGCCGGTCATCGCCGTCGGCAGCCACGACACGGCCTCAGCGGTGGCGGCCGTGCCCGCCGACAGGCCGGACTTCGCCTACGTCTCCTGCGGCACCTGGTCACTGGTGGGTCTCGAGCTCGACGAGCCGGTCCTCACCGAGGCCTCACGGGCCGCGAACTTCACCAACGAGCTGGGGGTGGACGGCACCGTCCGCTACCTCAAGAACGTCATGGGCCTGTGGGTCCTCAACGAGGCCGTGCGCACCTGGCGGCAACAGGGCCTGGAGCTGTCCTGGGCCCAGATCGACGCCGACGCCGCGGCCACAGAGCCGCTGCGCACCGTCGTCGACATCAACGACGACGCCTTCTACGCCCCCGGCGACATGGCCGCCCGCATCGACGCCTACGCGCGGGCCACCGGCCAGCCGCAGCCGCGCTGCATCGGCGAGTACGTGCGCTGCGTCAACGAGTCCCTCGCCCTGGCCTACCGTCGCGCGGTGCGCGAGGCCCAGGCCCTGTCCGGCACGGAGGTCGGCGTCCTGCACATGGTCGGCGGCGGCATCGCCAACGCGCTCCTGTGCCAGCTGGCGGCCGACGCCACCGGCCTCACGGTGCTCGCGGGCCCGAAGGAGGGCACCGCCCTGGGCAACATCGTCGTCGCCGCCCGCGGTGCGGGTCTCATCGACGGCGACCTGCACGAGCTGCGTCGGCTCGTGCGCACCTCCAGCGAGATCACCACCTACACACCCGATACGCGCTCGGCCGGGGCCTGGGACGCCGCAGAGCAGCGGGTCTTCAGCTGAAGCCAGAGGAGAGCACCATGACCAGCCCGACGAACCCGCAGCCAACCACGACCCGCGACGGCGTCACGCTGGCGCCTCTCGCCGGCGGTTTCCTCAGCCCGTACCGCGAGCGCCTGCACCTCATCGCCCACCTCGCCGCCCCCGGCCCCGAGGACCTGGCCCCCGCCCTGGAAGGTCCCGACGGCGACTCGCGTGCCACCGGCCCCTTCAGCGGGGAGGTCCTGGCCGCCATGGACGCGTGGAGCGCTCCCTTCGGCGAGGCCGAGGAGACCCACGCCGTGGTGGAGGACCTGAGGATCGAGGGACCTCACGGCCCGGTGCCGGTGCGCGTGTACCGGCCCGCACCGGGGTGGCGGCCGGCCGCAACGGCGTCGCCCGACGACGACGGTCGGCTGCCCGGCCTCGTGTGGTTGCACGGCGGGGCCTTCGTCGGCGGGGACCTCGACATGCCGGAGGCGGACCTGGTGGCCCGCGGGATCGTCAGCCGCACGGGCGTCACCGTCGTCTCGGTGTTCTACCGCCTGTGCCACGGGGGCGTCCACCATCCTGTGCCGCACGACGACTGCTACGCGGCCCTGCGGTGGACGGTGGACAACGCCGCCGCCCTGGGCGTTGACGCCGACCGGATCGCCGTCGGCGGGGCGAGCGCCGGCGGGAACCTCGCCGCCGGGGCGGCCCTGCACGCCCGTGACGAGGCCGGAGGGCCCCCGGTGTGGCAGGTGCTACTCGCCTACCCGGTGGCGCACGCGGCCCCGTGGCCCGAGCCCAGCGCCGAGCTGGCACAGCGCCTGGAGCAGATGCCGCAGGTCCTGCGCTTCCCGCAGGAGGTCATGGCCGGCATGAACGCCAACTATCTGGGGGGACCGGTGCAGGAGGCACCCGCCTACGCCTTCGTCGGCGACGCCCACGGCTCGGCCGCGGACCTGTCCGGTTACCCCTCCACCTACATCGAGAACTGCGAGAACGACGACCTGCGCTCCTCCGGGGAGGCTCTGGCCCGTCAGCTCGCCGACGCCGGGGTCGACGTCGAGTGCGTCACCTGTGCGGGGGTGCCGCACGGGCACCTCAACGCCGTCGGATCGCCCCTGACCTCTCAGTCCCTCGACCGTTTCGCCGCCCGTCTGCGCCGTCAGGCCTGACCCGGGCACCATCCCCGTTCCATCCAGGAAGAACCCGATCAAGGAGCCGTGAACCCATGAGCACTGGCCTCAGTCTCGACGAGATCCTCACCCAGATGGGCGCCGCCGGGCGCCGCCTCGACCACATGGGCGCCGTCGAGGCCGGCGCCGGCAACATCTCCGTGTCCACCGCCACGAGCGCCGAGGAGCTGGGCCTGGCCGAGCGCTTCCCCCAGGCGCACCCGGCGACCGAGCTACCGCTGGCGGCACCGGCGCTGGCGGGCCGCACGGTCCTGGTGACGGGTTCGGGATGCCGCCTGCGCGACGTCGCCGAGTCGCCCGAGGCGAACGTGTCCGCCTTCGTCGTGGACGAGGGGGGACGGACGGGCACCTGGTACACGCACCCGTCCAGGGCCTACGCGCGCCCGACGAGCGAGTTCAACTCGCACCTGGCGGTCCACAACGACCAGGTCGCCCGGCGGGGGGTGGACTTCCAGGCGGTCATCCACGCCCAGCCGCCCTACCTCGTGCAGCTCAGCCACATCAAGGAGATGAGGAACACGCGGGACTTCAACCGTCGGATCCTGCGCTGGGAGCCCGAGACGATCGTCCAGCTGCCCCAGGGCATCGAGGTCCTCGACTTCATGGTCCCCGGCAGCCAGGAGCTCATGGAGAACAACGTGCGGGCCCTGCGTGAGCACGTCATCGTCCTGTGGTCCAAGCACGGAATCATGGTCCGCTCGGACGTGGCTCCGCTGGCGGCGGTCGACAAGGTCGAGTACGCGGAGACGGGCGCCATGTACGAGGTGCGCAACATCCAGTCGGGAGGACTGGGCGAGGGTGTGAGCGACGAGGAGCTGCGGGCCGTCGTCGAGGCCTTCAACGTCCCCACGACCCTCCTCTGACCCCGAGGTCGGGATGTCGTGCACACTGGGATCGGGACATCGTGCACGCCGCCCCTCACGACCACCGGACCACGACAACGGAGCAGTCATGACGCAGACCGCCGCACCGATCGTCTTCGAGACCCTTGAGACCGTCATGCCCGACGGCGTCGTCCTGCGCGCCGACGTCGCCCGCCCGGCAGGCTCGCAGGAGACCCCCGTCCCCGTCCTCCTGGCCCGCTGCCCCTACCTGGGTGGCTGGCGCCCGGCCTTCGCCGACGCCTTCGGCTGGCGGATGGACGAGCCGGGGCAGATGGCCCGCGTCATCAAGCTCCAGGCCGGGGTCGACCTGGAGGAGGTGGTCGCCGCGGGATTCGGGGTCGTCGTCCAGGCCTGCCGCGGCACCGACCGCTCGGAGGGCACCTTCCGCTTCTACACCGACGAGGCCGACGACGGCGTCGCCACCCGCCAAGCCGTGGCGAACCTTCCCTGGTGCGACGGCACGGTCCTGACCTTCGGCGCCTCCTACCTAAGCATGACGCAGTTCATCGCCGCCCTGGTCTCCACCGAGCACCTGTCGGCGATGACCACCTGGGTGGCGCCGTCCACCTACGACGAGGACCTCATGATGCGCGGTGGCGTCCTCCTTGAGGGGCCCACCTACGAGTGGGCGCGTCACCGGGTGCGCGAGGGCCGGCTGGCCGGCGGACTGGAGGACGTGCCCGCCGAGGTGCTGCCCACGGACGTCCCCGGCTACACGGCGCTGCTGACCCGCGTCGGCATCCGCAGCGCCGCCGAGGCCCTGGCCAGCGCCCACCCGGTGGGCGTCCACGTCCTCGACGCCGTCAACCACCCCCTGCACGACTCCCACTGGGAGTCGATGAGCTACCCCGCCCAGGGGCTGCGCAGGCTCGGCGCCCAGCTGCCGGTGCTGTCCGTGGCCGGCTGGTACGACCTCTTCCTGGGCGGCACCCTGCGCAACCACGAGCTGCTCAGCTCCGGCCCCACTCCCGCGACCGGCCCCCACCGGCTCCTCATCGGGCCCTGGACCCACATCAACCAGACCGGGGACCAGCCCGGCCGGTCCTTCCCCCACGGGGGCCTGGAGAACGCCGATGCCGCCGCGCTCCACCTCGACTTCTGGAGGGCGGCGTGCGGCGACGCCGACGCCGCGGCCCGTCTTCCCGAGCGGCCGGTGCGCGTCTACATCATGGGCGCCGACCGGTGGCTCGACCTGCCGGCCTGGCCCGCGCCCGGCGCACGAGACTCCCGCTGGCACCTCGCCTCCGAGGACGACGGCGTCCTCCTGCCTCCCGGGCAGCCCGCGCCGTCGGACCCGGGATCGACGACCTGGGTGCACGATCCGGCCCACCCGGTCCCCACCGCCGGCGGCCAGGTGTTCATGGGGATGCCGGACTCCTCCGGCCCCCACGACCAGCGTCCCGTCGAGGCACGCGACGACGTCGTCTCCTTCACCACCGCGCCGCTGGGTGAGCCGGTCACCGTGCTCGGGCCGGTGCGGCTGCGGACCTGGGTGTCCGCCGACGCGACGGACGCCCACCTGCACGCCGCTCTGACCGAGGTCCGTCCCGACGGCAGCTCCGTCCTGCTCACCGACGGCGTCCTGCGTCTGAGCGCCCGTCATGGCGCCGACCGCATGGACCCGTTGGTGCCCGGGGAGGTCGTCGAGGTGGAGGTGGACATGTGGGCCACCGGCATCGAGGTTCCCGCCGGTGGCCGCCTGCGCCTCAACCTGTCGGGCTCCTGCTGGCCCCGCTACTCCGTGGCCCGACCGCGGGGTGAGGAGCCCGTGGCTCTGAGCATCCACCACGACGACGCCCACCCGTCCCATCTCGTCCTGCCGCTCATCGACCCCGCGACCGCCTGAGCTTGATCCACCCCTCCTCGCCGGGAGAGGGGAGACGCAGGGATCGGGGCTGACGGCGTGCCCGGGTTTGGATGTGCTGAGCGCGGCGTCGCGCAGGACCTGTTCTTGCGGAGGGCCTGCTGTGCTGGGTGCCTGCCCGGGTTCAGTGGCCTTGGGCTTCTTCGGCGTCGTCGGTGAGCACACCCACCAGACGCACGAGATCAAAAGGAGCCGAGGACTCCGTGGTCGTGACCGCCCCGCTCACCGGCTGAGGCGGGCCACCCTCCACACTGAAGGTCGCGCTCCACGTG
>ERZ772917.477-NODE-477-length-28479-cov-3.505242_pt1 | contig 28479 bp, 29 predicted proteins | sample MGYA00511187_ERZ772917 | MGnify/ENA primary metagenome ERZ772917 (study PRJEB29015, sample SAMEA2737925) | human oral metagenome | biome: human oral; feature: human-associated habitat; material: dental | place: China | collected 2012 ...
GCCCTCAGCCCTGCCCTCAGCCCTGCCCTCAGCCCTGCCCTCAGCCCTGCCCTCAGCCTTGCCTAAATCTCTGCCCCTGCTCTCGCCCTCGGTCATGGCCTCCTGCACCGCGAACCTCATGTTGCTGCGGTAGTCCGTTTCGGCACGCTCTCGCAGCCTGTAGAGCGCAAGGTTCCCTCGCTTGCGGAAAAACGTCCGGACCCCATCATCGAGCCGCTCGATCCCCCGGTCGCATTCCACCAATCGCTCCATTTCAGCGTTCCCTCCTATCCGGCCAAGGTATTTCATCACGCGGCTCAGGCCCACGTCCTCGACGCGGTCCGCCGCCGCCAGGCGTTTCAGCTTCGGCATCTCGATAAAATGAAACTCCATGCCGTCGCAGTAGCTCCGCTGTTCCTTCACGTCCAGAAGCCGGTGCAACGACCGCCAGTCTTCCGCGCGATCCGGAAAAAGGCAGAAGTTCAGGATCGACACGAAGATGATCGGTCTCAGCTTGTCGTAGCTGTCGGAAACGGACAACTGGTCCGAGTAGCTGCACGACGCGTAATAAAGAGCTCGTTCGAAGAAGTACCCCTCTCTCCCTAACTGAACCTCCACGTGGCACATCCGGCCGTCCTCCGCGCGGGCCAGGACGTCCACGCAGGAGCCCCGGCCCTCGTCCCGACGGGGATCGTTCTCCCGATCCAGGTACTGCAGGGAAACGATGCCCCGTCCTGGGGCCAGGACGTCGTTCAGGAGGCGCAGAAGGTTCTCCTCGTTCCCTTTCGTGGCGAAGAGGTACTTGAAGACCACGTCGTTCAGGAGGTTTGCGGAACGAACGCAGTGCTCCAGTTCCTCTGGTGACAGCTCGGTCGACAAGCCCTCGCGTTCGCAGGTCATGGCATTCACCTTCTCTACAGGGCGGTTGAGGCGCGGTAAGGCGCGGCCTTCGCTCTATTATAGCCGATTTCGGCCCGACGAACACAAGAGGTCCCCCTCGCGCGAGGGGGACCTCTTGTGGCGTGGGCCGTTGGCTCTAGGCCGAAACGATCTCCTTGATCTTCATGAGGCGGCTGAGCGTGGAGCGCTCCTGCTCGTCCAGCTTCATGCTGATGTAGCGAATCGTTTCCTTGTAGTTGGGGATCATGACGTACTCCAGGGCGTTGACCCGCCGTCGGGTGCGTTCGATCTCGCCGGCCATCATGCGGATGGCCTTTTCCTCCGCCGCCATCTCCAGGAGCCGGAGGATCAATTTGCTGAACTGTTCAAGCGCGGTGTCCAGCAGCACGGGGACGGAGACGAAGCCGTAGTTCACGGGGTTGCCCTCCTGCTCGACGTCGTACTCCGGGACCATGACGCTCATGACGTTGCGCCACTTCACGGACAGCGAACAGCTCGCGCCGGGGAACATGAGCGCCTGCTCCAGCACTTCGGGGGTCGTCTGCGCACGGGAGAGCACGAAGGTGCCGTAGCACTCCGCCAGCTCCTTCTCGACCTTTTCCCGCAGCTCCTTGCCCGCGCGCGCCTTCTCCAGGAACGCCTTGATCAGGGCGTCCTGCTTGTCCTTCAGGAGCTTGTGGCCCCTGACGGCTGTCGTCAGTCGCTTCTTGAGCTTGGAGAGCTCCATGCGGTTGGGGTTCACGTTGATGCGTGCCATCGCTCACCGCCCCCTCAGGCCTTCGCGCCCTGTGCCGCCTTCTTCTCGAGCAGAGGCTTCAAGTACTTGTCGATGTAGGCGTCGCGGACGCGCTTCAACTCCTTGGTCGGGACCATGGTGAGCAGGTTCCAGCCCAGGTCGAGGGTTTCCTGGATCGTGCGGTTCTCGTACTCGCCCTGGCGGATGTACGTGTCCTCAAAGACGTCGGAGAACTTGGCGAAGGCCTTGTCCTCGTCGGAGAGCGCGCCCTCGCCCAGGATGACCGCCAGCTCCTTCGCGTCCTTGCCGCGGGAGTAGGCGGCGAACAACTGGTTCATCAGGTCCGCGTGGTCCTCCCGGGTCTTGTCCTTGCCGATGCCCTTATCCTTCAGTCGGGACAGGGAGGGCATGACGTCCACCGGCGGGTAGATGCCCTGACGGTGCAGGCTGCGGCTCAGGATGATCTGGCCCTCCGTGATGTAGCCCGTGAGGTCGGGGATGGGGTGCGTCTTGTCGTCCTCCGGCATGGTGAGGATCGGGATCTGGGTGATGGAGCCCACCTTGCCCTTCAGACGGCCGGCGCGCTCGTACATCGTCGCGAGGTCCGTGTAGAGGTAGCCGGGGTAGCCGCGGCGGCCGGGGACCTCCTTGCGCGCCGCGGAGATCTCGCGCAGGGCCTCGCAGTAGTTCGTGAGGTCCGTCAGGATGACCACGACGTGCATGCCGCACTCGAACGCCAGGTACTCCGCGGCGGTCAGGGCGATGCGCGGCGTGCTGATGCGCTCGATCGCGGGGTCGTCCGCCAGGTTGATGTAGAGCACCGTGCGCTCCAGCGCGCCCGTCTTGCGGAAGTCCTCCATGAAGAAGGAGGCCTCCTCGAAGGTGATGCCCATGGCCGCGAACACGACGGCGAAGTCCTCGTGTCCGCTGATGACGGTGGCCTGGCGCGCGATCTGCGCCGCCATGCGGTTGTGGGGGAGGCCTGACGCCGAGAAGATGGGCAGCTTCTGGCCGCGGACCATGGGGTTCAGCCCGTCGATCGTCGAGATGCCCGTCTGGATGAACTCCGAGGGGAAGTCGCGGGAGTAGGGGTTCATGGGCATCCCGTTGATGTCCAGGGTCTGCTCTGCGATCAGGGGGGCGCCGCCGTCGATGGGCTCGCCGCGGCCGTTGAAGACGCGGCCCAACATGCCGCGGGACACGGGCAGGGTCTGCACCTTGCCCAGGAAACGAACCTTCGTTTCGTTCGTGTCGATGCCGGAGGTGCCCTCGAAAACCTGCACCAGCGCGCGGTCGGACTCGATCTCAAGGACGCGGCCGCGCCGCCTCTCGCCGCTTGCCAGCTCGATCTCCGCCAGCTCGTCGTAACGGACGTCCTGGGTGCTCTCCACCATCATCAGGGGGCCGGAGATGTTGGATATGGTCCTGTACTCCTTAGGCAACATTGCCTTCACCTCCCACAGGGACGATTCCGTTGATCTGTTGTTTCATCGTGTCCTCCAGCTTGTCGATCTGCGAGATCTGCGACTCCTCGAGGTAGCGCATACGGGCGATCTGTTCGCGCACCGGGAGGTTGAACAGCTCGTTCATGGGCGCGCCCCTGTGCAGGGCGTCGAGCCCCAGGTGATGGAAGCGGACGATCATCCTCAGCATCTTGAACTGCTTCTCCATCGAGGCGTAGGTGTCGATCTCGTGGAAGGCGTTCTGGTGCAGGAAGTCCTCGCGAAGGGACTTCGCCGTTTCCATGACCATGCGCTCATCGCGGGAAAGCGCGTCGATACCCACCAGGCGCACGATCTCGTTTAACTGGGCCTCCTTCTCCAGAAGGCTCATGGCCTCCACCCGAAGGCCGCTCCACTCGTCGTCGAACTTCTCGTTCCAGTACACGTCCAGCCGGTCCGTGTAGAGCGAGTAGCTGTTCAGCCAGTTGATGGCGGGGAAGTGGCGCTGGTAGGCCAGGTTGGCGTCAAGTCCCCAGAACACCTTTGTGACGCGCAGCGTGTTCTGGGTGACCGGTTCGGAGAGGTCACCGCCGGGAGGCGAAACGGCCCCGATGACGGTGATGGAGCCCTCGCGGCCCTCCTTGCCCAGGACGACGCAGCGCCCCGCGCGCTCGTAGAAGGAGGCGAGACGGGTGCCCAGGTAGGCGGGGTATCCTTCCTCGCCGGGCATCTCCTCGAGGCGTCCCGACATCTCGCGCAGGGCCTCCGCCCAGCGGCTGGTGGAGTCCGCCATGAGGGCCACGGAGTAGCCCATGTCGCGGTAGTACTCCGCGATGGTGATGGCCGTGTAGACGGAGGCCTCACGGGCGGCCACGGGCATGTTGGAGGTGTTGGCGATGAGCGTCGTGCGCTTCATCAGGGGCTGCCCCGTCTGGGGGTCGTCCAGCTCCGGGAACTCGAGGAGCACGTCCGTCATCTCGTTGCCGCGCTCGCCGCAGCCGACGTAGACCACGATCTGCGCCTGAGCCCACTTGGCGAACTGGTGCTGGATCACCGTCTTCCCTGAGCCGAAGGGGCCGGGGACGCAGGCGGTCCCGCCGAGGGCCACCGGGAAGAACGTGTCCACGACGCGCTGTCCCGTCGTCATGGGGACGTTGGGGGCGAGGCGCCTCGACACGGGCCGCGGCTTGCGCACGGGCCAGCGCTGGAGCATGGTGACCTCGTGCTTCACGCCGTCGTCATCGAGCACGGCCACCACGTCGAGCACGGTGTGGTCCCCGCCGTTCACGCTCTTTACGGTCCCCTTCATGCCCACGGGCACCAGGATGCGATGCTCCACCACGACGGTCTCCTGCACGACGCCAAGGACGTCGCCCGCCTCGACCGTGTCGCCCACCTTCACGCGGGGCTCAAACTTCCACTTCTTCGCGTGATCGATGGCGGGCACGCTGATCCCGCGGGAGATGTAGGGGCTCTTTGCCGCCTTCTCGATCAGCTCCAGCGGGCGCTGGATCCCATCGTAGAACTGCTCGATGATCCCAGGCCCCAACTCGACGCTCAGGGGCTCGCCAAGACAGACGACGGGCTCTCCCGGCTTCAGGCCGGACGTCTCCTCGTAGACCTGGATGGACGCCTTGTCCCCATCCATGTCCATGATCTCTCCGACCAGGCCCGCCGTGCCGACGTGGACCACGTCGGACATGCTGGCGCCCAGCATTCCCCTGGCGACTACCAGGGGGCCGGAGATACGCTCTATCGTTCCCTTAACTGCATTTTCGTTAGGCACTCTTATCGCCTCCGCCTGTACTTTTTCATGTGAGACTACCTCTCAGCAAAGATGTCCATTCCGACGGCCTTCTCGACGCTGCTGCGGATGGATTCAAGCCCCGCCCCGCTCGTCCCGGAGGGGCCGGGGATGGGCAGGACGCTCGTGGGGTAGCGGTCGTTGACCTCCTGGACCTTCCCGCCGAAGTCGACGAAGAGGTCCTCCTGGATGAAGACGACCGCGTAGCTCTCGCGGGCCAGCTTCTCCAGAAGCTCCTCGAAGGAGTCGCGCTTCTCCCCCTCCAGCACCACGGTCTTGACGCCCACGGCCTGGAACGGCAGGACCATCTCGTAGCTGCCGATGGCCGCCATCGGCAGGGAACGGTTATCGGGCATGGCTCAGCAACCTCCTTGAGAACTCGCGGCTCAGTCCGCCCGCCACGCACACCAGCGCGATGCGCAGGTTGCGGGCCTCGGCCTCCTTCGTCAGGAGGTAGAGGAGGACGTTGGCCGGCGCGTTCGTGGAGTACCGCACCCTCTCAAGGACGCGGATGAGGTACTCGTCCAGGGCCTTCGAGACGTCCGACAGGGCGGTCTGCACGTCGGAACCCTCCTGAAGCACGTCCAAAACGGCCCCGATATCCGTGTAGGAGAGGATCTTTCCCCACGTTTCCTGCGGCTCTCCCAGGAGGCGCGCAACGTCCGCCGCCCGGATAAAGCCCCCGTCGTGAAAGAAGGGGAGCCCCTTTGCCGTGTCGTAGCGCATACGGGCAAGCCGGATGGCGCTCTTGAGGTTCTCGGCGTCGATTCGGTGTCGCACCCACCGAACGACGTCCGGCATCCCAAGCTCTTCGGCGATGCGGAGCATCGCCGCGAACAGGTGGTGGTCCAGCAGGAGCTCCACCGCCTGGGGGTTCTTCGTCTGATCCCACAGCGTCCAGCAGTGGGGCACGACGTCGGCCAGCCCGTAGGGGAGACGTCCGTACTCCTCCGTCTCGATGGCCTCAACCAGCTCTTCGGAGGGGAAGGCGCCAAGGGGGGAGAGCAGGTCGTGCCTGCGCCCTTCGGCGTCGCCTCCGCGGACCCTGAAAAGGCTCTTGAGGGCGACCTTCACGTTGTGGTAGTCGTAGGGCATCCGGAACAGGGTCAGAAGCCCCTCGTCCGGCACGAACTGCCCCAGCTCTCGGCACGTCGCCAGGAGCTCCTCGTCGATGGCCTTGTCGAAGTCCTCGCCCCCCGTCTGCGTCAGCCACTGGGCGTAAGACGTCTCGCTCAGCGCCTTCAGGGCGTCTTCGAGGGTGGAGCTGTCGATGAGCCTCGAGAAGAAGGCTGCGTCAAGGAGGTGCGTCTCCATCCCCCTGAGCCTGGCCACGGTGTACACGTAACTCATAGCCGACCCCTCCCCTTAGGAGAACAGCTTCTTGACAACTTCGGATTCGATCTCTGGGCGAACGTCCTCAAGCAGCATCTCCCACGAGCAGTTGGTGTCGATCTTCTCATCCCTCAGCACGAAACCACCCGATATGGGCAGGCGCTCCTGCGACAGCGTCAGGGACGTCCCGTGTTCGGCGTTGTAGCCGTCGAGCCACCCCTGGTTCAGGTGCTTCTCGTCCTTCCCTACGACGACGGCCTCGTGCCCGGAGGACACCGCCTCCTTGAGCAGCCTGGAGGCGAACTTGAGGCAGGCGTCCGCGGGGAGGTCGGCGAGCTTGCGCAGGGAGGCCGCAAAGGCGTCGTCCACGAGGCGGCGGCGGACGCCCAGGTCAACCTTGTTGGCGTCGATCCCGGCCACGATCTCGCGGCGCCTCAGGACCTCCGGCTCCTCTTTTGCGAAGCGGGAGGCGTAGGTGTCCTTAACGCTCTTGACCTCTGCGTTCAGCTCCTGATTGATCTGACGGACCTTCGCGTCGGCTTCGGACTCGATGGCCTGAATCTCGGCCTGCGACTCCGCGCTGATCTTCGCTTTGATATCGGCAAGTGACATGTGGAGTCACCTGCCCTACTGAACCTGAACTCCCATAAGCATCAGAATGCTCGTGAGGAGGGCCAGAACCGCGTAGGTCTCCACCATCGCCGGGAGGATGATCGCCTTGCCCATGGCCTCAGGCTTCTTCGAGATCATCTGAATGGAGGCCGCGGAGGTCTTCCCCTGATAGATGGCGGAAATCCAGCCGACGATGGCGATGGGCATGCAGGAGGCGAAGATCTGAAGCCCCTGGTTCCAGTTCAGCGCCACGGCGCCTGCGCCGCCCAGGAGCCCGAGCTTGTTGAGGACGAAGAAGGTGATCAAAAGGCCGTAGATGCCCTGCGTGCCGGGAAGGGCCTGAAGGATGAGGCAGCTTCCGAATTTGTTGGGGTCCTCCGTCATGACGCCCGCAGCGCTCTCACCGGCGATGCCGATGCCGATGGCCGAGCCGATGCCGGACAGTGCCGCGGCCAGCGCGGCGCCAAACAGAGCCAGAGACAGTCCCAAAAGATCCATAATACCAAGCACTCCCTTCGAATTTTCGGCACGGCGTTCGAGGCCCTGCCGTCGTTTTTATAAAGCGTGTTCTGCGGGAAAATTCCCGCGATCCGGCGCGTTAATCGGCGATCTCCACGTACTCCTCCGTGTTGACGAGGGGGGTGAAGGGCTCGCCTCCGCCCGTGTAGAACTTGCCGAAGAACTCGACGTACTGCAGACGCAGGGGGTGTACGAAGGCCCCCAGGATGTTGATGAGGATGCTGAAGATGTGTCCGCCGACGATGACGACGACGGCGATGAGCCACCCGATGTAGGGGATCTCCGCCGCCATGCCGCCCAGCAGGTTGATGATCATGCCGATGACCGCCGAGCCGAACCCCAGCGCCAGAAGGCGGCTGTAGCTCAGGATGTCGCCCAGGTAGGACGTGGAGCCGTAGAGGGCCAAAAATCCTGAGATGACCTTGCCGAAGATGTTCGTCTTCTCGCGGCCCGCGTACCAGAAGACGATGACCGCCCCCGTGATCGCCATGATCTTGCCCAGCAGGGCAAAGTGTGGCGGCAGGATGCCGCCCATCCCCGTGCCGAGGAAAGAGAGCCCTACGATCAGGAGGAACCAGGAGATGTCCGCTCCGATGGCGTCGACGAGGTTCCCCTGTCGGAAGTTGTCGTAGGCTGCGATCAGGAGGCCGAACATCAGGTGGACGACGCCCAGCAGGAGGGAGATGCCCAGCACCTGCATCGGGTTGGTCATCGGATCGACCAGCATCAGCGCGTTCTTCAGGGGGACCAGGAAGGGGAGGAAGGAGTCGATGAAGTTGCCGAAGAAGCTCCCGCTGACGACGCCGTAGGCGAAGGTCGAAACGGCGCTGAAGGCGAAGAGCGTGATGAAGTCCTTCACGCCCATGGGGATGCGTCGGTACTTCTTAAACGCCCACCAGATGGTTCCCAGCATGACGATGGCGTACCCTGCGTCCCCCAGGCACATGCCGAAGAAGAGGAAGAAGAAGGGCGCCAGAAGGGGTGTGGGGTCGATGCCCCGGTACTTCGGGGGCGAGTAGAGCTCCGTCAGAATGTTGAACGGACGGATGAGACTGCCGTTCTCCAGGAGCGTCGGCGGCTCCTCGTCCTCCGCCGGGTCGCTCAGGGTCAGGGCCACGTTGGGGCTGATGGCCTCGACCTTCTTCTGGACCCGTGCCGCGTCCTTCGCAGGCACCCAGAAGCGCGTGTGCATGGTGCGCTCCGTTTCGTCGCTCCTGCCCAGGGCTTGATACCGCTGCGTGAGGCTGTTCCAGTAGTCCGAGAGCTTCTGCACCGCGGGCATCCACCTCTCGGCCTCCTGCTTGAGGTCGCTCAGCAGGGCGGCCTCCCGTTTTTCGAGGTCGAGGAGGGCGGCGTCCGCCTTCACGGCCTCCTCCTGGACCGTCCCCCTGAAGGAAGCGGGGACCTCGATGGCGGACAGGCCGTTCTTCGTGCAGGCGTCCAAAACTGCCGCGCCCTTGTCGCGCGAGTAGTAGAGGAGGACCCGCACCTCGGCCGCCTTTGCGTCGTGGGGCTCCAGGATGAGCTCCGTGTCCTTGGAAAAGGCCTCGAGGGCTCCCTGCAGGGCCTTGAGTTGTTCCGTCTTAACCGTGCCTAGGAGGCCGGCCAGGCGCTGCGTTCCTTCCGTGATGGAGGAGAGCGGGTAGGGGAGGAACTCCAGTCCCGCCAGAAGCGCCTTGTTCGCCCTCAGCTGAGAGAGCTTGAGCCGCGCCTCCGCGATCTCGTGCTCCAGGTCGCGGACGCGCGACGCGACGGCGCCGAGGTCCGTCTCACCGGCGAGCTTTGAAAGGTCCGACATGGAGATGAGCGCGCGCTCGCCCAGCGTCCTGTCCAGGGAGGATACGGGGTCGTCGTAGTAGGGGGTCAGCGTGCGCATGAGGTAGCGCACGTCCGACAGGCGTCCCTCGCTCTCGGTCAGCCTGGCCTCGACGTCGGCCGGACGCAGGGCCTCCTCGGACGAGCCGATGATCTGGCAGACGCCGGTTTCCTGCAGGGCCTCAGCGATCTCCTCATGAACGGATTTGTGATAATACAGCTCCGCTTTTTTGAGTTTAGCCACGCCCATATCTACCCATCACCTCTTCCGTTATCCAGGAGGCCGCACCGGCGACCTTGTCCTTGTGCTTCGCGTAGAAGTCCTTGGCGTCGGCCTCGCGCTTGGACAGGATATCCTTTGCCTTGATCTCCGCCGCCTCTTCCGCCCTGTGCAGCTTCTCGCGGAACTGACGCGCCGCCGACTGGCGGGTTTCCTTCAACGTGCTCTCCGCGTCCGTTCGGGCCTGGTTCAGCCTGCGGGCGGCTGCCGACTTGGCGTCCTGGACGCCTGCGGCCGCCCTCTCCTCTGCCGCCTTGATCTCCGCTATGGTTGGATTGTCTGCCATCGTTCTTCACCTCCTCTCGCAACGCAAAAGGGAAACGAAAATAACGGGGTGGTGCGTCCGAAGCCCTCAAGGGAGAAATGAGTTCACCATTTTTGCAAGGGTCGGGCTTCCTGTGCCCCAAGTCCGCCTCTGCGCCGCAGCGCGCTCGAGAAACGGCTGAAAGCACACCTTTCCATTATATTATTTTCGTTCCTGAAAGTAAAACAAAACGGCGCACGCGCCACACTATACAAAAAAAGGGTTGCCGCTGAGGGCCCCCCTCTTCTTGATTCAAACGAACGGCCGACGGGCCTACGCCTCCGACCTGCTCAGACCTTTGATGGCGCGAGCCATCAGCTCCTTGCGGCGGGACGCCGTGTTGCGGTGCATCACGCCCTTCACCACGGCCTTGTCGAGCACGCTCTGGGCCAGGTTGAAATTCCTGGCTGCGGCCTCGCCGTCCCCGGCCTCCACGGATTCCAGGAGCTTCTTGACGGCGGTCTTGCACCGCGTCGTCCAGTAGCGGTTGTAGAGACGATTGCGCTCCTCGATGCGGACGCGCCTCTTTGCCGATTGCTTGTTTGGCATGGACCTTCACCCCCCTCCGGTTCAGACGCCCGTTCGAGCTTGTGCCCGAAAGCCCTGCCCCTTAAAATACAACGCAATGCATTGTAACATTCTGTATAATAGGTGTGCAAGCCTTGACGGCGCTTTCATTTAAAATAATCCGCCGCCGTCGGAGAGAGCGCTTTGAACGCACCCCTGAACGGGGCGCCGCGAGTCCTCCAAAAAGTCGTCGGCATTGAGGTGAATTATACCACGGAACTTTCTCTGAAGGACTTTTATTCCCCGTCGGGAAAGATGTCGCGCCTTCCCAGCTACGAGTTTCGTCCTCAGCAGCTGGAGGCCGCCCTGGCCGTTCAGGGGTTCCTGAGGGATGCCGACGCCGCCGTCCTCGCCCTGGAGGCCCCTACGGGGGTGGGGAAGACCTTTGCCGTGCTGGTCCCCGCCCTCATGGAGGCCCGGCGGCAGGGGGCCAGAATCCTCTTCCTGACGGCCAGCATCGCGCTTCAGGAGCAGGTGATCGGGAAGGACCTGCCGCGCCTGGCGGAGCTCCTGGACTCCGACCTCCGCTTCGGGCTCCTGAAGGGACGGGCCAACTACGCCTGCCTCCGCAGGGCCGGCAGCCTTTCGGGCCCCTCGCTCTTCGACGCGGGACCTGATGAACCAAAGGAGATCAAGCGGTGGCTTCAAGAGACGGAGACGGGGGATCTGGCCGAGCTGGGGCTCTCCCCCTCAAACCCCCTGACGGCGGACCTGTCGGCGGGGGCTCGGCAGTGCGTGGGCCCGGCCTGTCCCTATCGGGACCGCTGCTTCGTGGTGCGGGCCTACCGCAGGGCCCAGGACTGGGACGTCGCCGTAGCCAACTACAACCTGTTCTTCTCTCACATCCTTGAGGGGGGCGGGGCCTTCCCCCTGCGGTACGACTGGCTGCTCTGCGACGAAGCCCACCGCATCCCCGACGCCGTGAGGTCCTCGTCGGCCGTCCGCGTTGGGGCGGAGAGCGGCCCCGGCCTCTTCGGCCCGCGCGTCCTTCAGGGGTTCGCGCCCCTGCTCCGCGCTCAGTTCGTGCCGGTCGAGGAGCTGCAGACCCACGCCTCCCGCGCCCGTGAGGAGCTGCGGAAGCTCTTCACGACCCTGCCCCTCCTCCTGCCCCGCGGGGGAGAGCTCTCGGCTCCGAACGAGGAGCTGCTCCATCAGGGGCAGGCGGTGGCCGAGGAGGCGGACCTCCTGTTGCGCCCCCTGCAGGCCTTCGAGGAGCGCTTCATGGCCGGGAGCTTCTCCGACAAGGGGGAGGCGGCGCGCGGCGCGGAGCTGATGCGCTGGATCGACGACGTGCGCGAGTTCAAGCGCAACCTGATCTGGTGCCTGTCGGCGGCCCGTTTCCCCAGCTGGGCCTACTGGGCGGAGTCCGGCGCGTTGACCAGCAAGCCCGTGGCGGCTTCGGAGATCGTCCAGGAGGTCCTGCAGAAGGAGGCGCCGGAGAAGCTCGTCCTGACGTCGGCCACGCTGACCCAAAAGGGGAGCTTCGACTTCTGGAGCCGGGAGACGGGCATCGTCCCGGATCGCAGCCTCGTGGTGGACTCCCCCTTCGACTTCTCGCGCCAGATGGAGGTCCTCGTCCTGGACGTTGGACTGCACGTCGGGGAGCCGGGGTACGACGAGCGCATGTGTCGGATCATGGAGCGGCTATGCGACAAAAACGGCGGGCGCACGCTGGTGCTGCTCTCGTCCCTGAGGCTGCTGAACGCCTTCGCGGACCGGATGAGGACGGGGGATCGCGGCTACTCGGTGCTGGTTCAAGGCGATATGCCCCAGCGACAGCTCCTCAAAAAATTCACGGAGGACGAGACCTCCACCCTCATCGGAAGCATCTCCTTTCGCGAGGGGGTGGACGTTCCGGGGGAGGGGCTGACTCAGGTGATCATCGACCGCATCCCGTTCCCCCATCCCAACGACCCCATGGTTCGGGCGCGCAACGAACTGGAGGGCGGCAAGGGGTTCGTCCGCGTTACGCTCCCCACGGCCCGAATCCTCCTTCGGCAGGCGGCGGGAAGGCTGATCCGCAGCTCCTCGGACCACGGGCGCGTGGTCCTGCTGGACGTCCGGGCCGTGGAGCGGAAGGACTGGAGGATCCTCTCCGCCTTCCCGCCCTGCCGCCTCCGGAAGCTCTCCGTGGAGGGGGTTTGACCTTGAGGACGACGAGCGCCTTTAAAAGGAAGCTTTTACGGGCCGCGGGGCGCGTGCGCCGCGGGGAGACCCTGGTGGAGGTCCTGATGGCCTCCTTCATCCTGGCCCTGATCCTGCCCTCCGTCTTCGGGACGCTGGCTGGCAGCCTCCGCGCCCAGGCGGAGTTGCAGCGCCTGGACGCCTGCCAGTACGGCGCGCAGTGGTGGTTCAGCCGCGTGGACCGCCCTGCGTCGAAGAGGGCTCTAGCGGCCATGCCTCGAACGACGCCCGACGGCGCGCTCTCCTTCAGTTGGGACTGCAGCGCCGGTAGCCGCGGCGCCCTTCGCGTCACCCTGACGGTCCGGGCGCGGGGAGCGAGTGCGCCCCTCGTCCAGACGAGGACGTTCTAGTGGGCATCCGACGTTGCTGCCGCCTTTCGACCTCGCGAGCCTTCACCCTGGCGGAGCTCCTGGTGGGGTTCATGATCGCGGCGTGCCTGGGGGCGATTCTGACGGCGGGGTACCGCTGGGTCGTCCTGTCCTCCAGCCGTACCTCACGGCAGCTCCTGGCCCGCGACCGCGCCCTGAGGGTCGTCGCCTTCATCGAGCCGAGGGCCCTGCACGTCGGCCTGGGACTCTCGGCCTGCAGCGGCAGCGGGGCGCTTCAGAGGGCTCTGGGGCGCGGCGTCTCGGACGCTCCGCAGATAGCGGGCTGGCCCGACTCCTTCCGTGGGGTCCGCGTCTACCGGGAAGGGCCGATTGGCCTCGTCCCGGCGGCGGAGAAGGACGGAGTCTTCGCCGGAACGGCGTTCTGCCTCCTCTACGCCCTGCCGTCGGGGATGATCCTGAGGGCGGAGGATGGGAGCGCAGACCTCAAGCCGGGGCAGAGGGCGCGCTTCACCGTCATCTCAGCCGCTTCTGGGGCGCCCTTTCGCAGCGGGCGCTTTCAGGACCTGCGGAGCTGGGGAGTTCTCCCCCTGACGGGGCTTCCCGTCCACGTGGCCTCCCTGTCCGGACGGCAGGCCACGCTCCGGCCTGCCCCTTCCGCCCCTCTCCCCCTCGAAGCGCCCTCCGTGGCCGAGCTCTACCTCCTGCGGTGCGAGCGCTTTTGCGTGCGGAACGAGACGCTTTGCTTTCAGGGGATGGAGGCGGACTGGTATCCGCCGAACTTCTACCCGCGGGAGGCGGGGATTCTGGCCCTATGGGCAGAATGGAGGCCGGGGTTGAGGTGTCTGGACCTCTGGGTGCTGGCGTCAGGAGGCTCTTCAGCTTTCGGCGGAGGAGGGCGTCCCGTGGCGTGGCCGGAGGACGCCCCTTGGAAAGCAGAATTCGGACGCCACGAACTCTGCGTGGCCCGTGCGTCCTGGAGGATCGAGAACCTATGAGAAGGAGACCGGGAGCGGCGCTTTGGGCTGTGATGTTGTTCTGTTTCACCGCCGCGTTGGTGGGGACGGAAACCTTTCTGCTCCTCGAGTGGGCCCACGCCTCGTCCGCGTCGAGCCGATGGCGCTTTGCGGGCAGGGTGCAGCTTGCCTCGATGGCGGAGGTGGGGCGCCATTGGCTGAAGAAGGAGTTGAAGGCGGGTAGGCTCCCCAGCCCGCGAGGAACGCCCCCGATCGACTTCTCGGGGCTCCGGCTGTTTCGGGAGGTGGGAGAGGATGGTACGGTGGTGAGCGTCTACGATCTGGACTACAGTGTCGAGGGCGTCCCGTTGGCGCGGTGGCAAGAGGAGCGTAGCGCGGAGAGTTTCTTTCCGCCGTGCCGAGGCGCCTTTCTCATCCGGGTCGTCAAGCCGGCGAACTCGGGGCCGGCCATGATGCTGGAGGTTGCGGTGGCTGCCCGGGAGGTGACACTCCCGGGCGGAGGGCGGACCTTCGTGCTCGACCCTGCCCCGCTGCTGTGGCAGGAGGTGTGGCTTTGAGTTGCCATGTCACTTTTTTATCATTTTCTTTGATATTCTGCGATAAATTTTGTTCCATTGTTGCTGTCTTTAATGTAAAATACTGAGGACTAAGTATAAGTCGGTAGTCACTCTGTCGGATGGAGGCGAACTGGACAGGGCGCTTTTCCCCCTGAATACAGTGGGGTAAAGTGATTTTGCGTTGCCTCGTGATGGGGTGAATCTTTGCGAACTTGCCGGAAGGAGGCAGGAGGTTGCTTTCTGGAAACAAGAAAGGCGTGTACGCGGGCCTGGCCCTTCACGAGGACTCCCTTCGCTACATTGAGTTGGAGCGTGATGGGCAGGGCTTCAAGGTTCGCCGGCAGGAGGTCTTTCCTCTGCCTGCGGGATGCATCTCGCGGGAGTCGATACAGCAGTTCAACCTGCTGGAGAAGGCGTTTGACGACTTCAAGGGGCAGGTGGGAAAGTTTTCCTGTCCGGTGGCGCTGGGGATTCCGGGACGGGATGTGATCCTGAGGCTGATCGACTATCCCAAGATGCCGGTGGCGGACATTCGGGACGCCCTGTCCCTTGAGTTCGAGGGCTACTTCCCCTATGCGTGGAACGAGGCCGCGGCGGACATCGTGGAGGTGGACGTGCCCGTGGGCGTGGAGCAGAAGACGACGGTCCTGGTGGCTACGGCACGCCGGACCTACGTGAGTGACCTCCTGAGGCTGACGGAGCGCGCGGATATTCCCGTAGGGGCGGTGGAGCCGATGAACGTGGCCTTCTTCAGGGCATCGGTGGGGCGGACCGCCCGAAACGACGCCTACTTCGTCCTGGGCATCGAGCCCGAGGTGACCAACATCATCTTGGGCTATCGGGATAACGGCATCCTCTACCGATCCACCCTGGCGGACCTCCGCAACCCCATGAGCCGCAGCGCGGACGAGGCGCTGATGCCCATTGCGCAGGACGTCCAGAATACGATCCTTTTTGCCCGCAATCAGTATCGGGACCTCGCGATCCGCCACCTGATCCTGGGGGGCAGCCTGGGAGAGAATCCGAGGCTCAAGGCGCTTTTGGAGAGTGGGGCGTCGCTAAACGTCGTCGTTTCCGACGTTTGGTCTGCCTGGCAGATTCGTTCAGACCTTGGCAGCGTCCCCGGTTTTGACGTGGCCATTGGCCTGGCTTTGAGGGATGCGATATGAGAGTACAATTTGACCTCTGTCCTCCGGAGTACCTGGCGAGGAGGAGAAAGCGCCATTCGTTCAACGCCACGCGTATCCTGGCCATCCTTCTGCTCCTGGCCTTCCTGGCGACGGGCATCGGCTACATCGTGATGGCCTTCTTGGAAACTCGGGCTTTGGCCTCGGATATCGAGATGGGGGAAGAGGCGGTCGCCAAGCTTGAGGCCGACCAGAACGAGCTGACGGCGGAGATCGCTCGCCTGAAGAACAGGGAGCAGCAGTACGCAAAGACCCTGGAGATCATGCGGAATGAACCCCCCACGATCGAGGCATTGAGCGCCATTGAAACCAACATGGACCAGGGGATGGGAATGATATCCATTCATTTCGTTCCTGGGAAGGTCGAGGGGGCGGATACAGTTGCCTATACGGCGGACGTAGACGCCACGGCGCTCGTGGAGGACCAGATCACCGCCCTGACGACGGGGCTCAGTGGGAGCGGGGTCTTTAGCGGCGTGACGATGCCAAGTTCCGAGAAAGACGAAAAGACGGGACGAGTGAACTTTAAACTCCACCTGGACCTATGGCCCTTCGGGCAGATCAACATGAAAGCGATGAATTCCGACGACTCCGCAGGAAAGGAGCCCAACCCACAATGAAGGACAACAAGGTCGTAGTTCTTACGCTCCTCTTCTTCCTGCTGTGCGCCTCTTTGATCGGAGGCGTCTGGTTCCTGGACAAGCGCGTGCGGGAGCTCCAGGCTCAGTACGACGAGCTGGAGCAGCGCCGCGTGGACCTGACGAGCGCGACGGAGGCCCTCATGGAGCAGAAGAAGGTCTTCACGGAGGCCTTCAATGAGCTTGACAACTATCATGTCAATGTGGCCTCGGACGACATGGACTTCTACGCCAACGTCCAGCAGGCGGTGCAGGACAAGGGCGTGGAGATACTGTCCACGCGTCAGCAGGGCGTCAACAAAGAGGGCGTAGGGACCATCGCGATGACGCTACGGGGGGACTACTACGACATGGTGCAGGTGCTGGCTGCGTGGCGCGGCCTTCCCATGACGGTGCGCGTGGTCAACTTGACCGTGCGGCAGAACGAAAACCGGAACAGCAGCGATAGCAAGAATGCACCGCTGGGACGCGTCGAGGCCGACGTGACCGTGGAGGCTATCGTCGCCGCCAACAACAGCAGGAGGTAGGGCCATGCAGTCAACTTGGCGCGAAGCGATGGCTTATGCCTGGGGCAACTTCACCGGAGTGATGAGCGAGGGCTCCGCCCGTGTGTTGCGGCTCCTGCTCTTTCTCGTCTTCATCGGAGGAACCGCCTGGGCGGTGTACAGCTATCTTGAGTTGCAGCAATTGCGGCAGGAGAAGACGTTCACGGCGTCGGTGACCCCCACCAGCGTGAATGAGGACAGGAAGCGGCTGGAAGATATGATCGCCGAGGTGCGCGACGCGTCGGCCCGCCGTTCGGGCAGCGCGATGACGGCGCAGACCATGAAGGACATGGGAAAGTACGTCTTTGACGACCCGTCGCTGCGGATGGCTGCGCTCCCGCCCGAACTTGCTCTTCCTGGAGGCGGTGCCGTGGCTCCTCAGGTGGAGGAGGTCGTCGAGCCGCCGCCCGAGATCACCCTGCGAGCCATCATGCTGATGGGCAAGACGAGGACGGCACTCATCGACATCGCGGGCGTGGGCACGGGGCTTCTCGTGAAGCAGGGCGACACCTTCCTGAATCGGGAGGGGCGCATCGTGCGCATCATGAACGACAAGGTCGTCGTCCGTTGGAAGAAGAAAACCTGGAATATCACCCCAGGATTTTAAGAGCTCAGGAGATGGGAGATACAGATGAAACGACTTACTTTTAAGGCGGTTGTTTGGGCACTGGTTCTTTCGCTGACCCTTGGGATCCCATCCCTGGTTTGGGGGAGAGACCATGAGAGAGAGAGGCGCGAGGCCCTTCGCGGCTCCGACTCGGAGAGGGCGTCCTTGGAGAGTCGAGAGAAAAAATGGGACGGCCCGATGCTCCTGAACTTCGAGCTCTACCAGCTAGGGGCGTCGGAGGTGGTGTTGGGCCTCTCGGGGAAGGACCTTCCCGAGCCCGAGGTGAACTGTGAGAGCACCCGCGTGAGCTTCTTCATCCGGGATACCCACGTGGACAGAACGGAGATGAGCAACCACGCGCTCGTCACCCCGATGATCTCGGATATGCAGATCAATCAGATCTCGGATGACGTCGAGATCGTCATGGAGACGAAGGTGCCGCTTTCCGTCCGCTCCAAGCGGGGTTCTGCACCGTCGAACGAGTTCTCCTACCGCATGATCGCCGGCGTGGAGGAGGAACGCATCCGTCGTGAGCCCTTGGAGACGCGGCCGAAACTGGAGGCGCCGAAGCCCGTTGGGCCCTTCGCCGATAAGACGAAGATCACCCTGGACCTCAGGGACACCGAGCTGCGCGACGTGTTTCGGATGCTGGGAGCGCACCTGAAGAAGAACGTCATCATCGACCCGTCGCTTCCCCCCGCCCTCGTGACGATGACCCTGAAGAACGTCCCCCTCAGCGAGGCGTTCGACTACCTGATGCGGACCTACGACATCTCCTACCACATGGTGGGGAAGGACACGATCGTCGTGGGGACCCAGGACGGCCTGTCCCGGCTCTCCGGCAACGAGGAAACCCGCACCTTCAACATCGCCTACGGGGACCCGGCGGTGCTCCAGGGACTGCTGGTGAACCTGACGAAGCTGCCGGCGGATCGCGTGCTCGTCGACCCCCGCCTGAGGGCGTTGTACGTCACCTCGACCCCGCAGAAGCTGATGGAGGTGAACAACATCCTCCAGAAAATGGATAAGCCGGGGAAGCAGGTCATGATCTACGCCAAGATCTTCGAGTTCAGCGACAGCGTGACGGACGATGTGGAGATGGCGCTGAACGCGGTGTACAACCACTGGTGGCTCAGCTACTCGGGGCGGGGCGGAATGCGCGGTGGCTACGCGGACGACAATCGCCTGGGCCGCAACCTCAACTTGAGGGATGAAAACAGTGCGATCCTGCCCCTTCAGACGGACCTACGGACCCCGATGCACGGCATCTGGCGCGAGTTCGACGCAGCCTTCCGTGCCCTGGAGGAAAAAGGCAAGGGAAAGACGCTGGCCAATCCCTCCGTCATCGCCATCGACGGCATGGAGGCGAGGGTCGAATTGACGGAGGACTACCCCTACATCTCCGAGCGCGACGACGCTGGCAACCCGACGTGGTCGACGCAGACGGTTGGTCCGCAGATGACGATGACTCCCAAGGTAGGGCGTGATGGGGTGATCAACCTCACGTTGGACCTTGAAACGGGGCAGGTCTTGCAGATGATCACGGGCAGTACGGGGGAGCAGATGCCCAGGACCTCCAAGCGCCACGTGACGACCAACGTCCGCGTGCGCGATGGCGAGCCCTTCGTCATTGGTGGGCTCTTCAGTGATAACAAGACCCAAACTCGCGTTCGCATCCCCGTTCTGGGGCAGCTGCCACTCTTGGGCGAGCTCTTTACCTACCGATACGATGAGCATCGCAAGACCCAGGTGGTCATGCTGGTGGTGCCCCACATCCTGGACACGCCGGACGCAGCCATCGAGCAGGAGCCCCTGTTGCCGCGCAAGGCGGCGCGGTGAGCGTACCGTAGAGAATCGAATCTGACGTTGTGTTTTCGGAAGGGGCGGCCCTGCGTCGCCCCTTCCTGTTTTTTTGACGGCCGATACGCTATAATTAGGGCCGGACTTTCGTTTTCGCCGTGTTCATGCGGATAAAACGGGTAAAAACTGGAGGAATCGGTATGGCTCAGGTAGTGGACACCACGGATTTTTACGTAGGCCTGAAGTTCAGATGGCAGGACGGCATCTGGGAGATCGTGGACTACGACCATCACAAGATGGGGCGCGGCGGCGCCGTGGTGCGGACCAAGCTGCGCAACGTGGAGACGGGCTCCATCGTCGAGAACTCGTTCAAGCCTGGCGAGAAGTTCGAGCGCATCATCTACGAGGAGAAGCCGGCGCAGTACAGCTACCGCGACGGAGAGGACTACGTCTTCATGGACCTGGCGACCTACGACCAGATGACGCTTTCCCCGAAGGTCCTGGGGGAAGCTGCGAAGTACCTGGTGGACGACCTTGAGATCCAGCTCGAGTTCTTCGAGGGGAAGGTCATGGGCATTGAGCTTCCCAAGAGCGTGACCCTCAAGGTGACGGACACCCCGCCCAGCTTCAAGGGGGACACCGTCACCGGCGGCGGCAAGCCCGCCACGCTGGAGACGGGGCTGGTGGTCACCGTCCCCGTCTTCATCGAGCCCGGCGAGGAGATCGTGGTGGACACGCGCACGGGGCTTTATCTGGAGCGCGCGAAGAAGTAACGAGCCTGAGGGGCCCCTTCGACCGGGGACTGCGAGAGCTTAAGGAGGCGGAAACTTGTGAACGCGAGGGAACGGATCGCCTATTTGCGCGGTCTTCTGGATGGAATGCCCGCTGAGGAACCGCACCGGAGGACCTTTTTGGCCATCGCGGACGCCCTCTCATCGCTGGCCCTCGAGGTGGAGGCGGAGGGCAGGGCGACTGCGCTGCCCCGCGATGAAGGGGAGCCGACCGATACGCTGGAGCTGCTGCGGGCCCTGATCGAGAAACTGCACGGTTCGGTGCTTGAGCTGAAGGACGCGATCCTCTCCGATACGCTTGAGGACTGGGACGAGGAAGATGGCGAGGACGAGGAGGACGGCGACGGCCGGGCGCTCCCGGACTTTGCCTCCATCACCTGCCCCTTCTGCAGCTGTTCCTTCTATCGCAGCGGCGGGGAGGGCGCGGACGATGAGGTCCTCTGCCCCGAGTGTGGCAGGGCGATCCGGGGGCGTGCTGACATTGACGCTTAGGAGGCTTTGATTTTGGACTCGACGCAGGAGAAGAAGGACGCCGGCCTCCCCTTTGGCGATGAAACGCACTATGACGGCGTGATTCACATTTCCGAGGACGTCATCGTCGAGCTGACGAAGAAGACGATCCTGGGCATCCCCAACATTCAGGCGGCCAACACGCGGCTCTCCGCGAAGTTCGGCATCGGCCGCAAGGGCGGTGACGGCATCCGCGTTTCCGTTGAAGACGGGCCGTCGCCGACGATCACCGTCGACGCCTACGTCCTGGTGAAGTACGGCCAGCGCATCCCGGACCTGGCCTGGGACGTCCAGGAAAAGGTCAAGGCCAACCTGGAGCGGTACACGGGCTACACGGTGAAGGCCGTGAACGTCAACGTTCAAGGGATATACCTCAAGAACCCTCTCCCGCTGGATGAGCCCGAAGGCTCGGCCGCTCCTTCGGAGTCGGCGTCGGATGCGGAGCCCGTCGAGGCCTCGGGAGAGGGCGAGGCGCCGACGACCGACGAGGGCGCCAGGCGAGCGGAGGAGCCCTCCTGAGTCGAGGTCTGCCCGCCAGGACCGCTGCTTCCGGGCAAGCCGTTTTGCGGAGGTGACGACGTGTACTTTTTGTGGAAACGAACGCCCCATGGAACGATCCGGATGTCCTACGACGGGCTTTTCGACTTCGTCCAGGGCTTTTTACCTGCGAGGTTCAGGCTGTACGGCCTGGCCCTCGCGGCGGGAGACGACGCGTTGTTGACGCTCCTGATGTCCTCCAGCGACGCCTCCCGCGAGCTTGGACTTACGAGGAGCCTTTCCGCCCTCATGGAGCCCCTGGGGATGTTCACCTCCGTGGTCTGGTCCAGTCGGGGCGCTCCGGGGTCTGACTGGATAGAGACGCGATTTACGCTCCTCAGGAGCCCTTGGGCCTGGATGGCCCTTGCATCCTCCATCGCGCTGATTGTCGTTGCCGGCTGGGTGGGTTTTTTTTGGACCGCCTTCTGGGGGACCGCCGCCTGGTTCGTCGTGAGAGGCCTCACCTTCCTCCTCACAAGACGAAAGAGCTTCCTCCTGCCCCAGCCGAGGATACAGGACGGAGACGGACGTGTCTGAGCCGGATCGTAAGAGCCAACGTCATCCCCGCAGTCATCAGGAGCGCGGCTACGCGGACCGCCGGCGGGCCCGCGAGTTGGCGGTTCAATTCCTGTACTCCATGGAGTGTGCGCCGGGGCAGGACCTGGAGGAGGCCCTGGAGCTCTTCCTGGGGGCGGAGAGCTGCGCTGAAGCGGAACCTCCTGCGGTGAAGGAGTACTGCCGCACCCTGGCGCGAGGAGCCTGGAACCGGCGCGCGGAGGTGGACGAGGTCCTCTTGAGCGTCGTGACGAACTGGAGGCCGGAGCGCATGGTGGCCGTGGACCGTGCGGTGCTGCGCCTCGCGGTCTTTGAGGGCTTCCTGGAGTGCGCGCTCCCCTTCAAGTCGGCGATCTCCGAGGCCGTGAACCTCGCCCGGTCCTTTGGGACGGAGGATTCCGCACGGTTCGTCAATGGAGTCCTGGCCCGAGTGGTGCGCCGCTTGATCCCGGAGGAGCGAAAGGAGGGCGGAGCGGATGCAGAGGGAGAGGACCCGCAGGTCTGAGCTGACGGTAGACGAGTTGAATACCTATATCCAGGGGCTTTTCAACTCGGACCTCCTGCTGAAGGCCCTCGTGATCTCGGGCGAGATCGCCGAGTTCAAGCGCCACACCAGCGGGCACTGCTACTTCACCCTGCTGGGGACGGATACGCGGATATCCTGCGCCATGTTTCGGAGGGACGCCGACCTGCTCCCGGAGTGGCCCCGCAACGGAGACCAGGTGCTGATCGAGGGCAGCGTGGGCGTCTACCCCCAGAGGGGCGTGTACCAGCTCTACGCCCGACGCCTCATCCCGGTGGGAGCGGGCGCCATCGAACGGGCGCGGCAGGAGCTGAAGCGGCGCCTGGAGCTGGAGGGACTGTTCCACACGTCCCACAAGCGTCCCATCCCGCCCTATCCCTCCAAGGCCGCGGTGATTACCTCCGCCACGGGAGCCGCCCTGCGCGACGTCCTGCGCATCTCAGGGCGGCGGTACCCCCTCTGCAGCATCGTCGTCATCCCAACCCTGGTCCAGGGGCCCGACGCGCCGGAGGACATCGTGCGGGCCTTTGTCCGGGCTGGCACGATGTCCGGCGTGGACTGCGTGCTCCTGGTGCGCGGCGGAGGCAGCCGGGAGGACCTCGTGCCCTTTGACGACGAGCGCGTCGTGCGCGCGGTGCGGAACTGCCCCTTCCCCGTGGTGAGCGGCATCGGCCATGAAGTTGACTCGACCCTGAGCGACCTGGCGGCAGACCTGACGGCCTCGACGCCCTCGGCAGCGGCGGAGGTGGTCTTTCCGGATCGGGTGTCGCTCCTTGCATGGCTGGCTCAGGTTCGACAGCGCGCGAGCGGGAGCGTGAGGCGGCGGATCGGGGCGGAACGGACCCGTTGTCGTCTGGCGTTGGAAGGGATGGAGCGGGCGCTGAGGCTGCGGACGGGAGCGGAGCGATCGCGGCTTCACGAGGGGTTTCGTGCCCTGTCCCGGTCCATGGCTCTTCGCCTGCGGGACGCCCGGAGCGAGTTGAGCACCCGCGCCGCCTCCCTGTCGGGCCTCTCCCCCCTTGCCGCTCTGGCGCGGGGGTACGTGACCGTCGAACGGGAGGGCCGCCGGCTCCTCTCCGTGCGGGAGGCCCCCGTCGGCACGGTGCTCTCCCTGTGCTTCCGGGACGGAAGGGCGGACTGCCTCGTTCGGGGGCTCGTGCCGTTCGACCCCCCGAACGAGGGGCCCACGGAGGAGAGATGAGCGCGGAGCCGATACAGGCCGTCCTGTGGGACGAGGCGGAGCGCGCGCTGCGGCTCCTGGACCAGCGGGCGCTCCCCACGGAGGAGCGCTACGTCCTGTGCCGCAGCGTGGAGGAGGTCGCGCGCGCCATCGAGGACATGACGGTCCGGGGGGCGCCGGCCATAGGGATCGCCGCCGCCTACGCCGTATCCCTGGCGGCGCCGGAAGGACAGGAAGCCGTGAGGGCGGCCCTCCTCCGCCTCGCGCGGACGCGTCCCACGGCGGTGAACCTCTTTACGGCGCTGGACAGGGTGCGCCGGCGGCTTGAGGCCTGTCCTGATCTGGAGGGGCCCCGCCTGGCGGAGGCTCTGCTGACGGAGGCGCGGGCCATCCACGCAGAGGACGTGGCAGGGTGCCGCAGGATGGGGGCGCTGGGGGCGGCGCTCCTGCCCCAGGACGTCCGAGTGCTGACCCACTGCAATGCCGGGGCCCTGGCGACGGGTGGGCACGGGACGGCGCTGGGGGTGATCCGATCCGCCCGCGAGGCGGGGAAGGCCGTCCAAGTCTACGCGGACGAAACGCGCCCCCTGCTTCAGGGCGCTCGCCTGACCGCGTGGGAGCTGGCGCGGGAGGGCTTTGACGTGACGCTCATCACGGACGGCATGGCGGGGGCGCTGATGCGGAGCGGCGCCGTCGATGCGGTGATCGTGGGGGCGGACCGCATCGCCGCCAACGGCGACACGGCGAACAAGATCGGCACCTACGGGCTCTCCGTGCTGGCGGCGGCGCACCATATCCCCTTCTACGTCGCGGCGCCCTGGAGCACCTTCGACCTCTCGGCGGCGGACGGCGCAGCCATCCCCATCGAGGAGCGAGCGGAGGATGAGGTGCGGGCCCTGCCGGGCGGCTCCCATATCCCGGAGAGCGTTCGGGTCTGGAACCCGGCCTTCGACGTGACGCCGGCGGCGAACGTCACGGCCATCGTCACGGAACGGGGCGTCTTCCGACCTCCCTACCGCTTCGACGCGGGCGGGGAACCATTCCCACCCACGATCTGAAAGCCGTTTGGTCGCATCGAGTTAACACTGCAGGACAATCAAACTTTTTGGAGGTATCGTTTTGGAGAACTTTAAGGTCGCGGATCTCAGTCTGGCGGAGCACGGGTGGAAGAAGATCGTGTGGGCGTGGCAGTACATGCCCTCCCTTCAATTCTTGTACAACAAGTATAAGGACGCGCAGCCCTTCAAGGGGGCGACGATCGCAGCCTGCCTTCACCTGGAGGCGAAGACCGCCAACCTGCTCCTGACGCTGGCACACCTGGGGGCCACGGTGGCCGCATGCGGCAGCAACCCGCTGTCCACTCAGGACGACATCTGCGCGGCCCTGGCGGAGAAGGGGGTGCACGTCTACAGCCACCGCGGGATGAGCACGAGGGAGTACTTCGACTACGTGCGCACGGTCCTGGGCTACAAGCCCAACGTCATCATCGACGACGGGGCCGACCTGGTGGCGACGATCCACAAGGAGCTGCCGAAGCTGATCCCAGGCATCCTGGGAGCCTCTGAGGAGACCACCTCCGGGGTGAAGCGCCTCCGCGCTATGCGAGACGAGGGCGTGCTGAAGTTCCCCGTCATCGCGGTGAACGACGCGCTGAGCAAGTACCTCTTCGACAACCGCTACGGCACGGGCCAGTCCGTGTGGGACGGCTTCATCCGCACCACGAACATGGTGGTGGCCGGCAAGACGGTGGTGGTGGCCGGCTACGGCTGGTGCGGGCGCGGCTGCGCCATGCGGGCCGCAGGCCTGGGTGCCCGCGTCATCGTCACGGAGGTGGACCCCCACCGCGCCTGCGAGGCGCTGATGGACGGCTTCCAGGTGATGAGCATGGAGGAGGCCGCCCCCCTGGGCGACGTCTTCATGACGCTCACCGGCAACATCCACGTCCTGCGCAAGGAGCACTTCATGAGGATGAAGAACGGCGTCGTGCTGGGTAACGCGGGGCACTTCGACGTGGAGATCAGCAAGCCGGACCTCGGCGCCCTGGCCGATCACATGGAGCAGCTGCGCGACAACATCGACACCTACGTGATGAAGGATGGCCGCCGCATCAACCTGCTGGGCGAGGGCCGACTGACGAACCTGGCCTGTGCGGACGGGCACCCCATCGAGATCATGGACCTCAGCTTCGCGCTCCAGTTGGAGGCGGCGCTCTACGTCTACACGCACAAGATGGAGCCGGGCCTGTACCCCGTGCCCATCGAAACGGACCGCGCCGTGATGGAGTCCAAGCTGGCCGCCATCGGCGTCACGATCGACCAGATGACGGAGGAGCAGGTCGAGTACATGAAGAGCTGGCAGGAATAGCCTGAGGAGGGACGGCTTATGGCGACGTTGTTCAAGGACGTGCTGATGTTGGATGGCGGGCGAAAGCAGGCGACGCGGGGACACCTCCTCGTATCCAAGGGGAGGATCGTTTCCATCCTGGGGCTCGATGAGAGGCTGCCCGGCGCCGACAAGATCGTTTCGGGGCACGGCCGCATGGCGGTGCTGCCGGGGTTCGTCAACGCGCACACTCACGCCGCCATGGTCCTCCTGCGCGGTCTGGGCGAGGAGGCCCCCCTGATGGAGTGGCTGGAGAAGAAGGTCTGGCCCGTGGAGGCGAAGCTGACCTCGGACTTCATCTACTGGGGGACCGCCTCGGCTGTCCTGGAGATGCTGGCGGGGGGGACCACCTGTTTTGCCGACATGTACTTCGAGATGGACCGCGTGGCGGAGGTCGCCCTTCAGGCCCGGATGCGGGCGGCCCTGTGCCGGGGGATCGTGAAGGGGGAGGCGGGTAAGCTCGACCGCTCCCTCCAGGAGGGCCTCGACCTGGCGGAACACTGGCACGGGAGGGAGGGCCTGATCACCGTCCAGCTGGGCCCCCACGCCCCATACACCGTCCCCCTTGACGACATGCGGAGGATCTTTCAGGCGGCTCGCGAGCACGGCCTGGGAGTGCACCTGCACTTCCTGGAAACGGAGTGGGAGCTTAACTACCTGCGGCAGGAGCTCAAGAGGGACCCCGCCGACTACCTGCGGGACGTGGGGTTGCCGGACGCGCCTCAGGCCGTCCTGGCCCACGCCGTGTGGCTGGACCCGGCGACGGAGGTGGACCTCTCCCGCGTGACGCTGGTTCATTGCCCCGGCAGCAACCTGAAGCTGGGCAGCGGGGTGATGCCCCTTGCCGCGTGGCTGGAGAAGGGCACGCCTGTGGCGCTCGGCACGGACGGAGCCTCCAGCAACAACCGCCTGGATATGTGGGAGGAGATGCGGACCGCCGCGCTGCTGCACAAGGGGGTGAACCACGACCCCATGTGCGTTTCGGCCCTTGACGCGCTGCGCATGGTGACTTACGAGGGAGCCAGGGCCTTCGGCTTCGCCCAGAAGGGCATGATCCGCGAGGGCTGGATGGCGGACCTGGTGCTGGTGGACCTGGACCAGCCCCACTACGTTGGAGCCAACGAGGAGAACCTGGCGGCGTACATCGTCTACGCCGGGAGCTCTGCCGACGTCGTGGGCACGATGGTGAACGGGAAGTGGAGCTTCCGCAACGGGGAGTTCCCGACGCTGGACCGCGAGGAGATTGTGGAGAGGGCGCGGGAGGCGCGGGAGGCCATCACGCGATAGCCCCGCAGGGGCCGTGGGGGACCGCCGCATGGGACGTTTGCCCTGCGGCGGCCCTTGATTTTTCGGCCCTGGGACGTCCTCGCGTGACGGGCCGCCCTGGGGGAGCTGCCTCGTTCCTCCCCATCAGGATGGTTTGATATTGAAAGGAAGTGAGCGCGTGCGCTTCGTGCTGCCCGCCTTTGCAAAGCTGAACCTCTCGCTGAGGGTGACGGGCCGTCGTCCCGACGGATACCACGACCTGCTCTCGATCTTCCTCCGCATCCCGTCGGGAGAAGCGCTCCGGGTCGAAGCCCTGCCTGCGGGAGCGGAGGACCGCGTGGAGGTCCGGGGGATGGACCTTCGCCTGACGGGAGAGAACGTCGTGGCGCGGGCCCTGCGGTTGGCGCGGGAGGCCGGAGTGCAGGTCCCCCCCCTCCGGGTCGAGGTCCTGAAGAGCCTCTTCCCCGGTGCGGGCCTTGGAGGAGGGAGCGGCAACGCGGCGGCCCTGCTGCAGTGGCTGGCGTCCAAAGACGCTTCGGGCCCCTGGGAGGAGGTGGCGCGCCGCACGGGGGCGGACGTGCCCTTTCTGTTTTCCGGCGCCCCCATGGCCCTGGTCGCCGGGACGGGAGACCATCTGGAGCCCCTCGCTCCCCCGCGCCTTAGCGGCGTGATCGCCTTCCCCTCCTGGGAGGTGGGGACGGAGAACGCCTACGCCGCGCTGGACGCCGCCCTGGGCGGAGGCTATCCGAAGGACGAAGCCTCTGCGCGGAAGGAAGCGGAGGGCATCCTGAGCGCCCTGAGGGCAAGCGAACGCCCAGGACTCCTGCCCAACGACTTCGCGCTGCCCCTCATGGAGGCCTACGGGCAGTATCGTGAGCTCTTCGCCCTCTTTGAGAGGGCGGAGGCCATCGCCTGGGGCATCACCGGAAGCGGCGGCGCAGCCTTTGCCCTGACCTGCGGGGGGGGCCTCGATCTGGAGTGGCCGAGCTGGGTCCGCCAGGTCCTGTACCTTCCGCCGCTCCCATGATCCACAGTTAATAACGCAATAATGAAAGAACAGGAGAATTCGATGCTGAAGAAGCGCTTTGTCGTTGAACGATGCGCCGTTCTGGCGCTTCTGGCGGGGCTTGCCGCCGCGCTGCTGTCCGCTGTCCCGGCCGGGGCGGCCACGATGCAGGACCTCTTCTGGAAGCGGGCGTGGAAGGAGATGGAGGCGCTCTACGCCTCCATGGACGAGAGGTCCCCGCAGGATGCTGCCCTGATGGCCAACGCCTACCGCATACAGGATCGCTGGCCCGAAGCGGTGGTGATCCTTGAGGAACACCTGGGGAAGTTCCCCGCCTCTATAAGGCCCTACGTCGATATGACGCTCCTCCTGGGGTACGAGAGGGCGAATCGGGGCCAGGAGGCCCTGGCGTTGGCGGAGAAGCTTTGGAAGGGCGCTCCTCAGGAGCTGAAGTACTACGTGGCCTACGCCCAGTATCGCCTCCTGGCGAAGGGCGAGGACGAGCGGAAGATCGGGGAGGCGCTGTCCCGCATGCTGGCGTCCGCCGAAACGAAGGAGCGGCGGATATACGCTCTGTCGAACCGGATCAAGCTTTCGGGGAATCGGGCGGAGTCGGCG
>ERZ772917.478-NODE-478-length-28423-cov-4.868761_pt1 | contig 28423 bp, 20 predicted proteins | sample MGYA00511187_ERZ772917 | MGnify/ENA primary metagenome ERZ772917 (study PRJEB29015, sample SAMEA2737925) | human oral metagenome | biome: human oral; feature: human-associated habitat; material: dental | place: China | collected 2012 ...
GTACGTCTCCCCCGAGCTGGCGTACCGTCACGCCGACCTGGAGGCGACCGTCCGACTGCCGCTCTCCCTCCTCCCCTATCGCCATACGGACCACATCACCGGTCGCACGACCACGCGCGGACACCTTCTTTTTGCGCCCACGGCTTACATCCAGTGGTACCTCACCTCGCGACTCACCCTGTCCGTCGACGGCCGCCTGTCCCCCATCGTGCCCGACGAGCAGACGTTTTACGAAGGCCTTATCCTGCGCGATTATCGCCACCTGTCGCAAGGCGCCATCGACGACCATTTGGGGCGACACATCTCGGCCGACATCACGCTCCGTTACCGCTATCCGCTTCAGGCGCTGTTCGCCCACGCCTCTGCCGGCTACATGCAGAGTCACCGGCCGCACACCGTCGATAGCCGTTTCCTCGGCAATTACCTCCTCCAGATGACCATCCCACAAGCCACCGACATCCGGTCATGGACAGCCGACGCCAGTCTGAGCAAGGGTCTCGACGCCCTTCGGAGCATCGTCACCCTAAGCGCCAGCTTCCTTTCCACCCGAGGCACGGCCTACCGCAATCGCGTGCCCACTTTTTTCACGTCTACGAATCGCGACGCCAGTTGCAAGCTCTCCACCCGTCTCGCGACGTGGTGCAACACCGCCTATGAGCTCTCACTCTCCCAGAGTATCCTTCACGTCGACCGTCCCGACCTCCGATCCTCCTACCTCGACCTTTCCCAACGCCTCACGCTACACCTCATCCCGCATCGCATGTGGAGCCTACGCCTCACGGCCGAGCACTACAGCAACGAAATCGCCCCCCGCCTCCGCAAGCAACTCCTCCTGGCCGATGCCGAGCTGACGTGCAGCCTGAAAGGTGGCTGGGAGGTAAACGTTTCCGCCCGCAACCTCTTCAACCGCCGCACCTACGCCTACACCCTCTACGACGGCCCATCGACATTCCGCAAATCCTATCTCCTCCGCCCGCGCAACCTCACCGCCGGCCTCTTCTTCCGCTTCTGAAGGTTTATGATTGATAGCCGTTATCAGGTAACCGTTCGTTGGAGCGAAAATTTCCCGCACCTCTCAAGCATCAATAAAACCACTCTTCCTAATAACTAAACGTGAGTTCGACGTAAGAATGAGGTTGATTATTGGTTGCCGCAGAAAGAAGGAGTCGAAAACCGTTGAAAATCGGTTGCCACAGAAAAAAGGAGCTGAAAACCATTGATTATTGGCCGCCACAGAAAAAAGGGGCCGAAAACCGTTGAAAATCGGCCGCCACAGAAAAGAGGAGTCGAAAACCGTTGAAAATCGGTTGCCACAGAAAAAAAGGAGCTGAAAACCGTTGAAAATCGGTTGCCACAAAAAAAAGGAGCTGAAAACCGTTGAAAATCGGTTGCCACAGAAAAAAAGGAGCCGAAAACCATTGATTAACATGGGTTCGGCCTAAGCCGAACTACTTGCGACGAGCAACTCGCCAAAAAATAAGCAAGAGAGGTTGTGCTGGGGTGCGTGGATCTCTCGGCATTTGCCGGAGCCGCTGTGGAAAAATTTGCTGACAGGTTGCTTGCAGAGAGGGATTGCATACGTCGAACTCTCGTTAAAAACAAACACGAAAAAAGCCCTGCCGGCGGATTGTTGCTCCACCGACAGGGCCTTCACCCCCCCTCTCTGAACTTTACTCCCTAATCATCACAGGATAGAGAACGCCACCGTCAGGCCAGCCATGACGATCGAAACCATCGACATGAGCTTGATGAGGATGTTCAGCGACGGGCCGGAGGTGTCCTTAAACGGGTCGCCGACGGTGTCGCCCACCACGGTAGCCTTGTGTGCCTCAGAGCCCTTTCCGCCCATGTTGCCCTCCTCGATGTACTTCTTCGCGTTGTCCCATGCGCCGCCCGAGTTGGCCATAAAGACGGCCAGCACGAAGCCCGCGCCGAGGCCGCCGACAAGCAGGCCGAGCACGCCCGACACGCCGAAGAAGATACCGACGAGTACAGGCACGGCGATAGCCAAGAGCGACGGGAAAAGCATTTCACGTTGCGCACCCTGCGTCGAGATCGCCACGCAACGCGCATAGTCGGGTGTTGCCTCGCCGGTTAGGATACCCTTGATTTCGCGGAACTGGCGGCGCACTTCCTCCACCATCTTGCCTGCCGCACGTCCCACGGCATTCATCGTCAAACCGCAGAAAAGGAACGCCATCATCGAACCGATGAAGACGCCGATCAGCACCTTCGGGTTCATCAGGTCCACCTGGTAGTAAGCCATGAAGTCGGGGATCGTAGCCTGTGCCACCTCCACGGTGCGGCCGGCAATGTCGATCGTCGTCGTCCCGATATGTTGCAGACCGATCTTCACCTCTTCGATATACGAGGCCAGCAGCGCAAGCGCCGTCAGGGCGGCCGAACCGATAGCGAAGCCCTTGCCCGTGGCTGCGGTAGTATTTCCCAAGGCATCAAGCACGTCAGTGCGTTGGCGCACATGCGGCTCAAGACGACTCATCTCCGCATTGCCGCCCGCGTTGTCCGCGATGGGGCCGTAGGCGTCCGTGGCAAGGGTGATGCCAAGCGTGGAAAGCATGCCGACGGCAGCGATGCCAATGCCGTAGAGGCCGAGGCTGAGGTTGTGCGCCGTCAGCAGGTTAGCCGTGTCGAAGCCCGTAGCAAAGAGGAAGGCTAAGATGATGGCCACGGCGATGGTGACGACCGGGATGGCCGTCGAGATCATACCCATGCCGAGACCCGAGATGATGACCGTGGCCGGCCCCGAGGCCGCACTTTCAGCGATCATTTGCGTCGGTTTGTGCGAGTGCGACGTGTAGTATTCCGTCGATTGGCCAATGATAAATCCGGCCACCAACCCTACAATGACGGAGCAAGAGAGGCCCGCCCAGTTGGGAATATCCAGCAGATAGAGTATGCCGAACGAGGCCGCGGCAATGAGCACGGAGCTGAGGTTGACACCGAATCCGAGCGATTTGAGCAGCTGGCTCATGCCCGCTCCCTCCTTCGTCTTAACCGTATAAATGCCCGCGATCGAGAGGATGATGCCCACGGCAGCAATCAGCATCGGTGCGAAGACGGCCTTAGCCTGCACGTCCCCGTCGTTGTAGAAAGCCGAGGCGCCGAGCGCAGCCGTGGCAAGGATCGATCCGCAATACGACTCGTAAAGGTCGGCGCCCATGCCGGCCACGTCGCCCACGTTGTCGCCCACGTTGTCCGCAATGGTGGCCGGGTTGCGCGGGTCGTCCTCGGGGATGCCCGCCTCGACCTTACCCACCAAGTCGGCACCCACGTCAGCCGCCTTCGTGTAGATGCCGCCACCCACGCGAGCAAAAAGTGCCTGCGTCGAGGCTCCCATGCCGAAGGTCAGCATCGTGGTAGTGATCACGACCAACTTCTGCGCGCCGGTAGCGTCGACAAAAGCGTTCAGCACGAGGTACCAGACGGAGATGTCCAAGAGCCCTAATCCGACCACCGTCAGACCCATCACAGCGCCCGATCGGAAGGCAATCTTGAGACCCTCATTGAGCGAACTGCGCGCTGCGTTGGCTGTGCGCGCTGAGGCGGCCGTGGCCGTCTTCATGCCGATAAAGCCAGCCAATCCGGAGAAGAAGCCGCCGGTCAGGAAGGCGAACGGCACCCATGGATTCTGCACGTGGAAGCCATAGGCCAGCACGGCGAAGAACAGCGCCAGAATGGCAAAAACAATCGCGACGACCTTGTACTGTTGCCTCAGGTAGGCCATCGCACCCTTCCGCACATGCTCGGCAATCTCCTGCATGGTCGGGGTTCCTTCACTCGCGCTCTGCATTTGGCGGTAGAAGATGTAGGCAAAGACTAATGCCAACACCGCCGCCAAGGGGACCAAAAAGAAAAGTGTTTCCATAAATGTGTTGTGTTTGATGTGATGTGTGAAAAATTGCAGCGCGAAGGTAGGAGCAATCTTTCGCCCCGTTAGAGAAGCTGTTTAAAATTTATTTCGGAGGATGTACAGGGAATCTTTCCCCGGGGGGGCGTATCCTCTTTCAGGAGGCCAAAACAGCTGCTGAAGTTTTTGATTCATATGAAAAAGGATGTCGGTAAAGGATGAGGAGCCCCTCCGCATTTCGAATTCGTTTCAGAATTGCCCAAACACTTTTGCCTGCGGATTTTGTTGAACAATCAAATGAACAATCTGATGAAAAAGTTGATGCTTATGGCATGCATGACGCTCTTGGCTCTCTTGACGGTCACAGCATGCGCAGACGATGATCTGCCGATACAAACGAACGAGTTGCCACGCACCGCGCAGCAGTTCCTCAATCAGCACTTCCGCGGCGTGGAAGTCTCCTATGCTAAGCAGGATGATGGTGAATATGAGGTGCACTTAGCGGACGGTACCAAGGTGGAATTTCGCCACAATGGCGAGTGGAAAGAGGTGGAAAACCACTACGGACAGGTGCCCGACGCGATTGTGCCGCGCAAGATTCTCGACTATGTGCGCCGGAAATACCCAAGCCAGTCGATCCGCAAGATTGAGCGCGATAGCCACGGCTATGAGGTGAAGTTGTCTAACGGCCTCGAGCTGAAGTTCGACGGTAAAGGGCACTTCCGAAAGATTGATTAGGCACACCGCCGATCATGCCTGAGGGCATCTCTCCCAATTCTATAGGGGGGGATGCCCTTTTGTTTTGCCGAAAAGCTCAACCATGAACGATTGGAATCTCCGCTGCACAGCGAAAAATCGATCAGTTGAGGAAACAGCAACGCCTCGCCGTAGAGAGTTTCTCTTTTCGGCGAGGCGTCTTTAGTCGCTGCACGGGCTGCGGGTCGGCCGACTTTAGGAGCCAGGCAGAAGCACAGACAACATATTCGCCCGAACGGTAACCATACCTCCGGCTGATAACCACAACTCCATCCGCACTTTCCGCTCTGTCACTTCGGCGATTTTCGCCCTGAGCTCAAGCACCTCGCCGATGGGCGTCGGCTTCAAAAAGTCGAGCTGCAACGAGGCCGTGACGTAACGCAGAGCTGGCTGGCTGTCCATCGCCCTACCACGGAAGCGATAACCCGCAGCGGCGGCCGTGCCATTGCCATGACAGTCAAGGACGGCCGCGATCAGTCCTCCGTAGACGAAGCCCGGGTAACCGCCCGTATGGTATGGATGAGGAGTGAAGTGCGCGACGGTCTCGTCGTCCGCATCCTCGCTCCAATAACTCCTCACATGCAGGCCATGCGGGTTGGCCGACCCGCACCCGAAACAATGACTGAATGCTTCGGGATAAAAGTCTTGAAAGGCTCGCTCGTCTTTATCCATATCCACATAAATCAGCGGCATGGCGCATTTTGCGTCAGGCTTGTGAGAGCAGATACTCCTTGAACGCGTCGAACGTGCGATCCATCAGCACGCTGCGCTTCTCGCCCTGCATGAAGGCGCGGAGCCGAGCCGGTATCTCGACCTGCCGACCTGTGGCAGTCTCCACCGTGTCTCGGAACTTGGCCGGGTGGGCGGTCTCGAGGAAGAGGCCTGTCTCGCCCGGCTGCAGACCGCGCTGCATGAGGGCGTGATAGCCGCAAGCACCGTGTGGGTCGGGCGTGTAGCCGTGCGTGCGGACGACGTCGCAGAGGGTTGCGCGGATCTCCTCGTCCGTCGTGAGGCAGCCGGAGATGAGCGCCGTGATCGCTGCATGGTCGCCGCCGAAGAGGTCGAGGATGCGGGCGAAGTTGCTCGGGTCGCCTACGTCCATCGCGTTGGCCAGCGTGGCCACCGAGGGGCGGGGGCGATAGACGCCGGTGTGGAGGTAGTCCAAGAAGACGTCGTTGCGGTTGTTGGCGGCGATGAAGTGCGACACGGGCAGACCCATGCGATGCGCGATGAGTCCGGCGGTCAGGTTGCCGAAGTTGCCGCTGGGGACACTCACGACGAGTCGTTCGGCGCGTCCGAAGCGGGCGAGTTGGGCGTAGGCGTGGAAGTAGTAGAAGGCCTGCGGCAGGAAGCGCGCTACGTTGATGGAGTTGGCCGAGGTGAGTTGCAGGCGGGCGTTGAGCTCGGCGTCGACGAAGGCGGACTTGACGAGCGCTTGGCAGTCGTCGAAGACGCCGTCCACTTCTAAGGCAGTGATGTTGCGCCCGAGGGTGGTGAATTGGCACTCTTGTATTGCGCTGACTTTGCCTTTGGGGTAGAGAACGAAGACGCGGATGCCGGGCACGTCGAGGAAGCCGTTGGCTACGGCGCTACCGGTGTCGCCGGAGGTGGCTACGAGCACGTTCACTTCGCGACTCGCCCCTTGGCGGGCAATGAAGTGGCCGAGCATGCGGGCCATGAACCGTGCGCCGACGTCTTTGAAGGCGAGCGTGGGGCCGTGGAAGAGTTCGAGGGAATAAATGGAGTCGGAGAGGCGCACGACGGGGGTGTCGAAGGAGAGTGTGTCTTCTACAATGTGGCGGAGATCGCCCTGCGGCATGTCGTCGCCAAAGAAGGCGCTGGCCACGTGGAGGGCGATCTCGTGAAAGGTCATGTGCTTCATCCCGTCGATGAACGCGCGGTCGAGCGTGGGGATGCGTTCGGGCATGAATAGCCCGCGGTCGGCGGCGAGCCCGCGGACTACGGCCTCCTCAAGGCTGGCGGGCGATACTTGGTGATTGGTGCTATAATATTTCATCTTGATATGGGGAGTGATGCGCCTTGCGGCGCGGGAGTTATGCCCCTACGGGGCAGTAGTTATGGCGCTTTGCGCCAGTAGTTATGCGGGCTTTCACCCGCGGGAGTTATGCGCCTGCGGCGCGGTAGTCAGGGGGGCTGCGCCTCCGGTAGTCAAAGGGTAGTTATAAGGTAGTTAGGGGGGAGTCAAAGGGTAGCTTCTTCTTCTGCTACTTCTGACTACCTGCGCCGAAGGCGCATAACTACCGGGGCATAGCCCCATAACTACCGTGGCCGTTAGGCCGTAACTACCGGGCGGCCAAAGGCCAACCTTACTACCGCGGCCTTACGGGGCCGCATAACTACTTTAAAAACACACGCATAAACTCATCCTTACGGAGCAGTCCGTAGCTGCCCCCCGCGGCGGCGAACTCGTCGTAACGGTCGACGGCGTCGGGGGTGTTGCCGGGCTTGTAGATCAGGAAGGGGATGGGGGCATTGGTGTGCGTGCGGATGGCGCAGGGCGTGGGGTGGTCGGGCAGGACGGCGATGGCGACGGGTTCGTCCCACTGGCTGACGGCTCGGAAGACGGGGTCGACGATGCGGCGGTCGAGGTATTCGATGGTGCGCACTTTCAGCTCTACGTCGCCCTCGTGGCCGGCTTCGTCGCTGGCTTCGATGTGCAGGTAGACGAAGTCGTGCGTGCGGAGGGCGTCGATGGCTGCTGCTGCCTTGCCTTCGTAATTCGTGTCATAAAGTCCTGTGGCGCCCTCCACGTTGATCACGTCCATGCCGGCGTAGACGCCGATGCCGCGGATCAGGTCGACGGCTGAGATGACGGCTGAGGTGCCGATGCCGTACAGCTCGCGGAGCGTCTTCATGGCCGGACGCATGCCGGGCGACCAGGGCCAGATGCTGTTCGCAGGATCTTTGCCTTCGGCGCGACGCTTTAGGTTGATCGGGTGATCGGCCAGCAATTGCTGCGAGCGGAGGATGAGGTCGTTCAGGCGATTGGCCGTGGCTTCGGCTTCGGGTACGCGCGCCTTGACGAGGGCGGGGCGGAAGGGGTGCAGGGGGATGTCGTGCGGCGGGGTGCAGTCCACGCGCCGGTCGCCGCCGCGGAGCACAAGCAGGTGGCGGTAGGAGACGCCGTGGTGGAAGGTGACGTCGGCCGAACCGAGCTGCTCGTTGAGGTACTGGATCAGGACGTCGGACTCCTCCGTGGAGATGTGGCCTGCAGAGTGGTTCTTGATTCGGTCGCCGTCGATGCAGACGAGGTTGCAGCGCAGACCCAGCTCGCCGGGCCGGAGGTCGACACCCATGCTGGCGGCCTCGAGCACGCCGCGCCCCTCGTAGACGGTGGGCAGGTCGTAGCCGAGAATCGAAAGGTTGGCCACCTCGCTGCCCGGGTGGAAGCCGTCGGGCACGGTGTGGAGCAGGCCGGATGCACCGAGCGCGGCCAGCCGATCCATCGCAGGCGTAGGGGCGTATTGCAAGGGCGTGCGTCCGCCCAGTTCGGCTATCGGCTCGTCGGCCATGCCGTCTCCAAGAATGATGATATGCTTCATATATAAATGATGTAGTTAGAGGGTAGTCAAAGGGTAGTCAGAAGTAGTCCGCTCGGGAGGTTCTGACCAACGGGCGGCAAAAGTAGAATCGCAAAGCATTCGTCTATTCTGCCAGCAAGGGGTATTTGTGGAATCGTAGCCCATTCCTGCCGCGGGATGGCATCTCAGCGATCATTCGAGACTCGTCACGCGGCGTGCCGACGACGTTTCGAGGATTTTCCTCAAAGCACGCGGCGTGCCGACGATGTTTCAAGAATTTTCGTCGAAGCACGTGGCGTGCCGACGCTTTTTCGGGAATTTTCCTCGAAGCACGTGGCGTGCCGACGGTTTTTCGAGAATTTTCGTCGAAGCACGCGGCGTGCCGGCGTTTTTTCGAGGATTTTCCTCAAAGCACGTGGCGTGCCGACGCTTTTCGACTTTTTTTGATCGTCACGCGGCGTGCCGACAGTCTCCCTTCTATCTTTGCCTGCGCTGAAAAAAAAAAGAACACCCTCCATGAATACAAAACTCTACACCGCCATTATCTGCCTTCTCCTTCCATTATGCAGCTTGGCCCAGACGCATTTCCGGGTGTCTGAAAACCTTCGGACGAGGCTCCCGGACACGTTGCGGGAACGGATTGTCGGATCGTTCGATCATCTGCTGGCAAGCATCGACCGCGGAGAGCCAGACACGATGTGCATCGATTCTGAAGATGTCGAACTGAACCGCACGTTTTTCCGCTATTTGAAAGGTCTTGAGAGAAAAGACACCATACTCAAGTATTACCGCCCGCAGCTGATAGGCCTCTACGCCGTCGCCTCCGACCGCTACCTGCTGACCCTCGCCTGCGTCCGAGACGACGAAATCGGGCGTATCCTGACTTTTTTTGCTCGCAACGACGGGTATAGCATCGTGTTTTCTTGTCCGCTGAAGTATAACACGCGGCATTGGAAGACGACAACGGTAGGCACGCTGACTTACCATTTCCAAGACACCATCGACATGGATCGGGCGCAGAACTTCGATCGGAAAAACCACTCGATGGCGCACACACTGGGGCTACCCGTCAGGCAGTGGGTGGTCTATATGTGCGCAAACTATCAGGAGGCGCTTCGCCTGCAAGGCTGCCTTTATGAATCGATGAGCAACGGCAAGGTCAACAGCGGGGATATTATTGATCCGAACACGCTTTTCTCGGTGATGAACGACGAGGATTTTTCGCATGATATATTGCATATCTACGCCTCGAAAATTCGGGGAAAGAACCGCAACCGCTCAGCCGAATGTGGGCTGGCATACTATTGGGGGAATGCATACTACCCAGGGGCGACGGGTAAGGCTCCTGAGCTGACAGAGTTGCTGCCTGTACTTAGACGTTACTTGCAGTCGAGTCCGGACGCCCGCCTGCTCGGCCTCTTCGAGAAGGATCCTGACGTGCTCGCACCTTACGGCTATCCGAAGCCCGTGCAGGTGGCACGGGTCATCAGTGCCGTTATTTGTCGAGAGGTGGAGAGACAAAAAGGTGCGGACGGTATCATCGAGTTGCTGAAGTGTGGCAGTGGGGATGAAAACTTTTTTAAGTGCATCAAGAAATTAGTCGGGATCGATCGAGACAATTTTGAGGAGAAGGTGCGCCGTCTGATCTTAGAATAAACTCATACACCATGAACCCACCTCTCATCATACGTTCGGCCGACGCCGGCGACTTAGAAGCCATCCTGTCGCTCTTCGACACGGCGCGCCGTTTCATGGCCGCCAACGGCAACCCCACACAGTGGATCGCAGGCTACCCGGACGCCGCCGTCGTGCGGGAGGACATCGCTCGCGGCAATTGCTACGTCTGCACGACGGCAGAAAGCGAACGGATCGTCGGCACGTTTGCCTTCATCCTCGGTGAAGAGCCTACATATCGCCTCATCGAGCAGGGCCACTGGCACGCCGATCGACCTTATGGCACCATCCACCGCATGGCCTCCGACGGCCACACACGCGGCATCGCCCGCGCCTCGTTCGACTACTGCGCCACCCGAACGGACTACCTCCGCATCGATACCCACGCCGACAATCGCCCCATGCTACGCGCCATCACCCGTTACGGTTTCCTTCCCTGCGGCGTCATCTACGTTCGCGACGGCAGCCCGCGCTTAGCGTTCGACCTGGAATGGCCTGCGACACATTGAAATCAACGGGCGGACACATAGGTCTGCCCCTACATATCAAACACCAAACATCAAACACCAAACATCATGGAACTCCCTTTTTCCGAATCCTACCGCATTAAAATGGTAGAGCCGATCCGCAAGAGCACGCGCACGGAGCGCGAAGGCTGGATGGCGGACGCGAAGTACAACCTCTTCATGCTCAAGAGCGACGAAGTCTTCATCGACCTCCTGACCGACTCCGGAACCGGTGCCATGAGCGACCGCCAATGGTCGGCCCTCATGCTCGGCGACGAGAGTTACGCCGGCGCACGCTCCTACGAGAACATGCGCGAGGCCATCCACCGCATCCTCGGCTTCGACTACTTCCTGCCCACCCATCAGGGGCGCGCGGCAGAGAATGTGCTTTACTCCGCCATCGTCCACGAAGGCGACATCCTGCCCGGCAACTCCCACTTCGACACCACCAAAGGTCACATCGAGTTTCGCCGCGCCACCGCCCTCGACTGCACCATCGACGCCGCCGCCGACACGCAGCTCGAGCTGCCCTTCAAAGGCAACATGGACCTTGAGAAGTTAGAGCGCGTGCTCCGTGCCTACCCCGCCGAGCGCATCCCCTGCGTCGTGCTCACGATCACGAACAACACCGCCGGAGGCCAACCCGTATCGATGCAAAACATCCGCGAGGTCTCAGCCCTCTGCCGCCGCTACGGCGTGAAGTTGCAAATCGACTCGGCTCGCTTCGCCGAGAACGCCTACTTCATCAAGACGCGTGAGGAGGGTTACGCCGACAAGTCGATCAAGGAGATCGTGCGCGAGATCTTCTCTTATGCCGACATCATGACCATGTCGTCGAAGAAGGACGCGATCGTGAACATGGGCGGCTTCGTAGCCTTCCGATCCGAGGAACTTTGGCGACGCTGCCAAATGTTCTGCATCATGAACGAAGGCTTCATCACCTACGGCGGCATGAGCGGCCGCGACATGAACGCCTTAGCTGTGGGTCTCGACGAGGGCACGGAGTTCGACTATCTCGAGACGCGCATCCGGCAGGTGGAGCACCTGGCTCGCCGACTCGACGAGTACGGCATCCCCTACCAACGCCCCGCTGGCGGCCACGCCGTCTTCATCGACGCCAAACGCGTCCTCACGCATGTGCCGAAGGAGGAGTTCATCGCCCAGACGCTTGCCGTGGAGCTTTACCTTGAGGCCGGCATCCGCGGCGTGGAGATCGGCGCCATCCTGGCCGACCGCGACCCGGCGACGCGCGAGAACCGTTACCCGAAGCTCGAGCTGCTGCGCTTGGCCATCCCCCGCCGCACGTACACGGACAATCACATGGACGTCGTGGCCGCGGCGCTGAAGAACGTCTTCGACCGCCGCGAACAGATCACCCGTGGCTACCGCATCACGAAGGAGCATCCCATCATGCGTCACTTCACCGTCGAGCTTGCCCCGGCGGAATAAACTGTTTGAGAGACATTGCCGCGTAGTGACCGATACACCGCAATGCCATGTCTGGGTCTATTTTTGCCGCCCGTATATTATCAGTAGAAAATGAACACAATGAGATTGAAGATTTTCATGGGCATGGCTTTGCTGACGGCGGCCGTGCTGACCCTGACGTCGTGTGGCAAGAACGAGTCGTTTGCCAGCCGGCAGAAGGCGGAGCGGAAGGCCGTCGAGAAGTTTATCAACGAGCGCGGCATTGAGGTGCTCTATCGCTACCCCGCCAGCGGCGTCTTCGGCAAGAATCAGTACTTCCTGATCAACGACGGCCTGAACGAGGGGCGCGTCTACTTGCACGTGGTGGACTCGGGCAATGGCAACCGCGCCGTTCAAGGGCGCACCGAGGTGCTGATGCGTTGCAGCGGCGAGCACTTCTTCAAGCGCGACACGTCTGAGAAGTTCAACACCTTCGTTAACGTTGCCGGCCCCATCGAGTTTGTTTACGGCACAGCGCATTACGTCTCCTCGCAGGGTCGGTACGGCTCCGGCAACAATGTCATTTACAACCCCGCCGGTTATTACCTCGGCCCCGGTGTAGAGTCGGCCCTGCGCTACGTGGGCGAGAACGCGACCGTCAGCCTCATCGTCTGCTTCGAGGACGGCAGCGCGCAGCAGTTGGACGCCTACGAGCCGCTCTTTTACGACCGCGTGACGTTCCGCTTCGCCGACTGAACTCGGAGAAGTGGAGGGCTATACAGACACCGAAGGCTCGGAATCGATGGAGGGACGCTCCATTTGGTTCCGAGCCTTTCTTTTGGCTGCGCCCGTCATGGGCACGGTCTAAAGGGGGGATTTCGTGGACTTCGTTTTCCGTCAAAAAGTCGCTTTGGGCTTCAAACGAGCCTCGTTTCCTGCCAAAAAGTTGCTTGTAGCCCCAAATGGGGCTCGTTTACGAGCAAAAAAGCACTCTTAACCTCAAATGAGCCTCGTTTGGGAGCAAAACAATCTTTTGGCGCCAAATGAGCCTCATTTTCTGCCAAAAGGACATCTTGTCTCTTAAATGAGCCTCGTTTACTGTCAAAAGGTCATCTTTCGTCTCAAACGAGCCTCGTTTACGGCCAAAACAATCTTTTGGCGTCAAATGAGCCTCATTTGAGTGAAAACACTCTTTTCTTCAAATGAGCCTCGTTTGGGTAAAAACACTCTTTTTATCCAAATGAGCCTCGTTTGGGTAAAAACACTCTTTTTCTCCAAATGAGCCTCGTTTGAGCAAAAACATTCTTTTCTCCAAACGAGCCTCGTTTGAGTGAAAGCCACGGCTCTATATGACTGAAAACAACACCGCGAAAAAGCCATTAACAGCTTCTTACACCGCCTGTTCCTCTTCGGCCGTCTCGGTGAAGCGCGTCGGGTTGAGTTCCTGGAGGCCTTGCTCGAAGGTGCGGACGGCGTCCTCGAGCGAGCCATAAAACTCGCCTCCGGAAGCATTCTTGTGTCCGCCGCCGTTGAAGTAGCGCATGGCGAAGCGGTTGCAGGGGAAGCGCCCGACGGAGCGGAGTGACACCTTGGCATAGTCGCGATCTTCGCGGATGAAGACGGAGAACTCCACGCCGTCGATGTCGAGCGGCATGTTGACGAAGCCCTCCGTGTCGCCCGTGGTGTAGCAGTAGCGCTGCAGCTCGTCGCGGGTGAGGGTGATCAGGGCGGCGCGCTGGGCGGGGTAGACCTTCATCTTTTCGTTCATCGTGTAGCCCATCAGGCGCATGCGCGACTCGGAATAGACTTGATAGACGCGCCGGTAGATGGCGTCTTTGTCGATGCCCTTCTTAATCAGTTCGCCGATGATGAAGTAGATGTCTGTGCGGTTGGAGTTGTAGCTGAAGGCGCCCGTGTCGGTCATCATGCCGGTGTAGAGGCATTCGGCGGCCTGGCGGTTGATGTCGTCGTACGACTTCATGGCGCAGAGCAACCGGAAGACGAGCTCGCAGGTGGAGGAGAGTTCGGGGTGGGAGATGACCAAGCGGCAGAAGTCGGGCGCGGGGTAGAGGTGATGGTCGATCATCACCTTGCGTCCCGGTGCGGCCTCCACGAGGGGAGCCAGCCGGCCGATGCGTTTGGGTTCGTTGTTGTCGAGATTGATGATCACGTCGGCCTCGCGGATCAGTTGCTCGGCATAGTCGGGATACTTCTCGTAGATCAAAACATCCTTCGCGCCGGGCATCCACTTGAGGAAGGCGGGGAAGTCGTTGGGGACAATCACGTGGACGCGTTCTTTGCCCAGCTCGGTGAGGTAGTGGGCCATGCTGAGAGACGATCCGATGGCGTCGCCGTCGGGCGAGAGATGGGTCGTCATCACGAAGCGCTCGCCTTTCTCCACGTAGCGGCTGAAGCGGTGCACGGCTTTTTCGTCTAATATTTTGGTAAGCATAAAGAGGTAGTTAGGGGTAGTCAGAAGTAGTTAGAGGTAGTCAGAAGTAGGGGCGACTCTTGTGGTCGCCCTCTCCCTTATGGGAGCTTATTAAATCGTCATTTGGTCGGGCAGGAGGTAACTAAAACAAGAGCAGTCCGGCCAGTCCGGCCGCGAGGATCAATCGAATGGTTCCGACGTTGAGGAAGTATGAGGCTGCAAAGGCGCCGACAGCGATCACCACGCTGCGCCAGTCGATGAAGTTGTGCTCATTCATCAGCAGCATGGCCGCGGCGGCGATGAGTCCGATGGCGGCGGGCTTCATCCAGCTCAGTGCGCCAGCCATGTAGCGGTTGTTGCGGAAGAGGAGGAAGAAGCGGCAGATCAACGTCATAATAACGATGGCGGGCAGGCAGACGGCGGCCGTGGCAAGGAGGGAGCCGAGGATGCTGCCGCCCGTGGCGGTGTAGCCGATGTAGGTAGCGCAGTTGATGATGATCGGTCCGGGCGTCATCTGCGAGATGGCGACGATGTCGGTGAACTCGCCGACGGTGAGCCAGCCGTGCGCCTCGACGACCTCGTATTGCACCATCGACAGCATGGCATAGCCGCCGCCGAAACCGACAAGGCCAATCTTGAAGAAGGTAATGAATAGTTGCAGATAGATTTCCATATACAGAGAGGGGATCGTATTTGTAGGGACGTAACGCATACGCCCGATTAATTTTTCCCTTTCGCGATCCACGAATTATAGATGATGCCGGCCACGCCAGCTGCGGCGATGACCCACACGGGAGAGATAGAGAACTGCCAAACGGCCAGTGCAGCTATCACGGCCAGGACGACGATGCCAGGTTTGAAGCCGCTTTTCTTCAGCATGTTCACCACAGGCACAGCGATGAGCGAGACGACGGCCGGACGGATGCCGCGAAAGATGCGTTCCACGGTGGGGTTGTCTCGCAGGTCGGTGAAGAACATGGCCACGGCCAGGATGACGACGAACGAGGGGATGGCGGTGCCCAACACGGCGGTGATCATCCCGCCGAGGCCGAGCGTCTTGTAGCCCACGAAGACGGCGGAGTTGATCGAGATCGGCCCAGGCGCTGATTGCGCTAAGGTGAGCATCTCGGCGAACTCCTCGCGACCGATCCAGCGGCGACGCTCTACGACTTCTTTTTCGATCAATGGGATCATGACGTAGCCCCCGCCGATGGTGAAGGCGCCAATCTTGAAAAAGGATAGGAAGAGTTGGATATAACGGTTCATAAGTGAGTAGTTATGCGGGTTTCACCCGCGGTAGTATGGGGCTTCGCCCCGGTAGTTAGGAGTAGTTATATGTAGGGTTCGTTATGGAGCCGGGGGAGGGGTGCCGACCTCTGATTCGTAATAATAATTGAAGGAGGCCTCCACGAATCGCAGCCCGCGGGAGCGATGTAACTCCTTCATTCCTTCATATGAGGATTCGAAATCTTCTTTCGCCTCTCTCACCGTGTCGCCAGTTCCGTGTATACCATAATTCAAAGTGTTATCATCCAAATCCACATAGATGCTGTATGTGCCGTCCACACTTTGTTCGATGAATGCTTTTACTCTATTCATAATTCATTATTGATTCTCTGATAGCTCCCCTACTACTGCGGCGCAGCCGCATAACTACCGGAGCGGAGCTCCATAACTACTCGGCCGCGGGCCGTAACTACTTCTCTTTCGCTGTCAGTTCGCGATAATGTCGGTAACGGTCGAGCACGGCGTCGACATAGCGATACGTCTCGCGGCCGCGCAGGTAGCCGAAGCGGCAGACGGAATCCGTGTAATACTTCGGATCAGCCTTCAGGCGGATATACTCTGCCACATTGTCCGTCCATACGTTCGGGTCGTGGCCGTACTTCTTCGCCAATCGTTGCGCATCGTTGATGTGCCCCACGCCCGCATTGTAGGAGGCGAGCGTCAATTTGACACGTTCCTCCTCCGTGGCGGAGGGGAATGAGCTGCGAAAACGCCTGAGGCACTCTATGCCCGCGCGTATATTCTTCTCCGGGTCACCCATCTCGTCGTAACGGAATCCGAGGGCGCGTGCGGTGGACGGCATGATGCCCATCAGCCCCTTAGCGCCGCTCCAGGCGACGACGTCGGGGCGGAAGTGCGACTCGAAATAGGCGACGGCCGCCAGCAACTGCCAGTCCCAGCCGAGCGACTTAGCGTGGCGCTTAAAGAGATCGTCGTAGGGCGAGATCATGCCCGGGCGCATCTTGGGGATCTTCGGTTTCTCGTGTTTCACCGTGTCAGCCATTTCGTCGTCAGAATCTATGCTGTCTGAGCCGCCTTTCGACAGCTCGAAGTAGCGCTTCTCTGCGTCGCGATACGTATCGCTACCCGTGCTGCCGATCGCCCAGAGATCGATGGCAGCGGCCAGCAGCGGGCAGTCGCGGCGCACGACCCAAGCGGCACGTTGGCGGAAGCTAATGGCCAAGCTGACGTCGAGGTTGCGGTGATAAGTGCGGTTGATCCGAGCCACGTCGTCCTCGCAGATCGTGTATCGGATCTCGCCTCGAGCCACCATGCCGATCAGATCCTCGACTGACACCGTGTCAGACTTCATCTCCACGATGCGTATGCCCCCGCCCAATTCTCGGTTCAGGTTCTCGAGTCGTTCGCGGTATCGGCTGTCCGGCTTGATGCAGACTTCGCGTCCGATCAGCTGCGTGACGTCCGTTAGCACCGTGTCGCCTGCCGCTTTGCGCTGCACCACGACGAGGCTCGACTGCCGTTCGCGCCCGCAGAAGCGCAGCTGTTGCTTACGCTCGTTGTCGATCGGCACGGGGTACGCCACCACGTCGGCCTCGCCCGCCTGCAGCATCTCAACCGACTGCGCCACGCTCTCGGCCACCTTGATTTCGAGCTGCAGCCCATTGCGCTGTGCAAAGTCAGCTATCAGGTCGTATTCGTAACCCATCGGTTGCATCTTGTATTGGAAATACGACGTCGAGCTATTCAGCGTCACGGCTCGGATCACTCCCCGCGCCTGTAGCACGGGCATGTCCGGCGCCGGTTCCGTTTGTTTCCGCTCGCCGCGGCACCCAGCCAGCAGCGTCAGGGCCGTCAGTGCAGCCCATCCGGTTGTTTTCATCTCTGTTGCTTTTATCTGTTTATGATCTACGGACGCGCGCGCCGCTATATATATAAGGTATAGGGCGCCGCGGGCTTCGTTTTGGCCTTTGCCCAAGCCCAAGCAAGCGTCGGAATTTTCTTTTTGGCCTTTGCTCAGGTTGAGCAAGCGCCAAAAAGTCCGATTTGCCATTTGCTCAGGTTGAGCAAGCGCCAAAAAGTTCGTTTTCTCATTTGCTCAGGTTGAGCAAGCGCTAAAAAGTCCGATTTGCCATTTGCTCAGGTTGAGCAAGCGCTGAAAAGTTCGTTTTCTCATTTGCTCAACCTGAGCAAGCGCTGAAAAATTCTTTTTGGCCTTTGCCTAACCCCAAGCAAGCCTCTTTCCTCTCTAATTAAGCCTTTCCCTGCCCTCCTTTCTCCTGAGTAGCGCCACGTTTTCCACGTGATGCGTGTGGGGAAACATGTCGACAGGCCGAATGCGCACCACCTCGTAGTGGTCGGCCATGCGGGCGATGTCGCGTGCCTGCGTGGCGGGGTTGCAGCTGACGTAGACGATGCGCTCGGGTGCGGCGCGGAGGATGGTGTCGGTTACGTCGTTGTGCATGCCCGTGCGCGGCGGGTCGGTGATGACCACGTCGGGACGGCCGTGCGTCGCGATAAACTCCTCGGTGAGCAAATCCTTCATGTCGCCTGCATAAAAATCAGCGTTGTCGATAGCGTTGAGTTGGGCGTTCACGCGGGCGTCGTCGATGGCCTCTGGCACATACTCAATGCCGATCACACGCCGTGCCCGACGCGCCACGAAGTTGGCTATCGTGCCCGTACCCGTATAGAGGTCGTAGACCGTTTCTTCGCCGTTGAGGTCGGCAAATTCGCGCACCACGGAATACAGTCGGAAGGCCTGTTCGCTGTTAGTTTGGTAGAACGACTTCGGCCCGATCTTGAATTGCAAATCCTCCATGCGTTCGATCAGGTGATCCTTGCCGCGATAGAGCCGGATGTCTTGGTCTGTCAATGTGTCATTGCATTTTTCGTTGATGACGTACATCAGCGAGGTGATCTCAGGTACCTCCTGCGCCACATGATCCAGCAGTGCCTCCCTTCGCGCGCGATCCTCATAATAGAATGCCACAACGACCATCACTCCGCCGGCCGACGAGGTGCGGATCATCAGCGTGCGCACGAAGCCAGCATTGTTTTTCAAGTCGAAAAAGGGGTACCCCTCATGCGTCAGGCAATACTGCTTAATGGATAGCCGGATGCGGTTCGACACCTCGTCCTGTAGGTGGCAGCGACGGATGTCTAACACCTTGTCGAACATGCCCGGGATGTGGAATCCCAGCGCGTTCATATCCGCATACTCTGTGTCGGCATCCACCTCTTCGGCGGTCAGCCAACGGCGGTTGGAGAAGGTGAACTCTAATTTGTTGCGGTAGAGCGTTGTCCGTTCCGACCCGAGGATGGGCAGCACTTCGCTCGGCGTCACGTGTCCGATGCGCGTCAAGGCGTCCACCACCTGCTGCTGCTTAAATCGAAGCTGTTCTTCATAGGGCAAGTGTTGCCACTTGCATCCGCCACACACGCCGAAGTGCTCGCAAAACGGCTCCACACGCAGCGGGCTCCGCTCGTGAAACGCTACAATGGTGCCTTCGGCATAATGACTTCTTCTTCTTGTGAGCCGCACGTCTACTACATCGCCCGGCGCCGCCCACGGGATAAATACCACTCTCTCGTCAATTCTTGCGACGGCCTTTCCTTCTGCCGCCACGCCCGTCACCTCCACGCCTTCGACGACAGGGCACGGTTTCTTCTTTCGTGTCAAAATTGCAATCCCATTTGATTTTTCGGCGGCAAATGTATGGATAACGACGCGAGGCCTCTGAGGAGCGCGCTCTGAGGAAAAAAGTTTTGAAAAAGAGCAGTGTAACGAAAGCGTCTATATTTGCGGCCGCTTAAAAAAAACAGCAGTCACACTTAAAAAAATACACGACCTAATGGAAACAAAGAGAGTCTACACTTTCGGCAACGGTAAAGCTGAAGGAAAAGCAGACATGAGAAATCTGCTCGGAGGAAAAGGTGCCAATTTGGCGGAAATGAACTTGATCGGAGTGCCCGTTCCCCCGGGTTTCACGATCACGACAGACGTCTGCAACGAATACTATCGCATCGGCAAGGAGAAGATGGTGGAGTTGCTGCAGGAAGATGTAAAAAAGGCGGTTTTGCACGTGGAAATGCTCATGAACTCCAAGTTCGGCGACGTGGAAAACCCGCTGTTGGTCTCTGTGCGCTCTGGTGCACGCGCCTCCATGCCGGGCATGATGGACACCATCCTCAACCTCGGCCTGAACGACGAAGTGGTAGAGGGCATGATCCGCAAAACGGGCAACCCGCGCTTCGCTTGGGACTCTTACCGTCGCTTTGTGCAGATGTACGGCGACGTGGTGCTCGGCATGAAGCCGGAAAACAAGGAAGACATCGATCCCTTTGAGGAAATCATTGAGGATGTGAAGAAGGCCAAGGGCGTGAAGCTCGACAACGAACTCGAAGTGGAGGATCTGAAGGAACTCGTTAAGCGTTTCAAGGCTGCTGTGAAAAAGCAGACGGGCAAAGACTTCCCGACTTGCGCATATGAGCAGCTGTGGGGTGCTATCTGCGCCGTGTTCGACTCTTGGATGAACGAGCGCGCCATCCTCTATCGCAAGATGGAAGGCATCCCGGCAGAGTGGGGTACGGCTGTGAACGTGCAGGCAATGGTCTTCGGTAACATGGGCGACACGTCGGCTACGGGTGTTTGCTTCTCTCGCGACGCTGGAACTGGCGAGGACCTTTTCAACGGTGAATATTTGATCAACGCACAGGGCGAGGACGTGGTAGCTGGTATCCGCACACCGCAGCAGATCACCAAGATCGGTTCGCAGCGTTGGGCAGAGTTGGCTGGCGTATCCGAAGCCGACCGCGCAGCCAAATTCCCTTCAATGGAAGAGGCTATGCCGGAGATCTACAAGGAGCTCGATGAGATCCAAACCCGTCTTGAGAACCACTATCACGACATGCAGGACATGGAGTTCACCGTACAGGACGGCAAGCTCTGGTTCCTCCAGACACGTAACGGCAAGCGTACAGGTTCGGCAATGGTGAAGATTGCGATGGACCTGCTCCGCCAAGGCATGATCGACGAGAAGACGGCGATCAATCGCATAGACGCTAACAAGCTCGACGAGCTGCTGCATCCGGTCTTTGACAAGGAAGCACTGAAGAAAGCGAAGGTGCTCACGCGCGGACTTCCCGCATCGCCGGGTGCCGCTACGGGTCAGATCGTATTCTTTGCTGACGATGCTGCCGAATGGCACGCTAAGGGACATCACGTGGTGATGGTTCGCATCGAGACGTCGCCGGAGGACTTGGCCGGTATGGCTGTAGCCGAAGGTATCTTGACGGCACGCGGTGGTATGACCTCGCACGCTGCCGTTGTGGCACGTGGCATGGGCAAGTGCTGCGTATCGGGTGCCGGCGCACTGAATGTGGACTACAAGAATCGCACGGTAGAAATTGACGGTGTGAAGCTGAAAGAGGGTGACTATATCTCGATCAACGGCTCGACTGGCGAGGTGTACGAAGGCGAAGTGCACACGAAGGCAGCCGAACTGTCAGGCGACTTTGCCGACCTCATGACGCTGGCTGACAAGTATGCCCGCCTGAAGGTGCGCACCAACGCCGACACGCCGCACGATGCACAGAGCGCACGCAATTTCGGCGCCGTGGGTATCGGTCTCTGCCGCACGGAGCACATGTTCTTCGAGGGCGAAAAAATCAAGGCGATGCGTGAGATGATCCTCGCTGAAGACGCCGAGGGTCGCAAGAAGGCGCTGGCGAAGATTTTGCCCTATCAGCAGGGGGACTTCAAGGGCATCTTCCGCGTGATGGCCGGCTATCCCGTGACCGTTCGTCTGCTCGATCCGCCGCTGCACGAGTTCGTACCGCACGATGAGAAGGGACAGCAGGAGATGGCCGAAGCGATGGGCGTAAGTTTGGACTACATCCGCCAGCGCGTAGAGGCGCTCCACGAACAGAACCCGATGCTCGGCCACCGTGGCTGCCGTTTGGGCAACACCTACCCGGAAATCACGCAGATGCAGACACGCGCCATCCTCGGTGCTGCGCTCGACCTGAAGAAGGAAGGCGTGGAGACGCATCCGGAGATCATGGTGCCGCTGACGGGTATCCTCTACGAGTTCAAGGAGCAGGAGAACGTGATTCGCGCCGAGGCCGAGGCGCTCTTTGCTGAGCGTGGTGAACGGATCGACTTCCTCGTGGGTACGATGATCGAGGTGCCGCGCGCAGCCCTGACGGCTGACCGCATCGCTTCGTCTGCCGAGTTCTTCTCCTTCGGTACGAACGACCTTACGCAGATGACCTTCGGTTATTCGCGTGACGACATCGCCTCCTTCCTCCCGGTTTACCTGCACAAGAAGATCTTGAAGGTGGATCCGTTCCAGGTGCTCGACCAGAAGGGCGTTGGTTCGCTGATCCGCATGGCTACAGAGAAGGGACGTGCTATCCGCCCGACGCTGAAGTGCGGTATCTGCGGCGAACACGGTGGCGAACCTTCGTCTGTGAAGTTCTGCCACAAGGTTGGCCTCGACTACGTCAGCTGCTCACCGTTCCGCGTGCCCATCGCTCGCATCGCCGCAGCGCAGGCCGCTATAGAAGGGTAATCCGATAAACCGAAGAAAGCGCGCGTGAGGTGCACGTAGCCTCTGCCCGCTCTCTTTGGTAACGACACGCGAAAGCCGACTTATCCCCCGAAGAAAAGGGTGGGTAAGTCGGCTTTCTTTTTGGGGGATTCATTGGAATCCGCCGGCTCAGAAACCATTCAAACAGCTGTTTCGATCTGAGATGAGGCTCAGAAATCGTTCAAACTGCAGTTTTGACTCGAGATGAGGCTCAGAAATCGTTCAAACTCCAGTTTTGATCCGAGAAACATCATTGAGCAGGGACACTCCGACCTTTTCCGGCTCTTTCCCGCGGCGGCGTACTTTTGCGGCGAACTAATCAATAGAATGGAAATGAAAAAGATCATTGGTTTATGTATGGTACTGGTCGTGGCGGCGTGCAGCGTCGTGCCCCTGACTGGGCGGCGACAGATGTTGCTCGTCTCTGACTCGGAGCTGCTCACGGCCAGCCTGACGCAGTACAACGCGTACATGAAAAAGGCGGTCAAATCGTCTGACAAAGCGAACACGGACAAGGTTGTCCGCGTGGGGAAACGCATCGCGGCGGCCACGGAGGAATATCTGCGCCAAAATGGCATGGAGAGCGAGCTGAAGAACTTTAGCTGGGAGTTTAACTTGGTCAAGGACAAGCAGCACAACGCTTTCTGCATGCCGGGCGGGAAGATCGTGGTCTACGAGGGCATCCTCGAACTGATGCCGACGGACGACGACTTGGCCGTGGTGTTGGGGCACGAGGTGGCGCACGCCGTGGCCAAGCATAGCAACGAGCGCATGAGTCAGCAATTGGTGGCACAATATGGCGCGGCCATTCTCGGCGCGGCGCTGAGTAAGAAGTCGGCCGCTACGCAGCAGCTTGCCTCCACCGTCTTCGGCCTCGGGGCGCAGGTGGGCGTCATCCTGCCCTTCTCGCGCAAGCACGAGTCGGAGGCGGATTATATGGGGTTGGTGTTTATGACGATGGCGGGCTATGACCCGAGCGTGGCCGTGGGCTTTTGGCAACGCATGTCGCAGGGTGGGTCGAGTGTGCCCGAGCTGCTCAGCACGCACCCGAGCGACGCCTCGCGTATCGCCGCCATCCGCCGCTATCTGCCGGAGATGGAGAAGTATAAGCGGAAGAAGAACTGAGAAACGAGAAACGAAAAATGAAAAGTCCTCCGGGCGCAAGACTTTAAGGTCTCGTCGTCCGGAGGACTTTCGTTTCCCTCCCCTTTCGTTCTCTTCCGGTTTTACTCGAGGTCCACGACGGTGATGCCGGCGCCACCGAGTTGCACGTGTTCGTCGGCGAAGCGGGCGACGCCGGGGACGGTCGGGAGGTATTGGCGGATCAGCTGGCGGAGGATGCCGTTGCCCGTACCGTGGAGGATGCGGACGCGCTCGGCACCGACCTGTATGGCGTCGTCGATGAAGTAGGCGACGGCTTGCAACGCCTCGTCGCCACGCATGCCGCGCAAGTCGATGTCTTGGCGGAAGTGCAGACGCTTCTCGTGCATCGCGTCGGCCGTTTGTTCGCTGAGGAAAGTGGTGCTGCGCGCTGTGGCACGTTTCAATGTGGCCGCGTCGACGCGTTCCAAGCGCTCGATGGCTACCGTGCTCTTGATCGTCCCGAAAGCTACGACGGCCTGCTTGCCTTGTATTTCCAAGATGCTGCCGACGGCCGTCTGACCCTTCATGCGCACTGCATCGCCGGCGGTGAGTGGGCGTTCGGCTTTCGGCTCGGCGAAGGTCGATGGCGACGCAGCGCCGGCGGCTGACGGACGTTTCTTCCGCTCCTGACGACGCTCTTGGCGGCGGCGCAACTGCTCCATCTTGCGGGCGATGTGGTCGTCGTCCTCGCGCGTTTGGCCGACGGCCTCCTTGAAGGTGTCTAATTCTCGGCGGGCGGTACGCGTGCGTTCCTTTTCGGCCTGCGCCTCGCGGATCTCTCGGATCGTGTTCTCGATGCGGGCATTGGCCTCGCCGACGATGCGTTGCGCCGTCTCTTTAGCCTCGCTGATGATGGCTTTCCGTTGGCTGTTCACGGCCTCGAGATCTTGCTCGTAACGCGCGGCCAACTCCTCGAGTTGCTTCTCGCGGCGACGGATGTTTTGCCGCTTGTTTTCCCAGTAACGCTTGTCGCGGACAATGTCTTGGAGATACTTGTCCATGTCGACATAATCGCTGCCCACCTTTTCGGAGGCTTCGGCAATGACATCGTCAGGCAGACCGATTTTGCGGGCGATCTCGATGGCGAATGAGCTACCGGGATGGCCGACGGAGAGGCGGAAGAGCGGCTGCATGAGGTTGCGGTCGTAGAGCATGGCGCCATTGACGACGCCCTCGTGATCCTCGGCGTACTGCTTGAGGTTCTGGTAATGCGTGGTGATGACGCCGAACGCGCCGTGCCGGTTGAAGCGCTCGAGCAACGCCTCGGCCAGTGCGCCGCCGATGAGGGGCTCTGTGCCGCTACCGAACTCGTCGATGAGCAGCAGTGTGCGCTCATTGCCGTGACGGACGAAGTACTTCATGTTCGTCAGGTGCGAACTGTAGGTGCTGAGATCGTTTTCGATGCTCTGTTCGTCGCCGATGTCGATGAAGATACGCTCGAAGATGCCTGTGCGCGATCGCTCGTGCAGCGGGATGGGGATGCCGCATTGGAGCATGTATTGCAGCAGTCCGACCGTCTTCAAGCAGACGGATTTGCCGCCGGCATTTGGCCCGGAGATGATGAGCAGTCGGCGGTCGCGGTCGAGAGAGAGGTCGAGGGGGATGACCTCTTTGCCGGCCTTGCGGTGGGCGAGGAGGAGGAGCGGATGGACGGCTTCTTGCCAGTCGATCAGCGGCTCGTTCTTGGGCTGCGTGACGATGGCTCCGATGCTGTCGGCGAAGAGGGCTTTGGCGCGGATGAAGTCGATGACGGAGAGGAACTCGTAGGACTGGACGATGTCAGGCACGAGTGGGCGGAGTACGTCGGTGAAGGCGGTGAGGATGCGGACGATTTCGCGTCGCTCCTCGGCTTCGAGTTCGCGGATGCGGTTGTTTGCCTCCACGACGGCTTCGGGTTCGATGTAGACCGTCTTGCCGGTGGCCGACTCGTCGTGCACGATGCCGCGGATACGTCGCTTGAAGGCGGGGGCTACGGGGATGACTAATCGGCCGTCGCGGAGGGTGGGCGCTGTGTCACGATCCACCCAGCCTTCGGATTGCGCCGAGCGGAGGATGGAGTGCAGGTTGCGGGAGATGCTGCCGGAGACGGCTGTCATGTCGCGGCGGATGCGTGCCAGTTCGGGGGAGGCGCTGTCCTTCGTGCGACCGTAGCGGTCGAGGATGGCGTCGATGTCGCGAATGAGGGCGGGGAAGACGGGTACGCGGCCGGCCATCGCGGCCAGTACGGGGTACTCCGGCCGGGCGTCGTCGCCTTTATCCACGGGCAGAAAGAAGCGCGTGATGTCGACGATGGTCTGCAGCGAGCGTTTGAGGTCGAAAAGCTCTGGTTCGTCGGCGAAGGTGCCTTCGGGCCGTATGCGGCTGAGCGTGGGACGTACGTCTATAAAATAATTTGCAGGGAAAGCACGCTCCCCCTGCAATATGCGGACAAACTCGCCTGTTTGTTCCAACTCTTCGGCTACGACTGCGGCATCGGATGAGAAGCGAATTGCTTCTACTTGCTCTCTGCCGAGCGAACTAAGGCATTTAGCGGCGACCAGTTCGCGGATCTTGTCGAAGCCGAGTTTATGTTCAAAGTTTTCAGGATAAATCACGCAGTTCAATTGAGTTCAATCGTCTTTTCTGAGCGTTGCTCGGGGCGGAGGATGTACTCTAACTTTTCCGTTCCGCGGCGCAGGTGCAGGATGCAGACGTTGGCGTTCGAGCCTTCGGGATTGACGTAGGGCGCGAAGAAGTAGAGGTAGGAGAAGGCCGTCATGTACTTGTCTGTCTCGAAGATCTTGGCGATTTGGGTGTACTTGAATTTGTCCCAAAACATGCAGTTGGGGAAGCCGTTGGCGTTGGTGAAGCGGGTGCCGCTGTCGCGGTATTTGAGTGTGTTGGTGATGAACTGGCGGTAGGCGGCGGTAAACTCGTCGGCCGTGTGGTCCATGCGTTTGCCGTTGATGCGGTCGATGATGTCGCCGGGCTGGATGCCGGCTTTGGAGGCGGGGGATCCGTAGTCCACGTCGACTACTTTGTTCAGTTCGTAGATGCTGTAGCGGATGCCGGTGTAGTTGTGGTGCTTTTTGGTGAGGATGAATTGGGCGTTGCGCTCGTACTTGACGTAGGGGAATTGCATGCACATGAGGGGAATGTGGATTGATGCGTATTCGTCGACGGCGTAGGGGCTACTCATCAGTTCGTTGGCTTCGCATTCCCAGAGGACGCGGCCGCGGACGTAGCGCTGATCGATGAAGCGGATGCCGAACTGGAGGATGTATTCGGCTTCGTTTTCGGGTGTGCTGGAGTCGTAGAAGGGGAATTTGGTGACGCGATCGCGGGTGATGTCGTAGCGGAAGGTGGGCGACTGCTCGGCGGTCTCGCGGCTTTTCTTTTTGAAGTTCGGGTTCTTGTTGAACTTATAGTAAGTGTGGATCACGAAGTCTGGCTTAATGGACTGCTGGCGGAGGCCTTTCTTGGTGAGTTCGGTCTTGAGGACACTGTTGATGACGGACTCGATTTTGGAGATGCTGTGGTCGTCATTGTCGGTGAAGTCGAAGGTGGTGAACTGTGAGAAGTCGACGGCGTCGTCGGTGGTTCGGGTGGCGAAGGGGCAGATGAAGAGGCGGTCGTGGGTGTTCTCAACGCTGTACATGGAGAAGGCGGTGGCCAGCTGATCTTCGTTGAGGGCGTTGACGGAGTAGCACTCTTTTTCGAGGTTTACTTCGCGGTTGGTGCTGTTGAAGTTGTGGATGATGAGCCTCACGTCGCGCACTTCGGGGTCGGAGATGAGGGAGTCGACGTCGTCGGGCGAGATCTCTTCGATCCGAGCGCCATTGATGCGTTCGATGATGTCGTTTTGCTTCAGTCCGGCTTTTTCGGCCGGCGAGTTGGGGTACACTTTCATGATGACGGGCTTGTCTTTCCCCCAGTTTTTGTTGTTGCTGAACTCATAACTGAATCCTAAGCGGCAGCTCAGGGGGTCTTGCGCCGAGGCGGTGAGGAGGGTGCAAGCCAATAGAACCAAAGAGAGAATGATCTTCATACTTACTTAACTTACTGACTACTTGTTTTTATTGAATATAAGAAGCTGTTTTGAATTTATTGAGCGATTGTTTTTAAGGAGCTATTTGGGTGGATCTTTTCCATTTCTATTTCGGGGCTATTCAGGTCTATTTCCGCCCTTTTGTCCCATCTTTTTCGTCACATAGCTCGCTATGCACCTCAAAAGATGAAACAAAATCCCCGGAAATATCCTCTGAATATTCTCCGAAATAAATTCCAAACAGCTTCTAAGTGGGGGTAAAAATAGGGCAATTCCCCAGCGGCGGCAGCGGGCGATGGTCGATGCAGGCTTTCCCCCACCCGTCCTGAAGCCAAACGCAGCCTCGGGGCGGCTGCGGCCGCCTGCGAAGTTTTCCTGGTACCCGGCAAACTTGGCTGGCGTCCCTGACGCCAAACGCGGCCTTGGGAGGTTTTCTCCCACCCGTCCTGAAGCCAAACGCAGCCTCGGCAGGCATTCTCCCACTCGTCCCGAAGACAAACGCGGCCTCGGGAGGCTTTCGCCCACTCGTCTTGAAGCCAAACGCAGCCTCGGAAGGCTTTCCCCCACTCGTCTTGAAGCCAAAAGCAGCCGTTAATTGCATGCTTTTATATTGAACATACTCAATTAACGACGTAAATTCAAGGCTTTTACATTGAACTCTCCCAATTAACGACGTAAATTCAATGCTTTTATATTGAACGTGCTCAATTCACAGCGTAAATTCAATGCTTTTATATTGAAAGCGTATTACTTACAGTGTAATTTATGCACGATTACATTGAAAACATATTACTTACATCGGAAATTAGTGCTTGTCAGTATAAAAACACTCAATTAACGGTCGCTTTTAGCTCCAGGACGAGCGGGGGAATGCCTTACGAGGGCGCGTTTAGCTTCAGGACGAGTGGGGGAATGCCTTACGAGGGCGCGTTTAGCTTCAGGACGAGTGAGTGAATGCCTTACGAGGGCGCGTTTGGCTCCAGGACGAGTGGCGCAGCGTTTGCGTCGTCCGCCTTTACCCCGTGGCTACACGACCTCATCTTTGCGACATCAAAAAAAACGGTGCCCTCGTGTTATGCCTCGTCGCGGGCTTTCTCATTTGTCGAGATCTTTATCAACACCAAAATCGGATGGACGACGACATCCTCCGCCAAATCAAGGATCTCACCGAGGGCGATCTACCTTCGCAGCCATGAAAAAGATCGGATTGATTTCAGACACCCACGGCTGG
>ERZ772917.479-NODE-479-length-28393-cov-31.913050_pt1 | contig 28393 bp, 31 predicted proteins | sample MGYA00511187_ERZ772917 | MGnify/ENA primary metagenome ERZ772917 (study PRJEB29015, sample SAMEA2737925) | human oral metagenome | biome: human oral; feature: human-associated habitat; material: dental | place: China | collected 2012 ...
TACGTTGCTCAAAAATCAATGCGATTTCTGCGCAGTTCTTATTGAACCAAAACAGCGGGGCCGGGCCGCCGGGGCGGCGGACGGGGCGCCCGTCGGGGACGACCGCGGGCCCAGGGACATGCTCGGGCGCGCGGTCGCGCAGGCCAGGGGGTCGGCCGACCACCCGGGCGCCGGGCGCGTCGGTACAGGCGAGACCAGCCGGCCGGGTGGCCACACCCATACACCCACCATGCCCGGCCCCGGCGGCAGGAGGTGCGCACGGCGCGGCGGGCGGCAGCGACAGGGCACCGCGCCCCGCATGTGCGGCCGGACCTGAGGCCCTCAGGCGCGACGGGGCGGCGACCGGCGTGGGCCGCCCGTGACATGTCGGGCTCCTTCTCCTCCGGCGTCCCGGAGGAGATGCCGCAGGCGACGCAGACCGCAGGCCGCTCCCGCGTCACGCGGCTCTTCCCGGGGGCGACCGACAGGGTGAGGTGCGCTGAGAGGCGCGAGAGTGACGAGAGGCGCGAGGCGCCCGGGCGCACCAGGTACGTGTGGCCCGAGCGCGAGGGGAGCCCGGCGGGGCGACAGCGGGAGGTGCGCGAGGGGACCTGCCCCCAATAGGAGCCACCTCAAGGGCGCGAGGGCCTGCCAGACGGCCGAGGCGATGCGCGACGCCTGCGACTGCGAGACGGCGGCGGAGGCGGAGCCCATGCTCGACAGGCTCCCCGGCTGGATGACGCACTCCAACGTCCCCGAGATGAGGAAGGTCGCCAAGACGGTCCGGGAGAACAGGGAGGGGATACCCGGCTACTTCGGCAGCAGGCTCACCAACGCCTACCTCGAGGGCGCCAACTCGCTCATACAGCCCGTCAAGAGGGCGGCCAGGGGATTTCGCAACGTGGGGTACCTCGCAACAGCGATCTTCCTCAGGCTGGGAGGGCTGTCGTTCGACGCCCTCGCTTGCGCTCAGTCCTAACCCGTGCTACCCACCAAAAACCCCGAAGAGCCAAAAAAGTCGATACTGGTCAGCTTCTCGACCAGCTTTGATGCAAGTCCGCCCTTCGCTTGTTGGACATCAGGTTGTCCCTCTATCCCTACTGGGAGGAGAAGCTGGCCATGCCAACGGTGGTCTAACAAAGAGGGGTGCATCCGGTAATTGTTGCTGCACTTCGCCCATTGTTCTATACTGTAGACAAACGACAGCGACCGCTATCATATGATAACAGGGGGCAAGCATGGCAACGGCAACCATACCGCTTGGCAACCGAGTAGACGCTACCCTTAAGCGCGAATTTGACAGTACGGCTGAAGAGCTAGGACTTACACCCACAGTTGCGCTCACGGTGTTCATGAAGCGTTTCGTCACAGACGGCGGTTTTCCCTTCGATGTGCGCAAGAGGCCCGAGGCTTTTTATGAGCCTTTTGCAACTGAGGAAGAAGCGCTCGACTTCAGCAACAACGCTTTCAGAAGAGCTTACGATGAAACGCGGTGAACTATGGACGGTACGCGGGAGTTCGTACGCATCAAAGCCCCGGCCGGTGCTTATTGTGCAAAATGACGATCTCGACCTGTTTGATTCAATCGTACTCTGCTTGATGACCTCGCAAGATTCAAGTGATATATCTACGCGTGTCGCGATTGATCCAACCGAGAAAAACGGCTTGCGCAAGAAAAGCTGGGTGCTGACGGAGAAGATTTACTCAGCCAGAAAGGGCGAACTTGGCGCACGTATCGGGACGCTCTCCAAAGAAGACATGGTCAAGGTTTCCCGGCAGCTTTCAATCGTGCTTGACCTTTAGGGATGTCGATATCGCTAATGCGCCGCTCTCCGAGCAGCAGCACATCGCGTGGGCATTGTTGACAAGCTCGACGACGCACTCGCAAACGACCTTACAGGCGGTCTCTCTGCCGGAATCGAAGCCCCCTGCACCTAAACATGCCCACTACAGCGACAAGCCGCTCGCCTTCTCCGAAAAATGCAACTTGTTACCGTAATAGTCAAACTTCGGATATCTTCGAGGCTTCGTGAGCTCGTGTGGGTGGGTGCGTCACCGCCCTGGCGGCGTGGACCTCAGGTTCGAGCCGCCCTGGCTTCATGGGGCCATGGGGCCGTCGACGTCGTGGGACCCGTGACGCCGCCCGGTCGCGCGATCGGACGTGGAGACAGTCAGGAGTGTACACAGATCAGCGAAAATGGCCCCTTGGAGCCGTTTTGGAGTGTTTGTGTACACTTTTGCGACGCGAGCTTTGCGACGCGAGCCGCGTCGGGTGGCACGAGCGCCCCAACCGCCATGGCGTGCCGGCGGCGCCCCCTCGGTGGCCGCCTCCCACTTGGTCGGAAAACAGCTTCTGCGCGAGCGGCGCCGCCGCTAGCCTGGTGTCTTCGCCGAGGCAGCAACCCACACAAACCCCCGGAGAAACATATCTTCCCCGAACCCCAAATAAGAAGAGGCTTCGGTAGCATTCGTGGCTAAGGGGTTGGCTACGCGGCCTTTGCCTTGTCCGCCCTTGCTCCACGCGCCTCCTGTCCCTGTTTTTTCCCTCCTCTCGTCCGCCTTCCACCCCTCCCCCTTGCAAGCCTCGCAGGGAAACGCCGGCTACTCGTCCGGACGGCGCGGCATGAGCGGCGCGATGAGTGCGTTCTGTCAAGTTGTTTTGAGGTTGTCGGTGTCGCGAGAGCCGAACCCGACGCGAACACCGGTCCTAGCCTTGTCGTCGGTACTCCCCGCGCGGCCGTTGCCGACGCCAAGAGGGGCCTCAAAGCTCGGTGCCCCAGAATCTGCGGGGCACTTTCGCCCGGGGTTTGCCCAGTTGATTCCCAAAACTCGGTACCCCGGAGCCTGCGGGGCACTTTCGCCGGGGTGCCTGGCCGACGACGGAGGGTGCGACTGCAGGACCGCGCTGGGATTGTCCCAATCAGAGCTTACGTTTTGAAGTGGCGAGATACGGATACAATGACTGGCGTCAAAGCCGTTCGGAGGGACGCCATGGACCGCACCGACAAGGGATCAACAGTTCGCCGCAACGCTCTCAGCCGCTGGTGGAGGGGACGCGCGCGCCATGGCCTCATCAGCCTGCTCATGTGGCTGGGCATGCTGGTCGTGCTCGTGCTCATGGCGGCGCGCATGGTGCCATCCAGCCATTCGGCTGGTCGGGTCATCCCCGAGCTCGTCGCCTTTGTGCCCTTTGCCGTGCTACCTACGCTCGTCGTGGTGCTGCTCTCGACATTCTGGCACAGGCGTATCCTCGCCGTGCTCTCGGCCCTCTGTCTGGTGACCCTCGTCGTGTGGCACATCGGCTACTTTGCCCCCCGTCACACGCTGAGCGATACCGCGAGGAGCGCTACCAGCACCTCGTCGGGGACTGCTCCTAACACGGACGACAGGGTGCTTCGCCTCATGACGCTCAACACCCTGAACGGGCGCGTCAGCGCCTCGAAGGTCGTGGACGTCGTACGGACCCAGAAGGTCGAGCTGCTGGCTCTACAGGAGGTGAGCCAGGGCTTTCTGCAAGAGCTTTCAGACGCCGGTATCCACGACCTGCTGCCCTACAGCGTGCTCGGCAGCTCGGGCCGCTCTGACAACGGTGGCATCAACGTGCTCTTCTCAGCGACCCAGATGTCCGACCAGAACACGAGCCTCTTGCCCATCGAAACCTCCGCGATGCCTGCGGGAAGCCTTGCCATAGGTGGCACGACCGTGCGCTTTGTCTCGGCCCACCCCAACTCACCGCACAAGGGTGGTCAGGGACTATGGAGCGAGGGACTCACCACCATCGCCAAGCTCGCAAACTACAGGCATTCCTACGTCATCCTCGGAGACTTCAACGCGACCTGGGACCACGCTCGCTTCCGCGAGCTTCTGGGCTCGTCCTTCGTGGACGCGGGCGAGCAGGCCGGAGAGGGCTTCCACATGACCTATCCCGCCAACTCCACGATCCCTCCCCTGATCGAGATAGACCACATCGTCTACTCCCGAGACGTGGGGCTCTATGTGGGAGACCTCCAAACCATCAACGTCGCAGGCTCGGATCACCTGGCACTGCTCGCCACGCTCGAGGCAAGCTAGGAGGGGCTCGAGCTCGGGCGGCCTCTCTCCTCCGCGCACCTTCGCCAAGGGAGGCGAGCAGTCGAGGCGAGCGGTCTCACATCCGAAAAAAGTTTGCAAAGTTCGCTTGACATATAGTGCAAAGTGAGCTTTACTATATTTGCAAAGCAAGCTTGCTATATCACTACACGCCGAACGAAGGAGGTTGATGTGAGGACGCGAATACCAGAACTTAGGCGAGAGCGAAAGGTCTCTCAAAGCGAGCTGGCAATGGCGGTTGGGGTCACGCGACAGACGGTGACCTCCATCGAGACGGGCAAGTACACGGCGTCACTTCCTCTCGCCCACAAGATTGCCCAGTACTTTGGCCTCACCATCGAGGAGATCTTTGACTTCTCGGACATCGACTAGCGCAGGGCCGCCCAACAGGCGACAGACCCGCAACACGAACCTATCAGAGGAGCGATCATGGAAACAAGCAAGACAAACAACGCCAACGAACAGCTCACAGAGGAGCTCAGGAGGTTCAAGGCACGTCTGATCGGGCAGATCATACTGGGCACCTCACTTTGCCTCATCGGTATCCTGGGAGCGACGTATGGTACAGTCACGGGAGCCACCCAAGACTATACCTATGGCCTGTGCATAGGTGCTGCCGCAGCGGTATTGGCCACCGGCATCCATAGGCTCATGCGTGCGAGGAGGGTTGACTGCCTGCGCGAGTACTACGCGCGGGAGCATGACGAGCGCCTAGCGGCCATCAGGGCGAAGAGCGGCCTTCCCATGGTTCTCTACCTGATGGTCGGCATGCTCTGCGCCACCTTCGTCGCACTTGCGCTTGGCCAAGAGACCGTTGCCGACACCCTCATCGCGACGGAGATTGCCTGTGGGGCCGCAAGCCTCCTCTCCAGGGCCTACTGGTCACGACGGATATAGGCCAAGCGGGGCCCGGCCCCGGAGAGGCCGACCGTCATACCAGCTGACACCGTGACGGAGACGCCTGAGAGCACCTCCCTGCCATGTATGAGCCTCGTGAGGCCCGTCACCTGAACGCCACTGCCACGGGTGGTGCCGGCATGCGCAGGCTTTCGATATCCGTCGCTCATAATGAAACCTCCTTGTCCACGCAATCCATACGCGAGAGGTACAGTCCCCAAAAGCACGCTCACAAGCCCAGTGCCATGGGCGAGGGCGAGGCCCACGCACGGATCGACGCCATTGGAGACGGCGACGCCCGTCCTGACCACCATGAGGTAGTGTAATACCCATGAAGTAATTGGACTGCAGCTGTGGCATGCTCCCGTTGACGGAGGGCGAGGACGGGAGGCACGGCCTGGCGGGGCCGAAGACGGCGGTCATACCGGGCGCAAAGGACAGGGAGAGGCCCGGGCGGCTGGCCCGCACGCGCATAGCACAGGCCGCCGCCAGGGCCCGGACCTCGCTGCTGCGCGACTCCGGCGAGACGCCGAGCCCCGTCGCCGAGAAGGTCGGGCTCGCGGCTGACGGCGTGTACCCGTGCGCGGCGAGGCACCCGGGGGGCGGCGCCCCAGCGCGTCACGGTCAGCCCAATGGGCAGAGTCCCCACGCAGAGAAGGGCCACGGCGCAAAGGCCCGCCGCGCTCGTAACCCGCACCCGCTCACACGGTATCGTGACAACAACCCGCCTATCTGTGGGTGAGTCATGTACGGCAACACCGGAGAACCCCTCCCCTCGCCGCTGCTCTTGCGCCAAGAGCACATCTCGTGCCGGGGAGCCCAGCTGTTCCAAAAACTCGCTGCGATTCGCCACATGAACTTTCCTGTAGACGCGCTGCATGGTGGCTCGCACGGCGGCAGGCCTGATCCCCAACCGTGCGGCGACCTTCGCAGAGGGCATCCCCGTCGCATAGGCGCAGGCTACCTCCAGCTCGCGGGGAGCCAGGGAGCAGGCGGCCAGACGATCCCTGACGCGACTGTCACAATTCGGGCAAGGCCCACCAGAAAGAGGGTCCGAGCCCGTGGGAACGGCAAAGGAATCCCTCGAAGCGACCTCCTCTGGCATGGCCCGAGGGCGTCGCAGGTGACGCGCACCAAGAGCAGCAAGAACGAACACCGAAAGGGCGACGAGGACCTCGTATGGCCACGAGCGGAGCTGACCGAGCGGCACCACACGTGTGAGGAGGCACCACGTTGCCAGACCGAGGCTCAGACCCATCAGCGGCGATGTGCCGCCCTCCCTCTGCCAGCTGCCCTCGCAAGACTCAGCTCGCAGGACACCCTCCTCACAGGACGCCTCTGCGCTCGCCCCTCCCTGAGTCACGCCCCAGCCACAGGCACCGATCGAGACAATCTAAGCAACCATCGCCATCACCAGGACACCCAGTTCCGAGGCAACCAAAAGGGCTGCGCTGTAGGGGATCCGCCCCGTCGCCTCGAAGACCTCGTAGCTGAGGTAGCTGGAGATAAACCCCGTCGCCATCCCGCCAGCAAGCGCAAGACCCCCACCGGCGTCCACGTGGCCCGCTAAGACGCAGGTCCCAGGCACAAGGGAGCGTCGCAAGACAATGGCGCAGCAGAGGGACGCGAGCATGGCTGTCAGCGGCTGTGTCAGCAGCTCGAACTCCTGGAAGCACGAGAACCACTCGCTGCCGAAGATGCCGTATATGCGCCCCCCATCCTGCCCATGGGAGTCAGCACCCACTCGGGAACGATGCCAAGCGCCATGGAGACCAGACCCAGCACTGCGACCACTGCGCGCAAACGCCCTCGCCCCTTTCCTCGAAGCCCCAGGCAGGACCCGATGACAAAGCCCGCCGCGAGGTAGGCCCGCACGCCGCCGGGCGCCGGGTTCGTCCTGCTCACGAGGTAGAAGGGCGTCGCTGCGAGCACGCAGGGTCACGCCACGCGCACAAGCGCGCCATGAAGCCGCACGCCCCAGGCATGTGCGGGCACATGATCCATCGTCCCGACTCCCTTCGGGTATCAGGCTTTGCTATAGGTAGGAGCGACCGGCCGGATAGGAGCGACCGACCGGAGTGCGGCCTTAGGCCTCGAGCCTGGCCGTGAGCAGCTGGTTGAAGAGCTTGGGGTTGCCCTTGACGCCGGCCGCCTTCGAGGCCTTCATGCACTGACCGACAAGAAAGCCCACGACCTTCGTGTTGCCGTCCCTGTACTGCCTGACCTGGTCCGCGCAACGACCGAGGACCTCATCCACCACCGGCTCGAGGGTAGCACTGTCCGTGCTCTGGCGCAGTCCCCGCTCGTCCACGACCCGCTCGGGGTCCGCGTCTGTGCCGTCCACGACCTCAAGGACCTCGCGGGCTTGGGCGAAGCTGATCGCATCGGCCGCAAGTAGAGCCGAGACGGACGCGGCCTGCGCCGCCGTGATGGCCCCAAAGGCAGGCAGGAGGTTGACGACCACGTTCGCAACCGTGGGAGCGACCTTCTCCCCCGTCGTCGCGACGGCCTCCTCGAAGAGGGCGGCCACAGTCGGGTCGCCCGCGATCTGGGCGGCATCATCGCGCCTCAGGCCAAAGCTCGCCTCGTAACGCTCGCGCCTCGCGTCAGGCAGCTCCGGGATGCGCTCGCGCGCCTCCTCTATGAACTCGTCAGAGAGGTCGAAGGGCGCAAGGTCCGGGTCGGGGAACAGCCGGTAGTCGTCGGCCGTCTCCTTGGTGCGCATGACGACGGTGCGCCTCCTGCCGGGCTCCCAGTGACGCGTCTCCTGGTAGACGATGCCACCCTCCTCGAGCACCTCGGCCTGGCGGCGTATCTCGTATTCCAGGGCATCGTGCAGGCTCTTGAAGGAATTGATGTTCTTCATCTCGGTCTTGGTGCCAAGCTCAGTCTCGCCGCGCCTGCGCAGGCTGACGTTGCCGTCACAGCGCATGGACCCCGACTCCAAGGAGCAGTCGGAGATACCCAGCGCGAGAAAGGTCTGGCGGAGCTTCTCCATGAAGAGGCGGGCCTCCTCGGGCGTACGCAGGTCGGGCTCAGTCACAAGCTCGATGAGCGGCGTGCCGCAGCGGTTGTAGTCGATGAGCGACTCAGAGGCGCCTGCGATGCGCCCCTCCTCGCCGCCAATGTGGACCATCTTGGCCGCGTCCTCCTCCATGTGTATACGCAAGATCCTGATGGGCACCACGTAGGAGCCGTCAGCCGCACGCGGGACGGGCGTCACGCCATCTGCGGCGAGAGACTCCCGCATGGGGCGCTCCCTCGCACCCGGACCCGACACCGTAAGGTCAAGGTGGCCGTGCATGCAGAAGGCGATGGGGCCCTGCGTGGTCTGGAAGTTCTTGGCCATGTCGGGATAGAAGTAGTGCTTGCGGTAGAACATCGAGTGGCGCTGGATCTCGCAGTTCGTGGCCAAACCAGCCATTACGATGGATTGGATGGCCCTGCGGTTGGGCACGGGCAGGGCTCCCGGCAAACCCAGGCAGACGGGGCACACGTTGGAGTTGGGCGCGTCGTCGTGGCTGAGCCTGCAATTGCAGAACATCTTGGTGTCAAGCGTGGTGAGCTCGGTGTGGACCTCCAGACCAATGACGGCCTCCCAGTCTGCGAGCACCTCCTGCAGCGTCCTCATAGGAGCTCGCCTCCCTTCCCGATAAAGCCAGGAGCGACGGGGGCACCCTTACCCAAGCCAAGGCCCGCATCCACGCCACGCTCTATGGCACGCGCAAAGCTGAGAAGCGTCGCGTCCCCGAAGGCCGGACCCTGGAGCTGCGCCGAGATGGGCAGGCCCGACTCCTGCCCCAGGCCCAGAGGCACCGATATGCCGCCGTTTCCGGCTATATTGTTCGAAATAGTGAACATATCCGAGGCGTACATCTGGGTGGGGTCGCTGATCTCGCCAAAGCGAAAGGCAGTGCGCGGCGTCGCAGGCATGAGGATGACGTCGCACTGCTCGTAGGCACGCTCGTAGTCTTGGGTGATGAGCGTGCGTACCTGCTGGGCCGGGTAGTAGTACCTGTCGTAGATACCGCTAGAGAGGAGGTAGGCCCCCAGCATCTGGCGGCGTATGGCCTCCCTGCCAAAGCCGCGCGCCCGAGAGAGTGCCGTCTGCCGCGCGAGCGTGGCGCAACCCTCCTCCTGGTGTCCATAGCGCACCCCGTCAAAGCGCGCGAGGTTGGAGAAGGCCTCGCAGGGCGCAATCACGTAGTAGGCCGCGATCGCGGAGGCGATGTTGGGGAGGTCGACCTCCACAACCTTGGCCCCCTGATCCTCCAAGACCCTGCGGGCCAAGACAATGCCAGCCTTGACCTCACCCGTCAGGCCCTCTGCCTCGAGAAGCGCGGGGACGACGCCGACCCTGCGACCCTCGACGGCATCATCGAGCCGCCCCAGGAAGTCTACCCGGCAGTCCTGGCTTGTGGAGTCGAGCGGGTCAGGGCCAGGCGCGACGAGAGCGTTCATGGCGAGGGCAACGTCCTCGACGCGACGCGCGAAAGGCCCCACCTGGTCAAGCGAGCTTCCAAAGGCAACGACGCCATAGCGACTCACGGTGCCGTACGTGGGCTTCAGGCCCACGACGCCGCAGAGCGAGGCTGGCTGACGGATCGAGCCGCCCGTGTCAGAACCCAAGGCGAGTGCAACCTCACCGGCAGCGACGGCGGCGGCGGAGCCCCCCGACGAGCCGCCAGGCACGCGCGTAAGGTCCCAGGGATTGTTGGTGGGGTGGAAGGCGGAGGACTCAGTGGAGGAGCCGAAGGCAAATTCATCCATGTTGGTCTTGCCCACAGGCGTCGCCCCGGCAGCGAGCAGGCGTCCCACGCAGGTCGCCGTGAAGACGGACTCGTAGCCCTCAAGCATGCGGCTCGCGCAGGTCGTGCGAGTCCCCACGAGGTGCATGTTGTCCTTGAACGCAACGGGGACGCCGGCAAGGGGACCCGGCTCCTCTCCCCTTGCGAGGCGCTCGTCGGTCGCCTTGGCGGTATCAAGCGCAAGCCCTGCCGAGACCTGCAGGAAGGCGTGCAGCTGTAGCTCGCGTGCGTCGAGCGCGGACAGCGCGGCCTCTGCCACCTCGACCGCCGAGAAGTCACCAGCCGCGACCCCCGCCGCGATCTGTCTCGCAGAGAGTTCGTCGAGAGACACCATCAGCGATCACCCTCCTCATCGCCCAAGATGGAGGGCACACGGAAGTAGCGCCCCTGTGTCGAGGCGGCGTTTAACAGCGCGCTGTCTATGGGCAGGGCGCGCATGGAGTCATCTACAACGTCGTCGCCCATCACGTTGGAGAGCCCACCAATGGGATGGAAGGTGGGCTCGACGCCGTCGAGGTCGTACTCACAGATGGGCTCGAGCAGGGCGACGGCCTCGTTCATGTACGAGGTCATCTCATCGAGCTCCTCCTCGCTCAGGGCGATGCGGGCGTAGTCGGCGATGCCGGCCACGTCCTCCTTGGAAAGTGGCATGTCTCCTCCGATACGGGCGGTCACACGCCGCTTCACGGCTGCCACCCTATGAAAGGCGCTTCTCTGTGCGCCCATTCTAGGTCAGCCCTGCGACCAACGCGAATGCTACATCTTGGTGGTAGCAAAGCGTCTAGCGGTCCTCTTCGCCGTGGGCCTCCTCGGCGCCGCCCCCTTCGGCATCGGCCTCGCTGTCATCGGCCGCGTTGCCATCAGCCTCGGATTCCTGAGACCCTGTGGATGACTTCTTCCCGCTGGGCTTGAGCTTGTCGAACTCCCCCCTATATATCTTGAACAGGACGTTCTGCAGGGCATCGCTCTCGATGAGATCCTGCTTTGCGCTCTCGCGTATCGTACGGTCATACTCCGCGTCGTAACCGATGAAGGGAGGCTGCCCCTGCCCACCGATCTTGTCGTCACCACTCTCGGCTTTGCCACCGCCACTCTTGGTCGTGTCATCTTCGCTCGAACGGCTTGCGCTACTGCCCATGATCCACTCCTCCTCGTATATCCCCATCGCCGCCACGTCTAACGGTATTCCGGCGCCAAAGCGCCAAGAGACAAGTGTCTGGCCCCACACACCAGAAACGCCCTCCTATGGTTGCTTGATATCCTTAAGCTTAGCACGATGCGGGAGTATCAGACCAGCGAGAAAGCCCAGAAGAGAGACCATGAGACCGATCGCCAGATACTCATGCGTGGGCAAGAGGACCTCATGGGAGTCACCGACGTGATCGATGATTGAGACCAGCCACGGAAGCAGTGCAAACAGTCCCGCCAGCACAAGGATAGCAAGCCAGCGCACGGGTCCCCACCTGCGCTGCACCGAGATGGTAACGGAAAGCGCAAAGGTCGCCGACACGTGAAGCAGATAGGTCACCAGGACCCATCCCAGCGAGTCGAGCCGACTGGTGTCCATGCCCAAGCTGATGAGGCAACCCACCCACACGACAACGTATACGCAGAGCACGACCCAGAAGGCACGCGTGGGACGCCCCCTTACCTCGACATGCTCCTCGACCCCGCTGTCGGTTGGGGCGCCTCCGCCCGACCTTGACCCTGCCGCTGGGGCCGTAGCCGCCGCAGGCTCATCTCTCGTCTTGTGTTTCAACCTCTTACGTGACTTACGTGACTTATTGCGTGATTTACATGACTTACGTGACGCGCGCTTTGACACCGTATGTCAGCTCCCCTGTATGCAGACCATCGCGACATGTACGTCGCACATTGTACAGGTACGGGCGGGAGTAGATGCAACCGCAGCACAGCGAGCTCAGAGTGCGTCTTTGCGTAGCTACTCCATGATCGCAGACTGCGCTTTTCCGTGAGCCGTCGGGTGGACCGGGTCACAGAGTGCGCTTTTCCGTGAGGCGACGCCACGTTTGCGCAGGTGAGGAAAAGCGCACTCTACGGAAAGACGCATTCTGCGTGCACGCCCTCACGGAAAAGCGCATTCTGGCTGCGGACCCTCACGGAAAAGCGCATTCTGGATGCGGACCCTCACGGAAAGGCGCAATTTGGCCAAGACGTCACGAGGGGCACGACCCAATCCTCGCGAAGTGAGTGAATCACTCACTTCATCAACCTGAAGTGAGTGATTTTTCGGCACAAAGGCACTACAGTTCATTGAGGTAAACTCATATATGCGCAGGTAGAAGACTTACTGAATAAAAGATCGAAGTGAGTGAATCACTCACATCGCGCTCATGGTGTGGGTGAATCACTCACATCGCGTTCATGGTGTGGGTGAATCACTCACATCGCATCCATGGTGTGAGTGATCCACTCACTTCGCGAGAACTGCGAGCGCTACGATGTGCGCAGCTGAGGACCACTCACTTCTACCCTACCCCTTCCCGTGCCCGCTCGCCTTCTGGGCTGTGAGCATCTGGGCGAAGACGTCCCGATCGTAGTCTGACGGCAACACGATGGTCGAGGCGTCGTTCTTGCTGATATCGACCATCATCTCGGTCCACTGAGAGAACATAAACAGGCTGTTGGCCTCGTCACTGGTGACACCGCTATCGCGGATGGTGTCAAGCGACTCCTTGATACCCTCGGCGATGGCCGTCCGCTGCCGCGCGATGCCCTCGCCACGAGCACGCATGGCCTCCGCCTCGGCCTGTGCCGCGATGACCGTCTTCTGGCGGGCGGCGTTGGCGTCGTTGGTCGCGCTCTCGAGGTTGTTCTTGGAGGCAACGATACGGTTCATCGACTCCTGGACCTCCTTGGGAAGCCGGATGGCCGTGATGAGCGTCGCGACAACAGTGTAGCCATAGGCGAGCATCTTGTCTGCAACCGAGTGGTCGATGGAACTCGCGATGGCCTCCTTCTCGATGAACACGTCCTCGAGGCTGCGGGCGGGGATCTCGGAGCGTAGCGCGTCCGCAAAGTAGTCCTTCATCTGGCCGACGGGATCGGTAAGGGTATAGATGCACCGATAGACGCCGGACTGGGTGATGTCTGCGGCAGGCGAGCCGTCGACGCGAAACTGGATGGAGACGTCAAGCTCGATGGTAACGTTGTCCTTGGTCTTGGCGTCAAAGGTCATGCGCTCGTCCTGCGTCATCATGCTGATGATCCTGACCTTGTCGATGCCGGGGATCTTGAAGTGAAGCCCGGCGTTAGCAATTCCGCTGAACCTGCCGAGCCGCTCGATCGCGGCACAGTGCTGCTGCGGGACCACGTAGAGTCCACCTCTGAGAACGATGACGCAGATGAGAACGATGACGACGAATGCAAACATTGCCCCTCCCCTTCATAGGACCATACGGGCGCGCCCTGGCACCCGATGACAGGACAGTCACAGCCGGACCAAGACGCGCGAGCGTCTATTCTAGCGCACGGCCTGGCCTCGTCAATCCGAAGGTGGGGTCCTTGTGGGGACAGACGTCACGCCCGCAAATACCTCCTCAAAGGCTGCAAGGTTGGACCCCCCGGGAATCGCAAAGACGACCCGCTCGAACGCGCCTGGGTGCTCCTCCAGCCACGAGAGAAAGGCCTCGCTCGCCACCTTTGGGTCATTTCGGAAGGCGCCACAGCCAAGGGCCCCCGTGATCGCGGTCTGCACGGGCTCGTCGCTCGCCGTCGCCATGAGGTCCATCGCAAAGCGTGCGCGCTCGCCCATCACCCTGTCGCAGATCTGCCCGCTGACGCCCCAGGTCATCATGGCCCGACCCTTAAAGGGTGCCGCGACCACCGCCACGTCCACCTTCGCCGCCACGTCCTCATCGCCTGAAAAGAGGAGGACGTCCGGAACATAGAGCCCCCGATCGTAATAGAGGTCATCGTTATGGTCGGAGCGATTCGGCTCATAGAAGTCGTCCCATCGGGCGTCAAGCGCCGGGTAGAGCGATGAGTGGGCACAGAGAGCCTCCTCTTGGGCCTGTGCACCCGAAAGAAAGCCACCGCCTGGGCTGAGGTACGAGGCAAAGTCCAAGAGGCAGACCCTCTCGCCCCGCCGAGAGGCCTCGATCGCGGCACTCGCGGTGTCGGTGCTCGCGATCTCTATGGTGGTCGTCGCCCAGCGGGTCTCGACCTCGGGCAGGGCGCTCCCCTCCACGATGCACGTCAGGCCGATGCTGTGATGCAACGAACCCGCGTGCTGCTCGGCAAGCATGTCCACCCGCCACTTTGCATACGCCCTGCACTCAGCCGCGCTCTTCCGTCTGTGATATGCCATGATGAGAACCTCCTCGTGAGTATAAGCGTAGCGGTAGGTCACGCGCCGGGGCTCCCCGTCGCGCGAACTGTGCCCCCCTGCGCTCCCAGCGCTCCCTGCACCTCCCTATACCACCCTATAGCAGGTGCTCTGCTATCTGGACGGCATTCGTGGCGGCGCCCTTGCGGATCTGGTCGCCAGCACAGAAGAGCACGAGCGCGCTTGCGCCCTCCGGCGCGGAGAGATCTCGCCTGATGCGGCCCACGAACACCAGGTCCTGACCGCTCGCCTCGAGTGGCATGGGGTAGCGAAGTCTCGTGGGATCGTCCACAAGCTTGACGCCGGCTGCCTCTGACAGGATCTGGCGCGCCTCGTCGGGCGAGATCGGACGCTCGAACTCCATCGTGATTGACTCCGAGTGCGAGCGGACAATGGGCACGCGCACGCAGGTGCAGCTCACGCGAAGCTCGGGCAGGTGCATGATCTTGCGTCCCTCGTTTTGCAGCTTCATCTCCTCGGAGCTGTAACCCTCCTCGTCAAAGCCCCCGATCTGCGGGATCAAATTGAAGGCGAGCGGATAGGCAAAGGGATCGGTCGCACCGACCTCACGTCCGTCCACATGGGCCCTGACCTCGCGCTCGAGCTCATCGAGGCCGGGCTTGCCAGCGCCTGAGGCCGCCTGGTAGGTGCTCACGACGAGCCGCTTGAGCTGCGCCCGCAGGTGGAGCGGCCACACCGGCATAAGGCCGATGATCGTGGCGCAGTTGGGGTTCGCGATGATGCCTGCGGGATGGTTGGCTATGTCGGCGGCGTTAATCTCAGGGATGACCAGAGGCACGTCCTTACGAAGACGAAAGGCATGGCTGTTGTCCACGCAGACGGCACCACGCCTCACAGCCTCGGGGAGAAGCTCTTGTGCCTGGGCATCGCCCGCCGCGCCGAGCACGATGTCGACACCCTCGAAGGCATCAGGCCGAGCCTCACGCACGACCACCCGCTCACCTCTGAAGGCAAGCTCTTTGCCCACCGAGCGGGCACTTGCCAGGCACACGAGTTCGCGCACGGGAAAGTCCCTCTCTTCCAGGACCCTCATCATCTGCGTTCCCACGACGCCCGTCGCACCGAGTATCGCCACCACCTTGCCTGCCATGTCCTGCTCCTTTATCTTATGTCGCACGTCTTGCGCCTGTCGGCTGTCCCTCGCCCTGCTGCGGGATCTCGACCATCTCGCCCGCCACGAACTTGTCGTAGATGCACGTGATGGCCCGCTCGAAGTCGGCGTTGTTGACACCCAGTATGATAGAGATCTCCTGCGAGCTTTGGGTGATCATGCGGATGTTGATACCCGCCTCGCCGAGCACGCCGAAGACGCGCCCCGAGGTGCCCGCACGCCGACTCATGTTGCGACCGACGACCGAGATGAGCGCAAGCCTGTCCACGACGTTGATGCTGTCGGGCTTGAGCTCCTTCTGCAGGTCATGCACGATGGAATAGATGCTGTCCTGGACGTCCGCGCCGTTGACCACGATGCCAAAGGAGTCGACGCCCGTCGGGATGTGCTCGACCGAGACCCCATAGTCCTCAAAGACCGTGAGCGCCCTGCGGACGATGCCGACCTTGGAGGACATGTGTGCCTTCTGTACATGGACGGCGAGGAAGTCCCTCTTGCCGGCGATGCCCGTGATCAGGTGCTCACGGGCACCGTCGGCGGCAGTTTCGCGTATCATGGTGCCGCGCTTCTCGGGCTGGTTCGTGTTCTTTATCTGGATGGGGATCCCCACCTCGCGCACCGGGAAGATCGAGTCCTCCTGCAGCACCGAGGCGCCCAGGTAGGAGAGCTCGCGCATCTCATCGAAGGTGATGCGGTGGATGGTACGCGGGTTGTCCACGATGCGGGGGTCCGCCGAGAGGAAGCCCGAGACGTCAGTCCAGTTCTCGTAGAGGTTCGCATCGATGCAGCGGGCAAGAATGGCGCCCGAGATGTCCCCACCGCCGCGATCGAAAAGCTTGACCGTTCCGTCGACCGTCGAGCCATAGAAGCCCGGCAGCACGAAGTCGCCCAGGCGCTGGACGGCCTCGCGGATACGAGCCTGCGTGCGCTCGAGGTCGATCTTGCCGTCATGGTGAAAGACGATGACGTCGCGGGCGTCCAGGAAGGGCTTGCCAAGGTACTCTGCCATGAGCTGCGCGGTGAACCACTCGCCGCGCGAGACGACGTACTCGGGCGAGCAGCTCTGGATCTGGTCGATGAGCTCGTCGAAGCGCTCGGCCACGGGAAACGCAAGTCCAAGCTCCTCGGCAATGTCGAGGTAGCGCTTCCCTATCTCCCTGAGGAGGCTCGTGCAGTCGACGTGGTACTTGATGTGGGCGTTCACGAGGAGCAGCAAATCGGTGACCTTGTTGTCGTCGCTGAAGCGCCTGCCTACGGCCGAGACCACCACGAAGCGGCGGTCCGGGTCACTCTCGACAATGGCCTTAACCTTCCTGAACTGCTCGGCATCAGCGACGCTCGAGCCGCCGAACTTTGCGACCTTGATCATGCACCTACGCCTCCTTGGGGAGCGCCGCCATGAAGCTCGCCGCATCCTCCTCGCACGCCCGCTCAAGGAGCCGACGCGCCTCCTCTGCCGTGACGTCGCGAACCACGACCGCAGCTGGACCGAAGGGACGCGCGCCCTCGACGGTAGCCCTCGTACGGAGCACATAGTCTGCTCGAAGCAGAGACGCGTCGTAGCTGAGGTCAGCGGAGAAGTCGTAGTGGGGACGCCTCCCCTCGCAATAGTCGATCACATCCTGCACGATGGCGTTGCCGGTGGGCAGCATGCCGGCGCCCTGGCCATAGAACTTCAGCTCGCCCACCGTGGTCCCGACAAGGCTCACAAGGTTGAAGTTGGAGGGTACGTGTGCCTCGAGGGTGTCAGACGAAAGTGCCACGGGCTCCACGGCCACGGCATAGCGCCCATCCCTCAGGACGCCCCTCCCCAGGAGCTTCACGGTTCGACCGTGCGCGGCAAAGAGGTCGATGTCGGCCTTGGTGACGGCGCGAAGCCCCGTCACGGGAAACTCGCTTGTGCAGGCGCAGCCAAAGGCGACGCAGGCCGCGATGAGGGTCTTGTTCTTGACGTCAATGCCGTCGATGTCAGCGGAGGGGTCCCTCTCGGCAAAGCCCTGCTCCTGGGCCCTCTTGAGGGCCTCGTCGAAGTCTGTTCCCTGTCTGACCATCGCGTCGATGATGAAGTTGGTGGTGCCGTTCATGATGCCTGAGAAGGACGTCACCTCATCGATGCGGCGGGCCTTCTCGATGGAGGCTATCCAGGGGATGCCGCCCCCGCAGGTGGCCTCGATGAGCAGGCTCGCACCCGTAGACTGGGCACATGCCACAAACTCCTCGAAGTGTGCCGCGACGACGGCCTTGTTGGAGGTGACGACGGACTTCCCGGCGCCGAGCGCGTCCAGGATGAAGCTCCTCGCGGGCTCAAGGCCACCCATGCACTCCACGACGAGCTCTATCTCTGGGTCCTCGACGATGTCCTCGAAGCGAGAGGTCATGCGTGGGTCCGTGAGGCGCTCGGGCAACTCGAGTATGCGGGCCACCTCGACGCCTCGCACGCGATTTGCGATGATGCGGTCTACTCCCTGGCCGACGGTGCCGTGGCCGAGAAGGGCAATCTTCATGTCAGTCCAATCGTTGCATGTGTGTGACGGCTGCGCCGCCCCCAAGGGAACAACGGTATGATACTTGACACACGCCCACTGTAGAATGACAAGGAGCGCAGAGGTGAAAACGTTCTATCACAGCACACGCAACGGCGGCGAGCCCTTAACGAGCAAGCAAGCGATACTGAGAGGCATCGCACCCGACGGGGGACTCTACGTATCCGACCAGCTCGGCGAAGAGACGCTCGACATGGCCGCAATGGTCAACCAGGACTACCACGAGACGGCCCAAAAGGTGCTTGCAACGCTCATCCCCGATTACTCGACCGAGGAGATCGGCTCCTGCGTGAGGAAAGCCTACGCCGAGAACTTCGATACGCCCGCCGTGGTGCCGCTCACACCTTTGGGCAGCGACTGGCTGCTCGAGCTCTCCCATGGTCCCACCTGCGCCTTCAAGGACGTGGCACTCCAGCTGCTGCCACACCTGATGTCGGTCGCGAGGGGCAAGAGCGAGCACAGGATCATGATCGTGACCGCGACCTCGGGGGACACCGGCAAGGCCGCCCTCGCGGGATTTGCGGACGTCGAGGGCACGGGCGTCACGGTCTTCTACCCCGAGGGCAAGGTATCCGAGATACAGCACCTGCAGATGACCACGCAACTTGGTCGCAACGTCGCCGTGTGCGGGGTCGAGGGCACCTTCGACGACTGCCAGACGCAGGTCAAGCGCATCTTTGCCGACACGGCGCTGTCAGAGAGGCTCCACGGGAGGGGCGTCGCCCTCTCGAGTGCCAACTCCATCAATGTTGGTCGTCTCGTCCCTCAGGTCGTCTACTATGTCGACGCGTATGCCCAACTCGTGAGGAGTAGCGCCATCAGCCTGGGCGATGCCGTCGACTTCTGCGTGCCCACGGGCAACTTTGGCGACGTGCTCGCCGGCTACTATGCCAAGCGACTCGGCCTTCCCGTCGGGCGGCTCATCGTGGCCTCCAACACCAACAAGGTGCTCACCGACTTCCTCAAGACGGGCAGCTACGACCGTCGCCGCGACTTCGTGAAGACGATCTCCCCCTCGATGGACATTCTCGTCTCTTCCAACTTCGAGCGCATGCTCTACTACCTCACGGAGGGGGACAGCGAGCGCGTGGGAGCCTGGATGGCCGAGCTGGCCACGCAGGGCGTCTACTCCATAGGCGACGAGCTTCTCGGGCGCCTGCGCGAGACCTTCTACGGCGAGTTCGCGACAGACGACGAGACGCGAGAGACCATCCGCACGACCTGGGAGGAGGAGCACATCCTCATCGACCCGCATACCGCCGTCGCAAAGACCATACTCGACCGACATGAACACAACGGGAGGATACGCGTGTGTCTCTCGACCGCCAACCCGTACAAGTTCCCCGCAGACGTGCTCGCGGCGCTCGGCCACGACACGCAGGGTAAGGACGACTTCGCCTGCATGGACGAGCTCCAGAGGCTCACAGGTATCGCGGCGCCAAGACAGCTCTCGACGCTCAGGGGTGCCCCTGTCATGCATGACTCGATCTGCGCCAAAGAGGCGATGGCGTCCTTTGTCGAGAGCGCGACGGCAAGGATCTTTCGGTGAGTCACCAAGGCGCGACCAGCACATCGAGCGCACAGCTCGCCCGCGACACGCTCACCGTCGAGGTCCCGGCGACCTCGGCTAACGTGGGCGTGGGCTTTGACTGTTTGGGCCTCGCGCTCGACCTCATGGCCCGCTTCAGCTTCGAGCCGGCGGACGAGCTTCTCATAGACGGCTGCCCCGAGCGCTTCAGGGGGCAGGATAACCTCGTCTGGACGAGCTACCTGGAGGCCTGCCGCAGGCTCTGCAGCAGGCCGCTCACGCCGCACATCACGATAGACTCCCCCATCCCCCTCTCGGGCGGCCTTGGGTCGAGCTCTGCCTGCGTCGTCGCGGGCGTCGTGGCGGCCCAGGAGCTGAACGGGGCTGGCCTCGATGCCCGGCAGGCGCTTGACATCGCCTGCGAGCTCGAGGGACACCCCGACAATGTCGCACCGGCCATCCTCGGCGGTCTTGTAAGCTCGTTTGTGGACCAGGGTCGCGCCCACCCCGTGCACCTGGACGTCGCACAAAACGTGAGTTTCGTCGCGATCGCGCCTCCCTACGAGGTCCGCACCGCCGACGCGCGCAGGGTCATGCCTGAGCAGGTCTCGCTTGCGACGACGGTGTGGCAGGTGGGACACTGCGTGGCCGCTGTGCACGCCCTTGAGCAAGGTGACCTCGAGCTCTTCTCGGCGGCTTCGCGCGACAGGCTCCACGAGCCCTTTCGCGCACGCCTGATCCCCGACTACGAGGCCCTGCGCCGTACCGCACTGGCGGCAGGGGCGGCGGCGTTTCTCATCAGCGGCTCGGGATCAACGATGCTTGCCGTCTGCGATGGCCGCCCTCTGGCCGAGCATGTCGCCGCATCCGTAGAGGGCATGGTCGAGAACCATGTTGATGGCCTCTGGGTGCGCGTCCTTAGCAGCAGCCCCGCAGGCGCTCGCGTCCTTCGCGAACGCCCGTGAGCGTCAAGGCACCAGCACCCAAGTGGCCGCCTAGCGTTGATTACATGAGTGGGCCCGGAGACGTTCCGGGTACTATCGGCTGGATGATGGTCTCTGGGGGCTTCGTGAGCGTCGCTGCCGACATATGCAGGCACGTGCGGGCTTAGGACTAATAGCGCTCGCGGGATGATCTTGCTCCGTCAGCTGGCGCGAAACGTGCCTGGGTGTGTGACGGGCCTCGAGGCGGGAGGCGAGCCGCTCGGCCTCTCCTGGCGGGAACGCCTCGCAGGGTGACCCCACGGGGCGCGCGCTCGGATCGTCCCGGACCAGGACGATCCCCCCGCCTCGGGGAACAGGTCGTCCGACACCCACCGCAGCGTCTCGGCCTCGCCGCCTGTCCTGGCGTTTCCCGGCCCGCCGTGCGCCTTGCGCGCGAGCACGCCGTCGAACCCTCCCCGACTGGCCTCCCCGTGGGTGGCGACGCAGGAGTGTACACAGATCGGCAAAAATGGCCTCTCGGGGCCGTTTCGGGGCACTTGTGTACACTGTTGCACCGTTGCGGACAACCGTGGGTATGCAGGAGTGTACACAGATCGGCTAAAACGGCCTCTCGACGCTGGTTTGGGGCGTTCGTGTACACTGTTGCGACGCGGTTCGCCAAGACAGCGACCCGCACAAACCTCCTAAGAGCCCCCTAACTCCTCCCGTTCTGGCCGTCAAGTAGCGATTCGGCCTAGTACCTGCGATGATGCAAGCGCTTCCCGATTCCACAAAGTATCGTCTCGTCCGCAAAAGGCTTGACCTTTCGGGCCGGGCCCCGGCCAGGCTTCCGGTCAGACGGAAAGAGGGGCGGCACATGAAGTGCGCGAACGAGAGCATTAGGGAGTGCGGCGACGGCAGGTGGCAGGTGCGTTTCTACTACAAAAACGGGGACAGGTGGAAGGTGGACCCCCACAGCTTCAAGGCCATCTCGAAGAGGGCAGCAAGGAGGAGGGTGGACGAGATCAAGGAGGGACTCGAGCGGGCGGCGCAGGCAGAAGGCTCCGAGGAACGCGCGTCCCTGTCCGAGAAGGACATGACCACAGAGGGCTTCTTGCGCCGGCTCGTGGGCGGACTGGGCGGACTGGTAGGTTTCGGGCAGATGGAGAGGACCACGGAGGCCGGATACTGTGCCTCTGCAGAGCCTGCGAGCGGGCACCTCGCGGGCAAGAGGGTCGACGAGCTCAACGGAGAGATGATCCTCGATTGGCAGGACAGGCTTTCGCATCTATGTGGGTCGAGACATCCGCGTTCGCAAGAGGACGGTGCTCCGGGAACTCAGGGAGAAGGGCTGCCCGCCCTAGACGCGGTCGGCCTCACAGAAGGAGGCCGGAATGTCGAGGGAAAGTTAAAATTGCCCACATATTGTGTAAAGACCCATATCTAATACATAACTACACAACGTCTTGTATGGACTGACTGTCGAGGAAAGTTGCGGGAAAGTTAGCGTCCCGGAGCCTGCGGCCGAGCGTGTCGAGGCACCCTCTGCGGTCAAGAAAGTTGCGGGAAAGTTGGAATCCGCATACCTCAGATCGTCTACCTGCGGAAATCCAATACGATGACGTGCTGGGGAAAGTTGCGGGAAAGTTAGGACTGCGCCCAGGCGGGCACGTAGCGCATGTACCGTGGGGCGGTCGTCGGATCGACGGGCTTGATCAGCCTGGCCTCGACCGCCGCTGACAGCAGCTTCGAGACGGTCGAAGGGCTGGGGCCTCCCTCGCCGAAGCGCGAGCGCAGCGACTGGTTGGTCATGACGTCGCCGCTTGTGAAGCAGATGCAGGCATGCCAGTAGCAGGCCATGACGCGGTCCTGCGGGTTCAGCGAGCGGTAGGGCGCGTAGGGCATGAGGGAGATTCGCACGCTGCCGCCCGCCTCCTCGTACTCGACAACCCTCGGCGCGGGGAGGTAGGAGGCCTCGCAGGAGGAGATGATCCTGTCCCAGCCGGTCCCGAGCTCTTCGCAGAAGCGGAAGCGCCTCATGAGGCTTGCGAGCCTCTGGTTCCGCGACTTGGGAGGGTTGTCGACCAGGCGCATGAGGTCGACAAGGGATGTTCCCGGATTGGTGAAGTCGACGCGGTCGGCGAACACCTCGATGACCGGGCCGCTGCCAGCTATCGCGAGGTCCTGGTGGATGAGCGCGTTGGCAAGGATCTCGCGGACCGCCCTTTCGGGGTAGGCGTTCGTCTGCGTCCTCACGGCACCGACGACGTCCTCTCTCGCGGGCGTGAGCGCCATCACCATCTCGACCGCAGCCTCGAGTTCGACGGCGTAGCCCCCCTCGTAGTCCCTGCTCCTCAGCATCTCGGTGCGCCCCCGACCCTCGTACTGGACGAGCCTCAGCGCCTTTCGCGCGACCGAAGGGAAGTCCCTGAGGCGCTTGGCGAGCAGGAGCGCGCCGAGGTTCGTCACCGCGTAGCGGCCATCATCCTGGCGCGAGAGGACCTCGTCATCGCAGAGGTAGTGGGCCACCTCGTCCCGCGACTGCGGCATTGGCATCCCGAGCAGGTCGAAGTACTTCGGGAAGTCGAGCAGCGAGAGCGCGTCCGGAAGGGGCAGGCCCCCTATGGCCGTGACGCTCTCGAAGTCAAACTTGGTGATGCGGCCCCATACCTCGGACTCTATGGTGGGGTACTCCCTTAGCTTCTTGGTGTAGCTCCCCACCCGAACGTATGGGACCCGCTCAAAGTCGACCGTGTGGTAGAAGGCCGCATGGACCATGAGCACGGTGACGTGCATGCCGCCGACCTCGCCCTCCGCGAACTCGAAGGAGGCGTTGTCCGTCAGCTGATGGTGGAGCCAGTTCTCGAGCTCCTCGTTGCCCTTCTTCTCGAGCCTGTACCGGAACGAGCTGCCGACTACCTTGTGCGTCTCGTCGTCGATTCCCCAGACCATGTATGCCGTCGGGGCACCCAGCCTGCAGGCAGAGTTGGCCAGCGCACTGATCCTTTGGCCGATCATCTCGGGGTTCGAGTTGTTCGTCTTGAACTCAATCCACTCAGTCTCGGCGTCGTGGCGGCAAAGCTCCTCCACGAGCAGTGCGATGTCAATGTCGGCACCCATGTGACTCCATCTTCCCAAACGTATGGCCAGCATCCATTCTACAGCAGGCCAAGGTTCTCGATACGACCCGCGACACCCCGCCGGGCGGAGCCCGCCACCTTGCCCACGGGCACGCTCCTGATCCCCTTCGGACCCCCCTGCGGACAAGCGGCGCACACCGTCGCGGACCCCTCCCACATCCCGCTCCCGATGACGGCGGGAGAGCTGCCTCGCCCACCCGTGCGCCCCGCCCGGCATGACATCCTCGCAAGGGGACCGAAGGGGGTTCCCGTCCGAAGCACGGAGGCAAAGACATGTACGCGCAGCTGACGCTGGGATTCGGAGTTGAGGAGAAGGTGTGCGTGCGAGATCTGATCGTGCGCGGTGTTTTGGGTCAATAGAAACTGCGCGGAAAGATTGGGGCCGAGGCGACGGGCACCAAGGTCGGCTACCTCGAGCGGAGGGCCCAGATCGGCGAGTGGTGCGTCGGCGCGATCAACGACCACCTCGTGGCCAACGGACCGTCGACCCGCGCCGAGGTCATCGAGGTCCCGTCACCCCACCGACCCGTCTCGCTTGCGCTGGAGCAGCGCGAGAACAAGGCGGACAACCTCCTCAGGAAGATGAGGTCGCAGGGCGGGATCAGGAGCCGGCTGATCGGGGGCGGGCGCGTCTGGGAGGTCACGTGATCGCCGGGCGATTTACGTGTGCTTACGGGTGGCTTACGTGTGCCCGGGGGCGGGCGGCATGAAGTCTTCGCAGCCAGAGGGCTTGTCTCGCGCCCTCTGACTCCCTCTGATTACGTGAGGGTAACGTGGGTGCTCGCTGCCGCACCCCTGCCGCGCCGTGACGATCTGGACCAACCCCACCCAAAGATCAGCCTCACGGGTGCGACGTCGACGCCTTCAACGCACAGCATCCAAGCATGCTTATGCGGCACATCATGTCACACACCATGATCGCCCCCCATGCTCGACGCCGTCGGGGGCTACCTCCGTCAGCGCCTCGCTCAAGGGCGCCGACAAGAAGAACCCGCCGTTGCGACTGGAAGACGAGGCCGTTTTCTCCGCCCTCCTCAGGAAGCCCATGAACTGGCTTGGCATCTGTCGCGATAACGCCGCCAGCTCAATTGGCCTCTCGGGTCGTCTCGTACGGTTCTCTGCGGCCATGCCGGTGCGAAACCCAAGCTTGACGGCTGCCCGCTCGGACTCGTGTGTCCGTACCGCAACCTACAGCTACTTGAACCGCATGGTTTAAACCTCATGTCTCTCGTTCCTGATGCTCCCCTGCGCGAGGTCCTCGGCACGATAGGCCGCATAGCCCTCATAGGAGTAGGACGCATCGACCCCACCCGCCAACAACGTGAAGTTGTCCAGTTGATCGGAGAGAGAACCGCGAAGCAACTCCTTGAGCTCCAGGTCACGCACGGGGCTGCGCTCCATGGCAAGGAGGTAATCCTCGCGCCCTATCTGGCTCCAATCAACCGTGCGGCCCAGTTCGCAACGGAATATGTGATCAAGCCAGATGCGCCCCGCCCGGCCGTTGCCCTCGCGAAACGGATGGGCAACGTTCATCTCCACGTACTTCTCGACAATCTCCTCGAAGTCACCCTGCCGCATGCCCTCTATGCTCTTGAGGGCTGATTGCAGGTACAACGCCGATGCAAACCGGAAACTGCCCTTGGACAGGTTGACGTCACGCACCCTGCCAGCGAAGTCATAGATGTCACCAAAGAGTGTGACATGGATCTTTTGGAGCGTGGCAAACGTGCCTGGCTCCAGCTTGTCGAGCGCGCCGTCCCTATAGAGGGAGAGGGCAGCCAGCTTGGAGATGCGCTCCTCCTCATGGGCAAGCTCAACGCTGCTGGCGATGCCAAGCTTGTTTTGAGGTATCATCGCTCAATTACCTGCCTTGCAAGAGTCTTCCGGCTCAGCTCTTCGATCATGAGTCCCTTGGCGAAGGACGTGAAGTTCATGCCCCTGAGGGAGGCTGTCTCCTTAGCAGGGTCGCGAAGCGTGCGCGGTATGCGGATGGTGACTGGCGCGAGTTCGGAATCCCGCAGGTAGGACTTGATCTCTGTGGGGGTGACACCGGAATCGAGCAGCCCTGTATATCTCACGCGCACATCCTATCCATTGCATGGCTCAAGCAATACGCAAGAGAATTTTATCAGAAGGTGCGGATCTCATTTGTAGAGGGCCTGCGGGCGGCCAAGAGGTATGGCAAGAGGTGTGGAAACGACAGGGGCAGTCGTCACGCTCGCTCCTGTTGGGAGCCATGAGGTGAGCAAGGTGGACGTCGCCAGCGCCAGCCCTACAGCAGCCCGACGGCGCCCATGAACGCGAGCTGAGAGAGCAGCTCGCACCATCCGACAACCTCGATCCCTCCGCCTGTGCCGACGTCTCCGCCCCTGCCAGCGCGACGCCTCTCGTCGATTTCCGCCACGGTTTCACACCCAAACCGCAGGAGGAAATCGTCCAGCGTAGGGTACGTGTCGCTTGCCTGGTGCTGTGCGATGCGAACGTAGCAGAGCACAGCTGCACGAGCTGCGGGAACGCGGGAGAGCTCCAAGAGCGACATGCTCCCGACCCTGCCATCGCAAAGCGAGAAGACCATGTCGTTCCCGCATCCGGAGAGCTTCTCGACATCCACGTCGGCGTGCGCGGCGAGCCCGAGGTCTGACCGCACGCGCATGCACACCCTCCCGAGCAGGTTGGAGCCGCGCCAGCGCGAGATGTCTCGAAAGCGCTTGTCGTGTTCTGCCAGGCCGACGCCCCAGCTGCGGTCGTACGGAGACGCCTCCGCAAGGACTGCGACGCCCGTCGCGAGCAGACGTTCGGTGAGCTTTGGGTTCTGCATGAACTTCTCGCGCACCCCTACGTAGACGAGCTGTTCGCGCACATCGCGCCACAGGGCATCGTCGTAGGGCTTGACTCGGGCACCAAGCTCCTTCGCCCTGCGCGGGGTGGGCGCCTCGAGTATGGCGTCCGCCGAGCCCGTGTCTCCCATCACGCGGGCTTTCTGCCACATCATCCAGTGCTCGGCCGTGCAAAACTCTCGCCCGCAGAACACAAGGCCGCTCGGGTGCCAGTTGCTGCAGAACCCCAGGGCGTCCTTCTCTCTCCAGAAGCCGATCAGCGTCGGCCCGTCTTCGCTGGAGGCCGCCGGACGAGACGCGCCTTCGTCTGGGCTGACGGAGAAGTACTCCTCCCAGAGGCCCGAGACGTCCCTTCCAAGTGCCTCTCCGATAAGTATCGAGACCATGATGAGGTCGCGCTCGTCGCTTGTCTGCGAGTACTGGCTCGCGTCACGGTTGACAGTCGCGCCGGTCAGCACATAGCCCTCGGCCCTTCGCGCCACATGCACACGATAGATGCAGACCCCGGTCCAGCTGCGGTGGAGGTTCAGCGACTCTCCGTCGAAGTACGAGAACCAATGGTCCTCCATGGCCTGTGGGATGTGACCGAGTGCCAGCAGCTCGAACTCCTCAGTCGTGAGAGGGATGTCCAGATCGATCTTAGCATGCGCCCTGGGCATCCGACGAGTCTTCCAGTCGGACCTCAACGCTCTCTGCCGTGGGCGGGCGGGCTTTACCGAATCCCCAGACAGGGCCTCGCTCCTGTCGCCAAAGCCCATCGACCACATCGCGACCGCCTTCTTCGCGTCGTCCATTGTTCCTCCTTCTTCAGGCAACGCCGTATACGATGCTAGCGATCGTGTCGGATGCAAGCTCAAGGGGATCGCCCAGTGGGCTGTCGCCTCGACCGGTAGGCAGACCGTAGGGTCGATCACGGCTCCTCGTCTGCCTGGTGTTATGCAAAGGCGGTGAGAAACGGCCGGGAACTCACGATACCTCGCCTTGATCGATGCGCCGATATGCCGTCGCCCGTGCCGCGCCGACCTTCTTTACGGCACCCTCAGCCTGCAGCCTTTGCAGGACCCGCTCGACCGTGCGGCGGCTGAGTGTTGGATTGTCGTCCATGATCTGGCGTTTGGTCGCTGTCCCCGTAAGGCCGGCGAAGTATGCGCGCAGGACATCCTCGCCCTTGACGCTGGAAGACAACAGGGAAACGCGCTCGTCGAGGTCGCGGTAGCATGCGGTCATAACTCCCAGCAGGTAGGTGACGAATGGCGCGTAGTCGCTTTCTCCCTGAGCCCATCCGGGCGAGCTCGCGGCGAGGGCCTCGTAGTAGGTCGTCTTCGTACGTTCGATTTCGGCCTCAATGGAGACGTACTTGCCCACATCGTACCCGCTGCGGTAGGACAGGAGCAGCATGAGCAGGCGGCTCATGCGTCCGTTGCCGTCGGCGAAGGGATGGATGCTCACGAAGTCGAAGACGAAGATGAGCGACACGAGCAGCGGGTCATAGGTGGCGCCCTTGCTCCAGCGTGCATACTCATCACAGACGCGCTCGACGGCAGAAGGCGTCGCCGCCGCGCTCGTTGGGACGAACCTCGCCACCATGCTGCCATCCTCCGTGTGCTCGGCGATAGTGTTGTCCGAGTCCTTCCAACGTCCCGCAAACGAGACATCCTGGAAGCGGTAGAGGTCGCGATGGAGCTGCAGGATGACGCCCGGCGTGACGGGAATGCCATCATGGCTCTCGTGAATCGTGTCCAGCACGTAACGGTATCCGGCAATCTCGCGCTCATCGCGGTTCGCAGGCTTGACCTTTCGCTCCATCAACTCGCGCAGGCGGACCTCGGAGGTCGATATGTTCTCGATGCGATTGGATGCGCCCGTGCTCTGGATCTTCGCAACCTCGCAGAGCCTGTCGAGCACGGCGGGCTGCAGCGACTTATAGAGCTCCTGCCTGCCCCGATGCTCTCTCACATCACCAATTGCGGACACGACCCCTGGCATCATGAGCCTCTGGAGAACCTTCCCGTATTCGAACTGCAACACCGTGGCATCCTCGTCAACTGCTAAAGTATCTTAGCCATATAAGAGCATATTGACTACTATACACATAATGTGGCTAAGATAATAGAGGCTTCGTGAGTTCGTGTGGGTGGGTGGTTGCGTCACCGCCCCGACGGCGTGGGC
>ERZ772917.480-NODE-480-length-28377-cov-4.942059_pt1 | contig 28377 bp, 26 predicted proteins | sample MGYA00511187_ERZ772917 | MGnify/ENA primary metagenome ERZ772917 (study PRJEB29015, sample SAMEA2737925) | human oral metagenome | biome: human oral; feature: human-associated habitat; material: dental | place: China | collected 2012 ...
GAGTTGCACGACGCTGGCATCCGCCGCCCGACCCTGGACGATGTCTTCCTGACCCTGACGGGCCACGCGATCGAGGAACAGGAGGTGGCGGCATGAACCCGATCCATTCCTCGGAACGTGGACCCCTCGCAGGGTGGTTGGGTGATGTCCGAGCCATCCTGATGCGCAATCTGTTGCAGCTGCGACGCACCCCCGCGATTGTCGCCTTCTCCGTCATGTTCGTCGTGCTGTTCACGCAGATCTACGGCGGTGTCGTGCACGTCCAGGGCAGCGACTACACGCAGTTCCTGATGGCCGGTGTCTTCGGTCAAACGATCGTGTTCGGGACGGTCCTTTCCGGGATGCACATGGCCGAGGACTTGAAGGAGGGCATCATCGACCGCTTCCGCACCCTTCCCATGGCTCCCAGCGCAATCCTGGTGGCTCGTACCCTGGCTGACCTCGTCGTGGCGGCCTGCTCCATGGTTGTGATGTTCGGCGTCGGCCTCGTGGTCGGGTGGCGTTTTCACGCGGGGGTCGGGAATTTCCTGCTCGGCGTTCTCCTGCTGCTGGTCTCCGCGTGGTGTTTCAGCTGGATCACCATGCTCCTCGGGGTTGCTGTGTCCGCGCCCCAGGTGGTCAACAACGTCTGCACGACCGTGCTGTTCCCCGTGGCCTTCGTCAGCAATGCCTTCGTGCCGTCGGAGACTCTGCCCGACTGGTTGCGGGTGATCGCGGAGTGGAACCCGCTGTCATCGTTGGTCCAGGCGGTGCGGTCGCTGTTCGGGAACCTCAGCGCGGCGCCGGTTCCCGATGCCTGGTCGCTGCAGAATCCCGTCGCGGCCACGATCATCATGTGGGTGGTGCTGCTGGCGATCTTCCCGGCACTGACCCTCGTCGCCTTCCGCAGACGCGTCGCGCACTGAAACCGCATGAAAACTCCCCCGCCGATCGATGAACGGCGGGGGAGTCGGTTTTCCCGTCCCGCGGATCAGGCGTCGACGAGACCCTCGAACAGGACGGTGGACAGGTAGCGTTCACCGAAGTCGGGCAGCACGGCGACGATCGTCTTGCCGGCGTTCTCGGGACGGTTGGCGACCTCGACGGCCGCGGAGAGGGCGGCGCCGGAGGAGATGCCGACCAGCAGACCCTCCTGGGTGGCGGCCGCCCGGGCGAACTCGATGGACTGGTCGATGTTGCGGGTGATGACCTCATCGATCACGTCGCGGTCCAGGATCTCCGGAACGAAGTTCGCTCCGAGGCCCTGGATCTTGTGCGGGCCGGGCTGGCCACCGGACAGGATCGGCGACTCGGCGGGTTCGACGGCGATGATCTTCACCTCGGGTTTGTGTTCCTTGAGCACCTGACCGACCCCGGAGACGGTGCCACCGGTTCCCACCCCGGCCACGAAGATGTCAACCTTGCCGTCGGTGTCGGCCCAGATCTCCTCGGCGGTGGTGCGGCGGTGCACGGCGAGGTTGGCCGGGTTCGCGAACTGACGGGCCAGAACGCCGCCACGCTCCTCGGCGATCTCCTCGGCCTTCGCGACGGCCCCCTTCATGCCCAGCGGACCGGGGGTCAGCACCAGCTCGGCGCCGTAGGCGCGCAGCAGGGCCCGGCGCTCCAGGGACATGGTCTCGGGCATGGCCAGAACCACCTTGTACCCCTTCGCCGCACCAACCATCGCCAACGCGATACCGGTGTTGCCGGATGTGCCCTCAACGATGGTGCCGCCCGGTTTCAGCTCGCCCGAGGCCTCTGCGGCCTCGATGATGGCGGCGCCGATGCGGTCCTTGACGGAGTTGGCGGGGTTGTAGAACTCGAGCTTCGCGATGACGGTCGCGTTGCCCCCGGCGATGCGGTTCAGCTTGACCAGCGGGGTGCGTCCGATGAGCTCGGTGACATTGGAGTAAACGGTCATGTAGGGACAACGGGGCCCGGTTCGTCGCTATTCCCACCACGATCCGTTGTATCACATGCTGGACACCCGGCTGTGATGCCCTATCCTCTGGCTCAACTGGATCGGCTGGGCCTAGACTCTCGCTCATGATTTCCCAGCACGACCTGGTACTCGTGGTCGACTTCGGCGCCCAGTACGCGCAGCTCATCGCCAGACGGGTCCGTGATGCCCACGTCTATTCCGAGATCATCGGTTCCGAGGCCTCCGTGGAGGAGATCCTGGCCAGGCGGCCATCGGCCATCATCCTGTCGGGCGGGCCGTCGTCGGTCTATGCCGATGACGCTCCGCAGGTCGATCCGGCGCTGTTCGAGGCCGGCATCCCGGTTTTCGGGATCTGCTACGGCTTCCAGGCGATGGCCCAGGCCCTGGGCGGGTCTGTGGCCAAGACCGGGCAGCGCGAGTACGGTCGCACGCCCCTGTCCATCCAGAACAGTGGCAAACTCCTGGCGACCCTCCCGAACACGCTCAATGTATGGATGAGCCACGGGGATTCCGTTTCCCGCGCCCCGGAGGGTTTCCATGTGCTGGCGCGCACGGCGGGCGCTCCTGTCGCAGCCTTCGAGTGCCGGATGCGGAAACTGGCGGGGGTGCAGTGGCACCCGGAGGTCGCGCACACCCAGTGGGGGCAGCAGGTGCTGGAGCACTTCCTGTTCCACATCGCAGGGCTGGCCCCCGACTGGACCCCCGAGAACATGGTCAGTGAGGCCATCGCGGACATCCGCGCCCAGGTGGGGGACAGCCGGGTGCTTTGTGCGCTGTCCGGAGGTGTGGACTCTGCCGTCGCCGCGGCGCTGGTGCAGCGGGCCATCGGGCCGCAGCTGACCTGCGTTTTCGTTGATCACGGCCTCCTGCGTGAGGGGGAAGCCAAGCAGGTCAAGGAGGATTTCGTCGAGATCACCGGGGTGGACCTGGTGGTGGCCGACGAGTCCGAACGGTTCCTCGGGGCCTTGGAAGGGGTCTCGGATCCGGAGGAGAAACGCAAGATCATCGGTCGCGAGTTCATCCGCACCTTTGAGGCGATGGCCGCCCGGCTGGCGGGGGAACGCGGCATCGACTTCTTGGTGCAGGGAACCCTTTATCCCGACGTGGTGGAGTCCGGTGGCGGGGTGGGGACCGCGAACATCAAGTCGCATCACAACGTGGGCGGTTTGCCCGAGGACCTGCAGTTCACGTTGATCGAGCCGCTGCGCACCATGTTCAAGGACGAGGTGCGGGCTGTCGGCCTGCAGCTCGGCCTGCCCGATTCACTCGTGTGGCGGCACCCGTTCCCCGGTCCCGGCCTGGGGATCCGCATCATCGGTGAGGTGACCGCCGAGCGGTTGGCCGTGCTGCGGCGCGCCGACGCCATCGCTCGCCGGGAGCTGGCGAACGCCCGGAAGGAACGGGAGATCTGGCAGTTCCCGGTGGTGCTGCTGGCGGATGTGCGTTCCGTCGGGGTGCAGGGCGACGGACGCACCTACGGGCATCCCATCGTGCTGCGGCCCGTCACATCCGACGACGCCATGACCGCTGACTGGGCGAAACTGCCGTGGGAACTGCTGGAGAAGATCTCCACCCGGATCACCAACGAGTGCGCCGAGGTCAACCGCGTGGTCCTGGACATCACCAGCAAACCGCCGGCCACCATCGAATGGGAGTAGCTCCGGGATGAGACGTTTCACAACGCCCTGACGTTGAAGAGAATCTCCCGGTAGGCCAATCCAGGTTCTCTCGAAGCGCGGATCGCATCAGTGATGCGTGATTCATGAATCTGTGATGCTACGGTGGTGTCGTGAGGACAACGCTACGACTCGATCCCGAGGTTGCCGCTGCGGCGGAACGTCTACGCCGAGAGCGCCACATCGGTCTGGGCGAGGCCGTCAACGAGCTCGCACGCGCGGGCTTGACCCAGAAGCGGAAGCCCGCGCGTTTCCGACAGCGGACTGCCGGAGTCGGGCTGAGGGTCGACGCCACCGATATCGCCGGCACGCTCGAGCTGCTCGACCAGTACGACGCCGAGGACGCCCGGTGATCGTCGACGCCAACGTCCTGCTCTACGCCGTCGACGAGCAGTCCCACTTCCACACCTCCGCGCGGACGTGGCTGGAGGAAGCGATGAACGGGGCCGAACGTGTGGGGCTGCCATGGGCATCGCTGATGGCGTTCCAACGCATCATCACCCACCCGCGAATAAGCGCGAACCCTCTGAAGCCGGCGGATGCGTGGAGGTGCATCACCGACTGGCTGGACGCCGACCAGGCCTGGGTGCCCAACCCTGGGAACCGCCACAGCGACATCCTCGGAGGGCTTCTCATCGACGGCGATCTGCGCGGGAACTTCGTCACGGATGCTCATCTGGCCGCCCTCGCCATCGAGTACGGCACCGGCATATGTTCCTTCGACAGCGACTTCGCCCGCTTCGACGGCATCCGCTGGATCAACCCCGACCGCGGATAGCACCACCGCTTGACGCCAAGGACGCCACCCCCGACTCGAAGCTGGGGCGACACTTGGTGGCTCTCGCCGGTCCCCCGTGCACTGGTGCGGTAGGTGTGGGATTGATCGCGCTCGGTACATGACTGCAAAGCGCAGAGGCAGCTGCTGTAGGAGTCGCCTTCGCTCTTCATCTCATCAGTCTTTTCCCGGCTGCTCAGATGAAAACCGCATCTGGAATCTGGAAGAAGAATCCCTGGGATCGCCACGATCCACGCCGCCGTCGTGACGCAGCGCACAGGTTTCGAGGACTTCACGAACCCATCATTTCCCGGATGGCGTCGAACCCGTCGGTCACCTGTGCCTGTTCGGTGATGCGGCCACCGTCCATGTGCAGGACCCGGTCGCAGGCGCAGGCGATGAGTTCCAGATCGTGGGTGATCACGAGGACCGCCCTCCCTCGGTCCGCCAGCCGCCTCAACAGGCGGGCCACGCGGTGCATCCCGTCCAGGTCGATCCCGCTCGTTGGCTCGTCGAACACGAGGATCCGTTTGTCGGCGGCCACGCACGCGGCAACGGCCAGGCGCTGCTTCTGACCGCCGGACAGCGTCGCCGGGTGCCTGTCTGCCACGTCGTCCAGGGCGAGCTCGCGCAGAACGGTGTCCGTGTCCACGGCCCCGGCCCGCCGACGCGGCAGGCCGAAGGTCACCTCGGCCGCGACGTTCTCGGCGAAGAGTTGGTAGTTGACGTCCTGGAAGACCATCGACGAGACCCGGGTGCGTTTCTTCCGAGTGGTCGCCGCATCCCCTATCGTGACCGTTCCCCGCGCCTTGGGCTCGAAACCGCACAGCGTACGGCACAGCGTCGTCTTGCCCGCCCCGTTGCTGCCGATGAGGGCGCAGACCTCACCTGCGAACAGATCCAGATCGACCTCCCGGAGGACGGGCTCACCGCCACGGTCGAGAGTGAGGCCGCGCGCCGCCAGGAGAGGGTTCGGGGCCGCGTCGCGGACCGTGGAACCCTCGCGGGCCGCGGCTGCGCGTGGGATGATCTCTTCCGGGTCGCGCACCCGCAGGCCCATCCGGCTCACCTCCTCCGCTTCGAGTGCGGCGAACTCGCCGGCCGTCATGACGCTGCGGAGGCGCCCGTTTTCCAGGAACACGTAGCTGTCGGCGATCCCGGTCAACCAGGACAGGCGGTGCTCGGCGATGAGCACCGCGCACCCCGATTCCTTCGCGTGTTTCACGAATTCGGCCATGTCCGCTGTCGAGGGCAGATCCAGATTGCTCGTCGGCTCGTCGAGCAGCAGGTTCGTGGGGTGCATGGCCCAGATGCTCGCGAAGGCCACCTTCTGGCGTTCCCCGCCCGAGAGCTGGAAAATGTTGCGGCCCGCGAGGGACCGCAGCCCCAGCTCCTCGAAGGTCGCCTCGACGCGGGCCCGGATGTCCTCCTCAGGCCGGCCCGCGCTTTCCAGGGCGAACGCCACCTCCCCGGTGGTGTCCACGTTGAAGAACTGGGTGCGTGGGTTCTGGAAGAGGGAACCCGCCCTCCGGGCGATCTCCCACGTGGTGAGCCCGTCCACGGCCTCCCCGTCGAGCAGGGCACTGCCCAGCAGCTCCCCCGGAAAGAAGCGGGGCGCGAGCCCGCCCGCCAGGCGCAGCAGGGTTGATTTGCCGCACCCGGAGCGGCCACAGAGCACGACCACCTCACCGGAACCCACCGACAGCGACACGTCCTCGACCCCCGCCCCGTCGGCAGCGGCTGGTGCTCGGTACGAGAAGGAGACGTGATCGAACCCGATCATGCAAGAAACCTGAGGGCCAGTGAACCGACGACGGCGGCACAGAAGAGGGCGAGCATCACGTAGTCCGCGAAACCCATGGCGATGTGCAGATAGCAGGTGCGTTTGGTTGGATTCTCGATGCCGCGCGCGATCGCGGCCATGGAGAGTTCGTCGGCCACGCGGCCCGCGTTCATGAGCACGGGCACATAGACGCAGTCGATCGTCCGCATCGGGGCCCGGATCAGACCCAGAGGGGTCGGCGAGATGCCGCGCATCCGCATGGCGGTCTTGATGAATCCCCAGTCCTCACGCACCGCGGGCAGGTAGCGCACGACAACGGCAAGAGGGATCGTCACCGAGCGCGGCGTACCGATTTTCACAAGTGCGCCCATCAGTTCGTTGACGGGGGTGGTTGCCATCGTCGCGTAGGCCATGAGACCGCAGGCGAAAACCTTGCGGATCAGCAGGAAGAAGGAGAAGAACAACGTTCGCAGAGCGATGCCGCCCATGTGGGGGATGAATTGCGCTGCCGTGATGATCGTCGCATAGAGGGCGAGTGTGACCGCAGAGCTCTTCCACCTGCCCAGAACCACGCCGAAGACGAGGGCGAGGCCCATCAGGGCGGCCTCGCAGATCATGTTCGGGGCGAGCGCCACCGCGATCGCCATGGCCGCTATCGCCGCGAGTTTGGTCCGCGGATCAAGGCGGATGCCCTTCTTCGAGGGAGTCTTACGGTGTGAGGCAAGGAATCCCAACGTGACCTGATCCGTCAACGCGGGTCTCCCTCTATGCCGTCGCGCCGGCTTTTTCGAACTGCCTGCGCAGCAGGCGCATGCCCACCAGGCCGCTCACGATGGCGCAGGCGACGGTGGCGAGGATCATTGCGGGAAGCATCCACCCTGTGGCCGTGGACATCATCGTGTCCATGTAGGCGCGTTCCGCGCCATTTCCCGTCAGGTATGACGTGTAGCCGCCCGGATCGATCCAGAGCATGAGGTAGGACCCCATGGGCGACAACGAGTACAGGACGAACGCCGCGAAGTTCAGCGCTTTGTTCGTGAAACCCCCGGCGCTGGCGAGCAGGTCGGCGACGACACCGAGCACGACGCAGGCCACCGCCCACATCCAGTACATGCCCGTGACGAACAGGAGCACCCCCTCGACGACGCCGAGAACGATGAGGGGACCGTGCTTGGGGATCTTCGCAATGAGCAGCAGGTAGACCGGCCCTGTGAGCAACGCCACGGCGGCCGGCATCCAGAACGTGAGCACGGGGTTCGGGGCGAGGAACATGCCTCCCGCCATCATGAACACCACGTAGAGCGCCGTGAACACTCCGGTGGTGACCAGGTCGCGGGCGGTGAGTCCCCTCGCGCGTGTATCAGCGGCGGAGGATCCCATTATCCGTCCTTTCGTATCAGGTTAGGCTATGCTATTTTTCATCCGTCAGTATATGAAAATGCGTGGATTCGCCGAGTTTTTCGGGGATTTTCCGTCTCATCTGCACAGATTCGTGTCCCATCGTCACATGATGAAAGGACGGGAGGGTGAAGAAATCGTTTCAGGAGTCCATCCTGGGGAGTTCGTCGTTCGTGACAGCGGAATCCCCCCGGGGGTTCGGCCCTCTCTGGACCTCATACAGATCTCAGGACGAGAAACTGAACGGATGGTTTCACTTCCTGTCCCCCGGGGAGGCCCTGTGGTCCATCAGCATTCACGATTTCGTCATGGCGGGCGATTACGTCATGGAATCGGATCCGCCGAGCTACCTGACCGTCGCATGGTTCAAGTCCGTCTCAGGGGAGGAGTTCAGCCCCTACCGCAAACTCAAAACGGACTGCATCTGGGGACAGAGCATTGGAGGTGGTCCTTGGAGAGGTGTCGTCCATGACACCGTCCCCGTTCAGAGCGTCTCCATCGAGATGGCGCCCGAGTTCGCTGAGAAATACCTAGCGAGAGAGTTCAACGGGGAGTTCCACAGCGTCGAGCAGGCCTTCGTCGCGCTGGGCAGTGGTGACGAGTTCCCCGAGATGAGGGCGCTGCTGTCCAAGCTCTGGCCGCAACCAGGCGATGCGTACCGCAATGAGCTCTACTACGAGGGAAAGGTGCTCGAGGCGATGGGGCTCATCATCGAGCGGTCCAGGCACGTCCGGTTCCGGGAGACCAGGCCCCTGAGCCCCGTCGATCGCGAGCGAATCCACGACGTGGTGCGCTACATAGACGACCACTGTTCCGCGGATCTGCGCATTTCGGACCTGGCTTCGATCGCCTGCATGAGTCCCACGAAGTTCAAGGAAACGTTCAAGAGGGCGAACGGTAAAACGCTCACCCAGTACGTCCAGGAGCGGCGCATGAGCCGGGCCGAAATGCTGCTGCGCCAACCCGACCTAACCATCGAACAGGTGGGGCGAGCCGTGGGATACACCTGCGCCAGTCGGTTCTCGGCGCTGTTCAAACGCGAGACCGGAATGCTTCCCAGCGAATTCCGCAGGACGCTGAGACCGTAGTCGCACTCGACCTGCACGTCATGACGCCGCCCGGGCGGGGTAGGTGCCCGGCGGAACGCCTCGGGTACGGTTCGCCGGAACACGCCACCCCACCCGTTTCACGGACAGGGCACCGGCCACTGGGATGCGCGGGAGCGGGGGATCAGCGGTGCCGTTCCCGGCGCCACCTGTTGACCTCCCGCAACCCGTCCTCGGCCAGGGAACCACCTGTGGGACGGGGCATGATGGCCCAGAGAATGAAATAGATCAGGAGCCCGGAACCGGCGCACACCATGAGCAGCGCGAGCACCAGGCGCACGGTACTGGAGTCGTAGCCGGTTGCCTCGGCGATGCCTCCGGCGACACCTGCGATCCACTTGTCGGAGTCCGAACGAACGAGTGCCATCATTTCTTCCTTTCATTGGTTTTTCTGTTTCCGGGCGAACGTCCGAGGATGATCATCAGTCCCAGCGAACCCGCCACCAGCAGCACACCCGCGAACAATGTCCTCATGGGGATCACGAATCCCTGACCGAGGGCGGCCCACGCGGAGATCGCCGCGAAACCGATGACGATCACACCCGTGACCATGGTCGGAACATCCAGCCGTTTCATGAGGGGTACTCCACTTTCACGTTGGACAAATACCCATCTATGAACAACTGGATTCCCTGAGCCGCGGAATCGTGATCCCGGGGAGCGGTGCCCCCGGGCCAGGACACATCAATCACCCAGGCCCTCACGTAATGGCGGGTTGGTGGTCTCGGCAGCATGATGCGAACCTCGCTCATGACGGTCCGCACGTGAACGAACATGGAGCTGTCCGCGGGCAGGTACCGGAGATCCACCACTCCTCCATCGGACATCGTGAACTGATAGTTGAGACGCTCCCGGCCGGAGCTGACCTCGACGGGGTTTGTGGTCCTTTCCACCTCGCTGGTGGAGAGGGCCGCGGTGGTGCCGGCGAACATGACCGCGAGCAGCAACAACACCACGGGGAGGCGGCGACTACGCACCAGCAGCCCCCAGCCGAGGATCATGACCCCGACGGCCCCGAGGACGATGGAGAGGCTCAGGAGGGGGTTGCTCAGCAGACCAAGCACGACGACACCGGTGGCAGCGAGATAGCCGACGAACAGCACCAGCCCCGTGCCGAGCCAGGAACACCGCACGCGTTCGAGCGGCTGGGGCTCGGGCGCCTCAGGGGCGTAGAGATCCACCACGGGGAGTTGGGGATCGGTCCCGGCGGTGGGTTGCTCCTGGTCGGGGAGAGGATCGGTGGGGGATGCCGGCCGCCTGCGGGGCTCCCGCCAGCGGCTGTACAACACCAGGGCGAACAGCGGCAGCAACAACACGGAGGACAGGGAGGACAACATCTGGGAGACCGCGGCCACCACCAGGGTGGAGCTCAGGGCGATGACGGTCCACTGGGTCCGGAGACTCCAGCTGGTGAACACGGGAAGCAGCCGGTGGATGAGGGCCTGGCGTCCGGCGCGCGGGGTCAGCAGGATTCCCCAGGCATATGCGATCACCCCCACCCCGCTCAGCGCAGAGGCCAGGATGAAGAGGATGCGTATCAGCAACGGGTCGATGCCGAAACGAGAACCGATGGCCCGGCAGAACCCGGGAGTGAAACCGTCTGCCGGGCGGTCCAGATGGGCGAGTTGCGGGTGCAGCGCCCCCAGATCCACCAGTTCGTTCATGTTCTCCAGTCTTACCCCTGAAACGGTGAGCGGCCATCAGGACTTCCCCTGAGGTTGTCCTTGAAGGGCCCTGAAACCCGGTTCACGGGGTGGCGTGACGATTCCCGGCGTGTCAGTCTTTGAGGGTCATGACTTCCGAGCCGTCCACCACGAACGACCCCCCGCAGCTGCAACGTGACCTCTCGCAGAAGGCGATAGCCGGAGTTGCGAGCGGAATCGCCGCGCACCTGAGGTTGCCCGTTGTCTGGTTCCGGACGGCCTTCGTGCTGCTGGCGTTCTTCAACGGCGTGGGGGTGTTCCTGTACGGGGTGTTGTGGGCCCTGGTACCCGCGGGTGAGCGTGAGGAGGCGCCCGGACTCGCGGGCGCGACCCGGGCCAGCATGCGGCCGCAGCGAGTCGGCAGGCGGATCGATACGGGAATGCTGTTCTCCGCGGGAGCGTTGATAGCCGGGGTGCTGTGGGGGATGATCCCCGGCGACGACACCGATGCCGGCCGGGGGATGTCCCTGTTCTGGCCGCTTCTGCTGGCGGGTGTCGGTGTGGTCCTGATCTGGTTCCAGGCCGACGGGGGCGGTTTGAGGACACGCTCCCCGGGGAAGCGGCCCGGATCGCGTGCCAGGACGATCGCCAGTGTTGCGCGGCTCGTCGGCGGATTGATCCTGGTGGGTTTCGGCACCAGCTGGCTGCTCGCCTCCCAGTTCGGCTGGAAGGGGCTCCAGACGGTGGTCGCGGCGGCCGTCGCGCTTCTCGCGGGGGTGGCCGTAGTCATGGCTCCCTGGCTGCTCCGTCTCTGGTCGCGGGTCAGGACCGCCGACCGGGAACGGCTGCGTGCTGAGGCGCGGGCCGACATGGCCGCCCACCTGCACGACTCCGTGCTGCAGACCCTGGCCCTGATCCAGCGCCAGGCCGACGACCCCGTCCTGGTGGCCTCGTTGGCGCGCCGCCAGGAACGGGAGCTGCGCACCTGGCTCTACGGGGAGGAGACCCGGGCCCAGACCCTCAAGGGCGCCCTGGAACAGATGCGGATCGACGTCGAGGAGCGGTTCCCGATCGCGGTCGAGGTGATCTGTGTGAGCGACATGGACCTCGACGAGGCGTCCACGGCGTTGGTGCAGGCGGCGGGTGAGGCCGTCACGAACGCCGCAAAGCACTCCGGCGCCTCCCGGGTCGACGTGTTCGCCGAGGTTGAACCCGAACGGGTCGAGGTGTTCGTCCGGGACCGTGGCTGCGGGTTCGACGAAGCCGAGATCCGCCCTGACCGAAGGGGCGTGAAAGAATCGATCAAGGCGCGGATGGAGCGCTATGGAGGGACAGCCCGGATCCGCACGGCCCCGGGCGAAGGTACCGAGGTCAGGTTGGAGCTGAGTCGATGAGTCAGGAGCAGGACAAACCACTGGAAGAACTGCGTGTGGTGCTCGTGGATGATCACGCCATGTTTCGCGCCGGGGTGCGACACGAGATCGGGAAGCTGTGCCAGGTGGTGGGGGAGGGCCACGACGTGGCGTCGTCGGTGGCCACGATTCTGGAGACGAAACCCGATGTGGTGCTGCTCGATGTTCACCTGCCGGGCGGCGGCGGGGCCGAGGTGATCAAACAGGTGGCCGCGAAGGCCCCCGACGTGAAATTCCTGGCGTTGTCGGTCTCCGACGCCGCGGAGGACGTGATCGGCGTGATCCGGGCCGGCGCCCGGGGGTACGTGACGAAGTCGATCTCGTCGGAGGAACTCGTCGAAGGCATCCAGCGGGTGGCCTCCGGGGATGCGGTGTTCTCGCCGCGACTGGCCGGTTTCGTACTCGATGCCTTCTCCGGTGCCGTCGACATCTCAAGTATCGACGAGGAACTGGACCGGCTCAGTTCCCGGGAACGCGAGGTGCTGAAACTGATCGCCCGCGGTTACTCGTACCGTGAGGTGGCGCGGGAACTTTTCATCTCCATAAAGACCGTGGAAACCCACGTCTCGTCGGTGCTGCGGAAGCTCCAGCTGAGCAACCGGCACCAACTCACCAAGTGGGCCACGGACCGGCATCTGGTATGAACCGGTAACCCGTCACCCGCGGGACGCGGCTCGCCATCACCCCGGAGGGGGTGGCAGGCGAGCCGCGGGACCCGGGGTTCAGGCCTTGCGTTTCTTGAGCCAGCCCTGGACCGTCAGGATGATGACGGCGCCGACCACGGAGAAGATCAGACCGCGGATGGAGAAGATCCCGTGGTAGGAGGAATCGAAGATCAGCTGGCCGAGCCAACCGGCGAGCAGGGCACCGAAGGCACCGAGGGCGGCGGTGGCGACCCAGCCGCCGCCTTCCTCCCCGGGCATGATCGCCTTGGCGATGCTGCCGCCGATCAAGCCGATGATGATGTATGCGATGAGGGTGAACATGTATCAAGCATGCCCCTCGGAGGGGTCGAACACCATCAGGTGAACCCCCGGTTCATCCCCGTGTCGGTCAGAACAAGGGCCGCCAGGGGCTGAGCAGGGACTCGGCGAACTTCTTCCACCAGGGCCGGCGGAGCCAGGCCTCGGCGGTCAGTTCCACGGTGTTGCCCTCGTCAACAGAGAAGACGTGTTCCATGTGGGAGGCCACGTCGCGGTCGGTGATCTCGAGGTTCGCCTCGTAGTTGCCCCACAGGCTGAGGCGATCCAGGTTCGCGGTTCCGATGGTGGACCAGGTGCCGTCGATCACCGCGGTCTTCGAGTGCACCATCGCCCCCTGGTAGAGGAACAGACGGATGCCGGAGTTCAACAGATCGGTGTAGAAACCCCGTGACAACCAGTCCGCCACGGCGTGATTGGAACGGTCGGGAACGATGATCCGGACGTCCACCCCGCGTTTCACGGCGTCCCGGAGCGCTGCCACCAGGTCGTCGTCGGGGATGAGGTAGGCGTGGGTCAGCCAGATGCGCTCGGTGGCGCGGTCGATGGCCTCGAGGTACATGTTGCGGATCGGGTAGACCTGAATCCGGGGCACGTTCCGGTGCACCTTCAGCGGGGAGTTCCAGCGCCGCTGCTGATCGTTGGAGAGCCTGGGCAGTCCCTGCTTGTCGGCGTTCTGGTTCCAGAAATCGACGAAGGCGTTCTCCAGTTCCGCCGCCCCCGGCCCGATCACGCGGGCGTGGGTGTCGCGCCACTGCTGCGCGTACAGTTTGCCGATGTTGTAGCCGCCGATGAATCCTTTCTCGTGGTCGACGATCAGGAGTTTCCGGTGGTCGCGTCCCCAGGATCTCGGTGACCAGGGTTTCGGGAGGGCCGGGTGCCGGAGCGCGAGCACGCCCTCCGGCATGGTGAAGAACCGGCGCGGCACCACGAGGTTGGCGAAATCGTCCCAGATGACGTTCACCTCGACCCCGCGGGCGGCCGCCCGGCCCAGAGCCTCCTTGAAGGCCTCCCCCACCTCGTCGGATTTCCAGATGTAGGTCTCGAAGTTCACCACCTTCCGGGCGCCGTCGATGGCGGCGAGCATGTCACGGTAGAGCTCCTCGCCGAAGGTGTAGACGGTGACCTCATCCTGGCCGACGGCCACCGGTTTGGCGGGGGAGTAGGGGAAACGCCGCAGTTTCCGGTGCTTCTTCCGCAGCGACTCCCAGCCGGTGACCCCGATCATGAAGGCGAGTTGCGCCAGTAGCAGGCCGACGCTGATCCGGGGAATCACGACACGGAGGAACCTCAGGACTCGCCTCATGACGGCCAAGCCTATTACGGTGATGGCACGATGTCTGATTCCCTCTTCCCCGATCTTGCCGCCGTTTTCGCGCCCGACGAGACGGCAACCCCCAAACCCTCTCCGCGGGGTGCTGCACGGGCCGTCGACGAGAGGGAACTGCTGGCGGACCTGAACGAACCGCAACGGGAGGCCGTGGTTCACGCCGGTTCCCCCGTGCTGGTGGTGGCGGGTGCCGGTTCCGGCAAGACGAGGGTGCTGACCCGGCGCATCGCCCACCTGGTGGGGATCCGGGGGGTGCATCCCGGTGCCGTGCTGGCCATCACCTTCACCAACAAGGCCGCCGCCGAGATGCGGGATCGGGTGGCCGGGCTGGTCGGGAACCGGGCGAGGATGATGTGGGTCTCCACCTTCCACTCGGCCTGCGTGCGCATCCTGCGTTCCGAGATCGACCGGTTCGGCATCGCCAGGTCCTTCTCCATCTACGACGACACCGATGCGAAACGTCTGGTCTCGCTGGTGATGCGGGACCAGGAACTCGACCCGAAACGATTCCCGGTGCGCGCGGTTATGAACGCCATCAGCGGCTGGAAGAACGACCTGGTGGACTTCGAGACCGCGAAGGAGCAGGCCTCCGGCCCGGTGGAGAAGGCCAACGCCGAGGTTTACGAGGACTACCAGGCGCGGCTGCGGGCCGCCAACGCCCTGGACTTCGACGACCTGATCATGACCACCGTGAACCTGTTCCAGGCGTTCCCCGAGATCCGCGAGAAGTACCGCCGCAGGTTCCGTCACGTGCTGGTGGACGAGTACCAGGACACCAACCACGCCCAGTACGCGTTGATCCGCGAACTCTGCGGACAGGCCACCCCATCGGCCACGGGGGCGCCGACGGTGGAACCGGCCGAACTGATGGTGGTGGGCGACTCGGACCAGTCCATCTACGCCTTCCGGGGGGCGACGATCCGCAACATTCTCGATTTCGAGAACGACTTCCCGGGCGCCAGGACGATCGTGCTGGACCAGAACTACCGCTCCACCAACACCGTGCTCCAGGCCGCTAACGCGGTGATCGCCAGGAACCGGGGACGCCGCGACAAGGCGTTGTGGAGCGACCTGGGGGATGGCGCCCCGATCGTCGGCTGGGTTGCCGACACCGAACACGACGAGGCGCAGTTCGTGGCGGGGGAGATCGACCGGCTCGTCGACGACGGCCGTGCCCGCTACGGCGACGTCGCGGTGTTCTACCGGACCAACGCCCAGTCCCGGGCGCTCGAGGAGGTGTTCATCCGCGTCGGGATGCCCTACCGGGTGGTCGGCGGGGTGCGGTTCTACGAGCGCAGGGAGATCCGCGACGCCATCGCCTACCTGCGGGCCATCGCCAATCCCGCCGACGACGTATCGGTGCGGCGGATCCTCAACGTTCCCAAACGCGGCATCGGTGACCGGGCCGTGGCGGCGGTCTCCTCGCTGGCGGGTGCGGAACGCATCTGTTTCTTCGAGGCTCTCTCGCGCAGCGAGGAGGCACCGGGCCTGGCGGCCCGGTCGGCGAAGCAGATCCGCGGTTTTGTGGACCTGATCGAGCGGCACCGCGTGAAAATGGCCCAGGGCGATCCCGCTGACGAGATCCTCACCTCGGTGCTCACCGACTCCGGGTACCTCGCGGAGTTGCAGAACTCCACCGACCCCCAGGACGAGACGCGCCTGGAGAACTTGGAGGAGCTGGTCAACGTGGCGGCAGAGTTCGTGGCGGCTGCGAACGCCGTCGATCTCGACGAGGAGAGCGAATCCGGGCTGGCGGCGGGAATGCCCGAGCCTGATGCCTCGCTGCCCGCCTTCCTGGAGCGGATCGCCCTGGTGGCGGACTCCGACCAGGTGCCGGACGGGGAACAGGGGCAGGGCGTGGTGACCCTCATGACCCTGCACACCGCGAAGGGCCTGGAGTTCGACACCGTGTTCCTCACCGGCATGGAGGAGGGGGTGTTCCCCCACCTGCGCGCCATGGAATCGCAGGACGAACTGGAGGAGGAACGCAGGCTGGCCTACGTCGGCATCACGCGGGCCCGCAAGCTGCTGCACCTCTCTCGTGCCACGGTGCGGGTCACCTTCGGACAGCCGAATCACAACCCGGCCTCCCGTTTCCTGGAGGAGATCCCGGAAGGACTGATGGACTGGCGCCGTCTCGGTGAGGCCCCCATCACGTGGGCGGCCGGCAACGCGGAGCGCAGGTCACGCACCAGGGACGCGCTGAGTCTCGGGCGGGGCAGCGGGAAACGCCCGACGGTCAGCGACCTTGCGGTCGGGGATCGCGTGGCCCACACGGCCTTCGGGCTCGGAACGGTGCTGGCCGTTCACGGCACCGGTCCGAAGCAGCAGGTGGACGTGGATTTCGGATCGGCGGGGAAGAAACGCCTCGCCATCAGCCATGCCCCGATGGAGAAGCTGTAGGCAACGGAATCGAGGCCCCGCGTGGTGAGCGGGGCCTCGACCTGGCACGTGAAAATGCTGAAAACCGTTACCGAATGGTGACGCCCTGGCTGCGCAGGAATACCATCGGGTCGGTGGCCTTGTAGACGTCACCGGGGGTGGTACCTGCGGGATAGTACTCGAAGTGCAGATGCGCCCCGAAGGAACGTCCCGTGACACCGACGTAGCCGATCAGGTCGCCGGCCTTGACGGCCTGTCCGGGTTTCACCACGACCTGGGACTGGTGTGCGTACAGGGTGGTGCCGCCGTTCATGTGCATGATCACCACGTTGTTGCCGGCCCAGGATGCGGCGGTGGGGCTCAGCACGATGCCGGACGCGGCGGCGTAGATGGGGGTGCCCACGGGGGCCGGGAAATCCTGCCCCGTGTGGTAGCGGGACCAAGAACCGGTCTGGCCGAAGCTGGCGCCGATGGTGTAGTTCTCCTTGACGGGCATGGAACCGCCCCCGGCGGCAGCGGCGGCCATGTCATCGGTGGAGATCTGGGAGGTGTCGACACCGGCCTTTTTGAGCGCCTCGCGTGCGGCGTTTAGGCGCTCCTCGGCCTTCTTCTTCTCGGCTTCGAGCTTCTCAGCCTGCGCGGCAACGAGTTTGAGGTCGGCCTCCATCAGCTGCTCGCGTTCAGCGGCGGTTTCGTTCGCGCTGTTCTCCAGGGCACTGTCCCGGGAGGATTTGAGGGAGGCGTCGTGTTCCTTGGCGTTCTCATCGGCCACGGCGGAGTCCAGGTTGCCGCGAACCCCGGAGCGGGAGGAATCCCTCGAGTGGCCGAAACCCTGCTCCACCGCTTCAGCGGCGGCCTCCGGGACGGCGGCGTCGCTGGCCACCTGGTCGGAGACGGCCTCGTTCCCGGAGGTCCGGGAATACCAGGCCCAGCTGAACAGGGTACCGACCGCCAGCAACCCGGCCAGGCCGGATGCGATCGAGACACGTCCAAGGCGTCGGCGGCGCCTCGTGGGGGGAATCGTGGAGGCCTCCACGACTTCGTTCAGATCGGACTCCTCGTCAGGGAGGTCGGAACAATCGACCTCGACCATGGCCCGTTTCGGGGCACTGGCCTTCTCCGTATGGTTCAAGGCTGTTCTCCGCATCTTGATTGTCATCCGACGGAAACCTTAGCAATTCTCAGCATGCTCTCAAAATCAGGGATTCAGTCCGGTTAATTCCTGACCCGCCCGGGTGCTCGGATCAGTGCAAACCCCGGCCATCCCGATTGTGTACGCGGGCCGGATTTCCTCTGCACGCGCACGATCCGGCGCGGCGCGGCCGGGCGTGCGACCTCCGCGCCGGGGCCTTATCCCTGGGCGGTGCGCTGGCCGACCCTGACGGCCAGGGTCTTGAGCTGGTCCTCGGTGAACTTGCTTTCCCCGACACCGGTGAACAGCAGATAACTGACGGTCGTCCCGGACCTGGCGACTATCACCTGGTGCGGCCGCTGGGTGCCGTCGTCGGAGACCTGCTGTTTCACGTCGAAAAGCCGTGCCGTCACGGCGGGGCCGTCGCTGCCGTCGGTGGACACGGGGCTCAGTTCCGTGACCTTGGCCGCCGCGACCCTCTTGCCGCAGGACGCCAGATTCTCCGAGAGCAGATCCCCGAAGGTGGTGGCGGTGGTTTCGTCGGCGAAGGCGAAGCGGTACTGGGTGATTCCGAAAACCTTGAAGGCATCGTCGGAGGAACCGACAGTGTAGGAGCGTTGCTTGCGGTCGGTGGGTCCCTGTTCGCTGGTGAGGTTCACGCCTTCACAGCCCATCCCGGAGGACTCCACCCCCTTCAGGGTGCCTCCGAGCCAAGCCAGGTGTCCCGGGGCGATGATCGGGATGTCGTTCGGGATCAGCCAGCCCTGTGGGTTCGCTGCGGGAGGGGCGGCCGGGGCGACCGCGGGAGTGCTGGGGCAGGTGCCGGCGGCGGTTTCGCAGGTGGCGGTCAGGGGGCGCTGCAGGGCGCTCACCGCGCCCTGCGGGTCGATGGCGCTGTTGTTGCGTGCCACGTCGAGCAGGCTGATCACCTTTCCGGTGCGCACCAGGAGAATCGTGTGGTGCTGGGCGATGCCCTCCTGGACGACGCTCATCTGCAGCACCTCATCGCCGAGCCCTGTCACGGCGGAAGAGCCCGTGATCAGGGCAGGTGTCGCGGAGCAGGACGCCAAGGACGTGGCACGCTGCTCGTAGATCTTCTTGGCGGTTTCCTCGTTGGCGTACGCGTCGATCTGGTGTATGAGGGCCAGTTTGTCCTCTTGTTGCGTCCCGATGGCGCGTTGAAGGGTGGCCGTCGTGTTTATCTCCGCCGGATCGGAATCCAGGCAGTTCACCTTGAGGAGCGTATCCTTGCCCTTTTCCTTGATGGTCTGGGTGATGCTCCAACTGGCGGCCGGTTCGATGAGGGACGCATCAGACGTGTCGAGGAGCGAGGTGTCCGCGAGATTGACCGGTTCGCTGTTGACCCCCGACGTGCTCGGATTGGCGCTGCCCGCGGGAGCCGTGCCGGCGAATCGGGAGAACACGAAAACCCCACCTGCTATCAGGACCGCCGCCGCGATGGCCGCCACCACCCACGTGGTCAGCATCCGCCTGTGATGCGAGATCCACCCCGTGGGGGCCGCAGGTTTCTCAGGATAATCCCGGCGGAAACCCTCTTCCCGCCCGGAATTGTCCGGTTCCGGTTCGGGCTCGGCGGCCCTGGCGGGGGAGCGATGCGCCGCGGCGCGGGGCTGGCGGGGTTCCACGGCCGGCTGGGAGGGTTGCTGCTCGGGCCAGCCACCCCAGGACGAGACCGGCTGCTGGGCTTGGCGCTGGGGACCCACTCTCGGTGGTGAGGAGGGGGAAATCGCGGCGTGAACGGCGGTTTCGGATCCGGAGTCATGATCCGCCGGGGTGGTCTCGTCGTTGAGCCCATCCCATCTCCTGGCTCTCCTGCCGGCTCCGGAACCCGGCATGGCTCGTCGTTCCGTACCGGGCAGGACCGGGGCCGGTACGACGGTTTCCTGGAATGATGAGGGGGGACGGGTGAACGGCGAGTCGATGTCGTCGGTGGCGCCGCGTCGGGCCCTGCCTGCGTGCCCGCTGCGTGTATCGTCGACGCCGTCCGGCTGGGAGTCGTCCGCCGAGAAGGCCCTGCGGGGACGCTGCTTGCCGGAGTCAGTCATGTTCACCTCCACGCGGACGACGAACCGCCCTCCGGGCGGCATCTCACTGGTACAGGTTACCCATGACTTCGGTGATCTGTTGGATCGAGGAAGGAGGCTGGTGTGGCGGAACGCGGTTCCCGACATCGGATGATAGCCGTGGATGTGGCTGAGGCCGCCCGGGTAGCGAGGCCCCAAATGACCATCCCGTGGTTCACATTGGCCCCGCTGGGGGCGCTCGCGGTGGTGGCCGGGGGGTGGCTCCTGATGGCGGGTCCTGCGGCGTTGGGGTGGCTGACCTCCCCGAACTCGCAACTGTCCGATGCGCTCGGGCTGGCATCCCGCGTGTTGCTGCTCGCCAACGGCTCGGTGACCGTGATCGGCGGGCAGCTCGTCAGCATCGCGCCGCTCGGCCTGAGCATGGTCCTGATACTGCTCGGGATTCCCGTCGCCGGGTTGGCGGCCCGTTCCGCCCTCGACGAGACCGCCGATCTGCGGATGCTGGTGCTGAAGACCGGGGGCACCTACGCGGGCACCTATGTCGTCTCCATAACCCTGATCGCATTCATCGTCCCGGAGACCTCGGTGATCCGGGCCCTGCTGGGAAGCCTCCTGCTCGGGGGGCTCTCCGGATTCTGGGGTGCCGCGCGCGCCGTCGGCTACGACCCCGGTGAGCAGTGGCCCGCGGGGCTGCGTTCGCTGCCCCGGGCGGTCGGGGTGGCCGCCCTCACCGGCGTGGGAACCGGGGCCGCGCTGCTCGCGGTCGTGCTGGTCCTGGGACGCGACCGCATAGCCGGCATCTCCGACGGGCTCGGTGGTGACTTCACTGCGGGGATCCTGCTGATCGTCATGCAACTGGTCTGGCTCCCGAACCTGGTCATCTGGGCCATGGCATGGGCGCTGGGGGCGGGGGTCACCCTAGGGGAGGGGACGTTGCTCAACATGAACGGGACGAGTCTCGGATTCCTGCCGTCCATACCCGTGCTGGGTGCGGTTCCCGAACCGGGCCCGGTTCCGGACCTGGCCTGGTTGTGGCTGCTTGGTGGAGCGGTGGCGGGGGCGTTGGCGGGGCTCATCGTCACACTGAACCGGTCCTCCGAGCGGTTCTACGAGACCGCGCTCGCCGGAGGCCTGGCCGGGATCGCCGCGGGGGTCCTGCTGTTCCTGCTGGCCTGGTTCTCATCGGGCGGTCTGGGGACGCAGCGCCTCTCCCGCTTGGGGGTCGGGCTCGGCAGCCTGGTGATCACCGCACCCTGCATCCTCGGGCTGGCCGGATTGGTGACGGGCCTCGCGGTGGGACTCGCCAGGCGGGAGTGGCCGACGTGGCGGAGGGCCGACCCCGAGGCCGGGGAGAAGACCACCAGGCAGCGGCGCGGCAGCGGTTCTGGGGCGCCGGGGAAGAACTGATCGGCTGCGGCAGCCCTGCATCCCCACCGGCGGCGGATGCCCCGCACCCTGCCCGGGACATCCTGTCCGGGAGAAGCGTCAACCGGCGCTTTTGTGGGATGGCAGCGGCTTCTGCAAGCGGTGCGGTTCGTGGGCGCAGAAGGGTTCCTCCGCCAGGTAATCGCCCGTCATCGCGTAGGCGCGGGCCCGTGAACCGCCGCAGAAGGAACGGTATGAGCAGATGCCGCACTTGCCCTTGAGCTGGCTGCGGTCACGCAGCATCGTGAACAGTGGGGAGTAACGGTAGACCTCCTCGATGTCGTCGGTTCGGATGTTGCCGGCCTTGATGGGCAGGAAACCCGACGGGTAGATGTCTCCGACGTGGGAGATGAACATGAAGCCGTCGCCGTCGTTGACGTTGCGGGCGCGGCCGATGCCGTCCTGCTGCGAGTAGTGCATCCCGGAGGTCAGCACGTCCAGGTCGGTGTCCGCCCCGGCCCGGGCCTCGGCTCGTTTGCGCTGCATGACGACCCGCGAGTACTGGGGCGCGGCGGTCGCCTTGATGTCGAAGGAAGCGGTCTTGGACAGGTCGTAGAGCTGGTTGAAAACGGCCTCGAATCCCTCGGCCGAGGCCACGTCCTCCTTCCTGGCCCGTCCCATCGGGACCAGGAAGAAAACCTCCCAGAAGACGATTCCCAGCTCCGTCATGAGCCGGCACATGGCCTCCATGTCGTCGAGGTTGGCCTTGCGGACCACCGTGTTCACCTGGGTGGTCAGGCCGATCTCCTGGGCCTCGCGGAGGATGCGCAGGCCGTGCGCGAAACTGCCCTTCACGCGGCGGAACTCGTCGTGGATGGTCGCGTTCGAGCCGTCGAGGCTGACCGCCAACCGGCTCAGGCCCGCGTCCTTGAGCGCCTGGAGCTGCTCGCGCGAGGCGAGCGACGTGGTGGCGGGGGTGATGGCCATGCGCAGCCCGATTTCGGCGCCATGCCGCACCAGGTCGATGATGTCCGGGCGTTTGAAAGCGTCCCCGCCGGAGAAGACGAACACCACGCGCCCGAACTTCCGCACGTCGTCGAGGAGTTTCATCCCCTCCGCCGTGGTCAGTTCGTTCGGGTTGCGCAATGGTTGCGCGGAGGCGCGGCAGTGGCGGCAGGCCAGGTCGCAGGCCTGGGTGGTCTCCCAGATCACGATGAACGGGGCCCTGTCGAAGTCCAGGTTCGGGCGGGCGCCGAAGGGTTTCCCGTGCGGATGCCCTGTCCGGTGCGAATGGGGATGCGGCATGTCTCGACGCTAGCGCTCCGGCGAACGACAGAACTTGCGAGGGGGAGTGTCGCCAAGTGGGTTTTGAGGCCATGATGTCGTTTCCCCGGGTCGCGGGAGGTTCTCGTTCCTCGGCCCACGGACGCTGCTGCTCCCGGAGGCCGGGTCTCTCGGGCGGGAGAGGGCAACCGGCGATACGGTTGTGCGGTGACGACTCGCGTGGTGGTGCTGGTTTCCGGGTCGGGGACCCTGCTGCAGGCTCTTCTCGACGCCGTTTCGGCGGGGGAGGTGGATGCCCGGGTCGTGGCGGTGGTCTCCGACCAGCCCGCCGCCCACGCCCTGGAGCGGGCCCGTGCCGCGGGGGTGCCCGCCGTCGCCCATCCTTACGCAAAGGGATCGGACCGCGACGTTTGGGACGCCGAACTGACCGGGATCGTCGCCGGCTTCGAACCGGACCTGGTGGCCTCGGCGGGGTTCATGAAGCTGCTGGGGTCCAGTTTCCTCGCCCGTTTCGGGGGACGCACCATCAACACCCATCCCGCGCTGCTGCCCAGTTTCCCCGGGATGCACGGGCCGAGGGACGCCCTGAACCACGGGGTGAAGGTCTCCGGCGCCACGGTCTTCCTCGTCGACTCCGGGGTGGACACCGGTAGGATCCTGGCCCAGGGGGCTGTCGAGGTGTTGCCCGACGACACCGTCGAAACCCTTCACGAACGCATCAAGGTGGTGGAACGCCGCCTGCTGGTGGAGACCGTGCGTGCCTGGAACGAAGGAGAGAAATGACCGACCGGATTCAGCTGCGCCGCGCGCTGCTCAGCGTCTACGACAAGGAGGGCCTCGAGGAACTGGCCACCGCCCTCCACACCGCCGGGGTGGAACTGGTGTCCACGGGATCCACCGCGACCCGGATCGCCGCGGCGGGGATTCCCGTGACCCCCGTCGAGCAGCTGACGGGATTCCCCGAATGCCTCGACGGCCGCGTCAAGACACTCCATCCGCGCATCCACGCCGGTATCCTCGCCGACCGCCGCCTGCCCGCCCACGTCTCCCAGATCGAGGAACTCGGCGTCGCCCCCTTCGACCTGGTGGTGGTGAACCTCTACCCGTTCGAGGCCACCGTCGCCTCCGGTGCCGGGACCGACGAATGCGTCGAACAGATCGACATCGGCGGGCCCTCGATGGTGCGCGCCGCCGCGAAGAACCACCCGAGCGTCGCGGTGGTCACCTCCACATCGCAGTACCCCGCCGTCCTGGCCGCCCTCGCCGAGGGGGGATTCACCCTCCAGCAGCGCCGCGACCTCGCCACCGAGGCCTTCCGCCACACCGCCTCCTACGACATCGCCGTCGCATCCTGGATGGGGGCCACCGTGGCCACCCCGGCCGGGGACGGGTTCCCGGCATGGCTGGGAGCGGCCTGGGTGAAGAAACAGGACCTGCGCTACGGCGAGAACTCCCACCAGGCAGCGGCCCTCTACACCTATCCGCCCGGACCGGAGGGAATCGCCCAGGCCGAGCTGCTGCACGGCAAACCCATGAGCTACAACAACTACACCGACGGCGAGGCCGCCTACCGCGCCGCGAGCGACTTCACCGAGCCGTGCGTCGCGATCATCAAACACGCCAACCCGTGCGGGATCGCGGTGGGCACCGGCATCGCGGAGGCCCACCGCAGGGCCCACGCCTGCGATCCGGTCTCCGCCTTCGGAGGGGTGATCGCCGCCAACCGCCCCGTCACCGCCGAACTGGCCGAACAGATCAAGGACATCTTCACCGAGGTCGTGATCGCCCCCGGCTTCGACCCGGAGGCCCTGGCGATCCTCACCGCGAAGAAGAACCTGCGACTGCTGAGGGCCGTCCCCTACACGCACCGGGAACGCGTCCTCCACCCCATCTCCGGGGGAGCCCTGCTCCAGCGACCCGACCGCATCGACGCTCCCGGCGACGACCCCGCCAACTGGGAACTCAAGGCGGGCGAGGCGGTCGATGAGGCGACCCTGGCCGATCTGGCCTTCGCGTGGCGGGCCTGCCGCGCCGTGAAGTCCAACGCCATTCTCCTGGCCCACGACGGCGCCTCCGTCGGCGTTGGCATGGGCCAGGTGAACCGCGTCGACTCGTGCCGCCTGGCGGTTGAACGCGCGGGGGAACGGGCAGCCGGGTCGGTGGCCGCATCCGATGCTTTCTTCCCCTTCGCCGACGGGCCGCGGATCCTGATCGACGGTGGCGTCCGGGCCATCGTCCAGCCGGGCGGTTCCCTGCGCGACCGGGAAACCATCGACCTGTGCGCCGAACACGGCGTCACGCTGTACTTCACCGGCACCCGTCACTTCTTCCACTGAGGCAGGGAAGATGACTGCGGGAATCCTTGACGGCAGGGCCACGGCCGCCGCCATCAAAACGGAACTGAAGCAGAGGGTGGGCCGGCTCCGTGCCCTGGGGGTGGTGCCCGGGCTGGCGACGGTGCTCGTCGGCGACGACCCGGCCAGCCAGAACTACGTGCGCATGAAACACCGCGACTGCGAGCAGGTGGGTATCGCATCCATCCGGGTGGAGCTGCCCGCCGATGCCACCGCCGCTCAGCTGGAGGAGGCCGTCGCGGCGCTGAACGCCGACCCTGCCTGCACCGGGTACATCGTGCAGCTTCCCCTGCCGGGGCATCTCGACGAGAACCGGGCGCTGGGGCTGATCGACCCGGACAAGGACGCCGACGGTCTGCACCCGATCAACCTGGGGCGGCTCGTGCTGAATGAACCCGCCCCCCTGCCCTGCACCCCCCGCGGCATCGTGGAACTGGTGCGCCGCCACGGTATCGAGTGGCGGGGGGCGGATGTGTGCGTGGTGGGTCGCGGCATCACGGTGGGGCGTCCCCTCGGGCTGATCCTGACCCGCCGCAGCGAGAACGCCACGGTGACCCTGTGCCACACCGGCACCCGCAACCTGGCCGGACACACCCGGCGGGCCGACATCGTGGTGGCGGCCGCGGGGGTGCCGGGCATGATCACCGCCGACATGATCCGTCAGGGTGCGGTGTGCATCGATGTCGGCGTCAGCCGGGTCGAGGGCAGGACCACCGGGGACCTGGCCCCGGACGTGTGGGACAAGGCGGCCTGGGTCACCCCGAATCCCGGCGGGGTGGGTCCCATGACCCGCGCCATGCTGCTCAGCAATGTCGTCGACCGTGCCGAGGTGCTTCATGCAAACCCCAACGGTTAACCGGCTCCCGACGAACCCGTGGCCGCTGGCGGCCGTGCTTGGCGTGTTCGCAATCGGCGTGTTGATCGCGGGTTTCGGGAACTGGCGTTACGGGGCGGTGGTGATGGCCGCGGCGACCCTGCTCGCGGGGGTCGCCCGGATGCTCCTGCCGCGCCGCGTCTCGGGTCTGCTGGTGGTCCGGCGCCGCTGGATGGACATCACCATCCTCTTCAGCTTGGGTACCGCGATCGGTGTGCTGGCGCTGGTGGTTCCCCCCGGCACATGAAATGCGGCGGTGGGCGATAGGCTCGGAGGTGGACATCACCGTCGAAAGAAAGGTCCGCACGATGAGCACTGAGGCTCCCGTCAAGATCGCAGTGACCGGCGCAGCCGGCCAGATCTGCTACAGCCTGCTGTTCCGGATAGCCAGCGGTTCCCTGCTGGGCGATCGGCCCATCGAGCTGCGTCTGCTGGAGATCACCCCGGCCCTGAAGGCCCTGGAGGGTGTCGTCATGGAACTCGACGACTGCGCCTTCCCGAACCTGAAGAACGTCGTCATCGGCGATGACCCGAAGAAGGTCTTCGACGGCGTCAACCTGGCGATGCTGGTCGGCGCCATGCCCCGCAAGGCCGGCATGGAACGCGGCGACCTGCTGAGCGCCAACGGCGCCATCTTCACCGCCCAGGGCAAGGCCCTGAACGAGGTGGCCGCGGATGACGTCCGTGTGCTGGTGACCGGCAACCCCGCCAACACCAACGCGCTGATCGCATCCAGCAATGCCCCCGACATCCCGAAGGAGCGTTTCAACGCCCTCACCCGCCTGGACCACAACCGCGCGAAGTCCCAGCTCGCCCAGAAACTCGGCTGCCCCGTCGAGGAGATCAAGAAGATGACCATCTGGGGCAACCACTCCTCCACCCAGTACCCCGACATCTTCCACGCCGAGGTGGGCGGGAAGAACGCCGCCGGACTGGTGAACGACGAGGCCTGGATCGAGTCCACCTTCATCCCGACGGTCGCCAAGCGCGGCGCGGCCATCATCGAGGCCCGTGGCCTGTCGTCCGCTGCCTCCGCGGCGAACGCCACCGTCGAGCACATGCGTGACTGGGTGCTCGGCACCCCCGACGGCGACTGGGTTTCCATGGCGATTCCCTCCGACGGCTCCTACGGGGTCGCCGAGGGCGTCATCTCCTCCTTCCCGTGCGTGGTCAAGAACGGCAAGTACGAGATCGTTCAGGGTCTCGAGATCGACCCGTTCTCCCGCACCAAGATCGACGCCTCCGTCGCCGAACTGCTCGACGAGCGCAAGGCGGTCAAGGAACTCGGCCTGATCTGATCCGGCAGGGATCAAAAGGTGCCCGGCGGTTTCCGCCGGGCACCTTTCGTCGAGCGCCTTCGGGGATGGTTGGTTGAACCGGCCTGTCCGCTCTGTGAGCTGGTCGTGTCGAAATCATCTCGCCTCAAGTTGGTTGAGCCGGCCTGCGAGCGTCAGCGGGTGGGGCGTGTCGAAACCATGGTGACCTTGTCTGGGGTTTTGTGGTCGGGTTTGCCGTTCGGCTACCGGGTGGTTTCAACTCGGACTGCTCCTTCGTTGCGGTCCGGCTCAAGAAGTATTGGCCCGGGCCGCTTCTTCGTCGCGGCCCGGGCCAATCAACTTGTGGGATCAGAGCCCCAGGTCGCCGGCGAAGTCACCGGCTTCCAGGCGGGCCTTGATCAGGCTGAGGAAGCGGGCGGCCTTGGCGCCGTCGATGAGGCGGTGGTCGTAGGTGAGCGACAGGTACATCATGTCCCGGATGGCGATGGTGTCACCGCCCAAGGCGTCGGTGACCACCACGGGCCGCTTCACCAGCGCGCCGGTGCCGAGGATCGCGACCTGCGGCAGGTTGATGATCGGGGTGTCGAACAGGGTTCCCGCCGAGCCGTAGTTGGTGATGGTGAAGGTGCCGCCACTCAGCTCGTCGGGGCCGACCTTCCCTGCGCGGGTGCGGGCCGCGAGGTCGCCGATGCGCTTGGCCAGCCCGGCCAGGTTCAGGTCCCCGGCGTCCTGGATCACGGGAACCATCAGACCGCGATCGGTGTCGACTGCGATGCCGATGTTCTCCTGCGACGCGTAGGTCACGGTACCCGCTTCGAAGTCGGCCGACGCGTTGAGCGCGGGCATCGCCTTCAGGGCCTCGATGGTGGCCTTCGTGATGAACGGCAGGTAGGACAGGGATGCGCCCTCGCGCTTCTTGAACTCGTCCTTCGCCGCCCTGCGCAGTTTCGAGATGGCGGTCACGTCCACCTCGACGGTGGCGGTGAGCTGCGAGGCCACCCGAAGCGATTCCGTCATCCTCTCGGCGATCACCTTGCGCATCCGCGACAGTTTCTCCGTGGTGCCACGCAGTTTCGCTGCTTCCTCCGAGACGGCGGCAACCTGGGGGGCCGCGGTGGTGGGCGCGCTCGCCACCGCGGCGGCGGTGGGGGCGGGTGCGGAAGCGGCCTTCTTGGCGGCCTCCGCGGCATCGAGGATGTCCTGTTTGCGGATGCGGCCGCCGACACCGGTGCCCTGAACGGAACTCAAGGAGACGCCGTGCTCCGCGGCGAGCTTGCGGACCAAGGGGGTGACGTAGACCCCTTCGTCGGCGGAGGCGCGGCGCGCCATGACCGACGCAGCGGGTGCCGGGGGAGCAGCTGGGGGTGCCGCGGGTGCCGTCGGTGCAGCTGCGGGAGCGGTGACCGCGGGTGCCGGGGGTGCTGCGGGAGCAGGTGCCGGGGGAGCGACGGCGGCATCGCCGACCAGCGCCAGAACGGCCCCGACCGCGGCGGTCTCGTCCTCTGCGACGCGGATCTCCAGGAGAGTGCCCGCGACGGGGGAGGGGATCTCGGTGTCCACCTTGTCGGTGGAGACCTCCAACAGGGGTTCGTCCACCTCGACGGTCTCGCCGACGGCCTTCAGCCAGCGGGAGATGGTGC
>ERZ772917.481-NODE-481-length-28350-cov-17.928786_pt1 | contig 28350 bp, 23 predicted proteins | sample MGYA00511187_ERZ772917 | MGnify/ENA primary metagenome ERZ772917 (study PRJEB29015, sample SAMEA2737925) | human oral metagenome | biome: human oral; feature: human-associated habitat; material: dental | place: China | collected 2012 ...
CAATGTGTGCAAAAATGCTTCAGTCTAGACAACAAACCCAAGGAGAATGACATGTCGAAGCGGGGTCGTAAGCGTCGCGATCGTCGTAAGCACGGCGCGAACCACGGCAAGCGTCCTAACGCCTGAGCCGAATACGTTGCGCGCCCGGACCGGTTGGTCCGGGCGCGTTTTGTCTAAGCGCGTGGCGGGTGTGTGCCGGGTGCGGTTGTGCGAGGAACGCGTGACGTGTGGGGTTGTGCGCCGCTTGGTTTGCGTTCCCGCGGCGTAGGAAAACGGTGTGCGGTGGGCACATACGTGGCTGATCGTGAGCGTGTCCGGTGCATGCGGATAGGTTGTCCGTGTGCTGGGCTGATGCCGAGGGAGCGCGGTGGCCTGAGCAACCCGTCAATGGGTGGTGCCAATCCACCGGCCGTCGTTCTGGATAGGAACTGCGCATCTGGATAGGAACGGCGCATTTGGATAGGTTATTAAGCTATCCCGATGTTCGTAACCTATCCGGATGTTCGTTACCTTTCCGCGTGATTGCCTCTCATGCGTCGTGTTTGTGAGTAGAAGCGTCGCAACGGCCCATCGCAACGTTGTGTCGGTAGTTTCCACAGGAAACGACAGTCGGGAGCGGGATTGATCGGACCTAGGACTCGGCTCAACCTGATCCGTAGCTGTTCCCAGTCGTCGTAGTCTGGCCAACTCACTCGGATGATCTGCCACCCGGCATCTCGAAGGTTCTGATCGCGCAACACCCACTCGCGCTTGGCTTGTTCGAACTCGACGCGACTTTCCCCAAGTTTCGCTACCCCGTCAAATTCGATGATGAGGTGTAAGTCTTCAATCAGGATGTCGATGTAGTAGTGGCGGCCGCTTACCCCAATATGCACCTGTGTTTTAACCGTGAAGGGACAGGTGGACCGTACCAGCCACAGAAGCGCAGCTTCGGCGGGATTGGCGCAGCCCGGGTCGATAGTCTTGAGGACCGCGTGAGCGCGTCGGTAGCCGCGCACGTGGCCAGCCCGATCAAGTCGAGCGAGCAGTTCAGCTCGTATCTCCTCGGCTCTCCGGCGGCACTCATCCTGATGAAACATCGAGAACTGGCTCCATACGTTGAGTGCCATGCAGCCGAGGACGAAGGACTCTAACGACTCATCATGAAGCGCGCATCTCACGAGCGCATCGTAGGGGTGTTCTACGACCAAGCCGTCGATCCTGCTGCGTTCTTCCGAAAGAGGTGGAAATCCAGAGCATGACACCGATGTTGCTGGAACCGTCGTGGAGCTGACGTGACACGAGGGGAGAGAAGAAGTGCATCTTCGGTTTTCCCGGTAGATGGTAACGGGAGGGTTTTGTGACCAGCCGCGAATCCCCATAAGTCGTAAGCAGCTCTGTCCGACAAAGATGGGGGAGTCCTTGTGGGAGGTATCGACGGCATGCATGCGTGCGCGAGCGACGGCATCCCACACGTCCCAGGGGTTGGAATCTTTGGAATCGAGGGGTAGGACAGCACAGACGCCACGCATGATGTGGACCATCGTTGATGATGGTTGTTCACGAGGTGAGTCTGCTGGAGGGGTGATGATGATGGAAGCCTGCGTCATAGACGAAGTTTCTTACCATCATAAGCAGTGAGGAAAGCGCTAGATGGTGGCCTGTGGATACAACCGGTAGGGGATAGACGCCCTGTGGATAACCTTGCGGACGCATCTGGATAGGAACCACGCATCTGGATAGGAACGGCGCATCTGGATAGGAACGGCGCATCTGGATAGGAACGGCGCATCTGGATAGGTTATTGAGCTATCCCGATGTTCGTAACCTATCCGGATGTTTGTCACCCATCCGCGTGAGCGACAGCCAACGTCTGAACTACGGGTGCCCGCGATAACCGGTGCCTCGTACTCCTGCGGGAAACACAGACGCCTCGACTTCGACGCGGGTGGCGTCGAAGTCGTGCCCTGCACGGATCGAACTCGCGCCACATTGCGCATTAAAGAGTCTGTGTGACAGGTAGGAAGCCTCTCTCGCGGCGTATCCTGGTACGTGCTGGCGCGCGGGTGTGTCCCGATGCGAACAGAAGCCGTTTGTCGATCCGAAAGAGCGAAAGAGGCTCCATGTCCCTCCAGATGCGCGTTGTTCACTTCTGTATGGGGCTTGTGCCTCCGTTGCTGCACAGCGAGGCAGCAACTGAGCAGATGGCGCTTCACGCCCCACAGCCCGCCCCGATGCCTGCACGCATGCGAGGACGTTTCACGGCGACGTGCGACAAAGGCATAACCCGCGTGTTCCCGAAGCAGGGCCTGCGCTCGGGCGGTGCGCTCATCTATCTGCATGGCGGAGCGTACGTGTGCCCGATGGTCGCTGGCCAGTGGGGCGTCGTCGAGGGCCTTATCGACCGCACGGGCCTGCCCGTCATCATTCCTGACTACCCGCTCGCCCCCAAGCACACGGCGACCGAAGCGTTTGACTTCGTCCAGCCCATCATTGACGAGGCGCAGGCTGAGTTCGGCCGCGTCGTCATCTTTGGCGACTCGGCGGGTGGCGGCCTGGCGCTGTCCCTCGCCATGCAGCGACGCGACGCGGACAAGCGTCAGGTGGATGGCCTCGTCCTGTACGCGCCGTGGGTGGACGTGACGATGACGAACCCGCGCATCGAGGAGGTGCAGCCCCGCGACAAGATCCTGCGTGTCCCCGGCCTGGCGTGGGCGGGCCGCGCGTGGGCGGGCGACCTGGACCCGGCCGACTGGCGTGTCAGCCCCCTGTACGGTGACCCGTCGGGGCTTCCGCCGATGCGCATCTTCCAGGGCGACGCGGACATCGTGGGCCCCGACGTGATCGAATTCGCCCGCAAGGCCTCTCGCGCGGGTGCCGACGTGCGAGCGCGGGTGGAGCCGGATGGCTTCCACGTGTACGTCCTGGGCGTTCCCACCATTCCCGAGGCCGAGGCCGCCCTCGACTACAGCGCGCGCTTTATCTCGGGCATCCTCACCCAGGCGTGAGCCGACCCGTTTCACACGGCGTTTCACGGCCTCGTCGATTGAGGACGACGGTTGCAGGCAGCCTCAGCCGATGCGCGCCTCGACGATGGACCACGTGTGGGGGTAGACCTCCATGGTCATGGAGGCGGATCCGGAGCGTCGAGCGCAGGCCTCGTAGAGGATGCCCGTGAGAACGCCTCGCGATGCGATGTCGTCCGCATGGTCTGTTTCGATGACCGTGAGGCGTTTGGAGCCGTCGGCGAGGGTCATCGTGAAGTACTTGTCCCATCCGTTGTCGGGCGAACGATCAGCGCCCATCCAGTTGCTTGATCGCGGCATCTGCTCGAAGCTGCACGAGGTGACAGTGACTGTGGTGGTGCCCTCCTTCAGGTCGTGGAAGGCGGGAAGGCCGCGGCTGATCGACTGGAATCCCACGAATAATGCGATCGCGCACAGGACAACGATGGCGAAGGAGCGCTGGTTGTACCTCTCAATATCGACGTCGCGCTTGGCGCGCCGAACGCCGAGGTAGGTGACCGCGCAAGTGATGAGGAGCCCCGCGACGAGGACGAGCCCAACGCCGCAGGCCTGCACTTTCCACACGACGCGATCGCGGCCGAAATCTGTGTGATCTCCGATGACCCAGAAGATGGCGATGGCGGCAATGACCAGAGCCATGAGAGCGACCCCAATGACGGTGGCGATCTTCTTGAGGACGCCTGTGCGTGTCGGGCCTTGCGCGGGCGAGGACGCCCGACGAGGAGAGGGAATGGTGTTGCGTGACATGGGCTCCCTTTCAGACCGCAGAGGTTGGCACGAGGCCGGGGCACGTGCGCGGGCGTGCTGGGTATGCGGGCCGAGTGATCAGTTGTTGATCCTCGCGCTCGCGATGGCTTTCGAATGCGTGTAGTAATCGATGGTCATGGTTGCGTTGCCGGAGCGTAGGGCGCAGGCCATGTAGAGGACAGCGGGAACGCTGTTCGACAGGGCGTATAAGCACAGTCCGAGGCCAACGCAGGCTACCATGACCTGGCCGCGCTTCCGTGTTTGTACCAGTTCCTCGTTGCCCTGGGCGCTCGCCATGAGGGAATTGCGCCGTGCAGCAGCAAACAAGGGGATCATGGCGAGGGCGGGAACGAGCGCGACAGCGCACTTGATGAGGGTCCAGATAAGCCGTTCCGAACCATACTCGAACATCTCACCGAAGAAATAGAAGACTACGCCAACGAGGAGGCCCACGAGCGTCAGGAGAATCCACCAGCCCGTGTGTTTCTTCGGTGCCTTGCCTTCGCCGGAAAGGCCCTCCGGAGAGGGAATACTCTGAGAGGTCACATCAGCGCCAGACGACGCGGCATATGCGTTCTCATATGGGGACTGCTGGTATCCCCACCCCTGGTACGACAGCGGCGGCAAGGGAGGTTGAGCGTCGCCCGCTTGAGACTGCAGCGTCCACTGACCCTGCGCCTGTTCGGGCGATTGATTGGCGACCTAACTGGGAGGCTGAGGCGGATCGAAAGGAGACGGATAAGGGTTCTGATTGCTCATGGTGCTGCCTGTCGAATGGGTTCGTGACGACGCGCCTAGGGTGTCTACGCGGGGCCGGGTGCGGTTCCGGGAGAATCCCGGTGCGCGGTGAGAGACCAGGCACCGACGTGCTTGTCAGTCTCCACAGTACCGCTCACGGCCTCGCTGATCGAGGGGAAGAGACGGTCACGCTGTGCGCGTGGTCGGAGAGACAATGAGCCTCGTCAGTCCAGCCTGGCACCGCTAATCACCCAGGAACGGTAGTAGACGTCGAGTGTCATTGAGGTTTCCCCGGGTTTCTCGATGCACGCGTCATACAGAGGGAGTTCGATCTCTGCGTTATGCCCGAACTTGCTCAGGCCGATGACTGATTGACGGGTCGTTCCGTCGGGAAGAGTCATCGTGAAGTAGCGGCGGAACGTCGGTTTGCCTCGGTAGTCCCCAAATTTCAGTTGATGAGTACGCATCTCGTGGCTGCAGGATGACACGGTGACGGTTCGAGGCCCCGTCATGAGGTCAACAACAACCGGCATTCCGTGGGCCAGAGAAATGTATGCGCTCGGAATGAGGAGGACGACCGGCAGCGCCAGGGCTTTGAGCCGCTTGTGACGGCCTTTCGTCGAATCAGTCCGCTGCTCCCTTCTCAGTCGGGATAGCTGCCAGATGATCGCTGCCAGACACGCGAACATAATCCGGAATGCGACACTGTAGGCCAAGGCGAGCGACAGGGTCCTGGTGAAGCCATAGGTCGTTGTGCTGGCCCACAGGAAGGTCGCGATGCACTCACCGATGAATAACGCGATGAAAAGCGCGACGACGCCGCGAGCCCTTCCCCTCGACGGGCCTTCCGATGTACGTGGGGGAACGGGGGCCGCGAATACGTTCGTCAGTGGGATCCGCGTAGCTGTGCCGGGGGCGAACGGCTGCTGGGACACCGGTGTCTGTGGGGTGTAGGGGTAGGATCCGTTGCTCATGAGAACCTTTTCAGCTGAATGGACACGAACGAGGCCGGGCCGGGCCGGTGGGCCCGTTAGTTCAGGCGCGCGTCGACGATGATCCAGCTGTGCTCGTAGACGTCCAGGGTCATGGACGCGTTGCCCGATTGCACTTTGCAGGCCTGGTAGAGCACCTCGTAGGTGCCGCCCATGGTCTGGATGCTCGTGGGCTGGTTTGTCTCGATGGTTGTCGTATGCAGCGTCCCGTCGGTGAGGGTCATCGTGAAGTAGTTGTCGTACACGGTGCGCCCGCGTGACCTTCGATGCGAGCCCTGCTCGTAGGTGCACGAGGTGACGGTGACGGTGTGGTGGCCTTTGACGAGGTCTTGGGCAGCCGGGACGCCGTAGGTGACGGAGAAGTAGCCGCTGAGGGGGAGGATGATGATGGCGAAGAACAGGGCGCGAACGCGCATGCTGCTGGTTGCGATGTCGCCGGCGGCCTTGCCTCGCCGCAATTCGCGGAAGGAGCGGGGGATGCTGACCAGGAACCCGATGGCGACGATGAACCCGAGCCCGCTGGCTGCGGCCGTCCAGACGAGCCTCTCCGCACCGAAGTCGTATGAGCCTTCCACCACGGGGTAGATGACGACGGCGAGGACGGCCAGGATCGTGAGGATGGTCGTCGCTAGGGAACGCTTCTTCTGTTGGGTGGGGGCAGAGGCCTCTTCGTCGGGCGAGGGGTCGGGCTGAGCGTGCGCGTAGGAGGCGGCGCCCGCGGGTGCCTGGTAGGGCTGCCCGTACTGCGGATACGGGTATCCGGGGGCCTGCTGGGAGTCGGCGCCCTGGTTGGAGGGGTAGTTGTACTGGGAGGGACCGACGGGGGGAACCTGTCCGGGGCCGGAGGGGTTCTGCGGCGAGTTGAACTGGTTGGGGTTGCTCATGTGGGGACCTGTGCTGTGAGGGGTGTGTGACGAGGCCTGGGCTAGGAGGGTGCGTCCGCCGCGGCAGGCAGGCGCGCGGTGAGGGTCCAGCTGGCAGCCTGTGTGTCTGTGTCCACACTACCGCCCACGCTCGTCGCGAGGACGGGGACTGTGCGGCGTTAGTCGGCTAGTTGCACGTCGGCGAGGATCCACATACGGGGATAGTAGTACAGGATCATCGTCTGTTCGGAATCGCGGAACATGCAGGCGTTGTACAGAGCTTCGCCGAGGCCACCCTGTGTCTGGATGTCGTGCTCGTAGGGCGTCTCAAACGTCGTCGTGTGCGAGGTGCCGTCCTCGAAGGTCATCGTGAAGTGGTTCTCGTAGACGGTCGTTGTGCCACTGCGAGTGAGGTGCTTTGTTGTCCGCGTGCTGTAGAACATGCAGGAAAAGACCGTTTGGGCTGCGGGCCGCTCACAAGGTCATGGATCGCGGGCACCCCGTAGGACACCGCATACAAGGCGAGTGCCAGCCCAATCGGTCCCGCAAAATATGATGGGCCCTGTCGCTTGCGCCTGTTCCCAGGGCTGCCTTCCCCGCGCAGCCGACTCGCCCCGAAACTGAGGCAGGCAAACGCTGCGACAAGAGCGGCACCGCACGTACTGAGCGTCCAGACGAGGCGCTCAGTACCGGCCTGGAAGGCATCATCGAACCAGGAAAACCCCAGGGCGAAGATGAGAACAGTGAACGCGAACAGAATCCGCATAACAATGCGGCACCTGCGTCCCGTGCCGACCTGGGGCGAGACGGTAATTGCGGAAGCAGCCTGGAGATTCGGCTGTGTTGTCGCGGATGCAGCACCGTACTGGGAGGCATCAAATCCGTACGTTCCGTACGTGGAAGCTCCGTACGCGCTTGTCCCACGCCCGTCCTGGTAGGCCTCTTGCTGCCACGTGCCGGATGGGAGCGTTTCTGCAACGTCCTGGGGGACACCGTATTGCGGGGCGTCGAAGCCGTAGCTGCCGTATGCGCTGGCGTCCGTGTTGTCGTCATCCGACGTGAACGACTGGACGTCCAGTTCGGTCTGGTCGTCAGATAGGTCGGAAGGATCGAAGGGGTTGCGTGTGCTCATCTGTCACTCGTGTGCTCGCACGTGTTGAGGTGGGGTGAAACGGGGTGAGGGTGTTCCGCTTGCACCCAGCCGCTCACACGTCCGCCGGGGTTGCTCCCGTCCACTCGTACCAGCCCTGGTGCTGGACGATCCACGCCATGAGGGCGTAGCCGGCCTGTCCGGGCAGGGTCTGGCCATCCGCGCCTCGGGCCAACGACGCCGCCATGTCCTCGAACCACTGGTCGTGCGCGACGAGCGGCGTGTAGCAGTCGACGAAGGGGATGCCTCGGCGCGCGCACACCTCGGAGCACGAGGAGGACAGGGCCTTCAGCGACCCGGAGTCCACGCCAGCGAGCGGCGGGGGACCCACCACGAAGCTGGGGATGCCCAGCGCGGTCGCTCGGTCGGTGATGTTGGCCAGGTTCAGGCGCGAGCGGGCCGTCGAGATGCCTGCCGCGACGTCGCCCGGACCCACGCCGATGACGAGGCCGTGGGGCTCGCCCTCGGCCAGGCGCGGCAGGACCTCGGCCTCCCAGCGAGCGGCCATCTGCTTCGTCGTCTCGGAGGGCACGGCCAGGGTCAGGAACGTGGCGGGCAGATCGAAGGTGGAGTGCGCGTTGACGCGACCAACCCAGCCCAGGCCGCGGGGGTCGCCGACGCCCGCGACGAGCTCGTCTCCGATGAAACAGATCCGCATGGTGTTCCTTTCCGGTGCCGCCTGCGCCCCCGGTGGGAGCGCCGACCCTCGTTAGCCTTCGAAGGCCTGCGCAATAAGGGTAGCTGCTTGCTCCTTGTGAAGCGAGGCACGTCCCGCAGCGGTCGTGGCGGACTCGGGGCGAGAGACCACGCGCACCGGGCGTCCCAGCGACGGGAACAGGTTGAGCGCCAGGTGCGGCCACGCGCCCTGGTTGCGAGGCTCGTCCTGCACCCAGGTCACCGAGGTATTCGGGTATTGGGCCAGGGCGTCGGCCACTTCGGCCTCGGGCAGCGGGTAGAGCTGCTCCAGGCGAATGATCGCCGTCGACGTGTCTGCGCGGTGCTCGCGCTCCTTGACGAGGTCGTAGTACAGACGGCCCGAGCACAGCAGGACGCGCGTCACCGACGCCGGATCGGTGATGGTGTGATCGCCGATGACGGGCTGGAAGCCGCCCGAGGTGAACTCGTCGAGGTGCGAGGACGCGGCCGACAGGCGCAGCAGCTGCTTGGGTGTGAACGCGATGAGCGGCTTGCGCGGGCGCTTGTAGGCCTGCGTGCGCAGCATGTGGAAGTAGTTCGCCGGCGTTGAGGGCTGGACGATCCACATGTTGTCCTGGGCGGCTAGCTGCAGGTAGCGCTCGATGCGCGCGCTCGAGTGGTCGGGTCCCTGGCCCTCGTAGCCGTGGGGGAGCAGCATGACGAGTGAGGAGCGCTGGCCCCACTTCTGCTCCGCCGAGCACACGAACTCGTCGATGACGGTTTGCGCGCCGTTCGCGAAGTCGCCGAACTGCGCCTCCCAGATCGTCAGGGTCTCGGGGCTCTCCAAGGAATAGCCGTAGTCGAAGGCCAGCACGCCGTACTCGCTCAGCGGGGAGTTCCACACGTCGAAGCGCGCCTGGTTTTCCGTGAGGAAGCGCAGTGGCGTGAACTCGCGCCCGTCGTTCGCGTCGTGCAGGATCGCGTGACGCTGGACGAAGGTCGCGCGGCCCGCGTCCTCGCCGGACAGGCGCACGCCGGTGCCCTCCATGAGGAGCGTGCCGAACGCGAGGAGTTCCGCGAAGCCCCAGTCGATCGGCTTGGTGCCCAGCGCCATCTCCAGGCGGCGCTCGCACAGCTGACGCAGCTTCGGGTGAGGTTCGAAGCCCTCCGGGAAGCGCGTGTGCGCGCGGCCGATGCGGCGCAGCTGCTTGGCGGGGGCAGCAGACGTCCATCCGATCATCATGCCGATGCCGGGCATCTGGGACTCCGGCATGGTCCATTCCTCGTCGGGGGACTCCCCGGCCTCGCCGACGCCTGCGGTCAGGGCCGGGTCGTGCGTGCGGCTACCCGGGTTGATCTCGGACACGGAGGAGGCACCGCCCGCGCGGGTCTCCTCGAGGATGCGACCCAGTTCCGCCTCGTACTGGGCGATGGACTGGCGGGCCTCGTCCTCGGTGAGCTGACCACGACCCACGAGGCCGCGGATGTACACCGCGCGCGTGGAGGGGATGCGGTCGATGAGGGAGTACATGACGGGCTGGGTCATCGACGGGTCGTCGCCCTCGTTGTGACCGCGGCGACGGTAGCACACCATGTCGATGATGACGTCCTTGTGGAAGGCGTTGCGGTACGCGAAAGCCAGGTGCGCGCAACGGATGACGGCCTCGGGGTCGTCCGCGTTCACGTGCAGGATCGGGACCTGCAGGCCCTTGGCCAGGTCGGTGGCGTAGCCGGTGGAACGGCCCTGCGTCGGTCCGGTCGTGAAGCCGATCTGGTTGTTGACGATGATGTGGATCGTGCCGCCGGTCTTGTAGCCCTCAAGCTGGGACAGGTTGAAGGTCTCCTGGACGACGCCCTGGCCGATGAAGGCCGCATCGCCGTGGATGAGGATCGGGATGATCGGCAGGTCCGGGTCACCCAGGTGCTCCTGCTTGGCGCGAACGATGCCCTCCAGGACGCCGTCGGCGGCCTCCAGGTGCGAGGGATTGGCAGCCATGTAGACCTTGGTGGCGAGGCCGTCGTCGAGGGAGTACACGCCCCACGTGCCCAGGTGGTACTTGACGTCGCCGGAGCCTTGGACGGAGTTGGGCATGTAGTTGCCCTCGAACTCGTCGAAGATCTGCGCGTATGACTTGCCCGCGATGTTGGACAGCACGTTGAGGCGGCCGCGGTGCGCCATGCCGATGGCGACCTCGTGGATGCCGGCGCGCGCCGAGTCGGCCAGGATGTGGTCGAGCAACGGGATCAGGGACTCGCCGCCCTCCAGCGAGAAGCGCTTCTGCCCCATGAACTTGGTCTGCAGGAACTCCTCGAAGGCCTCGGCGCGGATGAGGGTGCCCAGGATGTGGCGCTGCTCCTCGGGGGAGGGGGCCTCGTAGGGGCGCTCAATACGCTGCTGGACCCAGGCGCGCTGCTCGGGATCCTGGATGTGCATGTATTCGATGCCGACCGTGCGCGTGTAGGTGTCGTGCAGGCGCGTGAGGATGTCGCGCAGCAGCATCTGGTCGGAGCCGCCGAATCCCCCGGTGGGGAAGGGGCGGTCCAGGTCCCACACGCTCAGCCCGTAGGAGGAAATGTCGAGGTCGGGGTGCTGACGGACGCGGTAGGCCAGCGGGTCGGTGTCGGCGGCGAGGTGGCCGCGCGAACGGTAGGCATGGATGATCTCTGCGATGCGCGCGGGCTTGCCCTTTTCGCGGTTCGGGTCGTAGTCGTAGTCCGCTTCCCACGCGTAGGGGCGCGCGGGCACGTGCATCGAGGTGAAGACGCGCTCGTAGAAGCCGTCGCGTCCCGAGAGCTTGGCGTCCACGAGGGCCAGGAGGCGGCCCGATGCCGCGCCCTGGATGATGCGGTGGTCGTAGGTGGAGGAGAAGAACATCGTCTTGCCGATGCCGAGGGCGGCCAGGCGCTTGGGGGAGACACCCCGGAATTCCGCCGGGTAGTCGGTGGCGCCGACGCCGATGATGAGGCCCTGGCCGACCATGAGGCGCGGCACGGAGGTGGTGGTGCCGAGCGTGCCCGGGTTGGTCAGCGTGACGGATGCGCCCTGGAAGTCGGCGGTCGTCAGAGTCGCCGTGCGGGCGCGCGCAACGAGGTCCTGGTAGGCGTCGACGAACTCGGCGAAGGTGAGCGTGTCTGCGTCGTGGATGACGGGGACCTTCAGGGAGTGGTTGCCTTGCGCGTCTGCCACGTCGATGGCCAGGCCGAAGCCAATGTGCGCGAGCTGCTCGACGGCGGGCTTGCCGCCCTCAATCGTGTAGCGCACGTTGAGGTCGGGCATCTCGCACAGCGCCTCCACCAGGGCGTAGCCGATGAGGTGCGTGAAAGAGACCTTGCCGCCGACGGTACGCGCCAGGTGCGCGTTGATGAGGGCGCGGTTTTCAATGAGGAGCTTGGCCGGGATCTGGCGCTGGGAGGTGGCCGTGGGGATGGAGAGCGACGCCTCCATGTGCTTGGCGGTCGCGCGCGCCGCAGACTTGAGGATGTGCAGCTCGTCGTGCGAGGGGGCACCCTGGAAGAGCGTGAAGGCCGCGCGCCCGTGCTGCTGGCGCGTGTAGGGGCTGGTGGCCTCGGCGACGGCGGCGGGCGGGGCGGGCGGCAGGTCGGAACGCGTCACGGAGACGATGGGAGCGTGTTCGGTGGCGGCCGCCTCGGGCCCGTCCTCTTCGATGTCGAGGGTCGGCGGGGTGACCGAGACGGGGGCGATGTGGTCAACTGGGGGTGCGGCATTGACAGACGAGGCCGGGGCTGGCTCCGGCGTCGAGGCGGTGCCCTCGGGGATGTCGGGACGCTTGGCGCGCAGCTGCGGGGGAGCGGACTCGGTGGAGAAATAAGCACGCCAGGAGGGATCCAGGAGCTGTGGATCGCGCTCGTAGAGGTCTCGCATCTTCGCGATGTACCACTGCGGATCGGGCTGGGAAGCGGTGGGAGTGTGCACGTATTCCTCCGTAAGTGTCGCGCCGCGCGCATGGGCAAAATCCTGCGCGGCCATACCTCCGCAATTCTACCGCCGCGTGATCGTCTTCACGAAACCTGGTACACCTTTGGCGTGTACTTCAAGGGCCTTTGGTCCGTTGAAGAATGATTGTTGGCACATGCCTCGCGGTGTGTGGAAATGCGCGCGGGGAGAGACGGTCTGGACCGCTAAACTGTAACCATCATGGACTGCGACACTGCCGGCTTTATCGCCGCTCTTTCTCACCCCTCTTCTGCGCGCGTACCCGCGAGGCACCCCGGCCTCGTCGAGGGGGCCACGCGATGACGACCGCCCTCATGCTTCTGCTCGGCATCGTCCTGACCGCAGGCACCTTCGTCTTCGTCTCCGCCGAGTTCTCGCTCGTTGCGGTCGACCAGGCCGTTCTTGACAAGAAGGCCGAGGAAGGGGACCGAGGGGCCGCCTCCGTCCTGCGCGCTACCCGTAGCCTGTCCACGCAGCTGTCGGGGGCCCAGGTGGGTATCACGCTGACCACGATTCTGCTCGGCTACACGACGCAGAGCGCCCTAGCGGAGCTGTTGGAAGACCTGCTCGGATCGGTCGGCCTCGCGTGGGGGCTTGCGACAGGTATCGCGGCATTCGTGGCCGCCGCGTTCATCAACGTCTTCTCGATGCTCTTCGGTGAGCTCGTTCCCAAGAACCTCGCCCTGGCCCACCCCCTGGCGACCGCCGTGCGCGTCGTCCCCTTCCAGATGGTCTTCACCGCCATCGCCCGCCCCCTCATCTGGGTGCTGGGCGGCACCGCGAACTGGGTGCTCGCCCGCATGGGCATCGAGCCCCAGGAAGAGATCTCCTCGGCGCGCTCCGCCTCTGAGCTGGCAGCCCTCGTCGAGCACTCCGTCGAAGAAGGGACCTTCGACACGTCCACGGCCGACCTCTTCGTCAACACGATCCGCATGTCCACCCTCAGCGCCGCCGACGTCATGACCGACCGCGGACGCCTGCATACCCTCAGCGAGTGCGACAGTGCCCAGGATGTGCTGGACCTGGCCCACGAAACCGGCCACTCCCGGTTCCCGGTGATCGGGGACGACTCCGACGACATCCTCGGCCTGGTCTCCCTGCGCCGCGCCGTCGCCGTGCCCGCCGATCGTCGCGCCGAGGTTCCCGTCATTTCCTCGTCTCTCATGACCGACGCGCCCTCGGTTCCCGAGACAGCGCCGATCGGACCCCTCATGGTCCAGCTGCGCGATGAGGGCCTGCAGATGGCCGTCGTCGTCGACGAGTACGGCGGCGTTTCCGGCATCGTCACCCTCGAGGACGTCGTCGAGGAGATCGTCGGCGAGGTCTCCGACGAGCACGACCAGCGTCGCCTCGGCATTCGCCCGCGCCCCGACGGGACGTTCCTTGTGCCCGGCACGCTGCGCCCCGACGAGCTCGCGCGCCGCACGGACATCAACCTGCCCGAGGATGGCCCCTACGACACGATCGGCGGTCTCGTCATGAACGAGCTGGGCGAGATCCCCTGCGTCGGCTCGCGCGTGAGCGTCGATGGCATCGGCATCGAGGTTACCCAGATGCAGGGCAGGCGCGTTGCCCAGGTGGCGATCACGCCCACGGCCCCCGAGGCCGACGACGAGGAGGTGTCGCTGTGAGCGTGGGAGTTGGTCTCGCTATCACCGTGGCCCTGCTGGCCGTCAACGCGTTTTTCGTCGCCGGCGAGTTCGCCGTCACCTCGACGCGCCGCTCGCAGGTTGAGCCTCTTGCGGATGAGGGCGCGCGCGGCTCGGCCGCAGCCCTGTACGCGCTCCAGCACGTCTCCCTCATGCTGGCGATCTGCCAGCTCGGCGTGACGGTCGCGTCCACGACGCTGGGTGTCGTCGCCGAGCCCGCGATCGCCCACCTCGTCCAGTCGCCGCTCGAGCGCCTGGGCGCGCCCGAGGCGACCAGTCACGTTGTCGGCTTCGCCGCCGCACTCGTCGTCGTTCTTTTCTGCCACGTCGTCTTCGGCGAGATGGTCCCGAAGAACATTTCGATCGCCGCGCCCGTGCGCATGCTGCTGGTCCTGGCCCCCGTCCTCGTGCGCCTGGGCCACGTCCTGCGCCCGATCATCGAGGCCATGGATCGCTTCGCGAACTGGTTTGTGCGCCTGTCCGGCTACGAGCCTCGCTCGGAAATCTCGGCCTCCTACACGGTCGAAGAGGTCGCCTCGATCGTCGTCGCCTCGCAGGCGGAGGGCGTGCTGACCGACGAACTGGGCCTGCTCAGCGGCACCCTGGAGTTCTCCGAGGAGACGGCCGGGACCGCGATGGTCCCCCTCGACAAGCTCGTCGTCCTGCCCGAGGGCACCACCCCGGCCGACGTGGAAGAACAGGTCGCCCACACGGGCTACTCGCGCTTCCCGATCTCCGGCGACGACGGTTCCATCGTCGGCTACGTGCACCTCAAAGACGTCCTGTACGCGACCGGCGAGGAGCGCGAGCAGCCGATCACCCCGTGGCGCATCCGACGCCTCGAGGCCGTGTCCGCCGACGACCAGGTCGAAGACGCGCTGCGCCACATGCAGCGCACCGGCGTGCACTGCGCCCTCGTGCGCGAGGCGGGCACCGTCGTCGGCATCCTCTTCCTCGAAGACATCCTCGAACTGCTGGTCGGCGAAGTCCGAGACGTTCTCCAACGCCCGTGACGAGCCGCGATCCGCAAGGTACATTAGATCGAGGTCAAAACTTCGTGACGAACACAGACAAGGGGGAGAGCGTGAGCGACACCGAGTGCCCGCTGCCAAAGCGGTCGCAGCTGCGCGCCGCGCGCTCCGAGAACGGGGATGACTCCCAGGAGAACCCGACGACGTCGGCGATCCCGATGACTGACGAGGCCTCGGCCCCCAGCCCCGATCCCGCAACGGATCGAGAGGACGCGGAGGGCACCCCGGCCTCGTCGATGGGGGAGCGACGCCGTAGTGTTCACCCGGTCGGCTACGTCCTGCGCGCCCTCCTCGTGTTGGGGTTGGCGGGCACGACGATCGCCGTGCCCATGACGGGACGCGTTGGATCCGACTCCTCCCTGACCGTGCCCGCGCGAGCATTCGGTGCGTCGGTGGGCGGTCCCAGCTGGGCCCTGTCCTCCGCGCTGCCACAGGCGACTGCCCTGGACGGCACCCTCACCGCGAACTCGCGCGCCAAGGCCAAGGCCCCCGTGTCCATCACCGGATGCGCGTCGGGCAACGGCGCGGACGGAAACCGCAACGTGCGCGTCGTCGCCGACACGATCTACTGGCCGCTCCCGCAGGGCACCTACACGGTGACCTCGCCCTTCACGATGCGTATTTCGCCCGTCTCCGGCCAGCTCCTCGCTCACGAGGGCATCGACATGGCCGCCCCGCTCGACACGCCCATCACCTCCGTGTACGGCGGCGTCGTCGAGGAGGTCGCGGAGAACTCGCGCTCGGGCGCCTACGTGCAGATCAAGCACACGAAGCCTGACGGCACCGTCTTCCACTCCGCCTACCTGCACCAGTACATGAACAAAATTAAGGTGAAGGTCGGAGACACCGTCACCGCCGGGCAGGTCATCGGCGCGGTCGGCAACAACGGCTGGTCGACGGGCCCGCACCTGCACTTCGAAATCCACGACTCCTCGGATACCCCCGTGGATCCGGACGCGTGGATGCAGACAAACAAAGCTGTTTATCTCGGACAGGAGTCTTGCTCATGATGCCCGTTACCATGCGTCAGGGGCCCATCGTTTTCGCTCACCGCGGCGGCAGCGAGGCGGCCCCCGAGAACACGATGAGCTCCTTCGCCTACGCCTACGAGGCCGGGATCCGCCACGTGGAAACCGACGCCCACGTCACCGCCGACGGCAAGGTCGTCATCTGCCACGACGAGACTGTGGACCGCTGCTACGACGGCACCGGCGTGATCGCTCAGATGACGTGGCGCGAGCTGTCCAAGCTGCGCCACCGCGACTCCGGGGAGCAGATGCCGCTGCTCGCTCAGGTCCTCGAGGCCTTCCCGGACATGTACTTCAACATTGATGCGAAGGAGCCGGGCGTCGAAGGGCCCCTCCTCGATGTCATCGCTGACCACGGCGCTGCCGACCGCGTGCTCGTGGCCTCCTTCTCCGAGCCTCGCCTGCGCGCCGTGCGCGACATCGCCGCCTCGGATCCCGCGCGCGCGGTCGCGACGTCACTGGGCACCGAGGCCGTCGTGCGCCTCGTTGGCGCCGCGAAGAGCGCCACGAACCCCGCCTGGTGGCACGTGCCCGGCCCGCGCCAGGGGGCCATCGCCGCGCAGGTGCCCATGCATCAGGGCCCCATCCGCGTCGTCGACGAGCGCTTCGTGGCCACCGCCCACACCCTGGGCCTGGCCGTCCACGTGTGGACCATCAACACGGTGGCCGACGTGCTGCGCCTCCTCGAGGTCGGCGTCGACGGCATCATCACCGACCGCCCCGTCTTCCTGCGCGACTTCCTGGACCAGCGCGGCCTGTGGACCCAGCCTCCGGCTCCCGGCGCTGCCTCGGGCCCCAGGGACTGAGGTTATTGCGTGAAATGGCGGGCGCGCACCCTCTGGTGCGCGCCCGCCTTTTTGTGTCCTTGAAGCGTTGACTCTATTGTTGGCCGTGCGATACCCTGGCGTGTTACTGATTAGTGTGGCGTCGGGAGAAAAACGTCCGCTTTGATCGCAGGGAGAACGGGGAGGAACTGGTGAATTCGGAGCCTACGTCACACCCGAACGGTTTGTTGCTCTTCGTCGGAGTAGTGGGCATGGCCTGCTGGTATTACAAGATGTTTCACGCCAGCGAGGACACGTCTGCATCCGATCGTTCGGGTTTCCACTGGGTCCCCAAGAATTTCTACTCCGTCATGCTGCCCTCATATTCCACGTTGCTGATCCTTGTGCCGGTGGTCGCATGGTTTGGTCAGTTTGATCCTCCGAAGTGGTTGTTTTTCTGCGCGTCTGTTCCAGTATTTCTGCTCCTGATACTGTGCGTCGTTGGTTGTTTTCCTTTCAAATTCCCCGATTGTCTCTACCCTCAATGGCAATATGCCAAGAGGCACGGCCTCTTAGAAGAAGGGAAGGCCGGGAAGAAGTCCTCTCAGAATCGCGATTCTGACGGTGTCGATCGTCATATGGGCACAGGCGTGACGATGCGTGTAGCCTCCGGTTGGAGGCAGCTGTCGGAGGAGGAACGCAGCGAGCTCGGGGATCTCGGCCAGGATGAGAGTATTCGCTTCATTGCCGTTGGGAAGGCAGTAGAAGGGTATGTGCCGAACATTGTCATCACTGAAGCTGAGGTCTTCAGCGGCAAAGGGGAGCAGGAAATCCTCGACGATAGCGCTCGTCGCCTGGCTGAACCGCACCCGGGATGCCGGCTCATTGACGACACCGTTGCGCCGTATCCCGCCGCGCGTACCCGACTCGTCACAGGCGTGTACACCCTTAACGACACCTCGATGACCGTCTCGCAGCTCGTGTGGCTCACCTGGCGCAGTAGCGACGAGGACGAGGAATCCCGCCGATTCCTGTGGACCGCAACATGCACGTGTCCGAGCCTCGCCTGCCCGCCGATCATCGAGGACTTCATGACAATGGCACGCACCCTGGAGGTGGAATCGTGACCGCCGAAGGAACCACGGCCTCGTCGCCGAAGGAGCTCGTCGTCTCCGTCGAACAGGCGAATGTGCTTATCGACCTCATCGGCACGACCGAATGGGCCAATGCTCTATCGAGCGCGGTACCCGTCAGTGGACTGATCGGAGATGGTCTCGCTGACTCCAACGGCCTCACCGGTGATGCCGAGGCGATCCTGGGTCCCGCGAGCACGGTCGACTATCGTCTCGCCATCCGCGTCGTCTCGCCGAGGCCGAGCATCGGGGTGCGCAATGTGCGGATTTGGCCCTCGCGGCCGCGTTCGGTCGTCATGCGCGCCGAGGCTGACGGCGTGCACTTCACCCAGGTTGATTACTGCGATGTCCCGCGCATCCTGGCCGAGGAGAGCCTCCTGGTGCCCGGGCCAACCATTGATGATGGCCCGCCGTCGATCTCCGCCGACTTCGTGCGAGCAGTGTGGGACGTGGACTTGGAAAGGGCGCAGTCAGCCCTGATCGATGTGGCCGCTCAAGGGCCCAGCGGCTCTCACTTTTCGCGGGACTGCTGGCACAAGCGCTGGACCGTCGTGCTGTGCGTGCGGGAAGAGCGAACTCGGAATGGGTGGAAGGATGCCGGGCACCTCGAGTGCTTCATCACCGACCACATGCATGCGCGTATGCACACGCCCATCGATCCTCGCGCACTCACCCTCATGCGGGAGCAGAACGCACCCACCCTGGATGCTCCGCCGCGCACGGCGCTGTGGGGGTTCTTGATGGAGCTGCTCGCCAAGTAGTGTGGCCCGTGTACTCAGTCCCCGGCTCCCGGCGGTGCCTCGGGCCCAGGGACTGAGGTTATTGCTTGAATTGGCGGGCGCGCACCGGAGGGTGCGCGCCCGCCATTCTATTAACCTATTGGTTTGACTTTCTCGCGGGGCGTGCGATACCTTGAAGCGTTATCACTTACTGTGTTGTGAGGAGAAATAGATGTGCGGTTATATCACATGGGACGCGGACGAGGTTTTGCGGGGAGTTAGGATCTTGGAAGCTGCCAGCGAGAGTCTTGCTGCCAATACAGTTGAGATTCCGAGCGGCTTTGGGCAAAACCAAGGGACTCTTACGGAAAAACTCATTCGTGTCAACGCGGTCATCGAAACTTTGTCATATTGTTCAGTTGCGATTGGCAAAGGACTCTCCGGAGCATCGGAGGCATTTGCCGGCACCGACGCTGAGGTTTTGGAGGATCTGAAGGCGGTTGATAAATATCGAGAGGGAAAGGGATTCTGATGACTGCAGGGCCGTCACCTTGGGCTGTGCTGAGTTTTAAGATGGAGTGCGATTTTGATGTTTCTTCCATCAATGCATTCGTAACCGTATGTGAAAATGCGGCAGGAATCATGAGGCGCGCCGACGATGATGCAATGCGCGCCCATAGTGTCGTCGCTCATCAGACAGCTCAGCTGTGCCACGAGTGTGGTGAAGATCTGTGTAATGTATCGCAGGCTGCTGATGGGCTGGCGAAAATTTTTGACGCATTGAAAAGTGCTTCAGAAGATCTTAGTTGGTGGGTAGACTCTGCTCAGAAAGAATATGGGTATATCGCCAGTGATGGCGACGCGTTGGGAATGATCGCTTCGTATGCAGATGGCTTCGGTTCCGTCGAACTTCCGCCTGACAGATACGACGAACTGGTCGACGCTTTTGTTGATTTACGTCATCGGGCGGAAATTCAAAAGGACAACGTGGAGCGTGCGGAATATGTATTTTTCTTGGAGTTGAATAAGCTTCAGATTGATACATATGAGCAGATTATTGCACCTGTTTTTGATGCTTTTAAAAATCAATTTGTTCCGGACCCGCTCCATCCTTGGCTTAACGGCTTGAGCTATGTTGAGGGGCTGAAGGGCCTAGGGGCTTCTGCAGCAACTGCCTTTTACATGCAAACATACCATGGAACGTATATTGAGCCGGGTGACCTGGCATCACGTAACTGGTTTGAACGCTTGACAGCTCGGGGAGATTTTGAGAATTGGGAATGGCAGCCAAAGGGGGCCCATGCGAAGCTTCCGTGGGGGCTTTCAAAGGTGGTTCCGGCTCTCGAGTATGGAGCCAGGCGCTTTGCCATTGTCGGCACTGTTTTGGATGGTTTGGGTGCTGCCCATGACAGCTACGAGATCGATAGTGTCAAGCATCGCGACTGGGGTGTCGGTCATAAGCTTGCTCGGGCTGTCGTGTCGGGCGCTTTCACTGCAGGCGGTTCTTTCGCAGGCGGAGAGATAGGGGCAGCTCTAGGAGCTGCTGGTGGAGCGGAACTCGGAGCGCCGGGAGTGCTCGTGGGCGGATTCGTCGGTGGAGTGTATGGGTCCTTGAAAGGCGCTCAAACGGGTGAGAAGTATGGTGATATGTTCAATGACTACGTTGTCGACTCGATTGCTGAGTGGCTTGGTTAGGGCTGCTGCATGAGTGGTCTGGAGTGAGTGGCGGCAGGATAATTAATCTATGTGTCAGTATTTCAATATTGGTTCTTTTGATTGTTTTTCTCGTTGGTTGTCTGCTCATCAAATTTTCTAATTGATTCTATCCAGAGTGGCAATGCGTCGCGCAGTATGGCTTGCTGGGCGAGATAGGCGAGGTAATATAATCCGTACGGAATTGTGATTTCGATGGGGAAAGGAGTCTTATGAACGAGAATTTTAAAGTCTGTTTGCCTTCTGGATGGAGGCAGCTGTCGGAGGAGGAATGTGGTGCGCTGGGGATGCGTGCACAAAATGAGCGTATCAAGCTGATTGCGATCGCAGCCGTCGATGAGGCGAACTATGTTCCCAACTTGGTTATCGCTGACGAAGAGGTGCTCAATGGTCAAGCAGATGAGGACATTTTTGCTGATAGTGCTCAGCGCTTGGAGCAGCTACTTCCCGGTTTCCTTCTCATCGATGACTTCGAGTGGCCGTTGACTCCTGCGAACGCGCGCCTCCGAACGGGTGTGTACATTCTTGAAGAGATGTCGCTGACTGTCACGCAGCTGGCGTGGCTTACTGACGACGCGAATGAAGGCGATGCTTCCTCTCGGCGCGTTCTATGGACTGCAACATGCACATGCCCAAGCGCTGAATTTGCGACAGTTATTGACAGCTTCATGGAAATGGTACCCACGCTGGAGGTGGCATCGTGACCGTCGAAGAAAGCACTCCCATGTCTCCTGAAGAGCTTGTCGTTTCTGTTGAGCAGGCGGACGCGCTCATTGATCTCATCGGCATCGAAGCGGGATCCAGCCGCATGTCGAGCGTGGTACTCGCCGGTGGACTTGTCGGCGCTGGCCTTGCAGGCATTAACGGGCTCACCGGTGACGCCGAAGCGATCCTGGGTCCCGCGCGCACTGTCGACTCACGCATTACCGTCCGTGTCGTCTCTCCGTGGGAAGGGGGCGAGATTCGTGAGGTCAGGATCTGGCCCTCCCAGCCGCGCTCAGTCGCGATGCGTACCGAGGTGGACGGCGTCCACTTTATGCAGGTCGATTACTGCGAAGTCCCCCATATTCTCGCCATGGAGAACCTCCTGGCGGCCGGGGCAAGCGTCGTTGATGGTCCACCCTTCATTCCTGCTGAGTTCTTGCAGGCGGTGCGCGCCTTGGACCTTGAGGAGGCACAAGCAGTTCTGATCGATTTGGCTGCTCATGGGCCCAGCAACTCTCATTTTTCGCAGGACTGCTGGTCCGAGAGGTGGAGCTTTGTTCAGTGCGTGCGCGAAGATAACACCCCTGACGGGTGGAAGGAGATGGAGCACGTCGAGTGCTTCGTGACCGATCATCTGCATGCGCTCATCCACGCGCCCCTCGATCCGGATGCGCTCGCCGATATGCAGGGGCAGGACGCGCCCACCCTGGACGTTCCGCCGCGCACTGCGCTGTGGGCTCTGATCATGGCGCTATTCGCCGGGTAGGACACCCACCTGTGCCGTCGGCATAGCAAAACGAGAGGGGGCGGAGCCGCTTGGCTCCGCCCCCCCCTTCGACACGTCCGTCAGGACCGCCGGCTCACTCGTCGCCGCTGAAGTCGGCCACGGCCTCGTCCAGGCCCGCGCGGCGGATACGCACGAGCGACAGGAAAACCAGGCCGGCGGCCAAAGCGATGCCCAGGCCTCGAACCAGCCAGGACTCGCCCACGAAAATCATCGCCATGGCGGCCAAGACCGGCACCAGGAGCGTGAACGCGTAGCCGACGTAGCGGCCGAACGAGGGCATGGGAACGCCGTCGGACTCGGCGACCGACTTGACCATGAAGTTTGGGCCGTTGCCGATGTACGTGATCGCGCCACAGAACACGGCGCCCAGCGAAATCGGGATCAGGTAGTACTCGGGAACGCCCGCGACCAGGGTACCCTCGCCGCCGGAGGCCTTCGCCATCTCGAAGAACGTCATGTACGTCGGGGCGTTATCGAGGATCGAGGACAGACCACCCGTGAACACGAAGTACGTCATGCGGGTCAGCGGCAGCGACGGGGCGATCTGCTCCAGGTAGCGCAGCGCCGGCGCCATCGTCGAGAAAATACCGATGAAGAGGGTCGCGACCTCCATGATCGGCGACCACGTGAACGCGTTCTCTTCGAAGCGCACCTTCTTATCCGAGAGCTTGTAGGACAGGCCCGCGACCGCGAACATGATGATCTCGCGCCACGGCACCAGGTCAACCCACGACTCGAAGTGGCCCTCCGCCAGCGCCTCGCCATCCCAGGACGGAGCGAAGGCGACAGACAGGATGATGATCGCGAAGAACAGCAGATTGATTGTGCCGTGTAGGCGCAGGGGCTGCACGTCACGGTCGTCGGACTCGATGGAGGCCGTGTCCTCGGAGGCGTAACGCACACGGTCGATCGAGTAGTACGTGAGGAGCAGCAGCGCCAGAGTAAACAGCCACTCCTTCCACAGCGCGAACGTCCACGAGAACGGCACGCCGTGCAGATAACCGAGGAACAGCGGCGGGTCGCCGAGCGGAGTCAGTATGCCGCCACAGTTCGCCACAATGAAGATCGTGAACAGGACCGTGTGCATGCGGTGCTTACGTTCCTTGTTCGTCTCCAGGAGCGGGCGGATCAGCAGCATGGCCGCGCCCGTCGTCCCGATGAACGAGGCCAGCAGGCCGCCGATCGCCAGGAAGATCGTGTTGTTACGCGGAGTCGCCTTAATGTCGCCGGCCAGGTGAATGCCGCCGGACACCACGAACAGCGCGAAGAGCAGGGCGATGAACTGCACGTACTCCACGCCCGTGGAAATGAGCGGGCCCGTGCCCGCCTGCATGAACATCCAGATCGTCGTCGGTACGCCCAAGAGGAGGGCGACGAACAGCTGGGAGGATTCCTTTTCCCACCAGTGCGAGGTCTTCGGGATGATAGGCAAGAGCGCGATGCACGCGAGCATTACAACGAAGGGGAGGAGGCTCCACCAGGGGTAGGTCATCGGCCAGTCCTTGGTTGACGATAGATACGCTCACCATTTTATGGGGTAGGGGAGTGGGGTGCGGAGTGTTCCGGCAGGTGGGAGTGGCCTCATCGACGAGGCCGGGGCGCGTTCGCGCGCGGGTATCCGTGGGTCAATGGCGGGCATTGTGAGCGGTCCGGATATGAGTGGCACCCCGAACAGGACTCGAACCTGCGACCTCTTGCACCGGAGGCAAGCGCTCTATCCGCTGAGCTATCGGGGCAGCTCGGCCAGTTTAGCAGGGTTTCATATAACCACACGGAACGGTGATGTGTGCCATACTAGTGGGCGTTGTTTGTTTGAGAACTCTTCAGGAGGATTCCATGCGCGTTCATATCGGCACCGATCACGCCGGTTTCGAACTCAAGGAAAAGGTCGTCGCGCACCTGCGCGAGGCCGGTCACGATGTCGTCGACCACGGTGCCCACACCTACGATGCGCTCGATGACTACCCGCCGTTCTGCATCGAGGCCGCCCAGGCTGTCGTCGACGAGCCGGGCAGCCTCGGCATCGTCATCGGTGGCTCCGGCAATGGCGAGCAGATGGCGGCCAACTGCGTGGAAGGCGTGCGTGCCGCCCTCGTGTGGTCTGATGCGACCGCGCGTCTGGCCCGCGAGCACAACGACGCGAACGTCGTTGCCGTCGGTGCCCGCCAGCACAGCGAGGAAGAGGCGCTCGCCCTCGTCGACGCGTTCCTGGAGACCCCCTTCAGCGGCGACGAGCGTCACCAGCGCCGCATCGACCTGATGAAGGACTACGAGCGCTCCGTGCGCGCCTGAGCGACGCGCAGACTCACGAGGCGGGGCCGGTGAATGACCATCGGCCCCGTTTAGTGTGCCGTCTTTCTGAGGCTCGGCAGTTTCGCATGCAATTCCCCGGTGAGTCCTTCAGACCGTGGCAGTAGATCCTTGAGATTCCAACGTTTGTGAACTCTTGTAGGGGTAAGCGATAGAGGAATTGCATGCGACTTTGGGTGGGGGAGTCCGCACCGGCGTCTCAGCGGGACAGGTGCGTGCTGCATGAAACTGAGGACACCTTTGCTGGCGGCAGCTCTCCGTAGATGAAACTGAGGACACCTTTGCTGGCCCGTGATCATCGCGGAGTGAAACCATTGGCACCACTGCAGGCGAAGAATAGCTGAATCGAGGCGTGTTTTGTCCCGCAAAGGTGCTCGTGGTTTCAATGAGGGCTGATTGGTGCCCCGCAGAGGCGTCAGTGGTTTCGGCTGCGGCTTATCGTGTCCCGGCATAGGATCCGTTGGTTTCGCCGAACCGGGATGTGGTGCCAACTGCGCGAAAAAAATCGCCCCGCGTCGAGTGCTTGCGTAGAGAGCATGACATTTTTCGCCCAGCGCGCCTCAAACGGGCCACAACAGAGCGTTTGTGCCGTGCCGGGCGAGTTTTTTCGCGGCTCGCAACTCAGGCTCCCGCACCAGGCCCGCGCACCCTTCCTGAAGCTTGTGCCTACGCATCGGGTCCGCAACGCGACCCCAGCCCCGGCCTCGTGTCGGCGTGCTTACCCCTGGCCGGTGAGGGTCAGGTACACGAGGAACAGGTTCAGCGCGACGATGACGGCCGCGATGAAGAATCCTGTGATGCGCAGGGGGCGATTGTTGGCGTAATCGCCCATGACCTCGGGCGAGGCGGTCAGGCGCATGAGCGGGATGATCGCGAAGGGGATGCCGAAAGACAGGGCAACCTGCGAGACGACGAGTGCCCACGTGGGCTCGGCGCCCGCGCCCAGGATGATGAGCGCGGGGATCAGCGAGATGAGGCGGCGCGCGATGATGGGCACGCGGATGTGGAGCAGGCCGTTCATGATCTCGCTTCCCGCGTAGGCACCCACCGACGTGGAGGCCAGCCCCGAGGCGAGCAGGCCGACCGCGAAGACAGTGCCGACGATGGGTCCGAGCGTGGAGGAGATCGCGGCGTGCGCGCCCTCGATGGTGTCGGTGCCGCTCTGTCCGGCCAGTGCGGCGGCTGCCAGGAGCAGCAGGCCGATGTTGACCAGGCCGGCGATGCTCAGCGCCCAGTAGATGTCGATGCGGGTCGCGCGCAAGAGGCGCGATAGGTGGCCGGAGGAGTGGCGCGAGTCCGCGGTGGAGGGGCCGAGCTCGTCGGCCTCGTGGTCGTTGACCAGCGAGGAGTGAAGATAGACCGCGTGCGGCATGACGGTTGCGCCCAGCATGGACGCCGCGACCAGCACCGAGTCCGTGCCCTGGAATCGGGGGAGGAGGCCGCCGAGGATCCCCGACGGGCTGGGAGGCGCGACGAAGAGGCCCGCCAGGAAGCCCAGCGTGATGATGATGAGTAGGCCGACTATGATCGTCTCGAACTGGCGCTGTTTGCCTTCGCCTTGGACGACGAGAAGCGCCATGGACACGGCGCCGATGATGACGCCGCCCCACAGGAGTGGGACCCCGAACAGGAGGTGAAGGGCGAGTGCGCCGCCGATGACCTCGGCCAGGTCGGTCGCGGCCGCAACGATCTCCGCTTGGATCCAAAAGGCGATGCGAGCGGGCTTAGACATGCGGTCGCCGAGCAGGGTGGGCAGGGACTTGCCGGTGACGAGGCCGAGCTTGGCGGAGAGGTACTGGATGACCATCGCGAAGATGTTCGAGGCCACGAGGACCCACACCAGCAGGTACCCGTAGCGCGCGCCCGCCGTGATGTTGGCGGCGACGTTTCCGGGGTCGACGTAGGCCACGGCCGCGACGAAAGCGGGGCCGAGGAGGGGGATGAGCTTGCGGCGATGCTCGCTGTCCGTGGCGCTCATGGGGATCCTCACTATAAGTAGAAAAATTTTCGGCTACCCGAAATCTTACTCGCCTCGCGTCCCTCACGGCGGGACGAAAGCCACCCTGGCGCGCCTCGTGTGGCCAGGTTTTCATCCACGGACCCGAGGAGAGTTCGCGGACAGGAGCAAAAACCCCGTAGTCTAAAGGGGTGACTCCTGAAGAACTTGCTACTCTCATCCGCGCGACCCTGCTGGACGCTGCCGCCACCGGTCGCATTTCGATCGACCCTTCGCTGGTCCCCGACCCCGTGACCGTGGAACGCCCGCGCGTGCGCGAGCATGGCGACTGGGCGACCAACGTCGCGATGCAGCTCGGTAAGAAGGCCGGCATGGTGCCGCGCGAGTTCGCGCAGATCCTCGCCGACGACTTGGCTGCCGCCGACGGCATCGACTCCGTCGAGGTCGCTGGTCCCGGCTTCATCAACATCCGCCTGGGCGCGGGCGCGGCCGGCGAGCTGGCTCGTACCATCGTCGAGGCCGGCGCCGCGTACGGCCGCAATGAGACCCTCTCGGGCCGCTCGATCAACCTCGAGTACGTGTCCGCGAACCCGACCGGCCCCGTGCACCTGGGTGGCGCTCGCTGGGCCGCTGTCGGCGACTCGCTGGCCCGCCTCATGGCCGCCTCCGGCGCCGCCGTGACCCGCGAGTACTACTTCAACGACCACGGCTCGCAGATCGACCGTTTCTCGCACTCCCTCTACGCCCGCGCGATGGGCCGCGAGGTCCCCGAGGATGGCTACGGCGGCCAGTACATCGCCGACATCGCCGAGCAGGTCCGCGCCGACGCGCGCGCTGCCGGTGAGCCCGACCCGATCGCCCTGCCCGAAGAAGAGGCCATCGAGGTCTTCCGCGCTCGCGGCGTCGAGCTGATGTTCGCGGAGATCAAGGAACGCCTGCACTCCTTCCGCGCCGACTTCGATGTCTTCTTCCACGAGGACTCCCTGCACACCTCGGGCGCGGTCACCGCAGCGATCGAGCGCCTGCGTGAGCGCGGCGAGATCTTCGACGAGGGCGGCGCGGTGTGGCTGCGCACGACCACCTACGGCGACGACAAGGACCGTGTCCTCATCAAGTCGGACGGCCAGGCCGCGTACTTCGCGGGCGACGTCGCCTACTACCTGAACAAGCGCGAGCGTGGCGCGGACGCCGCCATTTACCTGCTGGGCGCCGATCACCACGGCTACATCGGCCGCATGATGGCCATGTGCGCCGCGTTCGGTGACAAGCCGGGCGAGAACCTGCAGATCCTCATCGGTCAGCTCGTCAACCTCGTCAAGGACGGTGAGCCCGTGCGCATGTCCAAGCGTGCCGGCACGATCGTCACCCTCGATGACCTCGTCGATGCCGTGGGCGTGGACGCCGCGCGTTACGCCCTCGTGCGCGTGTCGATGGACACCCAGGTCGATATCGACCTGGACCTGCTCTCGCAGCACTCCAACGACAACCCGGTCTACTACGTGCAGTACGCGCACGTGCGCACCTGCAACGTCGCTCGCAACGCCGCCGAGCACGGTGTCACCCGCGACGCCGGCTTCGACCCGGCCGCCCTCGACTCTGAGTCCGACGAGGCGCTGCTGGCCGCCCTCGCCCAGTTCCCCGCGCAGGTCGCGCAGGCGACCGAGCTGCGCGAGCCGCACCGCATCGCCCGCTACCTGGAGTCCCTGGCCGCGACTTATCACGCCTGGTACGGCCAGTGCCGCGTGACGCCTCGCGGCGACGACCCGATCGAGCCCGGCCACGTCGCTCGCCTCTGGCTGAACGACGCGGTTACCCAGGTGCTGCGCACCGGCCTCGGCCTCCTTGGCGTGAGCGCCCCCGAGAGGATGTGAGTCGGTGAGCGAGACGGAAAACGTCGCTGCCCTCACCTGTCCGACTCCCGATGAGCGCCCGGACCTGTGGCCGTGGAGTGCGAGCCGGGAGGGCGGCGTGCTGCGCGTGGGAGGCGTCGATCTGACCAGTGTCGCCGCCAACTTCGGAACGCCCACCTTCGTGCTCGACGTTGAGGCCATGCGCGGTCGCGCCCGCGTGTGGGCCTCGGCGATGGCCGAGGAGTTCTGGGACGGCTACGGCATGAGCGGCGGCGACGCTTTCTACGCCGGCAAGGCATTCCTGAGCGCTGACGTCGCGCGCCTCGTCGCGGCCGAAGGCCTGGGTATTGACACCGCCTCGCTCGGCGAGCTGAGCCTGGCCCTGCGCGCCGGGGTGGACCCCGATCGCATCGGCCTGCACGGCAACAACAAGTCGGACGCGGAGATCCGCCTCGCCCTCGAGGCCGGCATCCACCGCATCTTCATCGACTCGATGGACGAGGTCCACCAGATCGAGCGCATCGCCGCTGACCTCGGCGTCGTCGCGCCCGTCATGGCGCGCCTGAAGTCCGGCATCCACGCGGGCGGCAACGAGTACATCGCGACCGCCCACGAGGA
>ERZ772917.482-NODE-482-length-28305-cov-32.575115_pt1 | contig 28305 bp, 33 predicted proteins | sample MGYA00511187_ERZ772917 | MGnify/ENA primary metagenome ERZ772917 (study PRJEB29015, sample SAMEA2737925) | human oral metagenome | biome: human oral; feature: human-associated habitat; material: dental | place: China | collected 2012 ...
ATGATGAATTGTAAAATATATTGCGACAAATAAAAAGACTCATATTGGAGATCTCGTGTAAAATGTAAATAACCACAAATACATGACACGGAGGTCTCTAATATGAGCTATATACATCTTACCATAGAAAAACGAAGTCAAATAGAAAATTTAAGAAAAGAAAGATACTCTGTTCGTAAAATTGCTAGCTTAATCGGAGTCTACCATTCTACTGTAGCAAGAGAATTAAATGACGTTGAGGGCGAATACCTGCGATTAAAGCACAGCAGTTAGCAACTGGTAAGTCTACTAATAAAGGAATACCAATAAAGTTAACATCTCAATTAGCGGCTTTAATTGAATCCAGATTACAACAAACTTGGGCTCCAGAAGAATTGGTTGGTGCTGAATTAGTTGGAGTTTTAAGCTTTAAGACAATATATTCCTGGATCCATCGTGGTTTTCTTGCTGTAACGGAAAAGGTACTTCGCCGGAAAGGGAAAAAGCCCGGTACGCAAGAAACTCGTGGACGATTCAATATTAAAAAAAACCATTAAAGAACAGCCTCAAGAAGTTGAAAACCGTGAGATTTTTGGTCATTGGGAACTAGATACAATGGTTTCTTCCAGAGGTCAAAGTAAAGGCTGTTTAGCTACATTTGTTGAACGTAAAACACGATTCTATGTGGCAATAAAAATGAATGATTGATCTAAAGATTCTATGTTTTTAGCTATTAGTTCCCTGTACAATACATTAACCACTAAATTACTTAAAACCTTTACGGTGGACCGTGGTAAGGAATTTGCTTGCTATGAACAGGTTGAAAACGAGTTTGGAATACCAATGTATTTTGCCGATGCCTATGCAGCATGGCAACGAGGCTCTAATGAAAATAGCAATGGTTTACTTCGAGAGTTTTTCCCTAAGAAGACCGATTTAGCTAAAGTTACACTAGATAAACTAACAGAATCACTAATGTTGATTAATAATCGACCTAGGAAATGCCTTGGATTTAAAACACCATTCGACATGTTTAAACATGAGATTAGAAAATTGATTTAATTTTGTCGCATTACTTATTGCAATTCAAGATATTCAAAAGAAGTAAAAGAAAAAGCTATTAGTTGATTGTTATAAATGAACCGACCCCTTAATGTTAGACCAAAAATCTTAACGTTAAGGAGGTCGGTTTTTCTATGGCAAAATATAGCCTTACATTTAAATTAAAAGTCGTTACCGCATATCTAAATAGCGAGGGTGGATATAGCTCTTTAGCTAAGAAATACGGTGTAAAGGATGCAATGCAAGTTCTGCGTTGGGTTAATGCATTTAAAGAATTTGGTAAAGATGGTTTGTGTCGAAAGCGAAATAATACAATATATACTTCAGAATTTAAGCTAGCTGTGGTAGAGTCATACTTAACTAGTGAATTATCGTATCAGCAAATTGCATTTCAATATGGTCTAAATAATCCTTCATTAATAGCTCGTTGGAAATAGGAGTTTATGAAATATGGGGCCAATGCTTTTGTCGAGCGACCGAAAGGACGAATACCTACTATGAGACGGACAGATGAAAAAGCAAAGATTACCACATATACTAAGTCACGTAGCCAAAAGCAGAAAAAAGAATTAACACCAGAGCAAGCTCATATTTTAGAATTGAAAAAACAATTACGTTATGCCCAAATAGAGAACGCCTATTTAAAAGAATTGAGGAGATTGCGCTTCGAGGACGCTCGAAAAATGAAAGAGCATCAAGAATCATTAGCAGTCTCCGAAGAGAATTCAAACTGACTGAGATTCTTGCTGCCTTACATTTTCCCAAAGCAACATATATGTACTGGCAACAACGCTTTGACCGAGTAGATTCAGATCTACAAATACGAATAGCTATCGAAGATATTCGTAAAGACCATCCCAACTATGGATATAGAAGGTTGTTACCCTTATTACAATCACGAGATATTGTTGTTAATAAGAAACGATTGCAACGAATTATGCAAAAATTTAATCTGCAAGTAATAGCATTTCCCCGTAAAAACCGAAAATATAACTCATATAAAGGAGTTACAGGACGGATTGCACCGAATCGCATCAAGCGTAGGTTCCATTGCAGTCAACCACATCAAAAAATTACTACAGATACAACTGAATTTAAGTATTATGAACTAGATGCAAACGGTGCTTTGAAAGTCAGAAAACTATACTTAGATCCATTTATGGATTTATATAATCTTGAAATTATCAGTTTTAGTATAAGTCCTACACCATCGGCTGAATCTATACTTTCAGCACAACAACAAGCGATTAAAAAGACTGCCGATGCTAAGTATCGGTGGACATTTCATTCTGACCGTGGTTGGGGTTACCAAATGAAAACGTACCAATATAATTGAAAAGTGCATAATATATTCCAAAGTATGTCTAGAAGAGGTAATTGTATCGATAATTCACCAATGGAAAATTTCTTTGCCATATTAAAACAAGAGCTGTATTATGGCAATACCTTTCATAGCTATGATGAGTTAAAACTGGCAATTGAAAACTATATTATTTATTACAATACTAAACGAATTAAGGAAAAATTGAACTGGCTAAGTCCAGTTGACTATCGTTTAGCTACTACTGCAGCATAAAAAATTCCGAACAACTATTTTAGGTTGCTCGGAATAAAAGTCTAACTTTTTGGGGTCACTACAAAATCAAATAATAGCTTTTATAGATGGAGGGCCTGTTTTTGTTATCGCCTCAATCTATTAGGAAATAGAAGGGATATTATTTAAAGAATTTTTAGTGGTAATATCTTTTTCATGAACGATTATAATATCAACCTATAGATAGAATCACAGGGGATATAGTTTAATAAGATTGACCGATTGAAGGGAAATATTGTACTATAAATATAACAGGAGACTTCATAGGATGTGTTTGATTAAGATACTATGTATAATCCTGCATAAGGAGGTGTAATGATGTCAGATTTAGTAAAGGTATTTTTAATAGATCCGTTGCTAATGATATTTAAGCCGAAAGAAATATCCAATAAACGCATAAAATATATAGCTTCTAAATATGGTGCTGAAGCATTACAGTCGGACTGGAAAAATGTAGGTGCTGATTTGCAAAAAGCCATTAGTGTTTATAAAGGGGAATTAAAGTGCCGGGAAACAAAGATTTAAAGCGGAGAAACGGCAAGGTAGTACATACTGATGGAGATGAGTTAAAAGGCATTTCTGTAGAAGAAACTCAGTTACATGTAGGGCCTATTCCTCATCCTGATATTTTAAAAGGGTATGAGGATGTTTGTCCTGGAGCAGCGGATAGGATTATTGCCATGGCGGAACAGGAGAGTATGGCACGACATGAATTTAATAGAACCGCTTTAAATGCTATGATTGATGATACAAAAAGAGGAATGTGGTTCGCAGCATTTTTAGCTTTGGTTATTATTATAAGTGCAGGTTATCTTTTGGCAACAGATCGATATATTGCAGGGACTTTATTTTCACTTTCTGGATTAGCCATTACATATAAAGCTTTTTTAGATAAAAGTGGCAAAGAGGATGAAGATAAATTAGGTGATTAGTTAAAAAGGGGCTGTAACAGAATGCGGTTTTACTATCTTCTGTTACTGCCCCTTTAAAATATAAGAAATACCAAGAAACTTAGGTTTGAAAAATCCTGTGTTTTCTTGGTATGTTTTGTTTTAGGCGCATCTAATCAGACCTCGGCCTAGGGAAAAATTTTAGTTTGAGCAGTTTTTTAGTAAATAAAGTTGTATTAACTTTTCTATTCGTAATTGAATACGTTTATCTATAAGTAGTATATCTTGGGCTCTATCAATACAGCATCTAGGTATATATTCTATATTACGAGCTTTACTAATAGCCTTGCTCGAAGATCTAGTTTTTGCTTTTTCGTAATATTGAGACTTTATACAAGTTAGGTAATGTCTGCTCTTTAAGCACATTAAGTTTTCATGGTTGGCATTTGCTACCACATATATGAATCGTTGACTATGTAGTTATTCTAATTGCTGTACAGTTACTTTTTCAATAAAAAGAAAAAGCTTTTACCGAATTTGAATAATGGAAATTAACAATATTGTTAAGGAATTAAAGCTATGGAAACTATAAAAGAATTTTTAGATAGTGACATATATTTAAATATTATAAAAGAACTTGGTGTCCACAGCTTTAATCAAGAGGTACAAAGTGTTGAAAGAGAAGAGCTAAAAAACCGATTGAAACAAAGGCAGTTCTTACTTGAAGGGTCTAATTGTAAGGTCCTTTCAGACAAAGAGATGGTACAGTTTTACAAGCAAATGATAGAAGAGTATCGAAAAGATATTGTTATTTGGAGTAAGAAGTTTTGGCGATATAGCGACAATACTATTGAGGCCTATCCTGATGGGGAATTTCCAGAAGGAGAGGGAGTATCTGAAGAAGATGTATCAACTATAATTGAAGTAGGGAATTATTCTAAAACGAGTATTGCTATGTATATAATTGAATTTGATATTTTGAAGAATCATCAAGAGCTATTAGCTGACTATTATAAAAGGATATGTATTCTTCAGGCCGCGCAATATGCAAAAGATATGATAGTATTATACAATGAGGTTTTTAGCTAAGATATTTAGATATACTAAATCAGTAGGTTTCCTATAGTACAACAATCACTTGATTTTACTTTTTGGAATGAGCAGTGGAAGCAAGGTTATTATAATCGTGAAAAAGGTATCCGAGCGAATCCTTTAATAGAGTATTGGGATAAGCAGGCTAATGACTTTTCTCTCATGCGTAAAAGCAATGATTACGACTTTGGTTGTAAGGTGTACGCTGCGTTGAGTAGCGTGTTGACTGCTGATTCCACTATGCTTGATATAGGGGCTGGCCAGGTTCTTTTACGATTCCTTTTGCTAAACATATTAAATCTGTTACAGCCATAGAACCATCCAAGGGGATGGTAGAGGTTTTAAAAGAAAATGCCAAAGAGGCTGGTGTGGAGAACTTCAATATTATTGAAGAACTAATTCAAGACTTACCTCAAGATGGTTCTCCTAATTTTCAATTTGACCTTGTAGTCGTATCTCTTGTGCTTTGGATGTTTCCTGATGTGTGGTCTCAGCTTTTACAAATGGAGCAATATTCCAAAGGCTATTGTGCAATCGTGGCTGTCATAATCTGGTGGAATCCAAAGGAAATTGTTAGTACCTGGTTTAATAATTAAGCCAATAGATTATGATATCTATTGGCTTTTATATTGTATCGAAAAATTGGTATACTGATTTTAAGTTAATCGATTATATATTTTGAAGGTTAATTTGTAAAAATGAGGAATTATGAAAACAACAAAATCTTTTGGCAACCATTCCAAATATTCTCTCCACGATGCAAGGGTACAGAAAATAGAATACGTAGATGATAATTTGATCCTTACATTTGATTACATTTTTTCTTACGAAAACGGTATTGAACAGACTCATAAGGCTCAAGTTGTATTTGAGACGTGTGATATAGATTTTTTTGAAATTCTAGTATTTAATAATACAATACTAGATACTTTCACAGGTAAAAGAATTGAGTTACCTCAGTATCAACAGGAGTATAGTGAAAGTGAATTTGAGGTCATTACAGAGACCTATAATTGGGGACACGCTGTATTCCAAGGATGGTTATGGACCGAAGGGAATCCAGTTCATTGTATAATGAACATATACTTTAAAGGTGATATGGTATATGTAGTTGAATGAGGCCTGAGATGAGCAATTTAGATTTTACTATTAGCTGCATAGTTACATTCTTCAGCAAGAAGAGAACAAGTCTACCGAATTTAAATTATGGAATGTACTATCCTCATATCATTATAAAAGGTACTGAGTCTTGGTATAAACCTTATGGTAGTAAAGATGTCATCTTTGATAAACAAATATGAGGTAATATGTTGTTAGTTTTTGAAATTGTAAATTATTTTGTTCTAAAAGCAGGTACGGAGTTCTTTATTATGGAAGGTGTTAATTCTGTAAGGACGTAAGAATATGAAAACTTTAAAAGAATTTTTAGATAGCCCTATATATTTAGATATTATAGAGGAATTAGGACCTGATAACTTTAATAAAGAACTACAAAGTATAGAAATTCAAGAACTAAGAAATCGATTGAATCAAAGGCAATTCTTATTAGAAGGGTTTAATTGCAAGTTATATTCTGAGAAAGAGTTAGTGCAGTTTTTCGAGCAATTAATAGAATACAATCGTAAAGAACTGATTCTTTGGAGTAAAGCCTTTTGGCAATACAGTGATGAAACTTGGGAAGAATATTCAGATGGTGAATTTCCAAAAGGCGAGGAATTAGATATAGAAGATAAATCAACTATACTTGAGATAGGAAAATATTCTATAACGAGTATTGCTATGTATATGATTGAATTTGATATTTTGAAAAATTATACAGAAATATTAGGAGATTACTATAAACGAATGCATCTTCCTGGTGCAGTGAAATACGCACGAGAAATTAAAGGGCTTTATAAAAGTCTTTTTGGTTAAAATATATAATATAATTTTAGAAGATAAGGAAATTTTTAAAAAGGTTTTAGATTGATTAGATAATCTTAACATAGAGCAATTTAGTTTTTCCTGGGATATACTTTAAAGGTGACATGGTATATGTTATTGAATGAGTCCTGAGATGAGTAATTTAGATTTTACTATTAGCTGCATAGTTACATTCTTCAGCAAGAAGAGAACAAGTCCACCGAATTTAAATTATGGAATGTACTATCCTCATATCGTTATAAAAGGTACTGAGGAATATCTTGGTATCAACTTTATTGATGGTGAGGATGTTACCTTTGATAAACAAATAGGAGCTAATGCGCTACCAGTTTATGAAACTGTAGATTATTCGGCTCTACAAGCAGGTACTGAGTTCCTTATTATGGAAGGCGGAAATATTGTTGGTGAAGGGATTGTAAAAGAAAACTTTCAACATAAACCGTATGGGAGTAAATAACTATGGGTTATAAAAATGTATGTATCAACTGTAGGATTTCCTTGTCGGAGGGCACAAACTACGAGCTGTTTAACAGAAATAAAATTTGCCCTACCTGTAAAGGTAAAATGTACTTTGTGAACGAGAAGTTCAAAGCCCCTAAAAAATCTAATGACAAAGAGTGGAAGATTATAGAGTATTTGCTATTGAGTGGCTATGATTTCCGTAATCCTTATTGTGGACATGAGCAATGTATTTATTTTGAGTTCCCTAAGAACCTACAAGAGGCAGAAGAGTTTATTCGTGAAATGAGGAATTTAGACTAAATCAGGAGGTTTCGTATGACACCGCAAGTTACAGATTTTTCGTTCTGGAATGAAATGTGGAAACAAAGTTATTATGATCGTGAGAAAGGGATTCGGGCGAATCCATTATTAGAGTATTGGGACAAGCGGGCCAATGATTTTTCTCTTATGCGTAAAAGCAATGACTACGACTTTGGGCGGAAGGTATATGCTGCGTTAAGTAGTGTCTTAACACCTGATTCTAGCATGTTAGATATAGGTGCTGGTCCAGGTTCTTTCACAATTCCTTTTGCTCAACATATTAAATCTGTTACTGCTATTGAGCCGTCAAAGGGCATGGTGGCAGTCCTTAAAGAAAATGCCAAAGAAGTAAACGTTGAGAACATTAACATCATTGAAGAATTGGTGCAGGACTTACCTCAAGACGGCTCTCCAGATTTTCGATTTGATCTGGTAACCATATCTCTTGTGCTTTGGATGTTCCCTGATGTGTGGCCTCGGCTTTTACAAATGGAACAATATTCTAAAGGCTATTGTGCAATCGTAGCTGGCATTCCTGATTGGAAGAATCCTCGGGAAGCTAGCAAATCTGATGTACAAGAGTTTCAAATTCTGTATAATATGTTACTTTCACAAGGGCGCTCACCTAATGTAAGTATCATCGATTATAGATGTGAACGTACTGTAGAAGATGAAATCGAGTGCCGAAAGATTATATACGAACAGTACTATGGAGACTTAACGCCAGCAGCAGAGGAACAAATCAAAAAAGAAATCATAGCAAAATCTAAGGACAATAAATGTTTGATTTCCTCTCGGTCTGCTATAATTTGGTGGAATCCTAAGGAAGTTGTGTCACACACCTAAGATATAGTTGATAAATGGATTAGAAAAGGCAGTAGCATGATTAATATCGTTAAGGGCGATAGGGCGATTACCTATACCGAAGAAAAAAGCTTTACCCCTCAGCAGGTAGCAGAACTGTTTTTATCTGTTCGTTGGGTGGTGGGAAAATATCCGGACCGATTATACAAGGCTTTGATGAACTCCTCGCGCGTGATTTCTGCTTGGGATGGCGATCGTTTAATAGGTCTTATTCGTCTTATGGACGATAGTGAGCTTGTATGCTTTATAAACTATGTGCTAGTTCATCCCGATTATCATGGCCGAGGTATTGCAGGTCATTTGTTAGAAATGGTGAAAGATGCTTACAAGTCTTACTTGTACATTAATGTTATGATTGGTGATAGCAAGAATGCGCCATTTTACGAGAAGCATGGCTTTAAAGTAAAAGAAAATTCCTTACCGATGCAATATCGTAATGTTCCTAAATATACGAAAAAGTAAATAGAGACAAAGGCTACACAAGATCAAGGTGCCGATTTAATAATATAGTTTATAAATTAAATGGGGACATTACTAATCAATGTGTAGCCTTTGTTGTTTAAACATTATATACTTAAATAAGTAAATTAATACATTGTGTGTCTATTGTATAGAGTGGGAGGTATTATAAGTATGTTTTCCTGGTTAAAAAATCTTTTTTCTTCTAATAAAGAATCTCTTGATTCTCATACGAGAGTAGAAGCTACAAAGTCTGTCGAGCAAAATTCTGATTTATTGGATGATGAACTGGACCCTTGTACTATTGGGTGGGATGAGATTACTGCAGAATGTGAACGTGTATATCCTGGTCAAACAGATCCTATGCATTTTGGAACGTTGATAAACTGGCGGCTTGGTGGCGATAGCCCTCTTGATGGTATCAGTGTGTATGATGATGGAGATAATTGGCATTTTGTAACATATGGTTTGTCCGAGCTGTATGAAAAGGATAGCGAAGATCCTACAATTAGTGGTTACGGCATGGAGTTTACTTATCGTTTAGATAAAGCAAGTGCCAACGATGATGAGATCAGAAGTGTTTGTGGTGTATTACAACAAATTGCAAAATTTACTTTTACTGCTGGAGAAATTTTTAAACCTTATGAATATCTTTATAGTGGGCAAACAGAAGGCATAGACTCAAATAATAGTTCCAATATTGTTGGCTTTATTACTATTCCTGATGCTAAATTGCAGCCCCTTGATACTCTTAATGGCAAATTAGAATTTGTAGAGTTCATCGGTGTGACTAACGAAGAATTACTTGCTGTAAAAGACAAGAAGATGACAGTACAAGAATTATATGAGTTGTTGGGGACTGATGTAACATCTTATAATAGAAATCCGGTTCTTGAGTACAATGGTGCTGAGTAATAACTATTAGTAATATTAAAGAAATTAATTGATAAAAAGAGATTAAAGCATATTCAATTCGGATTGGATTTTAATAAAATAAGCTGAAAGCCTTGCTAATAGTGGGCTTTCATTTTTTTATTTACAGTGAAGTAGCAAATATCGATTATAGCAGTACCCCTATATGTTTATTGACACTGTATACCCCTCATGCTACGATGAGAAAAATCACATATGATTGAGTTAGGTGTCTATTGACTTAATAGAGAATTTGGTACAAGCCAAAGCGGTCACGCCACTGTAACAGCGAGGTACTTTGCATAGAGGGTGAAATGCTCTCGGTCACTGAAGTTTTTGGGAAGGCGCAAAGTAACGTTAAACTGGAGCCAGGAGAACTGCCTAATTAACAATTGCCAATTGACCTGCGAGTGACGGGGATGGGGATTTGTATAGGTGAATTTCATACTAGCTTTGGGTGTTGAAAATTCATACTATATGTTAGCTTATTAGGCGTGGTGTATAGTCTAGTTGAGAGTACAGCCCGTTTCCTCTGTGTGGGGGAAACGGGCTGTTTTGTATGTAGTAATAGTTTGTTAGTTAGAGTAGTGAGGTAGTTTTATGATTAAGAAAAAGAGTTTTATGGCTTATATAGCCACAGTATTCATCCTAATTGTTAGTATGCTCATCGCTGCATGTGGAGGCCCTGGCGAAATGAAAAAGGATACGGCAAATAACAAGCCTATCGAAATTACGGACGTAACCGGTCGTACAGTGACACTTAAAAAACCCGCAGAACGCGTTGTTTTACAATGGAGTGGTTCAGGTGGCCCGTTCTTTACGATTTCAGCACTTATGGGTAAAGATACGCCGAAGGTTATCGCCGGTATGGATACATCTTTGCAGCAGTATAGAGCAGATATGTGGAAACACTTTACTACGGAAATGCCTGAATTAGCTAAGATTCCAGAAGTGGGAACAGTAGGGGATAAAAACTTTAATGTAGAGCAAGTTGTTGCATTACAACCAGATGTTATTTTTATTCCTGTTGATTTAAAAAATCAATATGAATCTGATGCTAAGCAAAAATTAGATGAGGCAGGCGTACAAACTATTTACATCGACTACCATGCAGAAAATCTCGAAAAACATCAGAAATCTATCGAAGCTATTGGTAAAGCTTTAGGTAAGGAAGAACGTGCAGCAGAAATTAGTAAATTCTATACGGATCATGTAACAAAGGTTCTTGATCGTGTAAAAACTATTAATAAACCAAAACCAACTGTGTATCTTGAAGTTGGCATGAAAGGACCTGAGGAGTTCAGCAATTCCTTTAGTGGTAATTACTCATGGGGGGCGTTGGCTACATTGTGTGGTGCCGATGTAATTACAAAGGATGTCGTTAAGAGAACCGCTCCAATTAATCCTGAATTTGTACTAGAAAAGAATCCAGATATTATTATGATTATGGGTTCTTACTGGCCTAAAAACCCAACATCCATGCGTTTAGGTTTTGAAGCAAATGAAGCACAATCTCAAGAGTTGTTGAAAGCTTTTACCACAGAACGTCAAGGTTGGAGTGATTTAAAAGCCGTTGAAAATAAAGATGTATATTCCATTCATCATGGCCTTCCACGTGAAGTATATGATGCGGCGGTATTTGAATATTTAGCCAAAACTTTCTATCCTGAAGAGTTTAAAGATGTTGATCCAGAAGCTACGCTTAAGGAATTCTATGATAAATTCCTTCCCTACTCTTATAGTGGTATCTGGTTTATGCATATGAATTAAATCTGTTCAAATAATTAGGAGGGGTGATGTAACATCTGATTTTACACAGTGTAAGGCGGTATACAGGGTTTATTATTTAGTTATTAAGTGAGGTACTTTTATGTTTAAGAAAAAGAAGTTTATGGCCTATCTTGCCACGGTGCTCCTGCTAGTTGTGAGCATGATTATGACAGCTTGTGGTGGTCCAGCAGATACAAAAAAGGATGCGGCACAATCTGGCAAACAAATTGAAATTACCGACGTAACGGGTCAAAAGGTTACGTTGAAAAAACCAGCAGAGCGCGTAGTAGTTCAATTGAGTGCTTCCGGTGGTGCGTTCTTGACTATGGCTGCGTTGCAAGGTAAAGATGTGGCTAAAACTATTGTTGGTATTGACCCTTATTTGAGCAAATTGCGTACAGATATGTGGGATCGCTACAAATCTGAAGTGCCAGAGTTGGAAAAAATTCCTCTCATTGTAACGTAAATGATAAAACATTTGATGTGGAAAAAGTAATTTCCTTAAATCCAGATGTTATTTTCATGCCTTTATACTTTAAAGATCAATATGAAGCTGATTATAAACCTAAAATCGATGCAGCTGGTATCCCTACCATTTATATCGATTACCATGCTGAAAAGCTTGAAAATCACCAAAAATCTATCGAAGCTATCGGTAAAGCATTGGGTAAAGAAGAGCGTGCAGCAGAAATCAACAAGTTCTATACTGAACGTCTAACAAGAGTTATGGACCGCATTAGCAAAATCAATAAACCAAAACCAACTGTTTATATTGAAACAGGTAACGAAGGTCCGGAAGGTTTAGGTTTTGCGTATAGTGCAAACGTAGCCTGGGGCGCATTAGCAACTCAAGTTGGTGGCGACCTTATTACTAAAGATGTAGTTCAAAAGGCCGGTCCAGTTAACCCAGAATTTATTTTAGAAAGAAACCCAGATATCATCATGATTATCGGTTCTTACTGGCCTAAGAAACCGACTTCCATGCGTTTAGGTTTTGATACAAATGAAGCAAAATCTCAAGCGTTATTGAAAGCTTTCACCACAGAACGTCAAGGCTGGCCTGAATTGAAAGCGGTTCAATCTAAAAACGTTTTCTCTACTCACCATGGTTTACCTCGTGAAGTATATGACGTTGCAGTATTCGAATACTTAGCTAAAACATTCTATCCTGAGGAATTCAAGGACGTAGATCCAGAAGGCACACTTAAGGAATTCTATGATAAATTCCTTCCATTCTCTTACGGTGGCGTTTGGTTCATGCATTTAAACTAAGAAGGGGTTTTTCGTAGTGACAGAAATTAACAATCAGTACGATTATAAGAAACAGAGTTATAAAAAACTATTGTTCATTATTATCGGATTGATCATTTGTGCGGTAAGTTTTGTTACCGATATTATTGTAGGTCCTGCATCACTTACGTTAAGTGATGTATGGCTCGCATTAACAGACCCTGCAGAGGTTTCCAAAAACGTATATGTTATTATTTGGTCGATTCGTCTTCCGACGGCCATAATGGCATTGCTTGTAGGTGCTTCTTTGGGCATTGCTGGTGCTGGCATGCAGACTATCCTTGATAACCCGTTATCTAGCCCATATACACTTGGTATATCCGCAGGGGCTGGCTTCGGTGCATCTCTTATGGTCGTTGTAGGCGCTAGTGCATTAGAGTTTTTAGGTGTCTTTATGGTTCCATTTGGCGCCTTTGTATTTGCTAGTTTGACGAGTTTCTTTATCTATTCCATTAATAAGATTAAGAATTTCTCCTCAGAAACGATGATTCTTGCCGGCATCGGCATGATGTTCCTGTTCCAAGCGCTTCAATCCTTGATGCAATATATGGCGTCTCCTGAGGCCCTTCAAAACATCGTGTTCTGGACGATGGGGAGTTTAGCTAAGGCAAATTGGGTGAACATCTCTATTGTTCTTATCGTGCTAGCAATCATGCTACCGCTTATGATGAGAGAATCTTGGCGTTTAACAGCATTAAAATTAGGCGATGAAAAGGCTTCTGGCCTTGGTGTTAATGTTGAAAGCTTACGGGTAAAAGTGTTTGCATTCATCTCCATCATTACAGCCGTTGCTGTTTCTTTCGTTGGAACTATTGGTTTTATCGGTATTGTAGGACCACATATTGCACGTATGCTTGTAGGTGAGGATCAACGGTATTTCTTACCTCTCTCTGCAGTGTGTGGCATGGCGATTTTGTCTCTTGCATCTATTGCGAGTAAGATGCTCGTTCCTGGGGCGATGTTCCCAATCGGTATTGTGACGGCAATCATCGGTGTACCTTTCTTCTTCTCGTTGGTATTAACTAGGAAAAGGAGCTATTTCAAATGATTGAAGTTCATAATCTAACCTTTGGTTATTCCTCCACGGAAGACGGGCAAATCTTAAAGGGCGTTGATTTTGCTGCTAAAACAGGTAAATTGACTGCGCTCATTGGTACTAACGGTGCCGGTAAATCTACACTGTTAAAAACGATTATGGGTATCTTGAAAGGCAAGGGCGAGATTTCCGTTAATGGTAAACCTGTATCTCAATATTCTACAAAGGATTTTAGTAGTACAGTAAGCTATTTGTCTCAAGATAATGACTGTAAAGTCAATCTAACTGTTTTTGAAGTCGTTATGTTAGGGCGCATGGGATCTATGTCCTTCCGTGTAAGCGATGAGGACATTGCAGCTACACAAGAGGTATTGGAACGGTTGAACTTGCAGAGGTTTGCTTCTCGTAGCATTATGGAGCTCAGCGGTGGTCAACGCCAGCTAGTGTTCATGGCGCAAGCCCTTGTAAAAGAACCTAAAATCTTAATTCTTGACGAACCTACCAGTGCTTTAGATTTGCACAAGCAATTTGACTTGTTAACATTGCTAAAAAGTCTGACTCAAGAAAATGATTTTACAACACTCGTAACATTGCATCATCTTGATTTGGCGGCTATGTTCGCAGATGAAATCATCGTGCTCAAAGAGGGTACAGTATACGCTCAGGGTGCACCGAAAGACATCTTTACAGAAGCTATGATGGAAGATGTATACCGTGTTAAAACAAAAATTTATATGGATGATCGTGGTTTACCTCATGTTATTCCACTCGAGGCGATTCCTTGAGTATAAAAAGATAAAAGTTGAGAAATAAGCCGATGTGTAAATAGAATTCTATTTATACTAGTTTTGACCTAAGCAGTTAAAAATAGATACTCTAGCTATTTAGGAGCTGTTATAGGTAATCACAACATAGCTGCACTAACATATGAATTGTTAGTGCGGCTTTTGTAAAATTCATAAAAATACACTTATTTATATGGTATAATTATATAAAGAAGATAAGATAATATTTGATTAAAAACTGAATATAGGGTTCTATAGAAAGTATACTGTATACATAATTGATAGTATAACTTCTTTTAATGGAAAATCGTATAAGTTTATCATTTCTATTATGAAAGGTTTATTGTTAACTTTTCATACTATTCATATATAGAAGAAAGGAGTGATTATAACTTTTTATGATGTTCATGTAAGTATGAAAGGAGTGTTTTTATGTTACGTGGTATTATTGAACAAAGGGAAATCTCGAAAGAAAGCCTTGAAGCTAAGAAGCATAGAATTCAGGAAGAGGCTTTAAAGCGATTTACCGAAAATGAATCTAAAAGAGATTCCGGTCTTGAAAAAGAGAGTGTTAAGCTCGATACGCTTCAATTAAGGCGGAATATGCTCAATGACTATGATTCCATTGCGATGGAGCGAATAATGGGGAAAAGTGATCTTTTTCCTATTGCTTACTTGCAAATGGGAATGGATGCGGGAAATTCTATTTGTCGCGTTCAAATTCGCGATGACAAGGGTAGCTTTATTGGCTCCGGAACGGGCTTTTTGGTTTCTGATAATATATTGATGACCAATAATCATGTAATCGATAGCATGCAGACCGCTCTAAATTCCTTGGCAGAGTTTAATTATCAGGATGATGAAAACTTTATGCCATGCCCTACGTATACCTTTCGCTTAAACCCTGAACAGTTTTTTATTACTGATGAAAAGCTTGATTTTACGCTCGTTGCAATTAAAGATAATCCTGCAAGTGCAAAACATCCTAAAGATTTTGGACATCTTCACCTCATTCCTGAAACGGGAAAAATTCTTGAAGGCGAATATGTTTCCATCATTCAACATCCAAAGGGAGGACCTAAGTCCGTCACTATTCGTGAGAACAAGGTTAGCTCGATTTTCGATGACTTCATTCATTACCTTACCGATACTGAACCGGGTTCATCCGGCTCTCCGGTATTTAATGATCAATGGGTCGTTGTAGCATTGCACCATTCTGGGGTGCCTGATCCTAATAAAAGGAATGCTTGGATTGGCAATGAAGGGATTCGTATCAGTTCTATTTCAAATTACTTTGCAACGAAGTTTAAGGAACTCACTGCAGGGGAAAAGAGATTTATCAAGGAAATATTCCCTAATCTAAATGTGGATACTGAACCGGAACCGGCTCCGACTCCTAAGCCACCAACTCCAAATCCTGAACCGCCGATTCCAGAGCCTGAGCCACCGACTCCAGAGCAAAGGGATGTAGGCTATAATAGTGCATTCCTTGGTGCAAAGTATAAAGTTGATCTTCCAAAACTCTCTGAAGAAATGCAGAAGGATGTATCCCGTATGGATAATGGAAGTTATGTTCTCGATTATACTCACTTTTCCATTGTAATGTGCCGTTCGCGTTGTCTGGCCTATTTCACGGCTGTGAATATAGATGGACAGCTAGCACAAAATATTAAGCGAAGTGCAGATAATTGGAACTTTGATCCGCGCATTCCTGAAAGTGCTCAGTACGGAAATGATTTATATGCCAAGAATGATTTGGACCGCGGGCACCTTGTGAAAAGATTGGATCCGGTCTGGGGTGATAAGGCTATACAGGCGAATGATGATACATTCTATTTCACAAACAGTTCGCCTCAACATAAGAACTTAAATCAAAAGATTTGGCTTGATTTAGAAACGTATATCATGAAAAATGCACAGAACTACAATTTGAAGGTTACTGTGTTTACGGGTCCGGTATTTCGAAGTGATGATATGATTTACCGCGGAAAATTCAAAATTCCTGCAGAGTTTTGGAAGGTTGTAGTCATGGTTAAGGACGATGGGAATATGTCCGCCACTGCATATCTCCAAACTCAGAAGAATATGATTGAAAATCTCGAGTTTGCTTATGGCGAATATAAAACCTATCAAGTTCCTGTTGCTCGCATAGAGGAAATCACGGGGCTCGATTTTGGGGAGCTTTCAAAATATGACCCGATTGCAAATATTGAAGCGGCTGGTTTGATGATTGAATCTCCAGAACATATTAGACTCTAAAAGAAAGGAGCTACTATGCAAATATTTCCTTCACTATATGGACAAAGAAAATTTATGAGAGGCTGTAAAGCCGGTGAACCACTTACTACAGGTTGGTTGCCGCCACTTCCCGATTTGCGAGATTATTCGAATGAACATCCTGTTGTTGCCGCTCTTTCCATGCGTCTTGGCATCAATGAAGCGGACAATTTGGAAAATGCAAACGAAATACCTAGTTCTATTGATCTTCGGGAATGGTGCTCGCCTGTAGAGGATCAGCTAACCCTTGGATCTTGCACAGCTAATGCCGTCGTGGGCATGGTAGAGTATTTCCAAAAAAGAGCGTATGGGATTCATATGGAAGGCTCCCGATTATTTGTGTATAAAGCGACGAGAAAGCTCATGCTTTCCGTTGGTGATTCCGGGGCTTGGCTTCGGTCGGCAATGGGAGCACTTGTATTGTTCGGCGTTCCAGATGAAAAATATTTACCGTATACCCTTGATGGGGAAACGGTAAATCCGGATTGGGATAGCGAACCCGATGCATTCCTTTACTCGTTAGCCAATCATTTTTCTGCTGTTAACTATTTCTGTCATGATCCGATTAGTAAGGACGTGCCAAAAGATGAGGTTTTAGCGAGTGTTAAGACCTATTTAGCTGCCGGTATTCCGGCGATGTTTGGTTTCTTCGGGTTTCCGTCCTTTGAAGCTGGCGATGAGCCTGGATCTATTCCATATCCTTGCCAAAATGAGCAAGCTCAATGGGGGCATGCGATTATGGCTGTAGGCTATGACGATGACAAAGTGATTGTTAATACGAGAGACAATCAGTCCACAAAAGGTGCCTTGTTGATACGAAATTCTTGGGGCACTAAATGGGGCCAAGAAGGCTACGGATGGATTCCTTATGATTATGTACTAAACGGACTGGCAAAAGACTTTTGGTCTCTCCTATCTATGGATTGGATTGATACTAAACAATTCGGATTGCCTGTTTAAATAAAAGTTTTTACATAAAATTAACTGGTACCAAGATAACCTTGGTACCGGTATTTTTTATAAATAATTATAGTTATTAGCTTAAGTTGTTCCTTTGGCAAGGGTGGAAAAGTAAATATCTTGAGTTTATATTTCATGAGGAATAAAATATAACTATAATTGATTTAATTCTTATAGTAATATAAGTGGGGTTTAATAATGCTGCATAGAGGAGGAATAATACTTGTAATATATTAGATTACTATATTTGTTGTAAGGGGAATTTCTAGTTGAGAAAAGGGAGATAATTAGAGATTTTATGCTTAATAAAAGAATAATAACAAAAGCTTGTTTTAGAGCAATAATAAATATAATAAGTGAAGGCACTACAGATGTTTCACTATTTAATAGAGCATTTGAAATTGATCTTTTAAAAGATCAGAATTTTAAAGATGAGGTTTGTAAGGCTGTACAGTTTTCTATAAATAAAAATAATTTTTCTGATTTGAAAATTCATAAATTAGGACATGTATTAGTGCCAAAGAAAAATTTATCTGACTATCGAAAATGTGCATTGATTGATGTTTATGATGAAATAGTTTTTTTGACATTGCTATTAACTATTTCTAATGAAATAGAAAAAATGAGAGTTAATAAAAGTAAAAAACGTGTTTTTTCTTATCGATTTGGAGATTTTGGTGAGAAAATATTTGATGGTAAATATAATTTAACATCATTCAGAGAAACTGTTTCTAATAAGTCAAAGTATAAGAAAAATAAAGTAGTTGTAGAATGCGATATATCTAATTTTTATGATAGAGTTAATATACATAGAATTGAATCTGTTTTAAATTCTAATCCTAATATAGATAAAGATATAATTAAACTTATTAATTCCTTACTACTATTTTGGGCTAATAGAGATTCATATGGATTACCAGTAGGATCAAATGCCTCAAGAATATTAGCTGAAGTTGCTTTAATAGAGGTTGATAATTATTTAATCTCAAAAGGTATTGATTTTTGTAGATTTGTAGATGATTATAGAATTTTTGCTAAAAATGCAGCTGAAGCTCATAATAGTCTAGCATTACTAACTCATCGTTTGAGTAAAGAAGGGCTTTTTTTGAATACTCAAAAAACTAAGATTAGGAATATTTCTGAGGTTTCAAAGGATCAAGAGTCTAATACAGAGAATAAGAAAGTACTTACAAGCTCAATTATAATAAGAGGTTATGCAGGGTTAGTACCTTTAAAATTTAGGCGATTATCTGACTCAGAAATTAATAATTTTAAAGAAAAGGATTTGTCTGAGTTGTTAATTGAAGCAAATCAAAGTGTAATTTTAGAAGAAAAGCAGGTTACTACTCTGATAAAAACAATTATTGCTCAAGAGCAATATGACTATTTAGTTCAAATACCTAAAATCTTAGAGAAATACCCTCAATTTATTCCCTACTTTATAGATACAATTTTAAAGTATCCTGATATTCCAGCCACAAATATTGCTCAGATTCAAGAAGATTTTAAGAGCTGGCTGCTAAATAATGATATTCCAGAATATATTCAGGTTTCTTTGGTTAAGTTGTATGCTGAGTCATCTGTGCCCAATAAAGAGATTTTGTTAAATTCTTTTAGACGATTACGACGGAATTCAGGCGATTATATTGGCCGTGCTTTATTAGAAGCAATGAATGATAAATTGGGAAGAGGAGAAATTCTTGAAATTAGAGAGTATTATAATAGGGCGGATTTATGGGAAAAGCGTCAAATATTGAAGCTGATTAATTATGGTATCCCAAACGCTGAAAAAGAAGCTTTTTTCAGAGATATTCGAATTCATGAACAAGATTTATTTATAAAGAATATAATATTAAATAAAAAAATCATATAGAGGTTAAGTCGTTTGATATATTGAGTAGTACTTATGTAAACTTTAAGAAACCATTTAAAAATAATGTAAGGGTTATGTAGTAAATAAAAATGAAGTTATAATATAAAAATAGCAACGTTAAATTATTTAACGCTGCTATTTTTGTGTTTTAAATAATTTCCTTAACCTGTGCAATTCCTTTATCAGTAAGCACGTAGTGTCCATTTGTCACATATAATAGGCCTTGTTTTTTTAGCTGTGAAGCAGCTTGATGAGTATAATCAGGTCTCCAGTTCAAATGCTCGTGAATGGTGCCAATGCCGTTTTCAACGTGCGCGATAGGTGTATCCATATGTGTATAAATATGGCATAGCATCATCGTTTCCCGATAATGGCGACGCAAATGACGTTGACGGCGGTATGTGGCGATATAGCCAGTCTTCGGTGTTGCGATAACAGCGATAATCAGTGCGATACCGATGGTGGTAGCAATGGAACCCGCGATGGATACGTCCATGGTGAAAGCTACTTCCGTACCGATAACGGCACAGATAATACCGATGATGATACTACTAGTAAGCATGGCTTTCACAGAGTCCGTCCATAAATAAGCGATGGCTGCAGGTCCTATCATGAGACCGATGACGAGAATGGCACCTACTGCTTGGAACGAGGCCACAACGGTGAGGGATACCATGGTCATGAGTACATAGTGGATGAGGGCTGGCATAAAGCCGAAGAGCCCCGCTAGTAGCGGATCAAAGGTGGAGAGTTGCAATTCCTTGTAGAATAGCATGACTAAAATTAAATTGATGAGCGCCACGCCTAGGGAAACCCATAACGATACAGGTCCTAAATCGTTGCTATTCACAATCCATCGATCAAAGGGGGCAAAGGCTATCTCGCCGAGTAATGCGGTATCTACATCGAGATGAGCATTACCGCTGTATAAGCTGACCAAGATGATGGCGATGGAGAATAGAAGTGGGAAGATGATACCGATAGATGCATCTTCGTTGACGAGGCCAGTATTGTGTATCATTTCCGTAAGCCATACGGTGCCTACACCAACTAAGGTAGCCCCGACGAGTAGAAATGGAGAGTTTAAATCTTCCGTCATAAAGAAAGCGAGCACGATGCCGAGGAATACGGTGTGCGTAATGGCATCGGCCATCATGGACATGCGACGCAATACGAGGAAGACCCCAGGGATGGCACATGCGATGGACACCGCAATGGCAATGAGCAATATCTCTGTATGAACTGTCATGGGGCACCTCCTATGCGAGGTTGTGCGTCCTCTGCTACGTAAATACTTTGCTGTGCCTTGAATTTGGGAGCTCTTGTGGTTTCTAACAATAATGCGTGCTTTGACCGTCTATTTTTGCGGAACTGCCAGAGCATACCTCTGTTAGGAGCAAAGATGAGACTCAATAATACGAGAATCGATAAAATGACGATGATAGCTGGACCTGTCGGTAATTTGGGGACCGCTGTACTCCAGATAGTACCGCCGATGGCAGATATCATGCCGAAAAGACCTGCTAATATACACATGGTGCCCAGTTTATTCGTCCACTGTCTTGCCCCAACGGCGGGTGCAATGAGGAGGGAACTAATCAAGATAGCCCCTACCGATTGAATGCCGATGATGATGGTCATGATCAATAGTGAACGATATAAAATAAGGGTGAAAGTGACGGGAATTTGTAGTGTTTTGGCGTATTCCACATCGAAGGAGATGAGCTTTAACTCCTTCCAGAATAATGCGGTTAACACGATGATAATGAGCGCCGCTGCAGATGTGATGTATACGTCGCGCGCCAATATGGTGGCGGCCTGTCCAAATATAAATTTTGAAAGCCCCGCCTGACCAGCATTGTTTAAGCTTTGTACATAGGTGAGCAATACCATACCGAGCCCAAAAAAGGCGGAGAGTATGGTGGCTAAAGCGCCATCAAATTTAATCTTGCTATTTTCTACGGTAATGGTAATGAGCCAAGCCGCAGTTATCGATGAAAGTGCGGCACCGACGATGAGAACCTCAATATCTTTAATGCCTGTCAGCAAGAAGGCAATGACCACACCGGGCAGTGCCGCATGTGATAGACCGTCACCGATGAGGCTTTCCTTGCGAAGTACCGCAAAGGTGCCAGCGATACCACTAGCGAGGCCTAATAACGCCGTGCCGAGTAGTACCATCTGCGTCGTATAGGATTGGAATATGGTCATACAATCCTCCCTTTGCCGTAGGTGCGCTCAATAGCTTCGTCCGTAAACGTATCTGCTACAGAACCATAGGCGACAGTTTGTTTGTTTACCATCGTTACCCAATCGAAATATTGGGGCACCGTATTTAAATCGTGGTGGACGACGATAACCGTTTTGCCTCGAGCTTTCATTTCTTGTAAAAGAGAAATAATAGCATGCTCTGTAGTTTTATCGACGCCCTTGAAGGGTTCGTCCATGAGGTAAATATCTGCCTCTTGGACGAGGGCTCTTGCGAGGAAGACGCGTTGTTGTTGTCCCCCTGAAAGTTGGCGAATTTGTCGATCCACATAGTCGCTCATGCCCATTTTTTCTATCATGGAAAGGGCGAGTTCCTTATCCTTTTTGCTAGGTCGCTTGAACCAACCTAGATGACCATAACGGCCCATGAGGACTACATCCAGTACGGTAGTGGGAAAGTCCCAGTCTACGCTGCCACTTTGAGGGACGTAGGCGATTTTCTTGTAATCGTTTTTGTCCATCGCTAAGTGGTGATCGATATAAAATTTTACACTTCCTGAGATAACTGTTAGTAGGCCGAGCATGGCCTTTAATAATGTGGATTTACCGGCACCATTAGGGCCGACAATGGCCGCTAAGGAACCGATGGGTACCTTCATATCTACGTCCCATAATACGGGTTTTGTCGTATATGCTACGGTCATATCTTCAACTTCAACGGCCCATTCCATGGAAACCTCCTTGTATTAATGAGTGCTACTAGCTGTGAATTGCTAGTAGCACATGTACTTACAATAACAAAGTAAATTTAAGTCTATTTAAGTTAGTATAAGTAAATTTACTTTATTGTATTTAATTAAGAAACTCTAATAAATGATTATTTAAGTGCCTTAGTAATCGTATCGATATTAGCTTTCACCATACCGATATATGTGCCACCTTCAGTGCCTTCAGAACCGAGGGAGTCGGAGTATAATTCACCACCAATGGAAACGTTCCAGCCTTTAGCTTTAGCTGCTTCTTGAACAGCCTCGATAGTTTTATGCGGTACAGAAGATTCTACGAAAATAGCTTTGATTTTGTGGTCAACAATGAATTGAACTAGATTATTCACATCTTGTGTACCTGCTTCTGTGGCAGTACTTACACCTTGTAAACCTTTTACTTCAAAGCCGTACGCGCGAGCGAAGTATTGGAACGCATCGTGAGCTGTTACGAGTACGCGAGATTCTTTCGGAATCGATTCTGCTTGAGCTTTAACGTACGCATCAGTTTCATCTAATTTAGTAAGATATGCGTCATAGCGTTTTTTGTAATCTTCTTTATGAGCCGGATCGGCTTTAGCAAGACCTTCGTATACTGCTTTTGCTGCCAGTTTCCAGTTAGCCACGTCAAACCAAATATGAGGGTCTTTTGTTTTTACCCCATCTTCTTCGTCAAAGTCGAGCAATGTAGCTGGATCAATGGCATCAGATACGCGGATGGTCGCTTTATTTTGCTTTGTTAGGTTATCGAAAATGGAGCCCATTTTACCTTCCAAGTGAATGCCGTTATATACTACAACATCCGCTTTAGACATAGCTGTTACATCGCCTGCACTCGCTTGATATAGGTGAGGATCTACACCAGGTCCCATGAGACCTTGTACGGTTACATGGGCACCGCCGATTTCTTTTACTAAATCCGTTAACATCGTTGTAGTAGCTACGACATTAAGTTTTTTTTGACTATCTTGGGCTGTGTCTTTTCCGCAGCCTGCAAGGGCAAATACTATAAGTGCTAATGATACGACGACTAATAAAATTCGATTAAATTTCATAATAAGCCTCCTTTTTTATAGATACTAAATTTAAAAACATTAATGACTTTGTTTGAGGGAAATATTTTGTTCTAATAATGAAATAATTTGAAGAAGGAAAATATCTCTCTGAATTTAAACGGAAAAATAGCCGCTACTAACGTAGCGGCTAGTGGCAGTTATACGGTCTTCTGCTAAGGTCAAAATAATCTAGGGAATAAGTGCTTGTAGATGGCTAGGCCCAACGAGGGCAACGATACCAAGTACCATCATGACCTTCATTTGAATACGCTTTCTACGTCTCATGATGAACCTCCTTTGTGTAGTTTTTTGTCATATCAACTAGATATGTGAGTTCGAACAGTTATCTTGAATCCAATATATCATAAATGAGAAATTTTATCAATAAGAATTTATTCTTTTAATATTCATCTTTATTTAGTATGATATTATGCATAGATAAAAGGTTAATAAGGAGGCTTCTTATGAATAAATTATTCCGATACGCTGCTGCAGCTATACTTGTTGCATCTTTCGGTATGTTAGGTGATTATACAGCTGATGCGGCGAAGTTTTTAGAATCTCCAAGAGAGGTTACTATTGTAAAACCAGAGTTGCCTGAGATTCCTCAAACCGCTACGGTAGCGCCTGATATGCGCGTACGCTTCTTGATTGATAAAAAAGGTAATGTTAAAAATGTTTTCGTAGAGCGCTCTTCTGGATATGCTCCTGTTGATGAAGCAGTAAAAAAAGCAATTTTGCAGTGGAAGTTTACCCCTGCTATTGGCACAGATCAAAAGGCACACGAATCCATTATTGGGATGACAATTACTCTGCCTAAGCAAGCTGTGAAAGCTAAATAAGGAGAAAATGATGAATAAAGTGTTGCGTTGTATTATCTTAAGCTCATTGTTTGTAATGAGTATGGTAGCTTCTGTGTTGGCAGCTCCATATGATCCACCAGTAGCTATAGCTACACCACCTATTGACCGAGCTCTGCTTGCCGCCTATGGTGAAGCAGCTCATGGTGCGGATATACGTTTTACCATCAGGGAAGATGGTTCTGTAGGGGACGTTGAAGTTGTCTCATCTAGTGGCTCTAGTGCTCTTGATGCAGCCATTGTTGATACTATTTCTAAATGGAGATTTAGTCCTGCCACAGATTCCAATGGTAGACCTGTAGCATCTTCTAAAACTGAATATATTGATTTTAAAAACTAATTAAAGACACTTATAGAGAACTGCACCCTAAAACTTGGACACAACTTTTGAGGTGCAGTTTTTGTATGCCAAAATATTCTAAAAAATAAAGTAAAGTTATTTATTTTCATAATATTTGATTCGTAAATTTTAAAAATAAATCAAAATTGTATCTGTAGCAACTGAAAATTACTTTCAAAATGATATAATAAAAATATAATTATAGATTAGCCAGTGGAGGTATAAGCATATGAATCCATTAAAACAAAAGCTAGATATTAACAATGAACGGTACAGAATTATTGTGTCCATTAAAGAAGATTATTTAGATGGTAAATTGTCCTTAGAAGAGGGCAATCGCATTTTAAAAGAGAAACTAGGTACTTGTACGCCTGATGAGTTTGCCTACGCAGAGCAAAGCTTGAAAGGTGTTTACAAAGACGAAGAAATCCTAGAGAAAATGGATGATCTTTTAGATTTATTTGACGGCGTTTTAGTACGTGCCGAAAATGAATACCCTGAAAACCATCCGTTGTGGGCATACTTGGAAGAAATCAACGCTGTTGAAAAGGTAGCCCTAGAAGCAGACGAATTGTTAAAACAAGAGAAGTTTATCAAAAATCCGTGGCTCGGCGTTTTTGATTCCTTAGCAGAGTGGAGAACTCATCTATCTCGTAAGCAAAATCAACTATATCCAATGCTTGAGGACCACGGTTTTGACCGCCCAACGCGCATTATGTGGACCTTTGATGATGCTGTGCGCGATGCTATCTCTGCATCCTATGCATTGCTTCGGGAAGATAAGTATGAAGAATTCCTAGCGTCTGTGCCAGAAACTCTGGCGAAATTACGGGATTTGAATTCTAAAGAACTAGAAGTCTTATTGCCAACGTCTTATAAATTGTTGAGTGACGAAGAGTTTGTTCGGATGAGTAAAAATGACCATGAAATTGGTTATGCCATCATTAATGCGCCAGGTTTATATGTAGTGCCAGGTATCAATGATTCTGCGGCGCAATTGAATGGCAATAATTCAGCTCAAGGTGGTGCTGTATCTAACGAGTTCTTAAATGATTTAGCCGGCTTGCTATCTAAATATGTAGGCCCTGTTGGTGGTGCGCCCGTTGGTAAGGACGCAGTTCTCGATGTAGCCACAGGTAAATTGACATTAGAGCAAATTAATTTGTTGTTCCGTCATTTACCGGTAGATTTATCCTATGTAGATGAAAATGAACTAGTTAAGTTCTACAGCGATACGGCACATCGTATTTTCCCTCGCAGTGCGAACGTTATCGGCCGTGAGGTGAAGAATTGTCACCCAGCAAAATCTGTTCATATAGTAGAAGAAATCGTAGAGAAGTTCCGTTCTGGCGAACAAAGCCAAGCGGAATTCTGGATCAATAAACCAGGTTTGTTCATCTATGTTATCTACACAGCAGTGCGCGATGAAAATGGTAAATTCCGCGGCGTATTGGAAATGATGCAAGACTGTACTCATATCCGTGAACTTGAAGGTTCCCGTACCTTGTTGACTTGGGATAAAACTGATTTTGTAGGCGATGGTGGTAAAGAAAAATCCTTGGCTCAAGAGGCAGCAGAAGAGGTAGAAGAAGAACCATTAACAACTGATGCAAATGGTCGATTCCATATCGATGCAAAAACAACATTGTCTAATCTAATTAAACAATGTCCGGATATTGTAGATCATTTGATTTCTTTAAATCCTAAGTTTGAGAAATTAAAAACACCTATGGTAAAAGTAATGGCTAAGGTGGCAACCATCAAGATGATTGCAGAGCGCGGTGAGTTTGAGGTAAATGATCTAATTAGCAAAATCGATGCATTTATCAATAAAGATAAGAAATAATTGCACTTTTAAACGTGAAAAGAGGCGAGTCCTAAGAGCTCGCCTCTTTTTGTTGATATTTAAATGTTTGCTTTGTAAATGTGACTAGTTACTTTATCACTATGTCTAGTTTTTAAGGTGTTCTATTGTATACTGATAGTTTCATGCAGCTAGGTATTAATTTATTGCATTACAAATATGTTGCACTAATTTGAAATAAACATACATTAATTTTCTATAAATCATCTGTTTTATGTATACAAATTTGATTGAAAAGGGTAAAATAGAAAATAATGAAAGTATTTGCCTAAGCAGTGTTTTCATATATAAAATTACTTTTACAAGAGAAATTACTAATATATTTAAAGGTGAGGATCTAGATACTATGTCGACAAGACGCGTTTGGAAGCAAAGTGAAATCAAAACAAACCCATTATTTTCTATGATGCGCAGTACAGTTGAAACTGCATTCTATGGGAACAATGTAACTCCTGTAACATCTGTGGCACAAGCGTATCAATTAGCCTCTGAAGAGCCAGGTGTTATCGTCCTTGATATGCCAGTATTTAAACCATTAGAGCAAGGTTTGCCAGCTGATGCAAAGGTTCTTGTTACAAACGATGGTAAAACTACAGGTCGCTATGCTAAAGCTCGCCGCATTATTGGCGATGAAGGCATAGATGAAGTTGAACTAGCTAATATTGCACGTGATGCAGTATATGATAGCCGCAATAAAGAGTGGATTTCTGCGGAAGCTATCGTTGGTCTTGATAAAAAATTCACAGCTCGTGCTCATTTGATGATTCCAAAAGATCACGCATCTATTTTGTATTCTTGGCTTATGAACTTTAAGTTCTTTGATGCGGCTGTAAAAGAATTCTATAACGATAGTGTAGAGATTCCAGAAGGCGATATCTATATTTACTCTGATCCTGATTATGTTGTGCCAGGTCATCCAGGTGGTCTTGCTATTTTTGACCCTGCTCATAACTGTGCCATGATTCTTGGTATGCGTTACTTCGGTGAGCATAAAAAAGGTACGCTTACACTTGCGTGGTCCTTGGCAAACCGCTTTGATTATGTTGCATGCCACGGCGGTATGAAACGTTACAACCTTGAAGGTGGTAAAACATATACTATCGGTGTATTCGGTTTGTCCGGTTCCGGTAAATCCACATTGACTCATGAAAAACATGGTGGTCGATATGATATTTCTATCTTGCATGACGATGCGTATGTTATCAATACAAAGGATTTGAGTTCTATTGCGCTTGAACCTACATATTTTGATAAAATGCAAGACTACCCTGTGGAACATCCTGCTAATGAATTCTTGTTAACACTACAAAACGTAGGCGTAACAATGGATGAGGATGGTCGCAAGGTTGTATTGGCCGAAGACGTGCGTAATAGCAATGGTCGTGCTATCAAATCTCAATTCTGGACAGATAATCGCGTAAACTACGTTGGTGAACCTGTTAATGCCATAGTATGGCTTATGAAAGATAAAACTTTGCCACCTATTCTTAAAATTGATGATCCAGTATTGGCATCTACTATGGGGGCAACACTTGCAACTCGCCGCTCTACGGCAGAAAAACTCGATGCTCATGTCGATCCAAATGCACTTGTTATCGAACCTTACGCAAATCCATTCCGTACATATCCATTGGTTCGTGACTATGAAAGCTATAAAAAACTGTTCTGCGAATGTGGCGTTGAATG
>ERZ772917.484-NODE-484-length-28268-cov-4.485202_pt1 | contig 28268 bp, 25 predicted proteins | sample MGYA00511187_ERZ772917 | MGnify/ENA primary metagenome ERZ772917 (study PRJEB29015, sample SAMEA2737925) | human oral metagenome | biome: human oral; feature: human-associated habitat; material: dental | place: China | collected 2012 ...
TCGCCCATTAAAGTGGCACGCGAGCTGGGTTCAGAACGTCGTGAGACAGTTCGGTCTCTATCTGTTGTGGGCGTTGGAAATTTGAGGAGACCTGACACTAGTACGAGAGGACCGTGTTGGACGTACCGCTGGTATATCGGTTGTTTTGCCAAGGGCATAGCCGAGTATCTACGTACGGATTAGGATAAGCGCTGAAAGCATCTAAGCGCGAAGCCAACTTCGAGATTAGATTTCCTTATAGGGTCGTTGAAGATTACGACGTTGATAGGCTGCAGATGTAAAGTCAGAGATGGCAAAGTCGAGCAGTACTAATTGCCCAAACACTTCTTTTATAAGTCTTTTTAGATGATATATGATATATGTTTTATATTGTATTTTTCTCTTAGTCAGTATGTTTTATTTAAACGTATTAAGGTGGTTATAGCGGTGGAGATACACCTCTTCCCATTCCGAACAGAGAAGTTAAGCCCGCCTACGCCGATGGTACTGCCACTAGGTGGAAGAGTAGGTAGCCGCCAACCTTTTTAAAGAGGTTATCCCAACAACGGGTAACCTCTTTTTTTGCGTGGGTACCCTTTTGATATTGAAAAATAATTGAAAATCTTAAAACTATCCGTCGAGAGTTTGAAAGTGGGGTAGGTCTTATTGTCCTTGTAGGTTGATTACCACATATTCACTGCGAGAGCCGATACGGAACTTACCGCCCCAGATGCCAAGGCCTGACGTGATGTAGAAGTGTGTGCCGTTTGCCGTGTGATAGCCGTACGAGTGCTTAAAAACAGCTTTCACTACCAGACTTATAGGGAATACCTGTCCGCCGTGAGTATGTCCGCTCAGCAGGAGGTCGATACCACATTTCTGAGCCTCCTCGAAACCGCTCGGTTGGTGGTCGAGCACTATCATAGGTTTGGTGTGGTCGAGGCGGTCGGTGATATTGGCGAGCGAATTGCGGTATTTCCTCGAAGCGTCGTCGCGTCCGATGATGTAGAATGTGTTGTCTATCAATGTGGCACTATCGCGTAGCACATGTACATTTGCTTGGCTCAGAAAGTTGAGGTTACGGTCTATCTTTCCGCCGATATACTCGTGATTGCCCAGAGCCATATAGACGCCATAGCGAGCCTTTATCCGACGTAATGTCTTGTAAACTTTGTCCTCGAATAGTGGTTTGGCAAAATTATCCACCACATCGCCCGCAATTAGTACAATATCGGGATTTTCGGCGTTGATGAGTCCTATCCAGCCTTCGAGTTCGTCTTTTTTTATCCCATATCCCAGATGTAGGTCGCTGATAGCCACTATTCGGAGCGGACGAGCGAGAGGTTTGTCGATTTTGATATCTATTTCTACACGTTTTTTATTGTAATACACGATATTGCCCACAATTAGCAATATGCTGACGAAGCCTATAAGCACGCCCCAAGCGAGCCACGAGTGAGTGATCAACGGTCGTATGTTTACGAGGTGTGTAAAACTGATTATATCCAATAAAGCAAAGATAATGAACAGATAAAGGAAAATAATTATCCACGATGTACCTATCTGGTAAAGCACCGATACAAGCTTTGTAGGCAGGCTATTGCCCCAAAGCAGCGATACGAAAAACGGCAACTGCAATATCACTGCTGCAAGTATTAGCAATATTTGCAGTGGCAGAATGGTCGGCGTCATCATAAAGAGCCGATAGAATACATAGACATTGGCTCCGAAAAAGACTATCAGTATCAGTATGAGTTGAACGGCACGCATAAACACCTGTTTGTATTTTGTTTATTGAATGACTTTATCCAAATCCGAGCCGGCTCGGATGATATTGCCCGCCTCATCGGTCAGGAATATGGCGGGAGTACCGAATACTCCGTAGTTGACGAAGTTTTCTCCATTGATGCCATATTGGTCGCATAATTTATCCGCCCACGGCAACCGTTTGGCAAACTCGTTGTATTGCTCCAAGTCGGTATCGGAGGCGATGGATATAATACGTAAGCCTTTCTGTTGCAGAGAGCCGTATTTATCGATAATCTTGTCTACCTCATCGGTGCTGCGTCGGCTGCCCGAGTCGAAAAAGATTATCAGGCAGTTGGCGAGTAGTTTCGAATCGAGCCCCACTATCTTGTGTGCTGCTTGTTTTGGGGTGTTGGCAAGGTCTTTGTCGACGATGTATTTAAGGTCGGTGTGTCGGCTTACAAACTTCTTGTCGATACGCCTCATATAATCGACTATATGGCGTGTGGTGGCTGCGAAACCATATCGGTAGGCAAAAATGGCAAGGTCTTTTGCTACATTTTGGGCTATCTTAGTTTGGTTGCTCATCATAAGCCTCGATATTGTGCCGACGGCATCTGCCGACAGACGCTGCTCGAAGTCGGCTACGGAGGTAGCCACGAAGTTGTAGCCGCTCAGCCAACTCACCAGATAGTCTGCATAGATAGGCGAGTAGTAGAGTGTAGCGAAGTCGAGGTGGTCTGTGATATAGGTTATCTCTGTGGATATCAGCTCTCGCGACTTGTCGAGGTAAGCCTTTTGCAGCTGCCGTAAGTGGCGTTCGGTGTCGGCGTATGTCTGTGAGACGGCGACAAGCTCTATTTTGGTGTACTTAGCTATGTTTTTAGGTAAAACGAATTTACCTCCTCGTTGCTCGGCAATACCGAGGTCTACGGTATCCGTTCCCTCGAAGCCTACGATATGGTATTGTGCCGATATGTCGGATAACGCTGCCGCAACGACTGCCAAAAGTACCGATAAATAAAGCCTATATTTCATCATCTGTATACGAACATTTTATCACAAATATTTTGTCGGATTTGATAATATTACTTGTCTCTTTCTTTTTTTATGCACTCTTCGATTTTTTGATATACCGAACTCTGACCTTTGTCATCTTTACCTTTATCCTCATAACTTGTTATCAAAATAACATTGCCTTCACCATTGATTAATATGGATTTTCCTATATCTGTCGTTACTTTAAATTCGGGTGGAGTGATGTTGGTTAGGAAATTTTCATATTTTTCTCGTTCTTTTTTGCCATTGATTTGAATAATAGACTGTTTCTTTATTCTATTCTGTGGACTGTACAAAGAATCCGATATTATGTATATACGGGGTTGCTCTACATTACGGTTTAGAAAATTAATCGCTCTGTCGATACTATATAAATCACTCTCTCTGTCGACGATGATGAAAAACAGAGCAATATCGTTTCTCTGCGATAACCTCACTATTTCGGGAACAGATTTTTTACACGGCGAGCACCAATCGGCAAAAGTGTAGAAGAGAGCGATGTCTTTACCTGAATTTTGTGCAAGACACAGAATATCTTTTACTTCTACCGATACATATTTGCCTTTTTTTAGTGAACAAGGTTGTTCTGCATAGCAAGATATTATCGGAAAAACAGCAATGATAAGCGAGTAAAAGATATTTTTCATTCTCCCCCAAATATTCATTATCACAAGTGTATCAGCGTCGTTTCGACTTCATCGCTTTACGTAAGCCCTGACTCTGAACCGTTCTCATCATCTTCTGCATACTTTCGAACTGCTTTACAAGGCGGTTGATTTCCTGAATGTCGCGTCCCGAGCCTTTGACGATTCGAGCCTTGCGGCTGCCGTTGAGTACCTGTGGATTGGCTCGTTCGTACGGTGTCATCGACTGTATGATAGCTTCGATACCGACGAATGCTTTGTCGTCGATGTCTACGTCTTTGATAGCCTTGCCTACACCCGGTATCATAGAGGCGAGGTCTTTGAGGTTACCCATCTTTTTTATCTGTTGTATCTGCTTGTAGAAGTCGTCGAAACCGAATTGGTTTTTGGCTATCTTTTTCGACAACTTGCGGGCTTCTTCTTCGTCGTATTGCTCCTGTGCTTTCTCTACGAGCGATACTATATCGCCCATACCGAGTATGCGGTCTGCCATACGTTTGGGGTAGAATACGTCGATGGCATCGAGCTTTTCGCCTATCCCTACGAATTTGATAGGCTTGTCTACTACGCTGCGTATCGATATAGCCGCACCGCCACGGGTGTCGCCGTCGAGTTTGGTGAGCACTACGCCGTCGAAATTCAGGCGGTCGTTGAATGCCTTGGCGGTGTTTACTGCGTCTTGCCCTGTCATAGCGTCTACTACGAAGAGTATCTCCTGCGGGCTTACCGCTGCTTTGATGTTTGCTATCTCGGTCATCATCTGCTCGTCTACTGCCAAGCGTCCTGCGGTATCGATTATCACTATATCGTTACCGTTTTTCTTTGCGTGCTTTATGGCGTTCTCGGCTATGCCGACGGGGTTGTTGTTGCCCTCTTCGGTGTATACGGGGACATTTATCTGGCTGCCGAGTGTCTTGAGTTGCTCTATTGCGGCAGGGCGATATACGTCGCAGGCAACCAATAGCGGATGTCTGCCACGCTTCGACTTGAGCATATTTGCCAATTTGCCCGAAAATGTCGTCTTACCGCTACCTTGTAGCCCCGACATCAATACTACGGCTGGCGAACCTTTCAGATTCAGCTCCGTGTGCTCATTGCCCATCAGAGCCGCCAGCTCGTCGTGGACTATCTTTACCATCAGTTCGTTGGGCTTGATAGCCGTAAGTACATTCATTCCCAAGGCTTTGTTTTTTACCTCGTCGGTGAATGTCTTTGCAGTCTTGTAGTTTACGTCGGCGTCGAGCAGTGCTTTGCGTACGTCTTTGAGGGTTTCGGCTACGTTGATTTCCGTTATCTTGCCCTGTCCTTTGAGTATTTTGAATGACCTTTCGAGTCTTTCGCTTAGATTTTCAAACATATATAATTGCTGTACTATTTAAAACAAAACGCAAAGATACTATTTTTTGAAAAAATATCCAATTGTTTCGTTCTGCCGAAAATCTTCGTTTTCTTTAATTACGGCAGGCGTTGCGGAGCAATAGCGGAGCGGTATCGCCCTGTTTATATTGTTTTGTAAAAAAACTAATATTCTATGTGAAAGCCGTCTATATCTTTGATAACTGGGAATCGTTCGCGTATTTTAGCCTGAAAACCCATATCGAGTTCTACGGTTTTGACGGCTATGTCGTTTTCGGGAAAATCCATAAGAGTCTCTCCACGTACTCCCAAGACACACGAATGTCCGTTGTGATAGACCTTGTAACTATCTCGTCCTACGGCGTTAGCTGCACATACGAAAGCCTGATTTTCTATTGCTCTGGCTTTGAGTAGGATATCCCAAACGTCGATACGGTCTTTAGGCCAATTGGCTGTGTATACGAGTATATCGTACGGATTGTCTTCAGAGTAGCGATTCCATACGGGAAATCGTAACATACAAGTACTCTGATTCTGATGTCATTATATTCGGCTGTAAGAATTTTATTGCCACGAGTAAAAAAACGTTTTTCGTCGCCGATGAATAGATGTCGTTTGTCGGCAGTAAGCATACGCCCGTCGGGATAGCAGAAGAAGCTACGATTGAAGAACTTGTCTTCATCTCTTGTCATAATGGAGCCGACTATTGCAAAACCGCCTTCCGATGCCCATTTTTTCACCTGTCGATGAGCTTCGCCGTCTTCGTCTTCCGATAGTTGCGGGTTCTCCACAGCGAAACCTGTCGAGAACATCTCGGGCAATACTACCAGGTCGGTCTGTCCGTAGACTGTTTTTATCAGTTTATCGAAAGAGAGGAGATTTTCGTTTTTTACTCCCCATTTTATTTCGTTTTGTACGATGGATACTCTCATTTTTTATCGTTTGGTTATTTTTGTTGCGACGACAAAAGTACAAAAATGTTTCGAGTTTTTCGATATACGCGAATATTCTAACGATTTATCCGTTTGTCCGAGTCAAAAACCGTATTAGGTCGGAGTACAATGTGCGTTGATAACCGTTTTGGTATCGATACACCGAAGTATTGTGCCATAGCAGTACCAGCTCTCCTCTGTGTCGTCTTACCTCTTCTATGAGCTTTCGAGAGTATTCGAGGGCTTGTTCGTAGTTGAGATTCATATAGTTACTGTTGCTCAGAGACCCCTCCATAATAGTTAGCGGATGTAGCGTGATAGGCTCTATAGCCAGTGTAGCGGGATTTATCCACCGAACGGGGTGGCAGGTACCGAGCCTGAACCCTGCGACTGCTGCAAATCCGAGAGTGAAATCGTCTGTAATACCAGCCTCTACATAATGATGAGGAGCGTCGGGAGGCAGTATGGTCAGGTAGTGGCTGCGTTGATAACGTACGGACTGCTCAGACGAGCGGCAGAGTGCCGTATATTCGCGTTTTATTTCGGACGGACTGCTAAATGCTCCGTACGACGAGTGCAGACCGATGGTACACTGTTTACGGTGTAGCAGGGAGAGTATTTTTTGGAATTTGCGGCTGTTTATGTTGTAATGCGGACGGTCGTATCCCACGGAGCGACGTAGAGCTTTTACGAAAAACACGATTTCAGCATACGGCACTCTGCGGTCTTCCTCTATCAGCCAGTCGAATGTGTATGCCGGGTCGCTCTTTTCGTCGACAATAGAATGCAACACAGTCTTTAACGAGATATTCCTCTTTACTATGGCGTTGTAAAGACCTCTGAGGACTCCTCGCCAATCTTGATACAGTCCAATAGAGTCTATGTCGTGTGTGAGAAATATACGTCCGAAGCCTTCCGACGGCAGTGAGACGATATGTCCTGCTGCTTGCAACCAACCAAGTAGCATATCGCTGTACTCATCGACTATCGGGCGGTCGATAAAGCCTGCTCTGTATTGCAGCATCTGCCTGCCGTCTGCTCGTCCGTGCATATCGATGGCATCTGTCCGTACAAACTCTTCGTAACGTGATATAAGGAAGAAACTGCTTGCTATTATATCTGCTTCGACGATTATCTTATTGTCTATTCGTTTTACCTGCGGCGAGCCGAAAAGTATCTCCGTAGAGCCTAATTTTGGCAGAGGTAATGAGGGTACGGTAGACGGTTTGCCGTAGTCGGCTCTGTCAAAAAAGCCTGATGGCGTGATTATAACGCTGTATTTGTGATATTCGGATACATCTGCCGTATAACCGACTCTGTCTGCAAGGTGTTCGTTTCCGTGCAGGAGAAACTTGATAATGTAGTCGGTCAGTTTGCTAAGCGGTTTTTTCAAGGCGAGTGGCAGTCTATTTTTCTCTAACGTTTTCGTTCTCTACGATGTATGTCTTCGATGGGTATCTCTCTATCAACGACATATTATGTGTTGCCATTACCACCGACGTACCACCGTGCGATATTTCGTGTAGCAGCCCGACTATTTCGGAGGCTATTGCGGGGTCGAGGTTACCCGTAGGTTCGTCTGCAACTATCAGTTGGGGCGAGTTAAGCAACGACCGTGCTATCACTATACGCTGTTGCTCGCCTCCCGAGAGCTGATGTGGGCGTTTATAGCCTTTTTTAGGCAGACCTACCGTGTTCAGTACGAGGTCTATCTGTTCGTCTATCTGTCGGGCGTCTTTCCAACCGGTAGCTTTGAGTACAAACTCGAGGTTTTGCCTTACCGAACGGTCGTGCAATAGCTGAAAGTCCTGGAAAATAATGCCTATCCTACGTCGTAGGAACGGTATCTGCCGTCGTGATATTTTCGACAAATCGTAATCGAATATAGTTGCCTGTCCGCGACTGATAGGCATATCGGCGTAGAAAGATTTTAGCAGTGAGCTCTTGCCGCTTCCCGTCTTGCCGCAGAGGTAGATGAATTCGCCTTCGCCGACGGTGAAATCGACATTTTGCAGTACGATAAGCTCTTCGTGACAAAGCTCTACATCGCTATAATTGATTATTTGCATAATATATTGTTACTTTTTATAGACTTTCATTTTCTTTATTACTACGTCTTTCTTCGGGCGATTGTTTTCGTCGGTTGCCATATTCTGTATCTTGTCTATTACCTCGAACCCCTCGACTACCTCGCCAAATACCGTATATGTGCCATCGAGATGAGGTGCTCCGCCGAATGTTTTGTATGCCTGTCGTTGCGACTCGCTGTATTTTATCGGCTCAGCCGGTAGCAGTTTTTTGTTTAACCTCTCTTCGAGTCTTGTTAGCTCGTCGTCGGTAACGGTAGCCCCTGTTACTATATAAAACTGAGATGCGGACGACTCTCTCTGCGGATTGATGTCGTCGCCCGTACGTGCTGCCGCCAAAGCCCCACGCTTGTGATAATATTTCGGGAATATTATCTCTGCCGGTATGGTATAACCCAAATCTCCCCCACCGAGCAGTTTAGATGGGGCTGCATTTTTGGAGGTTGGGTCGCCTGCCTGTATCATAAAATTCTTGATAACTCTATGAAACAGTACTCCTTCGTAAGTCTTGTCTTTGGCGAGTTTTACAAAATTGTCTCTGTGCTGCGGAGTGTCGTCATAAAGCCTTATTAGTATATTGCCCTCTGTGGTACAGATTTTTACGAATATACCTTTGTCGGAATTGGGGCGACATTGAGCCAATAGTCCGAAAATACTCAGACAGAATATTATACCGATAAATCTTTTCATAACATCATCAATGACAGTTAAAAATACGACAGGCAAAGGTAGTAAAAAATTGTGTATAAAGGAAATATTTTACAACATATAGGCATAGGTTTTTTCATAGAAAGACGGCTGTTATTTATGATAAACGACTGAGGAAAAGCACAACGTAGATATTTCGATTTTCTCGAATATCGGCGTTGTGCAGGTGATTATCGGGTGTTAGCGATTTTCTATTTTTTCTGATAAAACCTTACCCAATCGATGTACATTCGTATCGGTTTGTCGAACTTCTCTACTTTACCCACCCATTTGCCTCCGAGTTGCATATCGATGATAAGGAAATATGTATTGTCGAAAGGGAATTGTCCTTCGCCCTCCTTGCCCGGTATACGTGGGTAGGTCAATGAAGACTCGCCATTGACATAAAGGCGAACAGCGGCTTCGTCCCATTCTGCCGCATAGATATTGTAGTCGTTGGGTTGTATCTTGAATATGGCGGAGTTTTTGGGTCCGGGCTTGCCGAGATATGTATACGGCGAATGCACGGTCTGATATACAAAAGGGTCAAAATTCAAACGTTCCAATATATCGATTTCGCCTCCCTCGATAGGCCAATTGCCGTTTCGTGTCAGAAGCCAGATGGCAGGCCACGACCCTTGTGTGGCTTCCAGCTTGCAACGTATCTCTATTCTACCCGAGTTGAAGTACTTTTTGTCTTTTGTCCAGACACCACCCGTAATATATTTTGCAGTGTCTTTGGCAGGGTTGGGGTTGGGTTTTCCCAAGAGGATGAGATTACCGTTTTTAATCTCGTACAGACTCTCGTCATCGCTCATTGTGTTGCAACAATCGGCATTATGCCATCGAGGCATCTTTGTCCATACGCCTGTGGAGAAGATATCGTTGCGGTTAAAGTCGTCTTCCCATACCAATTGCCAGGTTTTTTCTCGTCGCGAACAACTCACTATGCACATAGTGCACAGGACGGATAATAAAATGAAATTTTTCATATAATATTCAATATTAATTAGGTTTATTGTTATCAATTTCTACGTCGTCGGCAGAGAGAGTGTGTGCGGCGTGTTTCAGTCTTTTTCTTTAATGTATGAATAAATTATATCTCTTGCCTGTTTCGCTTCGGGTAGCCACCCTGCGGCAACCCAAGTGTGCATCATTCCTTCGCCGACGTATGTTTTGAGGTCTACCTTGTCTTCTACACATTTTCTCTTAAAATCGTCCATCTGAGCGTAATATATCTCGTGAGAACCGTAGACAGCCATTATCTTCGGGAATCCCCGCCAACTGTGAGCAATAGCATTGCCAAGTAAGCCTCCGCTACCGCACAGCGACATCATTTTTGCCGAAGCCATAACATAGTCAGGTGTGAACATCACATCTTTTTTCCCTATTTTCCTCATTGTCTCAGACTGTTTTTTTGTCGGTGGCATCTGTATCGTAGCCGATACGGGAATAAGCTTGCCCGGCAGAGGTATTGCTTTCGTTTGTTCGTTGATATAGACGCATACGTCGAGGCATAACGAACCACCCGACGATAGCCCGAAAAACGTTATATCCTCAGCCTTGTATCGTTGTAAGGCTTCTTGATAGACAGTTATTACCGATTCTATAATCTCCTTGTCCGTTACTTCGGGTAGCAGTTTATGCCATACCAGCCATACGTCGGCTCCGGTACGGTCTGCCATCTCTTGAGAAAACTCGAAATCGCCGCTATCGCCTGACATTACGAAGCCTCCGCCGAAGAAGTAAAGAACCAACCTTTCGCCCGATTTGTAGCGGCTGTGAATGGCATAGTATGGTGTGCCGCCAACGGACTGTTCGTCGAAATCGTACTGTTTATGCAAAGATGGCAGTGGCAGTCGCTTTTTTTGCTCCGTTTTACGTCGTTTTTCGATGAATTTTTCGGGATACATTGCTGCCCTTTTCATCATAGGACGCACTGTGTGACGGAATAAAAATTCCGTTAATTTGTACTGAAAGCTGGCCATATAATCTTTTATCTGTTTTTTCGTTAGTTTTATGAATTTATATAACGTAGCTATGTAGTTGTTAAATATATATATTCATTTGTTGTTATAGTAAACATTCGTTACTACGCACGCTTCTCTTTCGGGAGGGAAAAGCGAAACAATATTATCGATAAGAATATCCAAACCATTGATTTCGCTGCTTTTTAAAATATATTTGTTATTATCCCCCAATTCTATAGAATAAGCATAATACTTGCCTTTTACAAATAATGAATTTACAAGTATTGGTACTATAGCGTGTATTTGCCCAAAGTAAAGTCGTTTCTCTCTTTTGTTATGTTTAAGAACAATCCCATTCTCGTACAAGAGCACCTCTGTCCACATATCAATCTCTGTAGGAAGCAAAAAACGTCTTTTCCCGATAGCCGTGTATATATGATTGCCTAATTCGTGTGTCGGAGTGATTTTGCCTCGGAGCGGGGTAAAATCGATACTCTTCAATCGGTAATGTTGTCCCTGTGGAGGACGGAGTATTTTGTATATACAAAATACTCCAAGAGCAACCAGAATAGCCAAATACAATATTCTATCCATATAGATTTTACTGTTAATGAATTTTTGTATATGCGGCAGGGGAAATTTTTTGTAATGAAACTGTCTTAAAGGCTACAAAGTTACAAATTTTATCTGTAAATACGTTTCCCGTGTGAAATAGATAAATGTTTTTTTGCCTTTATCTATTCAACAATTAAATGTAATTCGTAACTCGCAATTGATTCGTGTTTGTCACTAAATTTCCTAATACCCAATCTCCTGCTTGAAACTGCCTACATATCACAGCATTACGTGTACAACGAGAGTCGTTTTTTACATTCCATAAGTATGGATACTCGAGCCTTGTGCCGCCGGTAGATAATTGACCCCGTACCAGCATATTTGTAAGAACAGGAAGCTCAGTATCAGCAGGGCAAAACTCACCTCGAACCTACGTGGAGCATACAGACGGTGGTGTATGTAGAGCAGATAGCTGAGTAACGTTATCGCTGCCCACGTCTCTTTGGGGTCCCAGCCCCAGTATGTGCCCCACGCCTGTTTTGCCCATATGGCACCGAGCAGCAACCCCGTCATAAGAAATGCAAGCCCTGTATATACGAGGTTATCCGAGGTATATAGTAGTCCCGACGGGTCGAAGTCGTGTGTCTTTCTCTTTTTGTATATGATGTATATGCCTACCAATACTGCTGCCGCCAAGAGCGAATAGGCAAATATGTACGATATGACGTGAGGTACGAAAAACGGACTCTCCAGAGCGGGCATCATAGTTTTGTTGTGTATCTCGGGTTTGAAGACATTTATCGCCATAAAAACCGTAGACAGTATACCCGAAAACGAGAGTATCCATCCGTAACGCCAACGAATGAAGACGATTAGCCCCGCTATTATAACAAACAGTGAGTACCATAGCCGTGTCTCTCCCATTGTACGCATCGGTGGACGTTCGAGCGAGTGCCACATACCGCCTATAAAGACAGCAAGCACCAATACGGCGGCTACTCCCACAGCTATTGCCCAGTATCGCTTCGACATTATGGCGAGCGTGGCGGAGGCGGCGAGTAGCACTATCGTCGGCAGTGCAAAATATACAAACGACGTCCAGTCCAGCAGGGGGAGCATATCTATCATAATATTTCTTTTTCTTTTTGCGGGTTAATATTCTTTTGGGAACTATCGCGGTATCCTACAAACAACATTATCGCTCCGACGAACAGCATAAAAAAGCCCAAATATACTCCCCACAGCCAATTGTCGTGTACAAGTTCGAATTCGGACATCGTACTCCAACGCCCTTCGTCGCGGTTGTAGTTGAGCTGATATATGTACCAGCTTTTGTAACGCAGAGGTTTGTTTACCTTTATCAGAGCTGTGTCTATATCGCTGTTGGAGGTGAAGAGTACTACTCGGCTGCTGTATTGTTTGGGTTCGGGGTCTGCCATCACCAGCGACAGACTGTCTGTAAGCTTCAGGCTGCGGTATGGGAATATATGGCTGCCTGCCGATACCCAGCCGTATAACGTAGGTTTGCCTTTTTGCGTTACGCTTACTTTTGCCGAATGTACTGCCCCGCGTGTGCGAAATTCTCTGAAAAGTACAGAATCTTTGCTGACGATAGCTGCCGAATATGGCATATATTCTGTAACTTTCACCTGCCAATCGGCTATATTGCCCTCAATCGGTACCGAATCGAGCGATAGCGACTCGGCTCTGCCGAGGGGAATGGGTTTACCCGAGGTATTGTTTATTATCATAAGTTTGGGCGGATACTCCTGCATCTCGAACTGCAACAACTCTATTGCCAAAGGTAGTTCGGTAAGTTTGCCCGTTGCCTCGTCTATTCCCTGCCATTCGGGGTATTCGCTATCGGTGTATGCTTGTAGACGATAACGTTGCATATCGGCAGCCGAGAGCAAACCGAAAAACATAGCCAGAAACAACCCTATGTGATTCATTGCGAAAGCAATATCACGCAAAATCAATCTCGAATGCCGTATTCTGTGAATAGTTACAAACCCGAGCACATAGAGCAGATACAGGTACATCAGAAGGAAGTACCACGTAGACAGTATATGGCTAAACCCTATTCTGTGCAACGGATGCATAAGTCCTGCTCCCATTGCGACGGGTATCTGCTTGGTGAAACCCATTATGAGCAACACTGCCAATAGTCCGCCGATAGACGAGAGTGTCGCTACCGTACCCGAAAAAAAGAACTGTACTTGTTTATTGTACCTGCCAAGTAATACGTAGCTCACTACTATGGCGAGTAAAAAAGCACTGCCCCAGATGATATTTTGCGGGAATACGAATGCACCTTGCGGAATATGTCCGACAGCGATTTGTAGTACTATGCCCACTACACCGAGAGCGGCGACAATAGCACAGGCTTGACGCCACCCCCACGTATCATTCCACATATTATATTAAATATCAGTGATATATTTGCCTCTACAAACAATGTCGTCTTTATTTCATAGCAACAAGTTTGCCCTTAGCCTTAGCCTCTTCGAGCCATTTTGGTACGACAGTCTTCAGGAACTTTTGCTTTTTGTCGTTGAGTTTCTGAGGGTCTAACCCTATGTAACGCTGTGCTTTCTCTTTGGTCGAAATGTCGGGCATAGGCACTGCTGCCGTGTAACCGTGGCGAGCCAATACTCGTGCTATCTCGAGCCGAGCCTGCATAGCGCGTTCCAGACCATTGCCCAAGATACGTGTTATCTCCTGTGGTGCGTGGAACGATGCTCCGTGCGATGCCACTCCGTAGTCCCAACGCCATTGCGACTGACGAATATATTTCAGTACGGGCTTCATCTCTGCTTCTGTCGCCCCTTTGTCCCAAGCAAACTTAGCCTCTATGTGGGCTTTTGCCAACTCGTCTTCGAGCTTGTTGCGTATCTCGTTTGCCTTGCGTTGGCGGTCGTATACGTTTTGTCGGAGCACCTCTTCGCTTTCGCGATGGCAGGTTTGGCACGTGCGGTCTATGTTAGCCAATGGGCTGGTAATGTGGTGGTCGCTGAATTTGACTCCGCCCTCGCTCTTGTATGGCATATGGCAGTCGGCACACGATACGCCTCTCTGTGCGTGTATGCCCTGCTGTGCTATCTCGAAGTCGGGATGCTGCGCCTTGAGTATCGGAGTGCGGCTGAGAGCATGTATATAGTCGTAATAATCGGCTTCGTCGTAATAACGCTCTGCGTCTTCCATAGTAAAGCCCTTGTCCCAAGGGAATGTCAGATATTTGCCGTCGCCTTTGAAGTAGTATTCTACGTGGCACTGTGCACATACCAGCGAACGCATCTCTTGGTGAGTAGCTTTGGTTATATCTACTCCTCGTCGTGCAAATGCCTCTACAAGAGCAGGTCGCGATATGCGTAAATCCATTGTCTCGGCATCGTGGCAGTCGGCACAACCGATAGGGTTCACTATCTCACTGCCCATCTGGCTCCATTTGCTTTTGTAGAAATTATCTACTCCTATTGCCTGCATCATTCTCGGTACGTCGGGGCTTTTACACGTCCAGCAGGTAGCCGGTTGTATATCGCCGTCGCCGTCTATGCCGGGGTTACCTGTACGCAGTGTGCGGGTAACATCTTCGATGGCGTGCATATGTCCTCGAGGTGAGGTATAGTCTCGCGAAAAGGCATATCCTGCCCAGAAAATCACCATATTGGGACGTTGCTCCAATACATCGACGGCTTGGCTACCGTTGAATTCGCTTCGGAAACTTGTGTCGGCTGTCTGTGTCCACGTCTCGTACTCACGAGGGTAATTGCCTTGATACATCGGGTTTTTTGCCTCTCCCTTTGCTATCTTATCTTTTTTGTTGGCGTAAATGGTTGTTATCTCTGCCCTGCGGTTTGTTATAGATGCCGCCAGAAGACCGAGGCAGAAGACAAATACCATTGCCCCGCCGAATATAGCCCAACCTTGCCAGGTCTTCAATTTCTTACGTTGTTCGCTCATAGTATAAATAGATTTAATTTTTATTCAATTGTTTACGCAGCCAAGTCGGTACGGGAGTTTTGGGGTAGGGGACAATGGCATTGGGCGTACCCGAAAGGCTTGTTTTGCCGTGTGGTACGTTGCGATGACAGTCCCAGCAGGCTCTATCCGTGCCGTGTCTTATATCTGCTTTACTCAGCATACCTGTCTTTACAAATTCCTGATTGAGTTGCGAGTGACACCTTACGCAATTTTCGTATATGACCACCTGACTTTCGGGGATAGCCTGCATCCGTTGCGGTTCGTTACGCATAGTGAAGACGTAGGAGTGTCTGAGTCCGTCGGTAGCCTTGAAGTAATATTTGGCAAAAATGCTTGTGTGTGGTACGTGGCAGTCGTTGCAGGTGGCTACGTTTTTGTGCGAACTGTGTTGCCAAGTGGCGTAGTATGGACCCATCACGTGGCAGTTGATACACACTTCGGGATTGTCGCTTAGATAGCTGTATGCCTTCGACATATATACGAGGTATGCCAGCAGACCGCAGAATGCACCCGCCATAATCAGAGCAAGCACCTGAAGATTGAAAGTAGGCAATACAGCCGACTTAAATCTTTGAAAATATGTTTTTATCCTACTTACCATAATACCATATACGTTCTATACAAATACTTCTGCGGGCAAAGGTATAAAAAAATATATAATCAAACGTTTTCTGTGAGAAAAAAATAAAAAACGGTGTTTTTAATAAAAAATATCTGTTTTTTAGCTTCTTGGTTGTATCTTTTTCAGATAAAAAATAAATTGCTCTAATACGAATTTTCTGCCCGTTTCGGGGTAATTGGCAGTTTCGATACGGAAATTGAAGTCGAAATCGGGGTTGCCGTCTGTGCCGCAAAACAGCGTTGAGTTGGCATTTGCCAAGATGTATAGTAAAGGAACGCTACTCTGTCTGCCTACGTCGAATACTACATCGAACGGTTTGTTTTTCAGTTGATTTAGTACCGTATCCGATGGCTTGCTGAAGATTGACAAGTCTTTCTTTGTGAAAACGACACGATTGGTAGCGGCACGCAAGGATGTCTCTTTGGCATTTATAACAGCACGATATAACCTGTTTGCCGTCTGCTTTGAGCATATTCTCGAGTTCGATTAGTTGCTCGAGGTCTTCGTCTCTGCCGATACCCCAAATCAGGAGGCAGGAATTTATATCGGAATAGCTCAGGAACTGCCTTTCGGGCTTTTGGCTTCGGCTTTTGCGTATTTTCCGAAAGACCATACTTCTGCTTATTTTCTGCAATGGACTCATTTTTACTAATCTATAAAGGGTTAAAACTTACCGTAATGTTTATTGTAATAATCTTGATATTCGCCCGATGTAACGTTTTTTATCCACTTTTCGTTAGCCAGATACCAATCGACTGTTTTTTCGAGCCCTTCCTCGAAGGTCAGCGACGGAGCCCAGCCCAGCTCGCGTTGCAGCTTCGACGAATCGATGGCATAGCGGAGGTCGTGTCCGGCACGGTCGGCTACGAAAGTGATGAGCTTTTGGCTCTCGCCTTGCGGACGCCCGAGTTTTCTGTCCATAATATTGCACAGAAGCCTTATGAGGTCGATGTTTTTCCACTCGTTGTTGCCGCCGATATTGTATGTGTCGCCATTTTTACCTCTGTGGAATATTATATCGATAGCGGCTGCATGGTCTTCGACAAAGAGCCAATCGCGTACGTTTTCGCCTTTGCCGTAGACAGGTATCGGTTTGTTGTTTTTTATGTTGTTGATGGCGAGCGGTATCAGTTTCTCGGGAAAATGGTGCGAACCGTAGTTGTTGGAGCAGTTGGAGATGACTACGGGCAATCCGTATGTGTCGTGGAAGGCACGTACGAAGTGGTCGGACGAGGCTTTAGATGCCGAGTAAGGCGAATGCGGAGCGTACTTCGTCTCTTCGGTGAAAAATGTGCCGTCGAACTCCAAAGCTCCGTATACTTCGTCGGTAGAGACGTGGTAGAATCGTTTGCCTTCGGGATTGTCCCTCCAGAGCTCTTTGGCACAGTATAGTAGGTTGCAAGTGCCCAATACGTTGGTACGTACGAATACAAATGGGTCTGTGATACTTCTGTCTACGTGACTTTCGGCAGCCAGATGTATGACGCCGTCGGGTTTGTATAGGTCGAAAAGCCTTTCTATCGCTTTAAAATCGGAGATATCTGCTTTCTCGAACTTATAGTTCGGTCGCGAGGCAATGTCGTCAAGATTTTCCAAATTGCCGGCGTATGTCAGAGTATCGAGATTGATTATTTTATAATCGGGGTAATTTGTTACAAATCGCCGTATTACGTGTGAGCCGATGAACCCTGCACCACCTGTGATAAAAATAGTTTTTGCCATTGTATGTTTACATTAAAATTATTTTATTTTGCAAAGGTACATTTTTTTGCGATAAAAGTAAAATTATAAACAAACGTACTATAACAATATCATTTTCCGTATAAACTTCTGATAGCGTATGTTTTGTAGTGTTTGTGCGTATTTGGGCTAATAAAAAAGTCTATTGCGAAGAATCAATAAAAAAGTGTTATTTTTGCACAAAATATGAGTTAGTCAAAAAAGAGATTTGTAGATGTCTGTTTTTCGTCCCAAAATCCTCGATATCGTAAAGAACTATTCGAAAGAGAAGTTTGTCGCAGACCTTATGGCGGGAGTGATAGTCGGTATTGTAGCCATTCCGCTGGCAATAGCTTTTGGCATAGCCTCCGGCTGTGGTCCTACCGAAGGGCTTGTTACTGCCATTATATCGGGATTTCTGATTTCGTTCTTCGGCGGCAGCAAGGTTCAGATAGGTGGTCCTACGGGTGCTTTCATCATCGTCGTGTATGGTATCATACAGCAACACGGACTTGGAGGGTTGCTTATATGCACTATTATGGCAGGTATTATGCTGGTATTGATGGGTGTTTTCAAGCTCGGCAATGTGATTAAGTTTGTGCCGTATCCTGTTATTGTAGGGTTTACGGCAGGTATCGCCGTTACTATCTTTTCTACTCAGATAAACGATATTTTCGGGCTTGGACTCAGAAATCTGCCTGCCAATTTCATCGACAAATGGATAATTTACTTCAAACACTTCTCCGCTACAGACCTGCTGACGCTGGGTATCGGTTTGTTGAGTATTGTTATAATAATATTTATGCCCAAGTTGTCGAAAAGAATCCCCGGTAGCTTGGTTGCAATAGTAGTGGTAACGGTTTTGGTATGGCTGCTCGGTCGCTTTGCAGGTGTCTCGGGCATACAGACTATCGGCGACCTGTATTCGCTGCCCACAGGGATACCTGCTCCGAAGATACCCGATTTGGGTATAGCCGAGGGGAGTACCGTTATTGATTTGATAGTAAGTCTTTTTCCCGCAGCCTTCACGATAGCGATGCTCGGAGCAATCGAGAGCCTGTTGTCTGCAATGGTGGCAGACGGCGTAATCGGCGACAAACACAACTCGAACACCGAACTGATAGGGCAGGGTATAGCCAATATAGTAACGCCGTTTTTCGGCGGTATCCCTGCTACCGGAGCCATAGCACGCACGATGACCAATATCAACAACGGCGGTCGGTCGCCGATAGCGGGCATAGTACACACCGTTACATTGCTTATGGTATTGTTGTTTTTGGGCAAATTTGTGGGGTATATTCCGATGGCTTGTCTGGCGGGTGTCCTTATAATGGTTTCGTACAATATGTGCGGTTGGCGTAGTATTGTGGCTTTACGCAAAATGCCCCGAAGCGACTATGCAGTTATGTGGGCGACTCTGGTGCTGACGGTGCTCTTCGACCTCACGATAGCTATCGAGATAGGGTTGCTTATGGCTGTGGTGCTATTCTTGAAACGCACGTCGGAGGCTACGTCTATCAAAATATTCGGCTCGGAGATAGACCCCAACATAGAGAGCGACCTCGAGCTGCACGAAGAGAAGCTGCAAGTGCCACACGGCGTGGCTGTCTACGAGATAGACGGACCTTACTTCTTCGGCGTAGCCAACAAATTCGACGAGATTATGACTAAGGTAGCCGATAAACCAAAAATACGTATCATACGTATGCGGCGTGTCCCCTTCATAGACTCTACCGGACTGCACAACCTCGAAAATCTCTGTCGGCAATCGGACAGACAAGGTATCGTTACCATACTTTCGGGTGTTACTATGCAGGTACGCAAGACATTGCTCAAAGCCAAATTCGATAATATTATACCCAAGGATTATATCTGCTCGCATATTAATGTTGCATTGAAAAAAGCAGATGAAATATTGAATAATAACCGATGAAATGTATTTACAAAAAAATATTTCCAACTATTTGATAATTAATAAAAAACGAAATACGAAATAATGAACAGAAAGATACGGATTCACAAAGAGGGACGAATCATACTTATATCGATGTTTATATTGTTGGTAACCATCAATCTTATATTCCACTTCAATAAGCCTTTCGGTACGGCGTTCATCATCAATTTGTTGTTGTCGGTATGTACGTTCGGCTTCTTTTTGTATTTTTTCCGAAATCCCGAACGAATAGTCGAGACAGACGATGATTCGCTTGTGATAGCTCCTGCCGACGGGCGTATCGTTGCAATAGAAGATGTAGAGGAGTATGAATATTTCGAAGGGCAAAAGATGAAGCAGGTATCGATATTTATGTCGCCATTCAACGTACACGCCAATTGGTATCCTGTCAATGGTAAAGTGTTGTATTCCAGACATCATTCCGGTAGACATAAAGCGGCATATCTGCCTAAATCCAGTCACGAAAACGAGCGTTCGACTGTGGTGATAGAGTCTACCACGGGCAAAAAAATATTGGTCAGGCAGGTTGCAGGAGCCTTGGCACGCCGCATAGTAACTTACGCCGCTCCGAACCATCCTGCGCAGCTGAATAATCATCTCGGGTTTATCAAGTTCGGGTCGAGGGTAGACCTCTATCTGCCTGTGGATACCGAGATATTTGTAACTTTGGCAGAACAGACTAAAGGAAACGAAACGGTGATAGCCCGTCTGCCCGACTGACGTTAATCTAATAGAAAAGAAACCGATGGCAAAGAGTAATATATTTGTTTTAGTACTTGTAACTTTTATTGTCGCTTCGTGTAGCAGCAAGACGGTGATTACCTTCAACTTACGACATCCGTATGCTATGTGCGAATACGACGGCGGTATCCTTATCTCCAACTTCGGCGGCGACTCTGTCAATTATAACAATACGAAAGCGACAGGTTTCGTAACCTATTACAAAAACGGTAGCAACCGAGTGGTGATACCTGCCGGCAACGGATTGTATTCACCTAAGGGAATGGCTGTCAAAGAGTCGTTCCTGTTTGTTGCCGATGTCAATAAAATTGTCGTTTTCGACCTTGACGGATACAAAAAAGTCGACGAAATCGAGTTTCCTCAGGGCGATGCCTTTGTCGGTGACCTTTTGGTGATGGGCAATGCGCTTTTTGCCTCTGTCGCCAACTACGACAGGATATACCTGCTCGATATTACCGCTCCTCGGCAGATAGACCACACTTCGCTATTGGAATATGTGGAGCTACCGTGCCCCTCTACGCTGAAACTGATGGGCGAGTATATCCTCGTCAGCTCCAACTCATTCGGCAAAGCCGACCGTGAGGATAAGATAATACATATTATCGACGATTTGGGCAATCCGTCGATACGCCCGATAATACACGAACACGGCGATTATCAGGGATTGGCTTTTTCGCCGAACAAGACGAGGCTTATCTTTTGCAATCAGGAACGTAACGGTTATATCGGCAATCTTGTTTTCGAGAATGGCGAATATAGCTACGAGCAGTTAACAGACGACAAGTCGCTGCTAAACTCTCTACTACTACTCGATGGCAAGATGTATATATGCGATTTGTTAAATAGCAAGATATATATAAAAGAACTCATAGAGTTCGACAACTTCTCGGGGATTATCAAAACAGATTGAGGTATAATTATTTATCAACCTATCGGTTTATATAAAAATGTTTGTAAAGGTCAATGCAGCAGCAGTACAGGGCATAGATGCGACGATGATAGCCGTGGAGTCCAATACCACGGGCGGCACTCGGTATATGCTCGTCGGACTGCCCGACAATGCCGTCAAAGAGAGCCTCGAGCGTTTCTTCTCGGCAATCAAACACAATGGTATAACCTTCCCTCGCAAAGCCTGCGTCATCAATCTCGCCCCGGCAGACATACGTAAAGAAGGCTCTGCTTACGACCTGCCTATTGCCATCGGTATTCTGGCTGCCAACGAGATAATAGACGGCGAAGACCTCGACCGATATGTGCTTATGGGCGAGCTTTCGCTCGACGGCTCGCTGAAGCCCATCAAAGGAGCTCTGCCAATAGCTATTCTGGCTCGCGAAATGGGTTACAAAGGATTTATCCTTCCCCGAGAGAATGCCTGCGAGGCTGCCGTCGTCAACGACCTCGATATATACGGAGTAGATAATCTGAAAGATGTAGTGGAGTTTCTCAACCATAAGCTGGAGCTACCCAAAACAGAAGTAGATACGCGTAGTATGTTTTTCGCCAATATAAACGGTTTCGATATGGACTTTGCCGACGTCAAAGGACAAGAGGGCGTCAAACGTGCACTGGAGGTAGCTGCCGCGGGAGGACACAATATAATAATGATAGGTGCTCCCGGTGCGGGAAAATCGATGATGGCTAAACGGCTGCCGTCGATACTGCCTCCCCTCACTCTGCGCGAAGCTCTGGAAACCACCAAAATACACTCGGTGGCGGGCAAAATACACGGAGGCTATTCGCTTATATCGCAACGTCCGTTTCGTAGTCCGCACCATACCATATCGGACGTGGCTCTGGTAGGCGGCGGCACCTTCCCGCAGCCGGGCGAGATATCGCTTGCCCACAACGGCGTACTTTTTCTCGACGAACTACCCGAATTTAAGCGAACCGTGCTCGAGGTGATGCGTCAGCCCCTCGAAGACCGTAAGATATCTATCTCGCGGGCAAGGTTTGCTACCGAATATCCGGCAAGTTTTATGCTTGTTGCCTCGATGAACCCCTGTCCGTGTGGATACTACAACCACCCCGACAAGCAGTGCGTATGCACTCCTTCTATGGTGCAACGCTATCTGAGCCGTATTTCGGGACCGTTGCTCGACAGAATAGATATGCACATAGAGATAGTGCCCGTACCGTTCGAGAAGTTGGCAGAGATACGCAGTGCCGAGAGTAGTGCTGCCATACGCGAACGCGTTGTGAAAGCGCGGGCAGTACAGCAGAGACGCTTCGAAGACTTCCCCGAAATACACTGTAACGCTCAGATGTCGTCGAAGATGATACAGCAGTATGTATCACTTGACGAAGAGGGGCAGAACCTGCTCAGAGTGGCTATGCAACGAATGAACCTCTCGGCAAGAGCTTACGACCGAATACTGAAAGTATCCCGTACGATAGCCGACCTCGACGGCAGCCCTGCGGTGCAGAGCAGCCATATAGCTGAAGCAATCAACTACCGAAACCTCGACCGTGAAGGTTGGGCTGGGTGATTATATGCTCTTTTTATGGTTTCTGAGGTTAGGTAGTTTCCGTTAAATAGTGAAATTTATAGGAAGCGTCATATTTGAGGATGATTTCGGTCGATGTAGGCGAAGCTGTCGGCAGGCGACCTGTCTACACCGCAGGGCGTAAAAAGAGAGGGTGCATCATTCCGATACACCCTCCCCTCTTAAAAATATCACTTTATGTCTTTTTGATATAAAACAATTAGTTTTATTTACTTGGATTGATACAAATTATAGTACCCAAAACCCAACACCTAAAACCTAACCCCCAACTTACTTCCTTTCGGCTATGAATATGGAGTAGGCAATGCTTTTGTCGGCAAGTTTGTAGAGCTCTTTGCCGTTTTTCCATACTTTGGCAACATCTTCTGAGCCCTCGTTTTCGAACCCTGCCACATATACATCGCCGTTGTGTACCACTATGGATTTAGCTGAACCATCATTGGTAAGATCGTAAAGTTCCTCGCCGTTTTTCCATACTTTTGCGGCACTTCCTTCGTCCCCTGCCACATATACATCTTCACCGACTACATATACGGAGTAGGCATAGGCATCTTTAGAGCCGGAGGTATGGAATATCTCCTTTTTGTTTTTCCACACTTTGGCTACCCATTTTGTGCCGTTGTGCTCACTGCCTGCGGTATATACATCTTCGCCTACCACGAATATAGAGTAGGAATCGGTATTATTAGAGCCATCGGTAAGGGCAAATAGTTCGCTGCCGTTTTTCCATACTTTGGCAACATATGTTGTGCCGTTGTGTGCACTACCTGCGGTATACACATCTTCGCCTACCACAAATACGGAGTAGGCATCGGCATTTTTAGAACCATCGGTAAGGGCAAAGAGTTCGCTGCCGTTTTTCCATACCTTGGCGACATATTTCATGCCTTTTATCTCATAGCCTGCGGTATATATGTTGCTACCCGCTACGAATACGGAACGGGCGAAGGCATTTTTAGAGCCGTCTGTAAGGTTGGTGACAGTTTTGTTTTTCCAAAGTTTGGCGACTTTGCCTTCGTACCCTGCGCTATATACATCTCCGCCTACCACGAATACGGAGCGGGCTTCGGCTTGTTTAGAGCCATCCGTAAGTTCGTATAGCTCTTTGCCGTTTTTCCACACCTTGGCTACAAAGTTTGCCGCACTCTGGTCACAGCCTGCCACAAAGATGTCTATCTCCTTGGGCAGTTCGGGCGGTTCGGGTGGGTTGGACGGCGTTTCGGGTGAGTTGGGTGAGTTGGGTTTGCAGGCAGTGAAGCCTATTGCTAACATTGCTGCCGCTACAGCTACAATCAAAAATGCTTTTTTCATAATAAATGCAATTTTTAAGTGAATATTATTTTTTACTTAACGTTTGGGCTATACTGAAAAATCACAGCCTTGGCAACCGCTTGGCTGCACAACTGTGATATGGGTATAATTGTCGATGTGTGGCGTAAAACACTATTGATTAGCAATTTGTGTGGAGTGAATCACTCGAAGACACGCCCGCAGGGGCTGCCTTCGGTCTCGTAGAGCGACGATAGTATGGCTTTTACTTTTGCTGTCATAGCTATTTTTCTCGTTTTGAGGTCATTATCCGATGGCAAAGATAATATATTTTTCCCAATTCAAAGAAACTATTACGAAAAAATTTTGTTTAAAAAATTATCTTCCGCCCCGAAAAAAAATAGAGATAAGCATTGCGGCTTATCTCTACTCGTCTCTTTTTATCTATAATCGGAGTATACGCTACTCAAATGAGAGCCAAACCATTGATATATGTGTATATACAACTTACGATACCGACCGCCAAGATACCTGCGAAGCAGATAACCATACTGATACGGCTGTATGCGTCGGTTCGGAACGTACCTACCGATTGGTCTTCGGGTTTGTTGATATACATCGCTTTGACTATCATAAGGTAATAATAGAGCGATATAACGGTATTGAGCAATGCGATGAAAACCAGCACGTAGAACCCTGCCGAAGCTGCCGACATAAATATGAAGAATTTACTGAAAAATCCTGCAAAGAACGGTATGCCTCCGAGCGAGAATACGGCAAGCATCATCAGTAGTGCGAGTTTCGGGTTCGATTTGCTGAGTCCGTTGAATGCCGCTATCGACGTATCGCCTCCGTTTTCGTTTTCTACTGCCGATATTACGGCAAAGGCTGCAAGGTTGGAGAATACGTATACCAGCACGTAAAACACTGTGGCAGTGATACCCATAGGATTGTTGGCGATGATGCCGAGTACTATATATCCTGCCTGCGAAATGGACGAGAAAGCGAAGAAACGCTTTATATCGCTCTGACGCAGAGCAAATAAGTTACCCAAAGTGATTGTTACCACCGAAAGTCCCCAAACGATACCTTGCCATATACCATGTACGTTGCCAAACACCTTGAACAGAGCAAACAGAAGGGCAAAGGCTGCTGCTCCCTTCGATACTACCGACAGATATGCCGTTACGCTTGTGGGTGCTCCCTCGTAAACGTCGGCTGTCCACAGGTGGAAAGGCACGAGCGACATCTTGAAGCCCAGCCCGCCGAAGAAAAACACAAGACCTACCAACACTATCGGTGAGGCGGCAATGGCTGCTGCCATATCGGTGAAGTAGAATGTGCCCGTAGCTCCGTAGAGAAACGACAGACCAAACAACATAACTGCCGACGACAGAGCCGAAATCATCACGAACTTGACACCTGCCTCTGCCGACTTTTGCTGATGTTTGTTGAAGGCGGCAAGCGTAGCCAAAGGCAACGACGCCATCTCCATACCGATGTACAACATCATAAAGTTGCCTGCCGAAATCATCATATACATTCCCAGCAGGGTAATGAGCGTTATTGTGAAATATTCAAAACGTTTGTCGCGTACCTCTTTAGAGTTTAGCCACTTATATGTTTGCAAGAAGACCATAAACGTTGCCACATTCAACAGGCTTTTCATAAATCCCGTCATCTCGGTAGCCACGAACATACCGCCAAAGGCTTCTCCCTGTGGTTTGAGGAAAAAACTTACAACCGTAAGACCTGCGAATAGTACGCACGCAAGCGGATAGAACCACTTTTTGTCTTTGGAGCCCACTACATCGCAAAAGAACAGTATCAGAAACACCGCTATCAGTCCTATCTCGTGTTGCATCAATAAAAAATTACTGAAATCCATATCTTTTATCTATTCGTTTACAAATTAATAAATTAAACCAAAGCAGCACCCAATTTGTTTATTATCGGTACAAGACTGTCTGATATTATATGAGAAATACCGAACGGATAGAAACCCATAAATGCTATTGCCACTATGAGTCCTACGGCTGATACTTTCTCGTACCAAGCGGCGTCGGGCAGTCCTATATGGTGGTTGTCCTGAATGGGACCGTAAAGAAATTTTCCTATCGTACGAAGGATATACACTGCCGTAATGACGATAGAACAACAAGCGATTATCGTAAACACGGTGTAGAACACGCCTTTGTTTTGGAATGCTCCTACGAATATTGTCATCTCGGCAACGAATCCGCTAAGACCCGGCAGTCCCAACGAAGCAAGACCTGCTATAACGTAACATACAGAGGCGAAAGGCATTATCTTCATCAATCCGCCCATTTCGCGAATATCGCGTGTGTGTGTGCGTCCATAGATGAGACCTATGAGCGAGAAGAAGAGTGCCGTCATCAGTCCGTGCGACAACATCTGCATCACAGCACCCGTCATTGCCGTCTGGTTGAGCATAAGTATGGCAAACAATACCAAACCGCAGTGGCTCACAGACGAATAGGCGTTGATATACTTCAAGTCGGTCTGTACTACTGCACTAAATGCTCCGTACACCACCGATATACCCGTAAGTATGAGGAATATCCAACCCAGTTCGTGAGCGGCTTCGGGCATAAGATATATAGCTACGCGGAAACAGCCGTATCCGCCGAGCTTCATCAGTACGCCTGCGTGCAACATAGACACCGAGGTAGGTGCAGAAGCGTGACCGTCGGGACTCCAAGTGTGGAACGGAAACAGAGCACCGAGCACACCGAAACCCAAGAACGTTACGGGAAATATCCATCGTTGATGTTCGATAGGAATACGCACGCTGTTGGCTATATCCACTATATTGAATGTAGTTGCTCCCGAAGCGAAGAATATACCGATGATACCTATCATCAAGAATGCCGAACCACCCATAAGCATAAGGGTCAGCTTCATTGCCGAATACTCTTTTTTGCCCGTTCCCCACAGACCTATAAGCAGATACATCGGTATGAGGGCGACTTCGTAGAACATAAACATAGAGAACAAATCTATGGTGATGAAAAAGCCGAATACGCCGATTGTAAGCAGGCAGTACCAGAGGAAAAACTCTTTTGCCATATCCATATTCCACGACGAAAATACGCCTGTAAATACGATAATCGACGACAAGGCAATCATCATCACCGATATGCCGTCTACGCCCAGTGTCATCGTGATATTAAGCGGAGCGTACCACGTCCAGCTCTGTACCAGAAGCATCTCGGCATCGGGGTTGGCGGCTCTCTCTCGTAAAAAAGTAACGACCAACACAGCGGTAAGAGCCAAAAGAGCGGTTGCTCCCGTTACCATAACGGCACGTATCGATTTTATGTCTTTGCAAAGAAACAAAAACAATATCATCAAGACAGGGACTACTACAAATAAACCTAAGATATTCATATATATATTCCTTATTATTTTTTATTATTAATTACTGGTAAGATTATCAACCCAATATACGTTACCTCTTAAGCGATGACAACTACTTACCCAGAAGTTTGGTATTGAGTGAGCCGTTATCAAAAAACAGTTCCCTCCCATCTTGGCAGCTTCTTTCAAAGCCGCTCTTTGTACAGTTTCGTATTTACAATTAGTAGTAAATCCGGTATCTCCTATATAAACAGTCCCAAGTAATACAGCTCCTTCTGGTAATTCTGATTTTTGGGTGAATACAGTAACCTCACCTTCATAAGGAGGTCTACCTTCTATATATTTTGCAACCGACTTGTAGACATTACAAGATACGAATACTACAACAGTCAAGGCAAGAACAAAAAATTTTCTCATATTCTAATTGTTGATTGATAATATGATATTTACACGAAAATCAGTACCAATATGGTTATCAGAATAGTACCTGCTACCAAGAATGCCACATAACGCTGCATCTGTCCCGATTGCAATCCGCGTACACGGTGCGATGCCTTTTGTGTTACGTTGGCTATGTTGTCCATAGTACCGTCTATGACGTGTCTGTCGAACCACGCTATGGGACGGCTTACACAGTTGAATATCACTTTTTTGGTGATAAACATCCAAACCTCGTCGAGATAGAACTTGTTGAGGCTTGCCGTATACAGTCCTTTCAGTCGGGCGGCGACGGCGGCGGGTTTGTTGCTGTCTTTGAAGTACATCGTATAGGCAACGACGATTCCCACAATGGCTGCTACGACACTGAGCGATGCCACTACCATATCTATGTGCATCTCGAACGGCTTATTGTCGGACGAGATAAACTCCGAGAACGGTATGAGACCCGTAAATACGGAGAAAACGGCAAGTATCATAAGCGGAATAGCCATCGGTAAGCCGCTTTCGTGCGGTTTGTGCTCATAGTCCCTTTTGCCGTTGAAGAATATGCCGAAATATAGGCGGAACATATAGAATGCCGTCAGTCCTGCTACTATCCACAGAGTCCAGAATATTATCGGCTGGTTGTGGAAAGCCGC
>ERZ772917.485-NODE-485-length-28200-cov-6.763546_pt1 | contig 28200 bp, 24 predicted proteins | sample MGYA00511187_ERZ772917 | MGnify/ENA primary metagenome ERZ772917 (study PRJEB29015, sample SAMEA2737925) | human oral metagenome | biome: human oral; feature: human-associated habitat; material: dental | place: China | collected 2012 ...
AAGTTCCTTTCAGTTTTTAAGATAAGTGTATATGGTTATTCTAGTATAAAGTAATGAAAAGAAAAGAGGGGGTTTATGGGTTGTTCTGCCTAGATTTTAGCTGCTTTAAAGCTAAATGACATGAGGATTTGGAGTTATAACTAACCAATAGATGGGCTAGTTATGTAGTTTAGCCTGATCTGGCAAAATAGAACCATCAAAGATATTTTGAAGATCAGCTTCTTCAAGGGATTCTTTTTCAAGTAGGGCGTTAGCTACACGATCAAGAACTGCGCGGTTTGCCTCAAGTACTAGTTCGGCACGTCGAGCAGCCTCTTCGGTTAACTGCTTAATTTCTTGATCGATTAATTCGGCTGTTTTCTCTGAGTAGGGCTTACCAGTGCTAATTGTATAATAACCTGAGTCTTCGGAAGGGAAAACGAGATTACGGGTTTGATCACCCATACCTTCACGGGTAATCATTTCCTTACTGAGCTCAGCAACGTGTTTAAGATCGGAGGAAGCACCAGTAGTAACACTGTCTTGGCCAAAGATAAGTTTTTCGGCAATACGGCCGCCCATGGCACGAGCAAGAACATCCTTAAGCTCATAGATGGATTTATAACTACGGTCTTCTGGGGGGAGGAACCAGGTCACACCGCCAGTATGCCCACGTGGGATGATGGTGATCTTATGCACGGGATCAGAATCGGGAAGAACGTGGCCAACAATGGCGTGACCAGCTTCGTGATAAGCGGTAATTTTACGCTCCTCCTCATTCATAACCTTTGATTTTCGTTCAGGACCGATAGCGACGCGTTCAAAAGCTTCGGTAACGTCAGCGCTAGTGATTTCCTTATGTCCTTCCCTGGCAGCAGTAATGGCAGCTTCGTTAGCGATATTAGCTAAATCAGCACCGGAAGAGCCGGCGGTTTTGGCAGCTAAGGCGTCAAGGTCAACGGATTTGGCAGTAGGTTTATTTTTGAAATGGACATTTAGGATGGCGAGACGGTCTTTGCGCTCTGGTAGAGTAACGTCAACGTGGCGGTCGAAACGCCCTGGTCGAAGAAGAGCCTTATCTAGCATATCAACGCGGTTAGTGGCAGCGATAACAATCACGCCAGATTCGTTATCAAAACCATCCATTTCGACAAGAATCTGGTTGAGTGTTTGTTCGTCTTCACGGCCAGCACCACCTCTAGCATCACGTTTATGAGCAACGGCATCAATCTCATCAATAAAGATAATACTAGGAGCGTTCTTTTTAGCCTTACTAAAGAGGTCGCGAACGCGAGAGGCGCCAACACCGACGAACATTTCAGCAAATTCGGAACCCGAGATGCTGAAAAATGGAACGTTAGCCTCACCAGCTACGGCACGTGCCATAAGAGTTTTACCAGTGCCTGGGTCACCGGCGAGTAAAACACCACGGGGGATCTTGGCACCAAGTTTTTCGTATTTTTTCGGATTCTTGAGGAAATCAACAATTTCGGTTAGGTCTTGTTTGGCGGATTCGTTACCAGCAACATCGGAGAAAAGGACGCGTTTTTTATCCGGGCCATAGAGCCTAGCACGTGCTTTACCAAAACCCATATTTTCTTTGTTGATATTCTGGGCCTGACCGAGTAAGCGACTAAAGAGGAGGATGGCGATGACGACGGGGACGGCGATAGTAAGAATATTGATGATAAGTTCGGTGTAATTGATGGGCTCAACATAATGGATGATGGGATATTTTTCTTGGCACTTTTTGAGATCCTCGCCGGTCTTATTTTGACAGTGGTTGACTAAGCCCTGCTCATAGAGAGTGCCAGAACCATCTTTACGAGAGACTTCGGTCGGAACGTCTTTATCTTTAAGAGTAATCTCAAGGTTGTTGCCTGAAACGGTGATTTTTTTAATATTGCCATGTTCATCGTTGGCACGGGAAATCACGTCAGAGAGAGGAACTTCCTTCATTTTGAGAGAATTAGAGCCAAAAAGATTAAGGCAGTACATGAGAAAGAGGATCGAAATAATAGTAAAAACAACTGAGCGCAGGGCGTTTGATTTATTGTTTTTGGTTAAATTGACTTTGGGTTTACTATTAATTGGGTTTTGGGTTTTCATGAATCTCCTTGAACAGATAGTAATATATTAACATAACATTGCATTTTTAGGGGGGGTGTGGTAAATTTGACAGTAGCGGGGCGTGGCACAGTTGGTAGCGCGCGGCGTTTGGGACGCTGAGGTCGCAAGTTCGAGTCTTGTCGCCCCGACCATATCTAAAACAGACCGCATGGAGGTCGTTTTTTATTTCATTGAATATACTAGCTAAACTGCAAAATTCAGTATGTTAGGTGACCATTCTACTAAAACTTAAGTTCACGTATTTCGTCTAAATTAATACCTTTCTCTGAATATAATGTTTGGATATCAGTTGTAATCACTTGCTCTTCATTGAATCCTAAATTTTTTGCATACTTTTTTACATCTTCTTCATCTTTTGATTCAATTTCAAGGATATATCCAAGTTTTGGCCAATGGTCTATGGATATTTTTGTATTTTCTATGATAAAATCGTCTCTAGTATTCTCCTGATATGATTTATGTGATAAACCTAATTTCTCAAGTATTATTAAAGTCTCATCAAAATCATTTACAATAATCTCCCATTCATTGGTGCCGGATAAAGAATTATTTACTATTTCTTTAAGTGTTAATGTTGTTTCTTTCCCATCGGTCCTTAATCTACCCCAACGACCATCAACTTTTGGAATAGTATCAAATGTATAGCGCTTATAATCGTAGAACCCTAATGGCTTGGCTCCCATCTTAATGATTCTGTTCCTAACTTCCTCTGGATTAATATTTATAATTCTACCTTCAATTTCCACGGACATAAGTTTCTCCTACTATTATGAAGTAAGTATAATATATTAGGCTTCTGCAGAGGTCTAATATTTTCTTATATAAAAAATTTATCTGCTATAATTTCAAAACTAAACTACAAGCATATTAAATGCAGTAAATAATCTCGAGAGTTTCTTGAGCCTTCAGTTTTGCGATTTTTGATGAGTGGGTTTTTAGCCATTCATCAGTGGCGCGGGCGGAGCCTGGAAGTTCCGGATTATTATAATCATGGACGACAATAATAGAGCCTGGTTGCATTTTAGACTCAAGAAGAGAAAAGCTAGTTTTGATTGAAGAATAGAGATCTCCATCAAGAAAAGCGAAGCAGATTTTTTCAGGAAGATCTTTGTCGGGGTCTAGGTCTTCGAAAAAGGCCTTTTTAATTTTTGGGAGAGGAGGAGTTTGACGTTTGAATTTTTCAATGACTTCACGCTTAGTGACAAAGAGTTCACCGGATTTGAACTGATCACCGGCAGCAGAGCTGTCTTCCCTGGTTTTTTCAGGAAGTCCAGCGAATGAATCATACAGCCAAAGAGTCTTGTTTGTTTTTTGTAACTCCCGCTGAAAAAGAATTGAGGTGTCGCCCTTATAACAGCCAAATTCAACCACATCCCCAGGACAGTTTTGAAATAAAACTTGACGAAGAAGAGTCAGGAGAATCGTTGTTTCAGCGGAAGAAACTTGTGAAACTGTATTTTTGCTTGAATGGCTTCTGGACATAGTGGATAATTCTAGACTGCAATGAGGATGTAGCCAATTTTATTTCTTTCTGATAAAAAATGCAGTGATGAAGCCGGCAGTAGAGGCAGAAATGATATCGCCCATTGTGTCGTTGATGCCGGGAGCATTTAATTCTTGCATATGTCCACCGAAAAGTTTGTCATAAGAAAATTCATAGCACTCCCACATGGCGGCAGTAAAGACGACGAAACAGATAATAAAGAACAGGGCAAAACCGGAACTATAGACTTTACGCTTGATAGTGGATTTGCCTGAAGAGCCGTTTTGGGTAGCGACTGTTTTACCAGATTGAGCAGTGGCCTCTTTGCCATCATAGAAACGATCAAGAACCTCCTTGCCACCAAAGGCAGCAAAAACTCCGCTGAGAGTATGGACAATTTTGTCATAGCTCGGGTTGCCCATGATGATAATAGTTTTATACCAATCGAGATCAATACCAAGAATCATGGCGATGACTAGAAAAGCGTTATAGATAAGCTGGAGTTTTGTCGTAGTGGAGAGACTTAGCTTTGCGAGCAGTTCTGGGATATAGGGAAGGATGATAGTCACGAGATAGCTGGGAAGTTTATGCCAAGTAGTGGGAGAAACAAAATGAAGAATGACAAAAAGAAGACCAACCAGGCTGATTGTGAGTTTGAGGAGCCAATTAATTTTTTCTAATTTGGATAGGCTGAGATATTTTCTAAATATTTTTTGCATGATTAAAATGTCCTTTTTTATAGGTTAAATATATCATATCAGAGATTTTTACCTTTAAAAAGAATATGCGAAATAAAGGACAAAAACTAGGACTTCTCTAACGTTTGTTTAACAAATTCCAGTAAACTGTCCTGGGTGTTCTCTAGTTTACCATCAAGGATAAGGGTGAGGAGTTGTTTTTTCATTGCACCGATGGCTTGACCGGAAAATCCAAGTTCTTTGAGGGCGTGACCATTTAGAGCAAGTGTATTGACGGTAAGTCCTGGTTGTGCGAGTTTTAAAGCTTCAGCATATTTTTGCTTGAGGTTTTGCTCAGCAAGCAAGTCAGCCTCGGTTTTAATGCTACCCTTAGCGCCATTATCTGCAATGGTTAGTTCGACTAATCTGGCTGACTGTTCAACGCCAAGCTGGCGAATGTATTTGGCCATAGTTTTCGTGGAAGGATCGCCGTGAAAAGCCATGTGGTTGGCGATAAGCTCAGTTGATTTTTCAATGATTTCCTTTGGGAGACGGAGACGTTCTAGGATGTCTTTTGCTAGAAGCGCTCCAGCCTCTTCGTGCCCGTAGTAGTGACCAATGCCGCGTTCGTCCGTAGTGCGAGTTTTTGGCTTTGCGAGGTCATGAAATAGGGCTGCGTATCTTAGAATAGGATCAGCATTGACGCCATCGACGACATCGATAATATGAGAGAAGAGGTCAGGTTCTTGATGATGAGGGTTGTCCTGCTGGTAACCATAAGTCTCTTTGAATTCGGGAATAATTTGATCCAAGACATGCGTTTCCTGCATGGCGATTAGGGTGTTTTTAACATTATCACCAGTGAGGATTTTAGTTAGTTCAAGATTGATGCGGTCTGGAGAAATAGTATCTAACTCTGTGCGGTATTCAAAAATGGCTTGTGCGGTTTCGGGGGCGAGATGAAAGCCTTTAGTCGAAGCAAAACGGAAAGCGCGCATGATGCGTAATCCGTCCTCCTTCACTCTTTGACTGGGGTCGCCGATGAACCTAATAGTGCGGTTTTTAATGTCATCTTGCCCGTTAAATAAGTCTACGATACCTCGTTGCGGATTATAGGCTAGGGCATTGATAGTAAAGTCACGTCGTGAGAGATCATCCTCAACGTGTTCAACGAAGCCGACTTCTGTTTCGGCGCGGTTCTTGGCGTTGAGATCCTGGCGATATTGAGCAATTTCGTAATCTTCCCCGTTGTAATTGATGGTAATAATCCCAAAAGCCTTACCAACTTCTTTATGTGGGCAGGAGGCAAAGAGCTCAGCGACGGTTTCATAATTAAGGTTGGTGGTAAAGTCATAATCTTTGGGTTGCTTGCCTAACAAAGTGTCACGGACGGCGCCACCAACAATAAAGCCTTCGCCAGCTAGATTGAGCCTGTCTAAGATAGCATTGACGTCTGCTGGTAGAACCATCTTTTCGTAGTTTGGCTGATCAAACTCAACAGTGGAAGAAGAGATTTCATGTCGAGTGCTTGCTAGTGGATCTACAAGATCTGATGGTTGGTGAGAACCATAATCTATGGAATCTGAAGGCAGAAAAGACATCATTTTTGAAGCGACTTGGGATAAGTCTCGGTCCAGGCGAGAGGGTTTTATCGGTTTTTTGAGTTTATTTTTCTGCTCTGGAGTCATACCTGAATTATAGCATAAACTTTTACAAAATTTATCGGAGTGAAGTGTACTAACTCGAAGTTTGAGAAAACAACAAAACATCCACCAAGTTATTTTGGTGGATGTTAAGAGTGTTGGAGTTAGTTGTTTTACTTATCAACAACTTCACCTTCAACTGGTTCTCCATCTGCTGGTTTTTCAGAAGAGTCTGAGCTGGTAGTATTTGAAGAGTCGTTGGGAGCAGATTGGTAAAGCTTAGCGCCAATCGGCATGACTTTGTTGGACAGTTCTTTGACGGCTTCTTCGTATTGGGCAGGATCGGCGGCTGAATCTTTGAGTACTTGCTTTGCTTCTTCAATAGCTTTCTTGATGGTCTCTTTATCTTCATCAGAGATCTTATCTTTATATTCGTCAGGCATCTTTTCGTAGTGATAAATTGTCTGCTCGAGTTTATTTTTTGCATCAATAGCTTCACGTTTCTTCTTATCCTCATCAGCATGAAGTTCAGCGTCTTTCTGAGCTTTCTCAATATCCTCTTTAGACATATTGCCGGAATCCTGAATCGTGATGCTTTGTTCTTTGCCGGTTCCCTTGTCTTTAGCGGTAACGTTTAAGATACCGTTGGCGTCAATATTGAAAGTAACTTCAATCTGAGGGACACCGCGAGGGGCGGGGGCGATCCCATCTAGGATGAACCGGCCAAGAGATTTGTTGTCAACAGCCATCTCGCGTTCACCTTGTAGAACGTGAATTTCTACTTGTGGCTGATTATCGGCGGCAGTAGAGAAGGTTTCTGATTTGGAAGTTGGGATAGTGGTATTGCGTTCAATAAGCTTAGTAGAAACACCACCCATAGTTTCGATACCGAGAGAAAGTGGAGTGACATCTAGGAGTAGGACATCCTTGACGTCGCCTTGCAAAACACCACCCTGAATAGCGGCTCCCACAGCTACAACCTCATCTGGATTAACTCCTTGCATTGGCTCCTTACCAAAGAGAGCTTTAACTTTCTCAACTACGGCCGGCATGCGAGTCATACCGCCAACCATGACGATTTCATTGATGTCTGAAGTTTTAAGTTTGGCATCTTTCAGGGCTTTTTCCACTGGTCCAGCCAAGCGATCCAAGAGAGGCATGACTAATTCTTCCATCTTGGAGCGGGTCAAAGTATATTCAAAATGCTTTGGACCGTCAGCATCGGCAGAAAGGAACGGAAGATTGATATCGGTCTCCTTGGCGGAGGAAAGCTCCTTTTTAGCTTTTTCGGCTTCATCCTTAACTCGTTGCATCGCAGCGGCATCATTCTTAATATCAATGCCAGACTCATCTTTGAAACGATCGCAGAGGAAGTTAACAATAACGTTATCAAAATCCTCGCCACCAAGGTGGGTGTCGCCGTTAGTGGATTTAACCTCGAAAACGCCATCGCCAAGTTCAAGGATAGAAACATCGAAAGTACCACCACCAAGGTCGAAGACGACGATCTTTTCTTCATTCTTTTTCTCAAGCCCATAGGCAAGGGCAGCTGCAGTTGGTTCGTTAATAATACGTTTTACTTCAAGTCCAGCAATTTTTCCAGCATCCTTAGTCGCTTGACGTTGGGAGTCATCAAAGTAGGCAGGAACGGTGATGATGGCTTCTGTTACTTTTTCACCGAGAAAAGCTTCAGCATCAGCTTTGATCTTTGAAAGGATCATGGCGGAAATCTCTTCTGGTGTATAAGACTTGCCATCCATTTCAACCGCTACGCCATCACCTTTTCTGGTGATTTTATATGGCATAATATCAAGATCACGCTGAACTTCCTTGTCTTCAAACTTACGCCCAATAAGACGCTTAATCCCATAGATGGTGTTTTTAGGGTTAGTGACGCGTTGACGTTGAGCAACTTTACCAACTAGACGTTCGCCCTTCTTGGTGACTGCCACGACAGAAGGAGTGGTGCGATCTCCTTCAGCGTTGGTAATAACCTCTGGCTTTCCAGCGACCATGTAGGCGAAAGCAGAGTTTGTGGTACCAAGATCAATTCCAATAATTTTACTCATTTTTACTCCTTTTATATTATTAGCACTCTTTGAGGTTAGTGGCTAAGTTATATAGAGTATAGACCATTAGCACTCTCATGTCAAGACTGCTAATTGTGAGTTTTATAGAGTTAAATTAGAGCATTATTGAAGGAATTTATTAATTTGTGGGGATGAAAGACGTGAAAGTTGACTTGAAAAAGTGGTGATAGCCAGAAAAGTTTTATTTATGGAAGAAAATTTTGCGGATAATAGCAAAGATCTCGCTCTTGAACTGAAAGATAGCAATGCCAAGCCCAACCGCAGCTGAGCCTGCAACAGCGGTAGTACCATTGAAATCCTTCTTCTCATCCTTTTTATTTTGATCCTCGCCTAATTTTGGAACTTCAACAGGATTATCTGCTCCAGTATTTTGATGGACTTTGCGACAACGATTGGTTTCGGGATGACGTTCGTAGCCCTCTTTGCAGGGTTTAGGTTCCTGGTTTTCTTCTGGCTTTTTGCAACGATTAGTAGCTGGGTTTAAAATTTTTCCCTCTGGACAGACTTTAGGAGTGGTGGGGCTGGCGAGTTTATGGCAACGACCAGTTTCAGGGTTACGTACCTGACCGGCGCGACATGGGGTCTTTTCTGAAACAGAGGAAGTCTTGCGACAACGTTTAGTTGAAGCATTATAATACGATCCAGTTGGACAGGTTTTCGGGGCGGTAGGGTTAGCCTCCTTATTGCACCGTTTGGTGGTGTGATTGTAAAAATAGCCAGAGCGACAATTTTTGACACTTGGTTTTGGTTGTTTGATTTTATTACAACGTTTGGTGTTTGTATTATAGACTGAGCCTGTTGGGCAAGTCTTGGGTGGCTGTGTTTCTTTATTCGACTCTGAGTTTTGATTATTCTTCTGCTTTGGAGAATGACTGGAAGGAGAATCTGATGTCTTATTTTTATTACAACGATGGGTAAGTACGTTAAGGAAATACCCCTTAGGACAGGTTTTCATCTTCTGTGCTTTGAATTTGCGACAACGATTAGTTTCGGGATTCAGATAACTACCTTTGGGGCAAGTCTTGGGTATTTTTTCAGTATTCTTATTTTTAGCATCAACTGGGCGAATAGCATAAGCGGGTGGAGGGAGGTAGAAACGAGAAATAAAGAGACCGAAGAGAAAGAAGATGGAATAGATAAGATATTTAAATTTAGTAGTTTTGGTTCTTGGACTGGATTTGCTCCTAATTACTTGAGGCGAAATAGGAACAGAGGCAAGTGATGCCCGACAAGAAAGTCTTGATGAAGCTAATTTTTGGTGGAGAATAGAACTGGGCGCGGATCCGGTCTTAGGATTAAGTTCTTGGTTTGTGCTATGCGGACGTCTGAGCATACGTATTACCTCGTTTAATTTCTGGCCAGAATATAGTGATTACTGCAAAATAAGGCAACCTTAAGCGAAATAAAAAGGTGGTTAACAGAGAGAAAATGAACAATAAGGCTAGTTAGCACAAGCAAGATATAATCTAGCATAAGCAAGATATGTTATAATTTGAGCATGGAAGATCTAACTGTATTTTCGACGCTAGGCGTGATTGTTTTAGCAGCGATTGCGCACGCCTCCCTACAGATGAATCTAGGATCTTTATTACTCTTATATCACGAAAGTTTAGGAAAGCACATAAAGAAACGAACGAAATTTTTGGTCTCAAATTACATTTTTGGCGTAGTTTTCTTGATTATAACTAGTTTGGCGGCGACTTGTTATTTTATACTTTTAGTATTCAATCAGCAACTTTCAACGATCTGTTTAGTAACGATTGCAATAGTATTAGTGACGGTGACGATTTGTATTTGGTTGTTTTATTATCGGAGTGGTCGTTCAACGGAGCTATGGCTACCAAAACCAGTCGCAAAGTATATTACAAAGCGGGCTAGACAGACTGATAGTAATATTGAGGCTTTTGCACTAGGTTTGTTGGCTAGTTTTGCGGAGACTCCTTTTGTGATTATACTTTTTTTGGTGGTGGCAGATAGTTTGTTGAGGCTTCCGTTGTGGCAACAAATTGGAATGTTGTTTGCTTACGTGGCGATTGCGACTTTCCCTTTATTCTTTTTGAGATTGGCAGTACGACATGGAAGAACAGTTGTAGAAATCCAAAAATGGAGACTAAAAAATAAAAATTTTCTAAAGATATTGTCTGGGACTTTATTTATGACTTTAGCGGTTTTTTTAATGGGTTTCAGGATTTTGCAGAAATGAAAAATGAAAAAATACCACTTGCAATTGATACTTTTCTACTAAGAACGGGACGAAGAAAATGAGAGCGGAAGAGAGAAAAACCAAGAAAATACAGACAAAAAGGGTGCAATTTTCCGAAAAACAACTGATGAAAGACTTGAAGCAGGAGGCGAGAGTACTAAATATACATCTAGGGGCGGCGGAGTTAATTGCAGAGCGAGTATCGAAAGCAATTCAGGAATGGACAAAGGATAAGTCGACGATTACACAATCTGATTTAGACCGTAGAGTGATTCTTGAGGTTAAAAAATACAACAAAGATTTGGCATTTATCTTAAGTGAGAGGAATAAACTAATATGAAAAAATACGATTATGATCTGGTCGTAATTGGGGGAGGGGCAGCTGGTATTGCTGGGGCAATGATGGCAGTGGCAAACAATAAGCGAGTGGCGTTGATTGAGAAAGAAATTATTGGCGGGAAAAACACGGTTGGTAACTTTTTTGCACAGTTGGCCGCTTCTAAAATCTCTCAGCTACTCAACCTGGCGCGGGAAGGGGCAAGCTTTGGGCTGAATTCTGACAATTTAAAAGTAAATTTGCCTTCGATGTATAGTGAAATCCAGGAAAAAACTGAACAGTATGTCCGGAATAAGAAAAAGGAGCTACTTGAGGCAAAAATTGAGCTGATTCACGGTACGGCAAGATTTATTTCGCCCGTTGAAGTGGCGGTGAATGATCAAACAATAACTGCAAAAAAGTTTCTGATTGCAACTGGGACAAGTTTGAATACGCGTGAGATTGCTGGAATAAATGAAACTGGTTTCTTGAATACTTCTGAGATTTATCTGAATCTTAGAAGAGTACCAAAAGTTACCTTAGTGGTGGGAGCTGGTCAGGCTGGAGTAGAGGCGGCAGAATTCTTGGCTAATCTTGGGGGATCAGTGATACTAGTGGATTTGGCTGATAGAATTTTGCCTAGAGAAGATCCGGAAGTCGGGAAGTTGATTGAAAAGAAGTTTGCACAAAAGAAAATTAAAATTTTGACGCAAACGCGAGTAGTCGGACTGGAAAATGACGGTGCGGCCAAGTTGCCGACTGGGCGCAAGATGAATATCATCAGAGCTTCCTTGTTACGAGCCGAGCAGAAAAAGGCGGTGCGAGTGGAATGTGTGGTGCTAGCAACTGGACAACAGTCTGAGGTAGATCTAGCCTTGGAAAATGCTAATGTAAAATACACAAAAAGTGGGATTTTAGTTTCTAATCAAATGCAAACCTCATCAAAAAATATTTTTGCGGCAGGTGGAGCGGCGATGATACGAGATGAAAAGAAGATCTTTCATGATGACTTCAGTTCTTACGAGAAAGACAGCTATGAGGGGGCATTGGCAGTTTCAATGGCGCTGAACGGTCGAAGCAAGACTATAGTTGATCATAGGGGATACATGAGAATTACGAATACCTACCCAAAAATTGCCAGTATTGGATTAACTGAAGATCAGTGCGTGGCTAGCGGGCTAAAATGTAGTGTGGCAATTACGGATTTATCGGACAGAACAGCGGCTTGGTCATCAAATTCAATGGAGGGCTTTGTGAAAATTATTTGCAATCGCGAGAAGAAAATCATAGGCGCAACTGTAGTGGCGCCTGAGGCGGATGTTCTAGCACAAGAGATAAGCTTGGCGATGAGGAATGGACTTTCGGTAGTGGATTTGGCGGCGACACCACATGTGGGAATGAGTCTATCTGAAGCCGTACGAGTGACGGCAAGAAAATTACTATAGTTTGAAAGACTATAGGGAGATGGAAGTTGGTCGAAGAGATATATTGTCCAGAAAATATGTGAGGGTTGACAACCGGTTTGTTTATAACTATAATGAAATTACTCGTCGCGGGGTAGAGCAGCCTGGTAGCTCGTTTGGCTCATAACCAAAAGGTCGTTGGTTCAAATCCAACCCCCGCCACCAAGATAGGATATTAGGGAGCAGTTAGCTCTTTTTTGTTTTACATGATTAAACCATAGGGACGAGCTTCATAAGCAATCCGTTAGACGGATTCATGAGAAATGCGGGTCCTGATAGAATGAATGAGAATACGAGCTACTTGAGGAGAAGCGTGAGGATGGGTTTTATTCATTCATGGGATGGACGGGAGTGGGGATTAGGGCGAATAAGGAGTGTAATGGAGGTGAACTAGAATTGGCTGTAGCCGGAATTTTCTCTGAAGTTGGGGCAGGAGTCTTTGGTACCATCAGTAGAAGTCCAACAATCAATAGTGGTGTAAAAGGTTTTTCGGGTGGTATTGTTTTTATCGTCATTTAACTGAATGGCAAATTCAGGATAGGGGAAGTAGGTGTCGACCAATTCAACGCGACTCTCGACGCGGCGATAGAGGTCATTGGCACGACCAGTAGAATCAACGCGAGCTTGGACACTGGTGAAATTAATGGATTCATGTCTGGAGTTATAGAGAGAAACGGAAAAATCAGTTTCTGGTGCGCCATAAGGAAGACTGAGGAGAAGGAAGGTGGTGGCTGGGTTACGATCTGTACTGTTGCGATAGGTATTTGGCACTTCGAAGGTAACAGAACAGAAGAAAGCGCCTTCATGGCAGTTGGTGGAAAAGAGGTGATTACTATTTTTATCAAAAGTATCAGCAACCTCATTGGCTGGGATATCATTACGACCTTTGCCGTCATTAGTGGGCTTAAAGAAAAGCATGGCGCGGTTAGTACTATTCTCGCTGCTGGCAATATTGAACTCGCCAAGATTAAAATTGCGATCTGACTGGAAGAAGGCCGCTGAAATTAGAGGTGGAACGAGAGAATTCTGACCTTTCGGCAAAAGTCCATCATGACGGTCCCAGTGCAAGCTATTGCCGCTACGGAGCTGGGCAGTATAGTTCGTATCCGAGAACCACTTAATATTGATGTAGCGTAGATCTTGAATTTGATCGGTGCGGAGCGGGACAATACGTGTCCTAGTGTCTGAGCTAATGGTGGAACGGTAGTCGGCAAGATCTTCTTGAATGGTGACACAGGTGTAGGCCTGGAGCCTGGAGGCGGCATTACCGCCATCTTCTTGTGAGTTCTGGACTTCTTGAATAATAACACCGTGCTGGTCGTCAGTGGTACGAGAAAGGACATTAGCGACAGTACTACAATCCTGCTTACGAATACCATCTTGCATAAAAGAAATAATGCGGCCACATTCGCCTGGAGAAGTGGCATTATAGCCTTTGTTAAGGCAGTCGTGATATTTAAGTAAGGCAATCTTGGCATCTTCGACGCCGGCAAGTGCCGAATCGTAGGCAGATTTAGAAAGACTGGCATTAGTGGTCTGTAAGACTTCTGAGAGAATAAGGCGGGTAAAACCGATAGTAATAATACTAAAAAGGATAATCGTAAAAACAGTGACAATGATGGAAGTTGCGCCCTTTTTGAGATTTGGTTTTTTGAGATGTTCACGTTTTGAGAAAAATCGCATTATTCGCCCTTTCGATTTTGGCCAGTTGACCTCGCCGCAAAATTAAATTTATTGATTGCACAGTAAGTAAAGTCAGTTGAGAGCCCGTCTGATGGTGGTGCCTTACAAAATTCACCAACGCCAGTAATATCAACACTGCCGCGCTCGGTGCCAAGAATAAAGGTACCAGAATAGAAGGAATGGAGAGTGACAAGATGTTGGGTTGGCGGGAAAACCACAAGATCATAAAGAACGAGGCGCTCTTCTGAGCGATCAAGAAGCTCCATAGCCTCTACGCCTTTAAAATGGTAGTGGCTATTGCTGTGGTCAAAATCGTAGCATGGGACATAGGAGGTACGCATTAGGGTGTGCTGATAACAGAGTTCGCGACTACTATCTTCAATCTTTAATAGCCTAAAATCCTGATTATCATTACCGTAATTATTGTAAGTGGCTCGGCTACCAGAGAGAATCTCATAGTCATTAGAGTTTAAAGCGTAACCAGTGTTCCAGAGGTAACTGTGGCGACCAGTACAGAAAACACCGTTTAAGGGTACGTTTTGTAGAACCGCGCCAGTGGACTTGAGGCGAACAGAACCATAGATCTGATGGTAGGTATAGAGTCGGGCGTTATCGGCGAGGCATTTATTCATTTCAGACTGATCAGTAGCATACTCAACGCGACAAATATCCGAGAGTGAGCGAGCGGGGGCTGAAGCAATAGTGCGTGAGAAATCATCAATGAGGAGGCGACCAGTGGAATTAACTGAACGGATAGTGAGTCCTTTTTGGTAGGAAGTGGTGATGTGGATGGTGATGATAGTGACCATAACTAGTAATGAGGAGACAAAAGCGAGACTGAGAGAGAGTTCAGTAACGGTAAAACCACGAGGAGACTTGGAGGCAGGAGTAGTTGAACCTCGGGTTTTGGATGCCTGAGGCTTGAAGACCTGGAACCTTGAGGGGCTTGGTCTTCGGATGGGTATTATTGAATTTTGAGAAAATAGTTTCATAGCTTAATCCTGTTTGACATATTCTGGGTTATAGAGACGGATGATCGTACTAACGGTGGTGGGGAGATTACGAGCTGGGCCGTACCAACAGGTGCGGATGTGAAAGTCAAAATACTCGGGGGTTTCTCGATCGAGAGCATAATCACTCATAGCACCTGGATTAGAAACACGTGTGACGTCACGAGTAGCGATGACCCAAAGACCTTCAACGCGGTAAGGAGTATTAAAGATAGGGGCAAGATAGGCGTTATCGGTGGGTTTTAATTCATTAAGGTTACCAGAACTATCAGAGCCATGAGAGACACCGGCCTGATTAGAATTGGAGAAGGTAAGCCTTGGAAAAAGAGTGGTTTCCTGGAAAAGACTGGGCTGTTCTTTAGCGGAGATGATAGTGTTGGCGGGATTTTTGGGGTCAATTTTGCGAGTATTCACGATAAAGGCTTTATCCGTAAAGATGTTATGAATTTCGCCGGCGTTGTTGCCAGAATCGTAATATTGATGACAATTGCGGTCATTGTATTTTGAGATGTGAATGGGGTTGTTATTGAGGCCATTCTGTGCCTTAGATAGGCGTGTCCAGAGGTCACGGTATTCTTGCCACTTGGTCGGATCAATATTCTGATCACGTACTAGTTCACGCTCAGAAAGATAAGAATTATGAATAAAACGGATGGCTTCGGCCTGTGCCTCGATTTCGTTGCGCGCCATCGAGGTTTCTAAAGTTCCTTGAACGAGAGAAAGGTTGCGATTCATAACACCAATCGAAAGAACCGTAACAAACATAAAAATTGCAAAGCAGAAAGTCACTTCGACGATGGTATCACCGCGCTTAGCGTGCTTGGTGTTTGACTGAGTTTTAATTTGAGATTGCAACATATCCATAACTATTATACGCCTTAATTACACGAATTGTCCGCTCCATCAATATCAACAAGTTCAATAGCAGAAGCATTGTTGCCATCAGCTTTAATTCGGATGGGGCGACGACGCTTAGGGGTGAGTGGCAAATCTTCGGAGGCCAAACAGATAGTAAAATCTTTGTCTTTTTGCATTTTGGAGTCCCTGAGAAAATAATTAAAGGTACCAGGCTGAGAATAAAAAATTTCACCGAGTGCACCGTAAACTAGGGCATTAGCAGAATGGGGTCTAAAGTGTTCAAGACTAGTACTTTCGCAGGGTTGGGTCGGGCTGCTTTGATTGAGGTTTGTGATGAATTGGTTAACATCAAAAGTTTGTCCAGGTTGATCGTAGTAATAAGTATGAACAGTACCTGAAACTGGGGAGCGAACGATCATAATGGCGCCACGGAACAGTTGATGATCGACGGGTTGTTCGATGCGAGTTTGCCACTGAGGGGTATAAACAGTCTCTTGTCCAGCGAAGTTAACTCGGCAGGCACTGCTTTCAGTACGAATAGTAACAACGTTAGCAGAGACGGCCTTTAATGAATTCAGAGCGTTATCGCCTCTGGCGTTTTCAACATTCATTTGTCCAGTATAGACGCGACCAATAATGTCATACATATGGATCCTGGTATCTGGAGCGCCAGTCTTAGGGTCGGTTTCGCCAAAAGTAAGCAACTTACCATAGATGGCGCAACGAGTGCGACCGGGGAAGTTGTCAGAGTACTCATGAGAAGTTAGACGGCCATTTTCGTCCCAAATAGAGTTGATAGTACAAAAGAAGCCAGTATCTTCGGTATTGAGACGAGTATTTTGGACGTTGATGGTGGCGGAGTAGGCACTGCGTAAAAAACTAGATAGATCAGTGTAAGCATCGACATAGCGCTGGCGATGGATATTAGTGGTAATAGTACCAAGGATGGCCATGGCCAAAGCAGTTGAAATAGCAAGGACAAGAGTAACTTCAACTAAAGTAAAGCCGAGGCGAAAACGACGAGGAGCTTTTTGCATAGTTTTATTATACATGAGCGGATTGAGTTTTGCTAGAAAGAATCTGGGTCGTCGGGGATGGCGCGATAGGCGTCGATGGCAGCTTGTTGTTCTGTCGTATTGCCAAGATAATAATAGGCGTCAATCAGAATTCCGTAATAAATAGCTTTTTCGCCGTTATAGAGCTCGTCGACTCTATATCCGCGGATGAGTTCTTCAATAGCCTGAGAATATTTCTTGGCGGCGATATAGGCTCGATAGGAATAAATTTTGAATAATCTTTTTTGGGATTCGTCAGTAATCTTGGCAGCTTCGATTTTACGATTAATATTGGCTAAAGCTTTTTCAAGATCAACATTACCTGTAGCATCAGTGGCATCTTTGGTGACATCAACACCAATGATTTGGTCAATGAATTGGCTAGTCTGGTGTGGGGTGGCGGTTTTAAGATCAAAGGTCTGGGCTAACTCTTGCTGGGTTTTAAGGTCTTCTTCAAAGGTTTTTTTGACTTCGTTATAGAGAGCGGAATTTTTCTCACACTGGCAGGAAACGGAAATGGGATCATTTTGGTCGATGGAGGCGCGAACTTGTGACGGAGCGAGCGGAGGTTTTTGATTTGAAAGATGGATGAGGGCGTTACCTAACATAAAGCAGCCAAAACCGAGAACGAGGGTAAGCGAGAGGAAAATTGTCATGGAGAGTAGACGATGCTTCTTTCGCCATTCTTTGAGGCGAGTACACCTCACGGTGCGTTGCATCTTCTTTTTAATCTTTCGAGCGTTCTTTTTGGTCTGTTTTTCAAGACGTACAGCTTGTTTTTGCTGGCGTTTCTTTTCTTTTTCGGTCAAAGTGAAGGGGTCGGAAGTAGAGCCAGCGAGTGTTTGGTTGGCAATATTGCTACTATGAAAGATTTGATTCTTAGAGTCGTCACCCATAACACTTATGATTATAAGCTGGCGTGGAGAAAAAGACAAGAAAAAAGACTCTTTGGTCTTTAGTTTGCGTTTGGTGGGGGCGGTTGGGCTCGAACCAACGACCAAGCGGTTATGAGCCGCCTGCTCTAACCCCTGAGCTACGCCCCCAGGTGATTATTATTCTATCATAAACTGATATAATAGGGTATATGGGTGTGCGCTCTAGAAAAGAACAGATGAGGATAAAGTTTAACCACTTTCGTTTTTGGATAAAAACAGAGGTGTTGGACTTTAACAATCTATTATTACTTTCAATTCCCTTTCTGTTTATAACGTTGTTGATAGCCTCGGTGGGTTCGATCGCTAAAAACTGGGAGCTACAACAGCAACTGAATGCGAAGCAGACGGAGATGGAACTATTAAAACTGGATGTGAACAAGACAAGATTAGAAAACCAATATTATGCATCTGACGAGTATCAAGAGTTGGAAGCGCGAAAGCTTTTGGGGAAAAAGTTGCCTGGTGAAGTGATGATTGATCTACCTAACAATAGTGAATTCGCAAAGAATAAACACCCTAAACCGACTTTGGAAGAGCGAATTGAGGCGAGAAAGTTATCAAACTTTGAACAGTGGTTAGAGTTTCTTTTTAATATTAACAGAGGGGATTAAAGAAAGTTTTTGAAGCAAAAATACCAGCGCTGAGTCTGGTATTTTAGAATTTCTGTTCCTAGATTATTTCTTCTTTGAGAGAGTCAAGAAACCATTGCGTGGATTTTCGTTAACGACGCGATCTTCAGGAAGGTCAGTCGGGACTCCTTTTGGATGGTTATCAGTCTTAGCAAAGAAATAGATAGTCTGAGGTTTGCCACCGCGGAGAGTAGCCTCAGTTTTATATAGATAATAAGTGATGCCTTTGCTGTTAGTGTGACTATAGGCCATTTTTCCTCCTTTAATTGATATAGTCTTATCTTATGACAGGGGGTGGAATCTGTCAAGAAGTTTGATAGAGAATTTATAGAGGTGAAAATTCTTATCTTTATTTGAGAAAAATGAGGGCGATGCGAAAAATCAGAAAGGTAATAAAACGGAAAAGAATGACAAAAAAGAGAACGACGCAGAGGAGAAGCGAAAAGCCGGAGAGGGTAGGGGCCCAGACCGGTGAAGAAAAATCATAGCGATAGAGCGAAGTGGGGGGGATATTGGCCGTAAGTGAGGTGGTTAGCTGGTCGGTGGAAGGATAACTGTTGATGATACCAGTCATACAGTTTAAATATCCTGGGCTATTCCAAGCCCAACCATGAGCGATGGCTTGGGGCTTACAGACTTCCATGGCCTTTGCAAAAATATTACCATTGGGATTCTGATCACCGATTTCTTTGAGGCGTTTTTCGGCTTCGGCAAGAGCAGCGGTCGCCTTGCGGTTGTATTGATTCTCTAAATAAAAAGGACCTGAACCAAAGACGAGAGAATTGCGACCATTTTTTTCGATGAAGTTAATAACGATATGCGAATCGGTGTATTTTTTGAGTTCAGTTAATGATTGTTTGAGGTTATAGTCGATATCCTCTTGCGAGGTGATTTCTTGACTATTAGGAGTTTTACCTTGGTCGGCTAGCATAACTTTTTCTTTAAGGCTGTGCATTTTGAGATGATCGAAACGAAGAAAAGTGGCCGTCAGAAAGGCGAGGGGAATGAGGGCGAGCGCGAACTGCCAGGTTTTTATTTGCTTAAAAATCTGGGAAAGACGACGTTTCTCCTCCTGATGCTCTCGATTCCTGAACACTCCACCCATAATGTTACAATTATAGCATAGTAGGGGGATAGAAAAATTGGTAGCTAATTTCGGAGAAAGTGACTATGCGAGGGAGGGGAGGAGTTGTTGACGAAACCAAAGGTCGGCGGGGCCAGCAGACATGAGAATAATTAAGAAGTTTTGATGATGGAGGTGTTTTAGCTGATCCAGGAGTTTCTGATCTAGTTCAGCAGGGTTGGCAATGGCTTTATTGGTTAAGGAATTAATAAAATCCTCTGGAGAATAAATTTGAAGAGAGGGATCCTCACGGGTGAGGTAGGTAGGAATCCAAAAGAGCTGATCGGCATTTAAGAAAGTATCTTGATAAAGATGAAAAACTTCGTGTTGACGAGTATTCTGGTGTGGCTGGTAAACAACAACAACGCCTTGTTTTTGAAGGTTCCTGGCCTCTTCTTTGGCAATTTCGATAGTAGCTTTGATCTCTTCGGGGTGGTGAGCATAATCGGTATAAAGGCCATCTGCGAGACGTTCAAAGCGACGCCCGACGCCTGGGAACCGATTGAGGGTCTCGATAATTTGCTGATCGGAGATTTGTTGACTAGAATTTTGATCCTGCAAGATTTGTTTGATAGCGGAGAAAGCTAGTGTAGCGTCTTCGCGACGAGCGATGCCGGCAAGAGTAAGCCTGGGATCTGGGGAGGTGAGAATCTGAGGATGCTTGTCTGAAAGCTGGGAAAGGTCGGCAGGGGCAGCTTTTTGGCTGGCAAAGATTAGTTTCTGGCTCTGTTTTTCAAACTGGAGGAAGGCATTTTGATATTCCGCTTTAGTAGGATAGATATCTGGGTGGTCATACGAAACGTAGGTAATGAGAGAGAGCCAAGGTTTGTAGTGTAAAAAATTACGATCATATTCATCAGCTTCATAGATAAAATACTGGTCATGAGGTTGGTAGGAGCCGGAGGGGGCGAAATTTAAAGTAGAACCGACAATATACGCGGCAGGAAGACGAAGCTGCTTAGCCGTCCAAATTAACATAGCAGTGGTAGTGGTCTTGCCATGGGTACCGGCAACGGCAATCATCTTGAGATGAAGGCTTTTGACTAAGTGAACTGTAAATTCATCGCGTTTTGAAACCTTGAGCTTTAGCGAACGAGCGAGTTGTAGTTCGGGGTGAGTTTCGGGGAGGGCGGAGGTATGGATAAACCAATCGATCGGGGTTTTCTCATGGATTTGCCTTAAGAAAGAACCGTCCTGCTCGCCAATTTTAAGAGGAATATCGGCTCGGTCTAATTCGTCAGAGATGGCTCCACGATTTCGATCTGAACCAAAAACTTGGTAACCAGCGTTTTTCGCCATCAAAGCAAGTGGTCCCATGCCGGTACCTGAGATACCAGAGATATAGATGTTCATAAGGGTATTATACTGGAAAATAGGCTGGAAGGTAAACTATTTTGATGTTTAATTAAATACGGTGATAGTCTAGAGCCCAAACTCTGCTGGCAAGATTTGTAACATAGATTCTTTTGGTTTCTCGGTGAAGATAATTCTCTTGCCGATGGATTGTGCATAGCCGATTTCTACTAAAGTCGATGCTCCAACATAACCATGAGCTGAGCAAACAATTAGGGTATCACAATTGTCGATCATATTTAGATGATAACGCTCTAGTTCTAATGGAGACATGCCTTCTTCGCCGAGGAATATCACAAACTCTTCATTGGGGTTTTTGGGTTCCTCAAAACGTGGACTCAGAATCTTGACTCCGCGTTTTACTAGTGTTTGCTTGATTTTCAAAATATAATCTAAGTGTTTGCGAAAACTACCTGACAAAACTACGGAGCGATATTCCTGCTTAACCGTTCCATGAATCATATTGGAATCTGAGGGTATGATGTTTTTAACAGCAAACCGTTCGGCAACAGCTTGAGCAATAGCTGAACAAGCGCGGGCGCCGTGCATCCACATTGGATCATTTGGCATGAGATGCTCAAGTTCGCTAATTGAAAGTTTTTCGTAAACTTCTTGATTTTTATCTGCAAAATCCTCTACTGTAATGAGGCTTGGGTGGTCAGAATCCGTAAAAATCTTATTTGGTTGCAATCTGTAACCCACTAGCTTCATATAAGTCAGCTCGCCACCATTATAGATAGCGACAGGTGTCTTAGTTTTTGGGGTGGTTATTTTTTGTTTAACTAATTCGACAACCTTATGTAGGCTGTGATGGGAAAACTGTTCGTTTAGGAAGGGGAAGTCTTGCAATACGGTACCAACGCCAATTTCCAAATTATAACGTTCTGTGACTCGACCATGGTCTTTAACCACTAACTCGGTCGAGCCACCGCCAATATTTATTAATAGAAGTGGGGTTGCTGGCGTATATTCAGAGGATAAGGCTTTTTCTAAGTAAAATCCCTCTAAATCATGCTCAACGATGACTAAGAGGAGCCCGGTTTGTTCAAAAAAATCGTCGATGAGCGCTCGCCGAGCTTTTGTACTAAGTTTACGAAAGGCTGCCGTTGCAAAAACTTTTATCTGGTCATCCTGATATTTATTTTTGACAGTATTAATATAATCAATGAGTCGTCTCTTAATTGTTTCTGATAAGCCTAGATCATAGTTTATTTCTTGTTTAAATGGGAGGCTTTTGGTTTCATGCAGGCTGACACCTCTTTTATTTGCAGAGTAAACCTTAACTGTCGATGAGCCAATATCAATATAGATTGCCATTTTCTTGCTCCTCTTTAAAAGTCTTGGAGTACGTATCTTGCGTAACTAAATAATAGCACAATTCCTATAGCTATTTAGGCTAGTGATTTTAGACGGAGGTCGTTTTTGGTGCTTAGGCACAAATTAATTAAGTTTTTTGCGAAAGAAATTCGTATCGTAAATTTCGGCGCCGTGGGCTTTGTAAAACTTTTGGGCGGCTTCCCGACCATTACCACAGGTAAACTCTAGGTTTTTGCAACCTTTTTCTCTAGCCCAAGCTTCAAAAGACTGGAAGAGTAGGCTACCGATTCCCTTACTACGAGCGGAACTATCAACAACAAAGTCTTCTAGATAGGCATTTTTTCCGATTCCAGCGCCAAAGACAACTGAGACCGAGGCCATGCCAAGAATCTGACTAGGAGACAAGTTGCTTTGTAAGAATAAAGAAGAGTTGGGCCTGGCGGGAATATCTTGCTTCTGTTTGTCATGCTCATCAATTTCAATGGCAAGGAGGCAGTCGTGCCAGGGGGAAGCAATAACTTGTTCAAACCAGGTTTTAGGGATTTCACCTTTATCTTTGCCACTGCGCGAAAGCTGAATCAATAGCTCTCGCATTCTAGTGGCAACTTGCGTACTATATTCGGATAATCTAATAACTTCAATCATATGTGATATATACCAATATTTTTTAAAAGCGTCAATTTTTAGGAGGATGAATCAATCTTCTAGAGGGAACCTTGGAAGGGGTGTTTGTTGTTTATGATTCGAGGAGGTTAAGTTGCTCTTCTAGAGAAAGGAGTGCAGTGGCAATTTCCGTTGCCTTATCTAAGATCGCCGCTTCATTGTCGCCCCAAATAGTAATACGGACTAGCTCTTCTGTGCCGCTAGCTCGGATATTTAGGCTCCAACCGAGGGGTTCTAGTTCTTGAGTTTTTTGAGTAATAAAATCTTCGGCAACTTGTGAATGGGAGCGAAAAGCTTGTTTGAGGGAACTGCTGACGGGCTGATTTTTAATGACTTGGGGGAGCTTTTTCAGCATGGAGCAAATTGAAGATAGGGAGACTGCAGGCTCATTTTGAGGTTTTGCTGATTTTGGATCTTGGGGGGCTGGGGCTTGAGTGATTGACTCTCGCTGATTAGAATCTGATATAGTCGTGGCTTGTTTGGATTGCTGAATCTGATCATAGCTAGTAATGAGCTGGTCTTCGGTGAGTTTTTTGGCAAGAGCTTCACTGTAGATTTTTGTCATCACGAGAGCCGTGAGAACGCCATCTCCCATAGATTCACCTGGTAAAATAATGTGTCCACTTTGTTCGCCACCGAGCAAGATGCCCTCTTTGCGCATCTTGGCGGAGACATTTTGATCTCCAACATCAGTCATCACAAGGTCGATACCAGTAGCTTTAGACCAATTAAGTAGACCCTTATTAGCCATAATGGTGACAGCAACTTTGGGGAGGCCTAAATAACTGGCGATACAGGCAATCATATCATCGCCATCGATAAGAGAGCTGTCTTGATCAACCATCAAGCAGCGGTCGCCATCACCATCAAAAGCGGCGCCAAAATCAAGATTTTTATCTTTCACTAATTGGATGAGACTTTCAAGGTGAGTGCTACCACAGTTGAGGTTGATTTTTTCGCCATAGCTAGCATCATCATGAATAACTTCGACTTTGGCACCGAAAGATTCAAAGGCCGCTCTAGCTGTAACACTGGTGGCTCCATTGGCACAATCAAGCCCAATTTTTAAGTTAGAAAAATCAGGGTGTTTACGTGCTTTCTGGGGAAGAACGGAGGGACCAATATTCTCTATATACTGTTTCAAATGCTGAAGATAAAGAGTCTTCGCATCCTCGTGCAGATCTTCGGCGAATTCGACAGCACCAACATCAAAGCCGGTTTCATTTTCTAGGGCATTCTCAATAGCATAGGTACCAGCCTGGCTGAGTTTGATGCCATATGGATAGCTCTGGAGATGGGAGGAAAGATCTTGTCCACTTGAGGTTGTGCCAGTTCCCTTAAAACCAACGCCGCCTGGCATGACTGCCTCAATTCCACCGATTGAATCACCGCGCTCAAAAATTTTAATGCCATTGTCTGAGGCTGGATTATGAGAAGCGGTGATGTCGATGGCGAGATCATAACCCATTTGATAAAAAGCATAGTTGATGGCGGGAGTGGGAAGTACACCGACATTGCCGTGATCAATACCAACAGTTTCGAGGGCTTCTTCAAAATAACGTAAGATCCACTCCGTGGATTCCCGAGTATCTCCGCCAAGAAGAACCTTAACTGGACGCTCCATGCCATTCACAGTCTCACGCGCATTGCCGAGATAGCGGACGATACCGAGGGTGATAGCCTGAATAAAGCCCGGGGTAAAAGCCTCTGCTTTTTGGCGAATGCCATCTGTACCAAAATATTTGATCTTACCTTTCATAAGTTCCTTTCTAAATAGTAATTCTTGGGAGAGTAAACTCATTGAGCCATTCAGAGGCTATTAGATATGGGTAGTTTTTAAGGCATTCTTCATATTTCTGCAATCCGTTTTCGGTGTCCTCGACTATACCGATGACATTATTGGGTCTCTCTTTGTATATTGGAGAAAAATACCCGCCAATATCTAGTAGTATAGTTTTTGTTTTTTTATCATTATCTAAGTAATAATCAACTATATTATCGGTGCGTTTTGCTAGCCTTATTTCTATGCCTTTTTTCTCTAGTCGTTCTTTTATAGAAACATCGATAGATTTTGGTTTTGCAAAGACAACTATTTTTTCAAAAAGACTATCTAGACTAAGTATGAAATCATATGTGCTCGGTAGAATATGTTGAATAGCAATACAACGAACCTTTTTTATGGACTCTTTACTAATTCCGTGTTGAAGGATGTATTTTTGGATAAAACTATTCAAAAAAAAGTTGGCAGATCGTTTCGACATAATTTCTCTAATTTTTGGTAAGATAGGCTTGAAGTGGTCTTGTTTTGCGAATACTTCTAAGTCAACCCACTGAGAACCGTTAGATTCATTTTGATCAATGAGAACATCTGCAGTTGTATCGATAGTGAATAAATACTCGAAATCATGATGATAATGTGCTCGCTCGTTTTTCTTAGGGTTCTCTGGAATATAGTGTGAACTGATATGAAACGGGACTAATTCGTTAATCGAATCTAATGGTCGATAAAAAAGCTGATCCTGATGAATTTTGGTTTCTTCAAATAGCTCTCTCAGTGCGGCGCTAAGGGGATCCTTGTCCGACGCCTCGATATGCCCACCTGGTTGCAAAAATTTTTTTAGACTCTTATGTTCTAAAAGAAGGATTTTCTTTTCTGATGGACAGATTAGAAAAATAGAGGCAGTAAAATGGCCAACAAAATTTTTACGATCATAGAGAGTTTGTTCGCTAGATGTAGATACATCTTCAGATTGTTTAATAGCAAGAGATAGAATATCTTTCTCTGATGGGTAATGGCAAAAATAATTTTCTAGAATATCGCGAATCATAACTATGTTGATAGTATCATGGAATGAATCTTTTTGTAAATTTATTCAGTGACGAAGGTATGTTGAAAAACCATCTATGAACTATTCACAGATTGTCCAAGATTACGATGAGAGAAGGGCTAGTTCAACTTCAATTACGGAGAGGATGTCTAGAACAGTGCTACCACGGGACAAGTCGGAGATTGGAGCATTAAAGCCTTGAAGAATGGGGCCGGCAGCGGTAAGGTGACCAAAATATTCCATGGCTTTATAGAGAATATTGCCAGCATTAAGGTCAGGAGCAATTAGGACGTTAGCGCGACCAGCGACCTTGGAGTTTGGAGCTTTTTTGGCGCCAATGCGGGGATTGATGGCGGCGTCAAGCTGTAACTCACCGTCAACCAAGAGGTCTGGATGATCGGCTCGAACTCGAGCGACAACCTCTTGTGCGAGAGAGATAGTTTCATCTTGTCCACCAGAGCCTAAAGTTGAAAAACTAAGAAGAGCAATGCGGGGAGTGAGAAAATCGACAACAGCCTGTTGCTGATCTGGAGAAAGCGCTTGGGTTTTGGAGTGAAAAAAGGTTTGTTTTAAATAGTTAAAATACTTGGTGGCCGTTTCAGCGGTTTGGAGAGTAATATCGTAAAGTTGCTCAAAATTAGGGTGCTTGCAGGCGGCGGCGTCACCGAGAACAAAGACGGACTGACCGATAGGGCTGGCGGAGTTGGTGTTTGTAAAAATAAAACTGGCGGAGAAAGTGGGCTTTGCGAGAGCGCGAGGATTTTTGACGCCGATAACATTGCGGGAGGCCAAGATAACATCTCGAGAGGTGGAATCGATGCCAGCGATCATGGAGTCGGCAATATTGTTTTTAACAGCAGCGGCGCCATGCTCTAAGTTATCAGACTCGATGGCTTCAAAATCTGAAAATCTTTGTTTTGCAAGCTTGATGGCTTCTTGAATATAGGGATGGTTGAATTCTGGAAAAACAATTTTACGTATTGACATAAAATCTCCTTATGGCTTTAAAGTGAAATAACCTGGTTGACCTGGGGCGTCAATACGCATAAAGGTGTGTCCGTTGTTAGGATAGACATAGGTGGTGCCGTTACCACCGACGAGATTGGTGTTCGCAAGGAAGGGATCTTGTGGAGTAGAAACAGCCGTGGTAACAAACCTATTGGAAACATAGATGGTTCGCATTTTCGAGTAGAAGAACATACCGACTACTGTGCTTAACCTGCTGGTATCAAAACTCGAAATATCCAGTACGCCATTTTCAGGAGTCATGAAAGTAGCATAGAACATATCTTTCATATCAGTGACATTACGAGTGTCGAAACCAGAGAGGTTGAGATTAGTGAGACCCTCACAGTGTTTAAACATACCATTCATAGTTTTAACCTTGCTGGTATTAAAATTCGAGAGATTCAAATTATTGAGCTTGACGGATCCAAAAAACATAAGCCCCATATCTTCGACATTGCGAGTGTCAAAACTGGAGAGGTCGAGGGTGGGTAAATTGACGGCCTCTGCGAACATGTATGACATATGGACTACGGAACCAGTACGGAAATTAGTTAGATTAAGACTTTGTAGGTTTGTGGTGTTCGCAAACATATAATTCATATTGGTCACCTTCTGGTTACTGAAATTCGAAAGATCTAGGCTTGTTAAGTTTTTGGCTCCCTGGAACATCCGATACATATCTGTTACATTGCTAGTATTGAAGCCAGAGACATTGATAGAATTGGCAGTTGTAAAGGCAAACATAGATCTCATGTTTGCAACATTAGCGGTATTGAAAGTGGAGAGATCTAAGTGATCAAGATTAGCCATTTCAAACATTGACTCCATGTTGACGACTTGACTATTATCAAAACTAGACAGGTTAAGTGGAATAGGGCTAATGGGTGTTATTCCAGAGTAGTCGTGATTGAAGCCATTGAACATTTCTTGCATATTAGTGACATGGCTGGTATTAAACCCTGAAAGATTGATGCTTCGAGTCTTAGTGCCTGCAAACATTCTATACATATTAGTAACATGACTAGTATTGAGGTTGCTCAGATTAAGGTTTTGGAAGGAAGAGCCCCTAAACATCTCTGACATATTAGTAACATTATTGATGCTGAAGCCGGAAAGATCGAGGTCAGAAGCATAGTTATTACCATAAAACATACGGAACATATTTTCAGCGCTATTAGTGGTAAATTCACTGAGGTCGACACTAGAAATATGGCTGTATGGCTTGACGTAGGCGAACATCTCTTGCATGTTCTTAGTGCGAGAGGTATTGATACCGCGCATATCTACGGCAATGGTACTATTAGTACCCCCTGGAACAATGGTAAACATGGCAGAGCAATCTTCATGGGTATAGACAGTGTCAGCCTCACTCCACCAGTACAGATTGGTGCCATCCATCCAGAGATAGATTGGAACTTCTGAATCTGGGGTCGAGACGGTGAGAGCGTTAGCGGATGGGGCAGGAGCGGTGCTGGATTTCTTGAAGGCAGAGATGCTGGTATTAGTAATGGTGCGAGCTTGAGTAGCAAAATCAGGGCCAGAAATGAAGGTGGCGGTTTTGGGAACATGATTGGTGATGGCAGTGAGGAGGATGTTTTTGGAGTAGGTGCCGGCAGGGAGAGATAGGTTGAGTCTAGCACCAAAATCTATATGTGCTCTGGCGTTGGAGGTATCTTGAGTGGAGATAACGAGGTCGGGAGAGGAGGCTTTGGGGATGGGTTTGAAGTTGACATTGGTGCCACCGGGAACTTGAT